>WNGM01000875.1_pt1 | contig 27478 bp, 28 predicted proteins | sample 5400571 | NCBI WGS metagenome assembly WNGM01 (sample SAMN13153378, study PRJNA577476) | soil metagenome | isolation source: 100 cm soil or saprolite under Garry oak tree replicate 2 | place: USA:California | collected 2016-06-15 | reverse complement strand
GACCCAGCTTCTAGCTGCCTCTATAGTCCTCTTACTACGACCAGTGACTATGTCAAGGTCGCCAAACTTCTCGATGCGCGCAACCTTCTCAGCGATTTCCGGCTCTGTTGGAGGAATCTCTCGCCAATCGTCCCATGACTCGTCCAGTATTCTGTAGAAATCGTCTTTCGAGATAGGAAATCTTTTCCACCAAGACCAACTGTCAAGATCCTTCATCCTCAGACGTGTGCCGAACTCTTTGTTGGCTCGATCACACCATACAAGCATAGACTCGGCCAAGACCCCGTCCAAGTCCACTGCGATCTTCATCTTGCCCAAAGACACTTTCGGCAACTGCTTTTCGAATTCTAGATCAGAAACGGGGCTTTAACCTTGAAACTACAACACCGTGGAACAGTCGTGTTGTAGAGCGAAGAAAGTCTAAAGACATCCGCTTTTGAGTCGAGCCAACAGCCCCCGACGGGACTATACAGATCGAGACAAGAATGACTGATCCGACGGTCGTCATAATTGGATCCTTCCTCCTCGCTTTCAAAGCTATTCTGATCGAAGGAAGCGAGGTCGCCATTCTCTCCCTTGCCACTATAAAGCAACTGGGTAGGAATAACATCCTCTTTGGAGTCATCGCCGGAGGACTGGGGTCCATCGTCACCTTCCTTGTCGTCTGGCGGATCTTCCTACTTCTCCCAGCGATCATTATTGATTTTGCAACCGCAATAGTCCTGTTCTATTTCTCAAGCAGGTTCCTGCGCGGATTCGTCAAATACAGAATCAGACACAAGTCATTCAGAGAAAAAATGGCTCGAATGGGAAGAGACGTCATCGAGAAAGACCTCAAGCGCGAAGGTGCAACTGACTCAACTCAGCCAATCCACTTTTCCGTGCCCAACTCTCTCCCAGTCCTGACCATTACTCTCACTGAAGGCTTCGAAGCGAGCCTTGTTCTGGCAGCGGCAGGCGCGTTCAACATCCAGTGGACACTCATCGGCGCAGCTGTAAGCATCATCGTCCTGATCGCTGTCTCAGCAGCCTCTTACGATTATCTAATGCGAGTACCCAGATGGCTACTCGACATAATTGCAGGAATTGTCCTTCTAACGTTCGGGCTCATCTTCTTCACGAGCGGAATCCTTTCGATTCTAACGGGCGCAACCTAGGCGTTTTCACAAGCGAACCGAATCGAAGGAGGAGACGTTCTTCGAGCGTCAATCTAAAAGTGACGCCACGAAGGTTCTAGGAAAACCAGAGGGAGACAAACTTCGGACTTGCTGGATTATCTTGTCACTACCACCGTGATTGTGACCGCGTGAGTTATCGATCCGCTCGTCGCTGTCACGGTAATCGTGTAGGTGCCAACTGGGGTGGAGTGTAACGTCGACACGGTGAGAGTTGAGTTTGAGTAGGGGCCCACTGTCGATGGCAGAGAAATAGTAGGACCATTCCTGACTAACGGAGAAGTTGTTGTGGCGAGGTGGACTGTTCCGTTGAAGCCGTTAGTGCCTGTGATGATTATGGTGTAAATCGCTGATGAGCTTCTCCTTATTGTCTGACTGGTTGGAGTTGCTGTGATGGTAAAGTCGGCAGCTGCAGGCACAGTCACTGCTACGGTTGTTGCGTGGGATATTGATCCGCTAGTCGCTGTAACTGCGACAGCATAGGATCCGGGTGGTGTAGACGCTGTTGTGCAGACGGTTAGAGCCGTGGTTGCTGAGCTTCCTGAGCTGATGGAAACAAATCCGCTACTGAGAGTAGCCATAAGTCCAAACGGCGAGACCAATGTGCTTAGGGCAAGGGTTCCGCTGAAGCCATTGAGGCTCGTTAAGGTGATGGTTGACATTGCGCATGACCCCGTAGGCACTGTGAGGCTCGAAGGACTAGCAGTGATGGAAAAGTCAGGTGACGATGCACCATTACTGAACGTGGCGGTCTGGACTGTCTCGGGAACTGAAATGGGAGTCCCGTTCGCTACTGTTACGCACACCCCGCCGCTTACACTCGTGTTGATACAACCCGTCTGGAATCCGAGAGTAATTCCAGGAGTGGCGCCTGTGACATTGTATATGGCAGTGAACAGTAGACCGGTTGTCGGTGTAGCGGTTATCCCCGAGCCAAGAGCCGACGTCGCTACGAGATGAAGGGTGTCGATCGTATCTACGGTTGAACAAACCGATCCACTTACTAGGACGCCTTGCAGACATTCATCAATAATCGTCGGGGTCCCAATCAATACAGTCCCAGCGAGGTCAACGGCGACCGGACGAAGAATCGTATGGTCCGCGGCGAGTGTCACATCGAAGCCGTCGAGGCCGCCTGAGCCTTGAATGAATATTGAGACTCGAACCTGGGACCCAACAGGTCCAGTCAGAGACGCTGGACTGATAGGACAGGAAGTGTTGCCAGACGGAGTCACGCAAATAACACCGATGGTGGATACGGAGACGGTGACGGAGACGCTGATCGAGTGGGACAGTGTTCCGCTGGACCCAGTTACCTGTACCGAGAAAGTCCCGGTTATGTTGGCACCGATGGTAAGAGTCGCGGTCCCAGAGCCTGTAATGCTTGTCGGATTGATGACAGCACCGATTCCGCTGGAGTGGGTGAGAGTGAGTGAGACAGTTCCGGAGAATCCGTTGACCGAAGTTACTGTGATAGTTGAGGTACCGGAAGCGCCGGGCGCGATCGTCAGGCTGGAGGGGGTTGCCGAAATGGAAAAGTCAGGCACTCCAGTGCCAGTAACGGTCACTGTAATATTCGTCGACTGAGCGTCCTTGCCGTTGTAGTAGCAGTCACTACAAATGAAGGTTCCAGTTATCGTCGCGCCGTATGTGCCGGGAGTCGCTGAAGAGAATGTGCAGGATGCGGTGGATGTTCCCCCTGATGAAAGCGTGACGCTTGACGGGCATGTGCCTGTGAGTGCTGGAGGTGTCGAGACGCTCAGGCTTATGGGCCCAGATAGTCCAAACAGGCTCGTAATGGTGACAGTGCTTGTTCCCGAGGAGCCCGCGGCGAACGAGACGGACGATGCAGAAATACCGTAGTCCGTAACGGTGACGCCGAGAATCACGTTGTGACTTAACGAGCCGCTAGTTCCTGATATGGTGGCGTTGTATACGCCTGCAGGCCTGCCCGCACCACAGGTCGGGAACTGGTTAGCAAAGCTACCCGCGGGAACGAAGACGGTGGCCGTGTTCGTGAGCGTCGTAAACCAGCACGCGAATGCCGCTGAAGATGGAGTGATGACTAGATTGACATTACCTGAAAAGCCGTTGACACTGGTCACAGTGATTATTGTTTGCCTCTCCGAGCCGACAGGGATGGCTTGGAAAGTTGGATTCTCGGAGATCGTAAAGTCTCCTGCTGAGGACTGTTATGCTAGAGCTGTGAGAGATTGAGCCACCTAATCCTGTCAAGATCACCGTATAGATGCCAAGGGGTGTGGACGACGGGGTTGATACCGTAAGAACAGAAGTACCGGTCCCTCCGGATGAGAGAGTGATGATCCCGGGAGCCAGACTTACCGTTAGCCCTGCTGGGACTGAAACGGACAGGGTTACTGTGCCCGTGAAACCGTTGAGACTATTTAGGGTCGCAGTAGAGGTTGCCGAAGTTCCTTGTACAACGCTGAGGCTACTTGGACTAACGGTAAGGGAAAAGTCGGGAATTGGTGAAGGGTTGACTGTGACGGAGATCGCGACTGAGTGAAACAGTGAGCCACTGAGCCCCGCGATAGAGACCGAGTAGGTTCCCGGAGGAGTAGACGCGAAGGCCGAAATTGTAATTGTGGAAGTGGCGGTCTGACCAGCACCAATCGTAACAGTGACTGGGTTGATACTTATCGTAAGATTCCCAGTTACGACCGTCGTGTTCAGACTAACGGTGCCCGAGAAACCGTTGCTACTTGTGACACTGACCGTGGACATTCCCGAGGACCCTGCCGTAATTGTGATAGCGCCGGGGCTCGCAGTCATGACAAAATCAGGTGTCGTGTTGGTCGAGAAAATGGCGGTCTGCACGGTCTCGGGAACAGGACTCGTGGAACCATTCGCGATTACGACGCAGGTGGTTGTCCCGCTTACGCTACTTGAGGTGCAACCGGTCTGGTATCCTATGGGGGTGTCCGATGTTGTTCCGGTCACGTTGTAGATTGCGGTAAACAGAAGACCTGTAGTAGGCGGAAACGTAACCTGGGAAGGAGCGCCTACCGCGGCCAGCTCAAGAGTGTCAGCGCTTCCCGAGCAAACGTTGCCATGAACGATGACGCCGCCGAGACACTCTGCGATAATAGTTGTTGGTCCCGGTAGGACAGTGCCGGTTAGGTCTATGCCTGCTGGTCGTAAGATGGTATGATCTGCTAGTAGCGTGATGTCGAATCCGTTAAGGGCGCCTGAGCCTTGAATGAATACTGAAACCCGGAGCTGGGTTCCAGGAGTCCCAGTTATGGAAGCTGGGCTGAATGGACAGGGCGTTGTTCCTGATGAAACAATACACACGACTCCCACACCAGAACTGGAGACGATGACTGTGACTGTAGTCGTATGAGATATTGATCCACTCGTTCCTGTGACTTGTGCTGTGTAGGAACCTGCCGTGTTGGAGGTAACTGTTAGGGTCGCGGTGCCGAATGGACCAGTGCTCGTCGGATTGATTGTAGCGGTCAGCATGCTCGAAGCTGAAACCGATAGGAACACTGTGTTGTTGAATCCGTTCACGCCGTGCAGACTGATAGAAGAGAGCCCCGATGCACCCGGAACTATTGTGAGGCTCGTTGGATTGGCGGTAATAGTGAAGTCAGGAGCGTTGGAGGTCACCTTTACGAACACGATTGTCGAATGGGACAGAGAACCGCTGGTCCCAGTCACCGTTGCCGTGTAGTTCCCTATAACGGGAGCGGTGACCGTTAGAGTAGCTTGCCCGTTTGGTCCGATGCTAGTCGGACTGATTGACCCGGTAAGACCTTGGGATGTTGCTAGGGTAAGGATTACATTGCTGTTGAACCCATTTACGGCTCCCGTGTTTATGATCGAGGTAGCCGGTGTTCCGGCCGGAACAGTGAGGAATGAAGGATTAGCTGCGATAGTGAAGTCAGGTTGGTTCGAGAAGATGGTGACTGAAACTGTGATTGCGTGAGATATCGACCCACTGGTTCCTGTGATTGTGATCGTGTAGGAGCCGGGTGGCGTGGAAGATGTGGTCGATATTGTCAGGGTAGAACTCGCATTTCCACCAGAGGTGAGGGTGACACTTGATGGGCTCAAGCCTAGGGTAAGACCTGAGGGTGAGACTGAATCAGTTAGGCTCACTGTGCCCGTGAATCCTCCCAGGCTGGTCAGCGATATGGGCTGAAACGTTGAGGCGCCCTGTGCCAGACCGATGTTGACTCCGCTGGGGCCGATGGAAAAGTCTGGCTTTGAAACTGGGTTGACCATGACCGACAAGGTAGTGGAGTGCGACACTGTCCCGCTGACTCCCGAGACGATTACTGTGTAGGAACCTGATGCTGTTGATGTTGTTGTCGAGACCGTCAGCGTGGAGGTTCCACTTCCTCCCGCGGACAGAGCAATGCTTGAAACGCTTAGCGAGATTGCGGGTCCTGATGGAGATATAGAGGCGGCCAGGTTAATGGTCCCAGTGAACCCGCCCAAACTACTCAAGGTTATCGTCGAAAAACCGGAGGAGCCGGCCGTGATGGCTAAGTTACTGGGACTAGCAGTCAAGGCGAAGTCAGGCTGCGAGGTCACCATGACTGAAACTGTTACCGTATTGAATACGCCAGTCAGGCTTCTTCCTATTGCCAGAACTGAATAAGGTCCGGCTGCAGTGGACGAGGTTGTTGACACTGTCATTGTCGAGATTCTTGTTCCTCCTGAGGGCAACGTGAGATTCGCAGGGTTGAAAGAAACGGATAGCCCTGGTTTGGAAATCGATGCTGTCAAGTTGACTGTGCCCGCGAATCCGTTGGTGCTGCCCAGAGATATCGTGGTGTTGCCAGCGGAGCCGACCGTGAGAGACAGGGTGTCGGGACTAGCAGACATGGTGAAGCCAGGCTGTGGGGGTGAATTCACGGTCAGAGTGATGCTAACTAAGTTGACGAGCGAACCGCTGGTTCCTGTAATCGTTATCGTGTAGGTTCCAGTTGGAGTTGAAGTCGACGTGGATGCGGTCAGGGTAGAAGTGAGTGTCTGATTGGCGGTTAGAGTAACACTGGAGGTACTCAGAGTGACAGGAAGACTTGGAGGAGACACGGCAGTCGTTAGGCTGACTATGCCTGCGAAACTGTTGATGCTCGTGATGCTGAGAGCGAATGTGGCTGAAGATCCTGCGGTAATCGTTAGGCTACTCGGATTTGCAGACAGAACAAAATTGGGGGTCGTGACGGTTGAAAATATGGCGGACTCAACCGCCTCCGGGACAGCTCTGGGAGAGCCATTGGCAACTGTTACACAGACGGGCGGGTCGCTAGTCGGTGCGGTGGGAGAGCCGCAACCCGTCTGGAAACCTAGAGTCGTGCCAGATGTTGTCCTTGTGATGTTGTAGATTGCCGTAAAGAGGAGCCCTGTTGTGGGTGTCCCGGTTATTGTTCCGGGAGCCGAGCCCGCCGCCAAGTGAAGCGTATCAATGGTATCCGTTGACGAACAGGTGGGGCCAGATACAAGGACTCCGCTCAAGCACTCTAACAAAAGAGTCTGTGGCCCGGGTAGGACGGTTCCAGTGAGGTCAGCGCCGGCCGGCTTGAGAATCGTATGGTCAGCCAAGAGGGTGACATCAAACCCGTTCAAGCCGGTGGAGTTTTGGACAAACACCGAGACCCGAAGCTGAGTCCCAACGGTTCCGGCTATCGACGCGGGGCTCGATGGACAGGAAGATGCACCCGCAGGAATTATGCATATGACGCCCGTGGACGCTGCATACACTGGAGCAGAATTCGAAGCGGCAAACAAGATGGTTCCAATCAGCAGAAAAATAGATGCAGAAACCAGTGTAATATTCTTCAAGAATTACACCCGTATCCTCGTATTGCTCGAGAAAGCAGTCGGTTTAAGACTTGCTATTGTCCGCTTTCTCAATATGCTCAATCCTATTTCCGCATATTCCCAAAGTTCTCCACAATGCGCTCACGATAGCCTAGCTTAGTCATTCCTCGAACCCGGTCGGCCAGTCCCCTCGACATTGCTCGAAGGTTAGTCCATGGCGGTGCATTGACGTTCGACCTGTTGGCTCCAAAATCCGAAAAGCCTAATTCAGACTCGGTCTCAAGACCGGTCAAGACCTGAACCTGATGTCAAGATACTGACTGGTAGCTCCTAGCCTCAAGCGTGTAACAGGAGAGCAGACAGAGATTTCATGTTATACGAGACGTTCCTACGATCACGTTGCGCACTATCTCTTCTTTCCGTAGACCGCGCAAACACTTCCCGCAGTCAACGGGACGGACACGGCATCAGCAAGACCCTCTTCGATCAGAAGGTTCGCAATCTGTTCCCCGGTTCTGGCCTTCAAGATAGATCTGCCCAGGTATGACAAAGTCCTACCCCAAGCCTCTGAAACCATGCGCCCGAAGAATGGGAAGAGACCGAGCAGGTAATCGTAATAGAAGATTCGGAAGATCCGGTTGGGAGGACGCGCGAAGTCCAAAGATATGATGATTCCTCCGGGATCCGTAGCCCGAGTCATCTCCCGAAAAGTCAACTGGGCACTAGAGACATTTCTGAGGGCGAGGCTGATAGAAGCCGATGCGAAGCAATTATCTCGAAACGGGAGATTCTCGGCTCGTGCCAAGACCCAGTCGACCTTGTCTCCCAGACCTTTTGACTGCAACCTCCAACGGGCGGTTTTCAGCATTGAGAGAGTAAGGTCCAAACCGACCACAGATCCATCGCCAGAGACGATCCTTGCAAAATCAGCGGCTAAGAGCCCAGTTCCCGTGGCGACGTCAAGTATCCGTTCATTGCTTCGGGGTCTGGCTTGGTTGACGACAAATGCTCGCCATCGCTTGTCCTGCCCGAAGGAAAGCAGGCTCAACAGAATATCGTATTCTAACGGGACGTTTGAGAATAGGCTCCGGACGTAACGGGCCTTGGCATCAAACATGGGCTAGGACGTGGAAGTCTTCGGGGTATTGGGGCTTGACCTTCTGAAACTGTATCCGACTCCGGCTATTCCCACGACGATCAGGATCACAGCGAACACGACAGGCAACAGTATAGCAGCAAAGTACGAGACAAGCAAGAGAACTCCGAAACCGGTCATCAGAGCACCCCAGCCTACCACCATTATCCTGGGCGGAGCATACGAGTTCGCTGGAGGAAAGACAAATGCTTCAACGATCATCCATGCGCCGAAGAACGTAAAGATCAAGGGAAAGACTGCGAAAATGGTCAGTCCTGTGAGGAGTGATGCGAGGATAAGCCCTCCGAGAATTATTAGGAAGACGCTGGCGTTGAAAGGCGCCCAGGGAACACGGTTCATTCAGATCAACAAATCTCAGACTACGCCCTGTTTATAGTACTATTGCGCACGAATCGATGAGCGGGGGCGAAACCCCATCAGACATGCTGGTAGATGTTTGCCTCTTGAAAGGTCCCAGTGTTCATTTCCTGCTCGATCTCTCGCAACATGAGAATCCGTTTGTAGGTCGGGGGGTGGGTCATGAAGAGCTGAGCTGCTTTCCGCCAGTTCGACTTTGCCTCAGCCTCCATAGCCATCTCCAACTCTCGCTCGCTCAGGACACCATCGTGGTCCAAGTCGTACTTTGACTTCTGATCCATGATCTGTGCCACGTCCTGTTTTGCCTGCGCTGGGTCCTCAATGAAGAAGGCCCTCGCACCGTGCGGCTCGCCCGGGGCTATAGACAACCCGTAGGCGATCTTGGTCAAAGCACTCTCAAGCTCTCTAGGCTGTCTGGTCAGGTACGCAGAATACGCGTCGGCGTAGCTCTCCCTCAGACGCGTCAGTCTCAAAGCCAGAAGAGTAGTCAGGATGTAGACCACGTACGCTACAGCGGCTATGGCGATTAACGCTCCAGCACTGTTATTCCGGTTGGATCCGCGACCACTGCTAACGTACCCTCCCCAGAGCACGGAGCGCGCGATCAAATACGCGACTAGCGGTATGGCAGAAATCATTGTTACGACGATAAAATCGCGATGTTTTACGTGGCCGAGTTCGTGCGCTATGACTCCCTCGATCTCATTTTCGTTCAACCGTTGGAGCAGTCCCTGATGAACCGCGAGAGTGGCGCTCTTCTGGGTCCTGCCGAACACAAACGCATTCGGAGTGGGGTCCGGGGAGATTGCCAATCGCGGCATGGGAATACCTGATGTTGAGGCCATCTGGGAAACTTTGGTCTCCAGCCAGCGGTTCTCTCCTGGAGAGAGGTAGTGGAGTCGACTGGTAGCCCTAACGATGATGGGGCCGATCAGATACTGTAACAGAACTATGAAGAACGCTCCCACAAGCCCGAGGACGAGGCCTGTAGTAGGGTCAATGAAGAAGACGGAAACAACTGTCAGAAGGCCGAGAAAGATCGCGAAGACCAGTATGATCGTGAAGCCCATCGTCCGCTTCAACGCGCCAAGGCCTGCCATGATCCATTCCCGATCCTAGAGAACTTAATCCGGCCCTTCTTTAATTCTATCCCAGAACGAAAGGAAAATCAGGCATGTCCCAGATCGTCTCAGAGATCAAATGCCCGAACTGCGGAGCCCAACTCAACCTCTCACCAGGAGAATTAGTAGCTACCTGCAGATACTGCGGCTACACCTCCGTAGTGGGCACCGACGCACCATTCCAGCTGCAACACAGCCTCATAATCAACAACCTCAACAACTCCAGAATTACCCAGAATCTGCAAGATTGGATGAGGTCAGGATTCATGAAGCCGGGAGACCTGGCCAAGAAGAGCAAAGTCATAGGTCTGGAGCTCAGGTATCTTCCTTTCTGGCTAGTACCTCTAACCGCCACTAGCACGTACGAAGGAATGCTCGAAAGAATCTCGCCCCCAACACCACGAAAGGGGACAATCCAGAACGAATACGATTGGCTCGTTTTAGGAAGAAAAGGGGCTGAATTCCCAACCCGAGATTACAAAGTTCCCGTTGAAGGAAAGATACCCTTCGACTTCACCAAGATAGAATCTCAGGCCAAGTTTCTGAACAGCGAACTAGACAGCGATGAGGCGGTCATCCGAGCGAAAGATGAGGTTGAAGATAACCAGCGATTCCTACTGAAACAAGAAGTGGATCAGATGACCCAGTTCAACACTAGTTTCAGTGTTGAAAAGCCTACCTATCTACACGCACCTCTCTGGTTCATCCAATATGAGTACAAAGGAAAGAGCTACAACGCAATCATCGACGGCAGCAGCGGAAACATGATTCGAGCGGATATACCGCAAGTCGACTTCAAGATGATCTAGAACTCAACCAGAGCCCGTAGGTCCTCGGGAATCTGAACAAATAGTTCCGAAAAGTAGCCTTCGGTGACTTACAGAACCAGGAGAATTCTGGTATTAAGCGTCACGAAAATGGTTTCCGTCATAATGCTTGAACATGAACGAGCGTGCTTTCCGATTTTCTCCGACGGGGATCAAAAGGTACGAGTCCTCTTTTATCTGTCTCAGGCTTCGCGATTAGCCTCGATCGGGCTATGAATGCCGTTCGGACGCGGGCTGTTGGTAGGGCTTTCTGTTCTACGGCGAACCTTGGAGCGGGCTTCGATGTGTTCGGCTTAGCCTTGAACAGATACTCTGACACTGTGGATGTCCGAATAACTTCAGGAAAGAAGATCAGAATAGTCGTTCGTGGCCCTGCGGGTCGCAATATACCAGTAGAGGTGAGAAAAAACTCTGCTGGGCCTCCAGCTGCAGAATTGGCCAGGAAGGCACAGTTGAAGAAAGGCTTGGAGATAATCGTCGAGAAGCGTGTACCTCATGGCCTTGGACTTGGAAGCAGTGGGGCTACTGCTGCAGCATGTACGATGGTTGTGAACGCTCTTCTGGATCTTGAATTATCAAACGATGAGCTGGTGCAAATAGCAAGTCTCGGCGAAAAGGCCGTCGCAGGAACGCCGCATGCGGACAATGTCGCGGCTTCGCTCCTGGGAGGATTCGTGATCGTATACGACTGGCCGCTTAGAACAATTTGTCTAAAGCCACCCCATGGCCTAGCCGTTGTTGTTGCGACTCCTCAGCTTCCCGTTCAATCCGAAAAGACGAGAAAAGCGCGAAAGGCGATTCCTGGAAAAATCCCAGTCAAGAACGCAGTACTAAATCTCGGTAGAGCTTCTGCTATGGCAGCGGCTTTTGCTCAAGGCGATATTCGACTGATTGGAACAGGAATGAAGGATCAGATCGCCGAGCCCTATCGAAAGGACCTCATTCCCGGCTATGATGATGTGAAACGTATGGGCTTGGAAGCAGGGGCAGCAGGCGTATCCATCAGCGGAGCGGGACCCAGCCTCGTCGCGTTGGTGGATGAAGACAGTTGCGACCCGAGACTAGTTGCTCAAGCAATGGTAAGGGCGTTTACACAGAATAATGTGCGTTCAACCTCGTTCGTTGCACGGCCTGCCCAAGGGGCCAGCATAGTCATGAAGGCTTAGCAAATGCCCTGGCCCTACCATCTACGATGCTTCAACTGCCACACCCAATATCCACCCCAGGCTACGAATTACCGATGCGAGAAATGTGGCGGCCTTCTAGAGGTCAGTTTCCAGATCTCAGGCCGAAAGACCCCTTGGAAGAAACGGGGCCTATCAGTCTGGAAATATCGAGAACTTCTCCCTATCGATAACGATCGATTCGTAACAACCCTGGCAGAGGGAGGAACTGGGCTTCACCACTGCCGGCGTCTCGGCCGCGAAATCGGTCTAAAGAGACTCTTTGTGAAGAATGAGGGAGAGAACCCAACCGGGTCATTCAAAGACCGGGGCATGACAGTCGCCCTATCCAAGGCACGGGAGCTAGGAAAGAGAAAGGTTGTGTGCGCTTCCACAGGGAACACCGCAGCATCCCTAGCTGCCTACTCGGCACGCGCAGGACTCAAGTGCGTAGTCATCGTCCCGGAAGGAAAAGTGGCGGCAGGCAAAATGCTCCAAGTAATGATTCATGGCGCAAGCATTTTCCAAGTCAGCGGCGACTTCGACGAGGCGATGAGAGCAGTCGTTACACTGACAGAGCGCCGGAAAGGATTCTATCTAATGAATTCCCTTAATCCATTCCGACTAGAGGGCCAGAAGACTCTAGCTTTCGAGGTGTGTGATCAACTGGATGGAGGAGCGCCTGACGCGGTGGTACTCCCAGTCGGCAACGGCGGGAATATCAGCGCGATCTGGAAGGGCTTCACCGAATTCCAGACGTTGGGAGTCACGAAGACGAGGCCTAGAATGATCGGGATCCAAGCCGAAAATGCGGCGCCCATCGCAAAGGCCGTCAAACGAAAACAAAACAAGATTCAACCCGTCACCAATCCGCGAACAATCGCTTCTGCAATACGAATTGGGTCGCCGGTCAACTGGACCAAGGTGCTCCCTGCCATCAACGATTCCAGTGGGACCGCGGAAACAGTGTCCGACAGGGAGATTCTGCGAGCCCAGAGAGATTTGGCCTCGAAAGAAGGGATATTTGTCGAGCCGGCCAGCGCAGCGTCCATAGCTGGCCTCAGAAAAAGTCGAGAGGCCGGTAGAGTCGACAGATCGGATCTAGTCGTATGCGTTACTACAGGTCATGGCTTGAAAGACCCGTCGGTGGCTGAGCACATGCCTCGCCATGAAAGTTACACTCTCAAGATTACTCAACCTGATTGGATCGAACGCCTAGAGAGAATGCTTTGAGAATCGTCCTCATCGGTTTCGGTACAGTGGGCCAATCATTCGCTCGCATTCTGACCAAGGATAGGGAGTGGCTCGTCAAGAACTATGGCTTCGAACCACAAGTCACTGCAATAGTGGATAGCCGAGGGGCTTGCCGGGACGATAACGGCTTGAACCTTGACCTAGCCTTGAAAGTGAAAGCGAAGTATGGGACAGTCCAGAAGTACCCGGGAAAAGGCGAAAGAAAAACAAACACAGCACAGGTCATCTCCGGAACAGAAGCAGAAGCAGTTGTAGAGACGACTCCCTCGAATTTCGAGAGTGGAGAACCCGGCCTCACGAACATCAAGCAATCATTGTCTGCGAAAAGGCATGTGGTTACCGCCAACAAGGGACCATTAGCCCTAGCAATGCCAGCGCTTTTAGAACTCGCAAATCACACGAGAATGCAGCTACGCTTCAGCGCCACAGTGGGAGCCGGTACCCCATTCCTGAGCTTCGCATCGAAATGCCTTCCTGGAGAGAAGATACTCGGAATCAACGGCATTCTCAACGGCACAACCAACTACATCCTGACTAGGATGGACGAGGCTTCACTCAGCTATCAAAAGGCGCTCGCTGAAGCCCAAGAGAAAGGATACGCGGAGAAGAACCCTAACAATGACGTAAGAGGACTAGACACGGCAGCAAAGATAGTTATCATCGCGAACTGGGTTCTCAAACGCCGGATAAGTATCAAAGGACTGGAAATAACTGGGATTCAAAACATAGGACCGGAAAGGATCCGGACTGCCAAGAAATCCGGAGCCAGAATCAAACTCATGGGGCGACTCACAGATTCACGAGCTACGGTGAAACCGGAAGAAGTCCCAGCAGACGACCCAGTGTGCGTCCCTGGTAATCTCAACGCTGTAGCATTCTCCACGGAACACATAGGTGACGTGACCCTCATAGGTCGGGGAGCCGGGGGAGAAGAAACGGCTAGCGCGATAATCCGTGACCTAGTTGACATTCGAAGCGAATACTCGATCTAGGGACCAAAACTGAAGCTTGTTATGAAATTCGGCGGCTCATCACTAGCCAACGCTGCGAAAATCAAAAACGCAGCCAGAGTAGTCGAACGGTTCTCATCCGGAAACAGAATAGTTGTCGTCGCATCAGCGATGGACGACACGACCGACCGGCTGGTGGAGATCGGAGAACTCGCGAGGAACGGAGAGACCGCCCGAGCAAGAAGAATACTGTCAAGCATTCAGAAGCTCCACACAAAGACCGCCCGAGCAACTTCGTCGCGGAAAATGTCGAAGGAGCTTCTCGACAGAATCGACCGGTTAAACGAGGAACTGGAAAAAACTGTCGAAGGAATATCTCATCTTAGAGAACTGACTCCCAGAAGCAGAGATTATCTCCTCTCTTTCGGTGAACGCCTCTCTGCGCCGGTATTAGCGGCAGCAATTCGTAGTCTGGGCCTCAAGACTCGTGCTCTCACCGGAGCGGAGGCAGGGATAATATCCGACGAGAGATTTGGAGAAGCCAATCCTCTAGCAGAAGTGAGCTATCATGAGATACGACGACGCCTCGACCCGATGCTTGCTAGAAACGAGATCCCGGTAGTGACGGGGTTCATAGCGGCAACTGTCGACGGGAGCATAACGACCCTCGGAAGAGGCGGATCTGACTACACTGCTAGTCTTCTAGGGGCTGCACTGAACACCGAAGAGATCTGGATATGGACCGACGTTGACGGATTGATGACCGCGGATCCTAGAATCGTCAAGAATGCAAGGCTCCTTCCCGCAGTCTCCTTCGGAGAAGCCTTGGAACTATCATACTTCGGAGCCAAGATGATGCACCCCAGAGCTATGCAGCCTGCGGCCCAGAGAAAGATTCCAGTCCGGATTCGGAACTTTTCCAAGCCGTCTTTCGAAGGAACCCTTGTCTCTTCAGGAGAGACCGATAACGGAGGCAGAATAGTGAAAGCGGTCTCTATCATCGGAAGTGTTGGAATCGTCACCGTGAGCGGGACTGGGATGATCGGTTCGCCTGGAGCGGCGGCAAAAATCTTCATGGCCCTAGGCTCCAGCAATGTCAACGTGATGATGATCTCTCAAGGATCATCGGAAGCAACCATCTCATGCGTCGTGGCGCGGAAGGACGTGGACAACGCGGTTAGAGCATTACAGCTTGCACTACTGGGACAGGGCTTGGTTGACAAGGTGGTCGCGGAGAGAGACGCCTGCATCATAGCTGTCGTGGGGTCCGGAATGAAAGGGACACCGGGAGTAGCAGCTAGAATCTTCGGTGCTGTCGCTCGGAAAAAAATCAACGTGCGCATCGTAGCGCAAGGCTCCTCCGAATACAACGTCTCCTTCGTGGTGTCCGAACATCAAGGCCCTGAAGCTGTAAGGGCCATTCATGAAGAGTTCCAGCTTGGGCAGAATCGACATATAGGGTCCCGGACTAGCGAAAGCGGCTCGGCTTTCTCCAGCATTCCAAAGCCTACTCCATACGCCTAATTGTCGCCTTAAGACCTAGTCGACTTTGACGCTTCGAAGATTCGACGCAAACACTTAATTTCTCAACAGGCACCCACGATTTCTCAGTCCTCAGAGGTAACTCTCTTGAAGAAAGAAAGAATTGTTCTTCTAATTGCGATCCTTCTGATGAGTAGCATAGTAGCTCCGCTAATCGTTCACAGGGCAGAGGCTACGATTGCCGGTCCGACTAGTGGAGTAGTGTGTATCGCGAGTGCAAACGCGTCCGTCTGCCCGGTCACTCCCCCAGTAATTCCTGGACCAGCGCCCTCACCAACTTCTGAGTTCAGAGTCGCAGTGATTGCGAATTCGTCACAAGCACTCAACGGATTCGACATTACACTGCTTGCTAACAGCAGCATCCTTAAGCCTTCAGGTGTACAACTCGGAACACTCCTAGCAAACCCGCGCGCTATAGTCGAATGCGTCGGTGGAGTAAACAGGCTAGGATCGGGCGCGTGCCCAGTCACCGACACTGCCGGCACGATTCAGTATGTAGTCGTGGGCGAACTTACATTCCAAGATGTAACCGGCGTATTATTCTACGCAATCTACAACGTAACCTCAAACTCTATAGCAAGCCCGATCGGCTTCCAAACCGGCTGCACAAACACCAGCGTATCAGACGGCACATGTGTCAGCATAAGTGGTGGGGCCACAGCACTTGTTACGGAAACCGTGCAGGGAGCCAAGTTTAGCAATCGACCCTACTTCGATGTGGTTCCTAGTACCACAACCATTCAGGTTTCCCGGGGGGACATAGCTGCGAGCGGGTTTGTCACGGTCACGAGCGTGAATGGTTTCGGTGGTACGAGCGGTGCGACTGTCGACCTGAGCACGTCGGTCTCGGCCGCAGTTGTGCTCTCCCCTCTTCCGCTTTTCTCCGTCCTACCTAGCAGTGTTACCGTTGCCGTTGGCAGTGACGGTCTCGCCGGACTGACCATTACTGTTCCAGACACCACGCCTCCGGGCAGTTACATTCTGAACTTGACTGGCACAAGTCCCGGAATGCCACCGAATTCGGCGACGATTCGGCTGATTGTCCCAGTGCCTGACATTTCCATGGTGGTGAACCCCTACAATCTGTTCTTTAACGCCACTTACTCAGGTACGTCGCTCATAACGATATCAAGCATTGGAAACTTTCAAGGAAACGTCACGATTAGCCTAACATTCCCTTCGCAGATCCATGCAACGCTGTCTGATCAGAAGACCAGCCAAACGATCATGTTGACTAGCAAAGGAAGCAACACAGCCGCGCTCACCGTGAGCTCAACAATAGCCGGGGGCTACTTCCTGAACATCACTGCAACCTCGGGCTCGTTGGTTCACATCTTGACAATTACGATTCTTGTTAGGGACTTTCGGATGGAAGCAGTTGGCCGCTTTCCGGGGCCCCTGATAATCGTAAAAGGCACTACAGCCACTGAGCCAATTCTCATCGCGGCGACGAACGTCTATTACAATGCAACTGTCACTATCGGACCGATATCAATCCTCCAAATCCAATCGAACGGAACTGTACCCTCAACCGGAATATCAGTTGGATGCAGCCCAACCCAACTGTCCATCACCTCATACCTTCAACTCGTACTGGGCACCAACAACACATTCTGCGCAGTTACAGCGTATGCAATAGGGAACTATACTGTCACAGTGGCAGCCACGAGTGGAAGTGGGTTCCATACTTCTAGTCACTCTGTTTCTTTCCAAGTCACAGTTGTAGGTGTCGCGCCACCTCCTCCTCCAATCTTCTACATCTCGGCCAACTCGACCATGCATCCCATAGCCGCGGGAAGTAATGCTACTCTAACCATCACTCTCTCCTCAATAAACGGTTTTGCTGGAACGATCACCCTGACTACTGCATTCTTTTCTGAGACGACCGTTGGAGTTGGATTTACCGCAATCCTGAATCCAACAAGTGTAGTCCTGAATTCCGGAGGAACGGCCGCATCAGTTCTACTCTTGGCGACTACTAGGACCACCTCGGCAGACGTGTATTTTGTGTCGGTTTTCGGCCACTCGGGCAACCTTACGCAGGTCCTAGGCATGTACGTCCAAGTTCAACCTCCTGCAGATATTCCACCTGTAGCCAGTTTTGCAGTCCTCCCCAGCAATCCTATCGTGGGACAGAACATTGGTTTCGACGGATCGAGAAGCCTTGACCCTGATGGCGTGGTGGTTTCTTGGGGCTGGTCTTTCGGCGATGGCGTCTTTGCAACTGGCGAATTCGTGAGCCATTCCTACAATGCTCCCGGCAACTACAGTGTGACTCTGACTGTTACGGACAATGCGGGGCTCTCATCGTCTACGAGTTCGACTATCTCGGTGTTATCTCAACCGGCTCACGATGTAGCGATGGCCCTTGTAAATCCCGAGCCTAGAATCGTGGTCTCTACACAGACCGTCTACGTCCAAGTACAGCTTGCGAATAATGGTCTGGACAATGAGAACGTCAGCGTAACAGTGTACGCGAACGGACAGCCTGTGCGGACATTAACAGGGTTATTCGTTCCAGCTTGTATCCCATCCCCTTACAACTTCTGTGGATATCGAGACTACTTCCTCATTCCATGGGACACCAGCCGAGCCGCGCCTGGAAACTATACGATTTCAGCGAGCGTATCGCTCTCGCCTGGAGAAGTGGATCCAACAGCATCAGACAACAGTCTAACCGATGGAACGGTGATCGTCCTGCCAGCGCCTATCATCACGCTTTCACCGAACACCGGACCGGACGGGACAAAGGTCCTGGTGCAAGGAACGGGCTATCCAGGGGGGGTGCAATACGGATACCCCTTCGTTGGTTACATCGAAGTCAACTTCGATAACATGACCCTGGGCTTCACACTATCACACAATGGCACCTTCACCTTCACCTTCGACGTCCCGCTCTCTCAATCCGGCCCTCACGGAGTCTTCGCCTTCGACCAGAACTCAGGAGCCCACGCATCCGCCACGTTCACAGTCCAACCCCCTACCAACAACAATCTAGCCCTCACCATTGACACGGGAACAGTCTACTTCCCAGGAGACACGACCGTAGCCTACATACTAACGACCTCGAACGGCGGCCCAGTCGAATCCCAGAGTATCCAGCTTCAAGTCGTACTCTTCAGACCTGACGGAACAAACATCACGCTGACAGCCAGCAGAATTGGCGCAGGTCTCTACAAGACAACCTACGCCATACCGAGCGCTGGACCACTAGGAACATACCTCATTTTCGCGAAAGCCCATCGGCCCGGTCCCCTGGACGCGTCATCATTGGTGAGCTTCGAAGTCAAACTCCCCTGGCTTAGCTCGAACTCTGGCAAGATAACGGTAGGCGCGACAACGCTTGCAGGTCTTGTTGGACTAGTCGGCGTGGCATGGAAGAAAGGCTACCTGCGACGAAAGAAAGACAACGAATCGTCCACATCGCTGTTCTGACCTGAAGGAGCTAGTCTGAATGCGACGAGCATCGCTAACAATTATGCTCCTTCTGACACTATCTGCAATCACCTTCTACAATCCAACGACTCACCAGAATCCAGTGATCGCAAAGCCCTCCCATGTGAAGTCTCAGTCAATGACGTCTACGGCGATCGTGTCCATAATCCCGGAGAACGTTTCTGATCTAGCAAGGGTACCAGGGTCTACAGTGGTCTTCAATGTCACTCTTGCAGATTCACCCTGGATTAGCGCCTTCGACGTTTGGGTGAAGTTCGATCCGAATGTTCTCGGCGCATCAAGCAGCTCTATCGACTATTCAGGAAATATCCTAGGCCCAGGTGCAGTAGTCCAGTCAGAATGCATTAACGACCAAGCGATTTTTGGGCTCTGCCAACCTTATCCACTCGGAGGTACGGGAGTCGTGAATCTTGGTCTTTTCGACCTAGGTAACAAGACAACCTCGGTTCCAGCAGGTCTTCTCTACCGATTGACCCTGACAGTTCTCAAGGTTGGTTTCTCCCAGCTTCATCTGCTCGAAGTCGTTCTAGTTAACGGGGCCAAGAACGAGTCTTATCAGTCAACCAATGTTGACGGGCTCTTCACTAACGAGTACTGTGGATCAAGGTTCTGCACTGCTCCCTTCGTCGACTTCACCTTTACACCCAGCCCGCCTTCAGTCGACTCTGTCATCATGTTCAACGCATCAGCAAGCAAGGCTACAAATGGCAACGCTAGGATAGTTGCATACACATGGTTTTGGGACGAGATTTGCCGCGCAGTTGGCACTATTCAGAACGTTACTGTCCCTACTGTATCGCATGTATTCTGCAATGCGGAGGTGCATCAAGTCACTCTCACCGTAACTGACTCCTTCGGAATTTCTTGGTCGGTGACACGCATGGTGCAAGTGGTCTACTTGTTCATCGATGTGGGAATCGCGAGTCTCACCGTTGCTCCATCGACCAGCGTCCCAGTTGGAACCCATGTCAACATCATAGCCGTTGTCGACAACAACAGCACAATTGTCGAAGCCGCGAACACGACGATAAGGGTTGGCAACCAGCAGATCGCGACTAATACCTTTGTGAACATGAGCCCCCGATCTCAACAGACCCTTGCAGGTATCTGGGACACAACTGGGTTCACGCCAGGGACGTACACAATAGAGGCTTCGGTGGCTCCAATACCGGGGGCTAACATTACCTCCGACGATGTCAAAGCTGTTTCAGTGCAACTCTTCCAATCATCTGATAAAGCTCCAGTTGCCAAGTTTACCTTCTCACCAACCAATCCTCGTGTTGGAGAGAACGTCTTCTTCGATGGCTCAGCCAGTTACGATCCCGACGGCATTGTTCAACTATGGACCTGGGATTTTGGCGACAATAACGGAGTCTCGACTACTCCTACGCCAGTAAGGGGCATCGCCTTCCTCCAACCTGCAAACTACACTGTTACGCTTACGGTAACAGACAACGCTGGGCTGACAGCAACCACGAGTTCCCAAATCACCATCCGACCAGTTCCGCCACATGATGTGAGCATAGTCTCTGCTATTGCAGAACCCAAGACAGTGGTCTCAACCCAGAACGTGAACATTCAAGTCGTATTGAGAAATGATGGTTTTGAAAACGAGACTGTTACGCTAACCGTCCTCGATGATAACCATGTGATACGCTCCAAGAGCGGTATCCTTCTCGAGGCTTGCTTACCCAACGCCTCCAACGTTTTCTGCAACAACCAATACTACGCAAACATCAATTGGGATACAACCGGAGTCGCTGCAGGAAACTACACAATCTCGGCAACTGTGTCAATCTCTCCGGGAGAAACAGATCCAACCCCCTCAGACAATAACTTGACCGGGGGCAGGATAACGATCCTCCCACCTCCGATGATCGATTTAGCACCTAACAGTGGGGTTGTTGGGACCAAGGTTCAGGTCACCGGATCAGGATTCCCAGCCATTCAACACAACCCATTTGGATCTGCAGGCCCCATTTTCGTCACTTTCGACAATATGTTCCTCGGTTACTCTTCCAATGCCAACAATGGAAGCTTCACTTTCACGTTCGACGTGTTAGAGTCCGAACCTGGGATGCATCAAGTGATTGCCTTCGACGTGAACACGGGAGCGCACGCGTCAACTATGTTTACAGTGCTGTCAGCTCCAACTGGCCGCCTATCTGTAACTGTGGATACTGGCTCGGTCTATTTCCCCGGGGATACTGCAGTCATGTATATCCTAACCACTTTCAACGGATTCCCGGTGGAACCTTCAAACGTTCAGTTGCAAGTATCACTCTACTGGCCCAATGGCACAGCCATCTCACTTCACCCGACCTCAATTGCGAAAGGAATCTACAAGGTGACCCTTGCAATTCCGAGGGCCGGACCTCTGGGAACCTATTTTGTTCTGATCAAGGCCCATGAGTCCACTCCTAGCGACGCGTCAGCATTGGTCAGCTTCGAAGTTAGACTTCCCTGGCTCAGCTCAAACTCTGGCAGAATAACCGTTGGCGCAACCGCTTTCGCGGGCGTTGTAGGACTCGTCGCCGTTGCCTGGAGAAAGGGCTACGTACGACGGAAGAACGAATAGAACCTCACAAATCATGTTGAACAGGGAGACCGGAGAAAGTTCCAGACTCCCGATCTATCGATCGCGGAGTTATTCGTATTTTATCCGCGGGTCGACGACGCCGTAGACAATGTCGCTGATGAAGTTCGCAGCTATGACAGAGAGGGCGATAATGAAGAACATGGCCTGCATTACCGGAAAATCCTTGTAGCCGATAGAATCGAACAGCCACTTGCCCAGTCCGTTCCAGTTGAAGATCGTCTCAGTAATGATCGCGCCGCTCAATATGAAACCGAACGACAACGCAACGTTGGTGATCAGCGGAAGCGAGGCGTTCTTGAAGGCATGTTTGAAGAGCACTGCTCTCTCGCCTAGACCCTTAGCCCGCGCCGTCAAAACATAATCCTCACTCAACGCCTCCATCATAGTCGCCCTCGTCAAGAGCAGAAAACCACCATAAGAGAACAAGGTTAGGGTGAGAGCAGGAAGGAAGAGGTACTGGAGACGGACCAGTATCTGCTGTCCTAGCGGCGGGAATCCCACCGAGTCCCAGCTGCTCGGATAGGTTCCGCCTGCTGGAAACCAGTTTAGCGAAACCGCGAAGATGAAGATCAATAGGATGCCTGTGAAGAATGTTGGGAGGGAGAAGGTTGTGAGAGAACTGGTTACTGAGAAGTTGTCGAGTGCGGAACCGCGTTTTCTTGAGACGAGTATGCCTGAGACGGTGCCGATGATTATGGCCATGATAGTTGACGTGCCCAGCAGGAGAAGCGTGTTGACCAGCCTGCCGGAGGATACTACCTGATAGGCTACGTCCTGGCCGTTGGCGAAGGAGACGCCGAAGTTGAACGTGAGCACTGCCTTGACATAGTCGTAGAATCGGACCCAGACGGTCTGGTTGTAGCCGAACTGGTCCATCAGTTTCTGGCAGATGGTGGGAGGAACCCTAGGCTGACCCAGACAGGCGTAGAGAGCGCCTACCTGGCCGGGCATAGCCTCGAAGATGATGAAGTTGAAAATTATAACGAACCCGATGAGCACTGCTGTGTATGCGAGGCGTTTGAGAAGAAACGAGCGCAACGTCAACCCTTGAAGACCGCTAGAACTATTGTCGGACTAGCGAATTAATCCCAGCCCTTAGAACAGCGTGTCCACAAAGAAGAACAAGCCGTTCTCGCAATCGATTATCGTCGAACTAGGGATCTATTATTCGATCTAGCAGTCATATCCGCCGGTCGGATACGAGTTGGTGCAGCCTGCAACACTAGAAGGGTTCAGTGTCAGAGTGTTCTCGTAGAGTACTGGTTGCAGCGGTATAATTCCAACAGGCGGAGAAGTTGCCCAGTTGAAGGGTGCAACCCAGTTCGTGCCCACGAACCGGTTGACGATAGAGGCCTGGCTTAGACCGACGGGGATTGGGCCTCCGTTGGCTCCGATACCCTGCTGGAAGTGAGCACACGGACCAGTGGATGTTACAGCAGCGCCGAAACAGCTGGCGACAATACTGAAGTTGAGGAAATCATGTGTAATATCGCCCGTGTTCTGGGACCAGATCCAGAGCGCGAGATTGCCGTTGCTACGGAAGTAAGTGTTGCTGACGCTAGAAGCAGGTGCCAGATCCTTGCCGAAGCGAGTCAGAGTGTAACTTCCCCCAATCGGCGGGTTCTGGCTACCGGTCGAAGTGCAGATGCCGCTACCCGAGGCTGTCACGGTTCCACACTGCCAGGGACCGGAGCCGACAAAGGTGTGGTTTGCGATGGGGTCGTAGCCCGCTGCTGTCTGAGGCAGGTTCACATTCATCAGAGAAGCAGGGAAGCTACCGCAACTTAGAGCACAGGCGACTGTGGGAGTGCCTGAGCCCGTAAGAGTGTACTGAGACGGGTAGCATGTAGCGCCCGTTGCTGTACACGTATTGATTCCACTATTCCAAGCTGATATGCCTGAGTTTGTCCAGTAGGCGCCTGGTAGTATGGGTAGGCTGGTGAGGGTGAGTAGCGTGAATGGTCCGACGGTGCTGAGATTGATGTCGAACTGGCTTGGACTGAGAATCGTAATCCCCGTCACTGGCGCTGCACCGCCACCCGCGAATGCTCCTGTCGACTTCAGGGCGAGATAGCTGAACGCGACGTCGAACGATGTGACTTTCCGACCGTCTTGGAAGAAAAGGTCGGATCGAAGCGTGAACCGGAAGGTCTGCGTCGTGCCAGGAGGCGGTGGATAGGTTAGGATGGCAGGGGAAAGGTTTTGTTGCACGCTCAGGATCATCCAGTCGATCAATTGACCGCCCGAATATGGATTGGTGACCATGAGGGAATCGTATACGTTGCCGACGATCCACTGGTCCCAAAGACTGGTATCGACGAAGGGGCTGGCTGAACTGGTTGACTGCTTGAACCCCTGACGTATGGTCCCTGGTTGCACTGGACTCGGGTTCCAAGAATTGAGCCATGTGAAGTAGTTGGGAAGACCCGTGCCGACATTGGTGATTTGTCTGTTCCAGCCGTTGTTGAGATAGCCGAACTGCGCATTCTGTTCGAAGATGGGGAGGGTGAAAGCGTTCTTGCCGAACTGGTCTTCGGCTTGAACACCCGCACCGATAGCCGAAAGGGTACTAGTCGTCCCGGGACAGTGGCCCGTTGAAATGTTGCTGGTCGAGCCGACGACTGGATCACCTGTGACGATCAGACATGGAGCAGACTCTATCTGGCTAGTGAGACTGTCGTAGGTTGTGTTGCAGAGATACATGTAGTTCGGAGCACTAGCCGTTGGGACTGCAGCAGACGTGCAGGGACCGTTGGGAGGCTGGATCGAAGGAATGCCTGAGACGAACCGGCTATAGTATCTGAAGTACAACGAGGAGTCGAAGGGCAACGGACCCGTTGGACTGTTGTACACAGCAGTGTAGATCCCCCAGCTGAGATTGACCGCGGTGGTTGAGGTCGTGAAACCTGGAAAAGACTCTGGAATACAACCGGGGCAAACGGACCTAGCGGAGAGGTAAGTGCAGGGTATGTTGTATGACCCTGTGAACATGTAGCAGATCTGCTGTGCAATACTGTCGCCAAGGTGAAGTCGCGGAGGGCTGTCGCTCTCGATCGCAAAGCTGGGCACGTGAGATGCTGCGGTAGAGCTGATTCCTGAGAGCCTAGAATCTGTCGAAGTGGTGCAGCTGGCAGTTCCGGTGCCACCGTCACAGCCAGTGGCGATGCCTGCGGCGACGAAGTGAGCGGCGGCGGAGTTCAGGTCCTTGCTGCCTGGGGCCTGGAGCCATGAGATACCGTTTGCACCCGTAGCATTACCGAGACGATACGCGGTTCCGCCGGGGGCACCGACGATACAGTTGGTCCCCGTCTCGGGAAACAGAGCGTCCCAGACACAAGGGTTCGCTGTTGGAAGACTCCCAACATTGTCATACGGAACTGAGGTATCCAGCGCTACGGCTTGGCCGGAGATACTTGGCTCGTTGCCAGCAAACTTTGCAGTATCGATCATGTGCGCGATACCCTGACGTATGTGTACTCCACAGGCAGCATTACCAAAGTTGAAGTCGCAGCCCCAGAAGTTATTCGCTAGCAAGAACTGGATCTCAAAGTATCCAGCCTCACTTATCGTCGATGTTATACGGAAACTACTGCTCGTCGTGAATGGCCCCACAAGATCAGGGGTTAGGGGCCAGTCGGTAAAATCGATGGCCGGGCTAGCCGATTGTATGTTGGTGAACTCGGCCTGCTCATCAGTAAAGATGGTGGCCGTGAGCGTGTCTTCAGAGGGACCTGCCGGCACCCAGTATTCGGCACAAATAGTTCCAATACTGATTTGACAAGCACATTGTTGCTGCGGGCTTGCGCAGGCTATCGCCGTGAACAGGTGAAGGGACGGAAAGAGAACGTTATTCGAAATCGGCGCTTGAAGGCTAGCCAAGGAAAAAATCGTGAGAAAAACGATTAGGAGCTTCGCCAGAGAAGCTGAAAACTCAGCCTTCAACAGTCATATCCACCAGCGGGGTAGGGTGTTGTGCAGCCGACAATACTGGCCGGATTGAGAGTGATGGTGTTCTCGTATAGAACTGGCGCTAGTGGAATAATTCCCACAGGTGGAGAGGAGGCCCAGTTAAGAGGAGCAGCCCAGTTCAAGCCCACGAACCGATTGACGATGGAAACCTGGCTGAGACCGACGGGGATAGGTCCACCATTGGCGCCAATGCCCTGCTGGAAGTGGGCGCAAGCTCCAGACGATGTTACCGGGGCACCGAAGCAGGCGGCTACAACACTGAAGGTGAGAAAGTCATGACCTATATCCCCAGGCTCAGACCAGATCCAGAGTGCCAGGTTTCCGTTGCTGCGGAAGTAGACGCCGCTAACGCTTGAAGCTGGAGAGAGGCCTTTGCCGAAGCGTGAAAGGGTGTAGCTTCCACCGACTGGTGGATTCACGGCTCCTGAAGAAGAGCAGTTGCCACTGCCTGAGACGGTTACAGTCCCGCACTGCCAGGGACCCGAGCCTACTAGTATCCCTGCTGCGAGTGGATCGAAGGTTGGAATGATCTTGTTGGGGTCAACGTTGAGGTTTGCCGCAGGGAAGGCGCAGGAAAGGGTGCTATTGCAGAGAACTGAGGGAGCTCCGGTAGCCGGTATGGGTCCAAGAGTGTACTGAGCAGGATAGCAGGAAGAGTCTTGCATTGTGCATGACGAAATTCCACTGTCCCAGGCAGCGCTTCCAGCACCGTTCCAGTAATGTCCAGGTAGTATTGTCGGTGAGGTCAGAAAGAGCAGACTGAAGGGCCCGACATTCTTGACGTTGACGTCAAACTGTGACGGGGCGAGGATCGTGAATCCTGTAATGTTGGACAGGGTAGCGCTCTGGTATGCCCCGTCTGCCATCATTGAAAGATAGGTGAAAGCGACGTCGAAAGAGGTCACTTTTCTCCCATCTTGGAAGAACATGTCATTGCGCAACGTAAACCGGAAGGTTTGCTGTGTGCTCGCTGGTGGAAAGTATGTAAGAGAGGAGTTTGACAATTGCTGAACACCGAGGATCATCCAGTCGACGAGCTGTCCACTAGACATGGGATTCTTGACCGCAAGACTGTCGTAGATGTTCCGGATCATGTAGAAGTCACGCGGTGTCTCTGCCAAGTACGGGTTCAGCGTCACCGTGGATCCAGAGAAGCCCTGACGAACAGTTCCAGCAACTGCCGGGTTGGGGCTATACGCGTTTAGCCAGGTGAAATAGTTCGGAATGCCTGTCCCGTCACCATCGATTACTCTCTGCCAGTTACTGAGGTATCCGAACCGGGCACCAGTCAGTGTGAAGACCGGGATGGTGTAGGCACCCTTTCCAAAAGCGTCTTCGCTCTGAATGCCCGCGCTAATAGCAGACAGCTGCGTTGTACCGGGACATGTCCCGCCAGGTGTATTGTTGGGCTGTCCCACCGCAGGATCTCCAGGAGAGGTAAGGCACGGGGCGAACTCCATCTGAGAACTGATGCTGTCGTAGCTCTGGTTGCACAGGTAAACGTAGTCGGCAGCCCTAGAGGTTGGGACAGAACTGGAGGAACATGATCCGGTCGGTGGCTTGATCGAGGAAATTCCTGAGACAAATTGGCTGTTGTAGGTGTGATAGAGGCTATCGTCAAAGGGATAACTGTCGGTATTGATGGCAATGTATATTCCCCAACTGAGATTGACAGCAGTGGTAGACGTAAATCTCCCAGGAAAAGATGCGTCCCCTCCAAGCGGGGGTCCTTGGCCGACATATGGGGCGCACGGGATATTGTAGGCACCGGTGAAGAGATAGCAGACCTGCTCCGCTATGCTGTCACCAAGATGCTGCCTTGCGACGGGTGGAATTCCTCTGATGAAGAAGTTGACAGTGTGCGACCCGGCAGCGGCGCTGATACCCGTCAGGACCGAAGTACCAGGGTTGAAGCCAGTAGCAATGCCGGCGCTTACGAAGTGCTGGGCCGCAGCATTCATGTTGGCACTACCCGGAGCGGGAAGCCAAGAAATACCGTTAGCACCTGTAGCGTTGGCCAAGTGATATGCCGTCCCTCCTGGGGCACCGACTATGCAGTGTGAGCCTGATTGTGGGTTGGACGAATCCCAGGCACATGGGTTGGCTGCTGGAA
>WNGM01002677.1_pt1 | contig 27495 bp, 18 predicted proteins | sample 5400571 | NCBI WGS metagenome assembly WNGM01 (sample SAMN13153378, study PRJNA577476) | soil metagenome | isolation source: 100 cm soil or saprolite under Garry oak tree replicate 2 | place: USA:California | collected 2016-06-15 | reverse complement strand
AGGAGCATCACGGCACCTTCGATGATGGACAGCCCTCCCCCCAGGGTAAACTCAACCAGTTGCTCTACCAGCTGCACAAAGAGATGCAGATTCCGATGGTAGCGACCAATGATCTGCACTATGTTGAGGCCTCTGACGCAGACTCGCATGATGTGCTGCTGTGTGTCCAGACTGGTAAAAGGCGCGCAGAGACAAAGCGCTTCAAGTTCGATAGCACTATGTATTACTTAAAAAGTCCCCTGGAAATGTCTCAATTGTTCCCTGAATTACCTGACGCGTTGACCAATAGTGTGCGCATCGCCGAGCAGTGCAGCGTCGATCCCCTGGCCTATAAAGCGCAACTGCCCGACTATATCATTCCCCTGGAATATACCTCGCAAAAAGACTACCTGCGCTCCCTGTGTGTAGAGGGCGTCAAAGAACGCTTCGGCGAAATGACCGAGCCAATCAGGAAGCAGCTTGACTACGAGATCGAAATGATCGCGGAAAAAGGGTTTATGTCATATTTCTTGATCGAATGGGACCTTGTGAATTACGCGCGTTCGCACGGCATTCGCTGTTCTGCTCGCGGTTCGGCTGCGGGCAGCATCATGGCCTACACGCTCGGCATCACCAATGTTGACCCGCTGCGCTATCAATTGCCTTTTGAGCGCTTCTTCAATACTGAGCGTGCCGATATGCCCGATATCGACATGGACTTCCCAGATGACCGGCGCGAGGATGTGATCGACTACGTGACGCGCAAGTATGGCGAAGACCGCGTGGCGCAGATGGTCACGTTCAACACCATGGCCGCCAAGGCATCGGTTAAGGACGTGGCCCGCGTTATGGGAGAACAGGAGGTAGGGGATCGCATCACCCGGCTCATCCCCATGGGTCCGCATGTTACGCTTCAGAGGTCGCTCGATAACGTGAGAGAGTTGAACGACCTGTATAAAGAAAGCAGGGTTGTGCAGGAGATCATCGACCAGGCATTGAAGCTGGAAGGCGCGGTGCGCTCAACCGGTGTGCATGCGGCGGGCGTGATTGTTGCCAATGAGCCGCTTGAAAAATTTGTGCCGCTGCAACTGCGCGACTCCAAAGATTCCGGCAAGGGACGCATCACACAATATGAGCAGGCGCACCTGGAAGAACTGGGCCTGATTAAGTTCGACTTTCTGGGTCTCTCCAACCTGACTATCCTGGATAATACGCTCAAGTACATCAAGGCTGCGCACGATGAGGAGGTGGTGCTGGAAAAGGTTCCGCTTGACCCGGTGCCGGGCGATGATGAGCAGAACGCCAGGCGTCAAAAGGCGTTCGACCTGCTGGCGAGTGGTGAAACGACTGGCATCTTCCAGCTCGAAGGCGCGAAGATGACCGAGTACATCAAGCAGCTCAAGCCGACCCGTATTGAGGATATCATGGCCATGATCGCGCTCTACCGTCCCGGCCCGATGGATAGTATTCCCGATTTCATCGATGCCAAGCATCGACGAAAGAAAATTAAGTACCTCGATCCGCGCCTGGAAGAATGGCTGGCAGAATCTTACGGGGTGATCGTGTACCAGGACCAGGTGTTGTTCATCTGCGTCAACCTGGCCGGTTTCTCGTGGGGCAAGGTCAATAAGTTTCGCAAAGCCCTGAGTAAAAAGAAGATGGACGAAGTGGAAGGATACAAGGGCGATTTTATCGAGGGCTGTGTTAAAAACGGCATGAAGCGGGATGTTGCCGAGCAGCTCTTCACGTTGATCCTGCCGTTCGGCGGTTACGGTTTTAACAAAGCGCATGCCGCGAGTTATGCCGTCGTCGCCTTCTACACGGCCTATCTCAAAGCCAACTATACAGCGGAGTTCATGGCAGCGACGATGACCACCGAGGCCTCGGACGCCAGGAAGATTGCTAATGCCATTGCCGAGTGCAAGCGCATGGGCGTTGAAGTGCTGGGGCCAGATGTCAATAAGAGCGACAGAGGATTTACTGTGGAAGGAGACAGCGTGCGTTTCGGCCTCCTTGCGATCAAGGGCATTGGCGAAGGCCCGATTGGTGAAATAGTGCGGGCACGCAGCGAGGGCGGGCCTTTCAAAACGCTGGCGGATTTTTGTACGCGCGTTGACCCCAAATATGTGGGCAAGGGCGCCCTTGAGACGTTGATCAAAGCGGGGGCAATGGACTCGCTGGCTGATGATAAGCGGCACCTGCTGCTTGCATCGGTGGAGCTGGCTATGCAATTTGGCAAAAACGAGCGCGCCGCGAAAGCAACAGGTATGATGAGCCTCTTCGGGGAAGAGATAGATCATGCGATTACATTCACGCTTAAGCAGGAAGTCGAGGAGCTTTCACGCAAGCAGTTGCTGCAGTGGGAAAAAGAACTGATCGGCCTGTATATCTCGAAACATCCCCTGGTCTATCTCGGTGATATTTTCAAAGAGCACATAACCCATACAACTGCCGATATCAGTGAAGAGCTAGATAGGCAAAAGGTAGTGGTGGGAGGGACCATCAAGGAGGCGCGGCGCATCACCACGAAGAATGGTGATGCGATGTGTGTTGTACAACTCGAGGATATGTTTGGCACTATCGGCGTGACAGTATTTCCCAGGGTCTACGAGGAGACGGCAGAACTGTGGGTTGAGGATACGGTCGTCATCATCAAAGGAGAAGTGCAGGTGCGGCGCGATGAACCAGGTATTCTTTGTAAGAGTGTCGAACAAGTGAAGGCATTTGAGGAAGAGATGAACCGCAAGCGTTACCTGATCTGGCTCACTTTACATCTTAGTGGCAGCGATGAGAAATCCATCTCCGACGATATTATGAAGGTGCAGGACATTTATCGCTATATTCGAGAACGCCCCGGGCGCGACCGCTACGAAATTCTGGTAGCCAACGGCGAGTGGCAGGTGCGCCTGACCCCCAACGACAACACTATGTACTACTCTCCGGAACTGCACGCCAGGCTAGAAGGAGTGCTTGGTAAAGGTATGATCGAGGCACAAGTCGTAGGTTAGACGAACCCACCTGTATTCGGGAAGATTGATAATTCCCCGCGTTCATGCAATAATAACGTATGCTCATTGATAGGGATGCCAGCAATGACACCTGTATAGGGAGAAAGCGTAAAAATAGTGAGTTCTGAATATAGCGCCCCGGCACCAGGCTCTGAGGAGCGTGATCGACGGCCAACCTCGGAGCTATGGGGACCCTGGGAAATAAGCCAGGAGAATACTCGACCACGCCCCGCCCTATCCAACATTCCCGAAACGCCACCCTCTGGCAGCGGTCAAACTATGGGAGCAGGTAATGCCCAGGCGGTAGAACAAAATACTGTCGATGCGCAGTTCTCGCACCGCGAACATGTGACGGGTGCGCTGCCCGTTCACCCGAACGAGGCTCCGCTATTTCGCCCCGCTTACTCACCCTATCCGCCGCAGGTGTACCAACCTCAAAGGCAGGTGTATCCACCTTATCCCCCACGTCCTGCTTATCCAGGTTATCCGCCAGGATACGCGCCTTATGCTCCTTATCCCGGCTATACTTACCCACCGTATGCATGGATGCCGCCCCACCCAAAGCAGGACAGTTATCTTATGGCAATGGCCATCGTCTCTGTGGTTGGATCAGGCCTGGTTTTGCTGGGTGGATTTGGTTTAATACTCTTTGCTCTGCTGGTTGCTATTTCCCCGACCACAACAACAAGCGGCAGCCAGCAATTCAGTCTCAGCTCGACATTCGCCATACTCATTTGTGTATGTATACTGGGAGGCACTGCCGGCCTCTATCATAGCATTCGCTCGTTGATGAAAAAGCCTTCAGCCAATGTTTTTCTGCCCAGGTTCTGGATATTCCTCATCCTCTACCTGGTCGTGCTTGGCATTGCATTTCTGCTTCAAACCAGGGGACTGGAGGTCGCTTACCCTGCGCTGACTATCGCTCTCATTGCTCTTGCCGGGGTGTTTCCAGCGCTGGCATTGGCGGCGCTGGGCATCAGGCGACTGCGATCGCGTATAGCCAAACCCCTGAAGGCCGCCTGGCCCACGAGTTGGCGGCGTTTTACGGTCGCGCTCGTCAGCGGAACGACTCTGAGCACTTTGTTGGCATCCGTGCTGGAGATCGTCATTGTGCTTATACTTGCCCAGTTCGTCCATATACAGAATGCGCAAAGCGTCGCCCAGTGCATTAATACGCCAGACGCGCAGAGCTGCCAGAATCCAGGCATCTACGGCTTACTGCTGTTTGTGGTGGCAGTAGTGGCGCCAGTAGTGGAAGAGACGGTCAAGCCTATGGCGGTGGTGCTGCTCATCGGGCGCGTACGGAGCGCGGCGGAGGCCTTCGCGCTGGGCATGGCCTGCGGTATTGGCTTCGATCTTGTTGAAACTTCCTTTTACATCAGTTCTGGTTATCACGACTGGCTGAACATTGCGCTCCTGCGTACAGGGGCTGGCCTGCTGCACGGCTTCGGCGCGGCAATGGTCTCGCTTGGCTGGTATTACCTGATCCACGGGAAGAGGCGCCGTTTCTTGCGAGCATTTGCTTGCTGGTTATATGCCGTTTTACAGCATGCCATCTGGAACGGCTCATGGGGTCTGGTGCTGCTTCCTGCTCCCATCGGCCCTTTCTTTAACAACTGGACGTTGAATCTCGGCTTTACTTCACTGCCCGGCTATATACTCATCAACATCTTCGAAGCCATATGTATGCTGGCATTCTTCATCTACATGACGGGAAGACTGAGATTGAAGGGGGAATCCCCACCTCCACTTTCTTTGCCGGCTGAGCCCTCCTGGCGCGCTGTGCCTGTGCCCCAGGCAGTTGGGTAATGAAGCGATAAACCGCTTTGAAGCAAGCAAACATGCTGAGGAACCATGGCAGGGGCAAGTCCTGCCACTACCATGATACGGCTTGCCAAGCCGACGCAGTCGTGTCATAGTAGTGGCACCCCTTGCGGGTGCCATGCTCGATTGTATCATATCTTCATTCGCCAACAGTATCATTGTTTGACAAAAGTGTTGCCAAATACGTCTAATATAATAGAGAGTATAGGCATTCTCTCAGTTCCATTCTGGAATGCTGCATGGCATTCCAGATGGATTGAGGGCACAGCAGCGAAAGAGTGACACGGCCAGACTATGGAAGGACAAGGTAGAGTCCGCTTCGGTAACTACGATTTAGTGAGTCGCATCGACGTTGGCGGCATGGGCGAGGTCTACCTGGCACGGCAGCGCACGGCTTTTGATCGTGAAGTAGCGATCAAAATTATCCGTGAAGACCTGGTACACGATATTACGGCGCGCGAGCGCTTTCTGCGCGAAGCCGAAGTCAGCGCTCACCTGAAGCATGAGCATATTCTGCCACTGTTCGAGTTTGGCGAGGAACAGGGGCGTCTTTTCTTTGTCACTCCCTATATCGAGGGCGGCAACCTTGCTCATCGCCTGCAAAATGGCCCGCTGCCGCTGCCAGAGGTACGTCAACTCTTTTCGGCACTGGTCGATGCCGTTGCATACATTCACAGGCGGGGCGTGGTCCACCGCGATCTGAAACCCGGCAACATCCTGCTCGATCAAGGCAGAGAAGGCCAGGTCTACGTGCGCTTGATCGACTTTGGTATCGCTCGCAGCCAGGGTACAGCTGCCAGCCCGCCGCTGACGGTGGCGGGTCACGAGATGGGCACCGTTGCCTATATGGCGCCCGAGCGGCTCTCAGGAATTGCTGCTCCAAGCAATGACATCTATTCTCTCGGTGTCATCCTCTACCAGATGTTGACAGGATATCTACCCACATCAGACCAACGAATCTCCCTGCCGCCGTTAGATTATGTCGTGCGGCGCTGCATGGCCTCGCGCATCGACCAGCGCTTCGCCAACGCGGAGGAGGTGCAGGACGCGTTTGAGCAAGCCTACCAGCAAATGAGTGCTACGCGCGCGTTACCCCCAACTTCTGGCCTGGATGCCCTATCCATCGCTACACAGGCAAGAGTGGGGAATGCGCCCTATATGAGAGGTAAGCAGAGCGCTGCTCCTGCAGCCGGTGCAGACCCTAAACAAGAGGTCGCGACGCTGCAGCGCACTGGAGACGTGCCTTCCTCCTCAAACGCGTTTAGCCCCGAAGATTACGATGCGCCTACCACTGCTGTCAGCGCCTCGCAAATAGCGGGCCGGGGTCATACAGAGCAGGTGTCTACTGGCAGGCCTCCACGCCATGGCGGAGGCAGGCAGCGCAGGAGCCCTTGGGTCGCTATCTTCGGTGGCCTGACTGTTGCAGTCCTGCTGACAATGACCGGTATCATCATCTTTGGACTCCAGTTGTTCTCAACGGCCAGCATTCATTTTAGCCCGCAGACCCAGCTTGTCAGTCAGATTTTTCAGATCAAAGCAGAGCCATCTCAAAACCATGTTGACCCTGGCACACAGTCGATTCCGGCCAGAGCGTTAAGCAGCCGCAAAACCGGCTCCCAAACGGGACAGACCACGGGTGAAGAGTGTATCATCTTTACCTGCCATCAAATAGTATCCTCGTCTGACGTAGATACACTGGCTGCACAGGCTAAACAAATCCTGGTAGCGCAGATCACGCAAGATCTGCAAAAGCAGGCGCAGACCGCCGGTGCCACTGCCGTCGGCTCTGTACAATTTGCCGATCTCGCGGAGACGGCCGATCCGCCTGTGGGGTCGATTAGCAAGACGGTGACCGTCACGCTGACCGAGCAAGGTAGCCTCGAATACTTCGTCAACAGCGATGTGAAAACTGTAGCGCGGCAGTTGCTGCTGGAGCAGATGCAGACTTTCGGCACACACTACCACCTGGTCGATCACCCCGCGCTCCAGATCGGTCAACCGGTTGTAGCCGGAGTCAGCGCTACAGGGGTGGTCAAAATCAACATTGCTGCTGGTGGCTACATCGAATACCAGTTCCCGGGTTCCCAACTGCTCTACATGCAGAATCGCGTCAAGGGCATGACAGTAAAGGATGCGCGCATCTTCATCACAAGCCAGATGGGCGTGGACCCGAAGACGGTGTCGCTTGGCTTTACATCGCTTGGAAAAAATACTACTACTAAAGACACGGATACCCTGCCTGCTAACCTGCAGCAGATTAAGATTATTCCTGCCGACCCGGCTGCCGTTTCTGCTGCTCTACCGCCCGTGCAGTTGCCCAGGGTAACGCCCAACAGCACGACCTCGACAGATACTGTTTCTAACTTGTCCATAAATGGGTAAATTCTGGACAACGGTTTTGTTATGATATAATCAGTAGGATGAGAAAAGGTGCGAGTCAACAGGCCCCGTATCACAGCATCACCTTGCTAGGAAAGGAGTAGAATGCGCTACCCCTGTCGCTTCAAGATGGTTCTTATTCGGCTCGGCGAGGCTTAGTAAGGCTGAGAGGCAACATTTGCGCACATGCACATGGACGACTTGAGTGTCTTTAGCGGGAATGCCAATCGCTCGCTGGCTGTCGCCATCTGCCAGCACCTGCGCATTCCACTTGGCGATGCCGATGTTTTTCAGTTTAGCAACGAAAATATCTTTGTCAAAATCAATGATAATGTGCGCGGCCACGATGTATTCGTCGTTCAACCCTTCAGTTCCCCTGTCAACCGCTCCATTATGGAATTGCTCATCATGATCGATGCGTTCAAACGGGCCTCCGCTGCGCGCATCACCGCTGTCATCCCCTACTATGCTTATGGCCGCACCGACAAGAAAGATCAGCCGCGTGTGCCTATCACCGCCCGCCTGATTGCAGACTGCATTACGGTTGCCGGGGCGCATCGCGTGCTCACTATGGACATGCATGCCGGCCAGATCCAGGGTTTCTTCAACATCCCTGTTGACGAACTCACCGCGCAAATTATTCAGGCGCGTTACTTTGCTCAGAAGAAGCTAGGTGATCTCGTCATCGTTTCTGCCGACGAGGGCTTTGCAAAGAAAGCGCGCAAGCTTGCTGATCGCCTGAATGCGCCACTTGCTATTGTAGAGAAACGCCGCCATGGCAATAACAGCGTTGCGGAGGCGATGGGCATCATTGGTTCCGTTGAGGGCAAGCATGCCATCATTGTGGATGACGAGATCGATACCGCCGGTTCACTCACACAGGCGATACGCGTTGTGCACGCGCAAGGCGCGTGCAATGTCTATTGCTGCGCCACCCATGGCATTTTTTCTGGACCTGCTATCGAGCGCCTGAAAAACTCTCCGGTAAAGGAGATCGTGATCACGGATACTGTGCCTCTCCCTGAGCATAAACATCTCCCTAATATAACGGTGCTCTCCGTGTCCGAGTTCTTTGCGGATACCATTCATCGCATCCACGATGGCCGCTCGGTGTCTGAACTGTTTTCATGACTATGGTTTCTGGCTGCTGTGTGTTATAATAACCCAAATTAGAAACGGTTTTAGCGTGGGCACCCACCAGGGGTGCCCAATTTATGATAAGGGTGGAGAGGGCACGGATATATGAAGCCACTTGTTGCCATTGTAGGCCGACCGAACGTCGGCAAATCGACTTTTTTCAACCGCATGCTGGCGGACCAGGTTGCCGTTGTGGAGGACTTGCCCGGTACCACGCGTGATCGCATTTACGGCGACACGGACTGGAATGGGCGCGAATTTACCCTCATCGACACAGGTGGCCTCGAACTCAGCTCCGCTATACCTGTGGGCCAGGTAGGGCTTAATGGGCAGCCTGGCGACATCATGAAAAACGTACGGGCGCAGGCGGAGCTGGCTATCGAAGAGGCCGATGTGATCGTCTTCATGGTCGACGCTCGTTCCGGCATCGCCGCGGCCGACGAGGAGGTTGCTGACCTGCTGCGCCGCACGGAGAAACCGGTCATTCTGGCGGCGAACAAGGCGGATAACGCTGCGCGGCGACAGGATGCCGTTGAATTCTATAGCCTGGGCCTGGGCGAACCCATCCCCATCTCCTCTATTCAAGGTACAGGCACGGGCGACTTACTTGACCGTATCGTCGAAGAGCTGCCCACGGCAGATGAAACAGAAAACGCAGAAGAAGAGGATGAAGTTCCACGCATTGCTATCGTGGGGCGGCCCAACGTGGGCAAATCATCGCTGCTCAATGCTATCCTCGGTGTCCAGCGCGCGATCGTCAGCGAGGTCCCGGGCACGACAAGGGATGCTATCGATACCGAAATGGAGTTCGAAGGCAGGAAATTGATGCTCATCGATACCGCCGGCATTCGCCGCCGGGGACATGTTATCCCAGGCGTCGAGAAATATAGCGTCATACGCTCCAGCCGTGCGATTGAACGCTGCGACGTGGCGCTGGTATTGATCGACGCGAGCGAAGGCCTGGCAGCGCAGGATACCCATATTGCTGGTGAGATTCACGAGAGGGCCAAGGGTGTCATAGTTGTGGTCAACAAGTGGGACCTGGCCCAGGCTCAGAGGCGTGCTGCTCGCGAAGGACAGCTACCAGATCCCGAGGAGGAGATCGAAAGCGCCGAACGCTACCGCAAAATCATTGCCGAAGGCTTGAAGTTCATCCCTTATGCGCCCATCGTCTTTGCCTCGGCGAAAACCGGCTATCATGTGCAGTCTTTGCTTGAAACGGCGCTCAACATCTCGGATATGCGTTACCTGCGCGTGCCGACCTCGCGCCTCAATGAGGTTGTGCAGGATGCTATTCGCCGCTACCGGCCTGCAACTATTCGTGGCAAACCCTTGAAGGTATTTTATGCCACCCAGATACGAGTGAACCCACCCACCTTCGTCTTTTTCGTCAATGATCCCCAGGCTGTACACTTTGGCTATGAGCGCTACCTGGAAAATCAGTTGCGCCAGGCTTTCAGCTTCAAAGGCACGGCGATTCGCCTTCAATTCAAGGCCAGACCGAAGTCGGAGATATAAAATTTCTAAAACCTTTCCCTGCTTGCCTCGTATATACTGGGAAAGTAACTCTTCAGCAGAGGGTGCAGGGGGACTGCATCCCCCTCAAACTCGTTAGGACGAAGGGCTTGCTTATTGCCAAGTAACTCTTCAGCAGGGGGTGCAGGGGGACTGCGTCCCCCTGCCGGAGCGCGAGGTGTCCTCGCTTCCTGCTCTTTCCTCGCCTGCTGTGTAGTGCATCTTCATAGTGCGTCTGAGCAGGGGGTGCAGGGGGACTGCGTCCCCCTGCCGGAGCGCGAGGTGTCCTCGCTTCCTTCTCTTGTTCCTCGCCTGCCGCCGCAGGCGGCACAAGAAAGGTATCTGAATAGTTACCTGGGAAATATGTAAATAACATACAGGCAATATTTTCTATATTACCTTGTGCTTATACACTTATGTAACTGCATTTGTCATGAATACAACTATATGCTATAGTGAGCATAAAAATGACAGCCTTAAAAGTCATTTATACGAGGGATTACCTATGCTACTTAAACTTACTGCTGCTGATAAAACTGATAGAGGAAAACAACGAGAACAAAACGAAGACTCGGCTTATAAACGCATTGAATCATCGGAGAATGGGGACCGTGGTCTCTTTATCGTGGCTGACGGTATGGGCGGCTACCAGGCTGGCGAAGTGGCCAGTAAGCTTGCCGTACAGAAGATCAGCGAAGGGCTGCGGAGCCTCTTCGTCCCTGTTGATGAGCAGCCAACCATCAAACTCAACCTGCTTGAACTGGGAGATACGACGGTTGAACTGAAACCCGTAAAAGAGATAACTCCCACCAAAGTTGTGAAGCCACAGCAGACGCGTAAGTTGCCGGATACGCCGGTGTCGCTGGCAGTTGAGCGCCAGCTTACTGAGGCGATCAAGGACGCGAATAAAGCCATCCTGCGGCATGGTGAACAACATACCGCTGCCCGTGGACTCGGATGCACTGTTACTACCGCTCTGGTACAGAACGAAACGGCCTACATTGCTAACGTCGGCGATAGCCGCACCTACCTGCTGCGCAATGGCGAACTTATAGCTCTCACCAAGGATCATTCGCTGGTGGCCAGGCTGGTGGAGGCGAAACAGATTGAGCCCGACGAGGTGTACACGCATCCACAACGTAACTTGATCTATCGTTCACTGGGGGCCGGGCATAAGACGGTCGAAGTGGACGTTTTTCAGCAAACCCTGCAAGGGGGGGACACACTGCTGCTTTGCTCTGATGGCCTGTGGGAGATGGTGAGACCTCAAGACCTGGTCAAGACGCTCAGCACGCCAGCTAGCCCGCAGAAAATCTGTGATACATTGATTGACCTGGCAAACGCCAATGGCGGCGAAGACAATATTACCGCTGTGGTGGTACATGTAAGTACGCTATAGCTTGAGCAGGTACACCTCTTGTCTCGTAAGGAGAAGACTTACTATATGGCTCTCCCTCTCGGTACTATTCTTGATGGAAAATTTAAAATTGTACAGGTGCTTGGTGAAGGTGGTATGGGCACTGTCTATAGGGTTGAACAGGTAGGGAAGCCCGGCTACTTTCGCGCAGTAAAAGAACTGCTCATTCCGCCCAATACGAGCGCGGAGGAACGTAAAACCGCCATCGAACGCTTCGACAAAGAGATTGACCTGCTGTTTAATCTCAAGCACCCCCGTATTCCCTCGATGATCCTGAACTTTCAGGAACGGGGTAACTACTACTTTGTAATGGAGTTTGTCCCTGGGCGCAGCCTGGACAAGATGCTTGAAGATAACAAAGGTCCGCTGGATGAAGAGCGAGTTATTCGTTGGATGATGCAAGTCTGCGAGGCACTGAGCTACATTCATTCGCGCACACCACCCATTATCCTGCGCGACCTCAAACCGGGCAATGTCATGGTCACACCGGAAGGCGATGTGCAACTGATCGACTTTGGAATTGCGCGCAGATTTGATCCAAATAAGCGCACCAATACGGAGAACCTGGGTACCATTTCCTACGCATCGCCTGAACACCTGGGGTCGATCACAGCACCCGGGCAGCGCCGCAGCGCGCAGAATCCAGGCAGGCTGGTACAGACCGATGCGCGCTCGGACATTTACTCGCTGGGCGCCACCATGTATCATCTGCTCACTAACTACGAGCCGGATCCCATCCAGACACCGGCATCAGGTAGTATCCGCGCAAAGAACCCGCGCCTGCGTACGGTACGAACAACCACGGGCGTTGTGTGTCCCGTGGAGCAAGTGATTATCAAAGCTATGCAGCAGGACCCGGCGCAGCGCTTTCAAAATGCTGAAGCAATGCGCGTGGCGTTACAATCCTGCTTGCCCAGCACTACGCCAGCATCGACCATACAAATTCCGGCCATTTCACCGAACGCCACGATTGTGGTGCCAGCCGCTGGATTCAACAGTGCGAATAGCGGAGTCAACGGGCTGATCTGCCCCAGGTGCGGCTTTCAAAACCGGCCCGGCGCGAAGTTCTGCAAACGCGACGGTCAGCCGCTCACGCAGGGTGCCACGCTGCCCCCACCACAGGTGCGGGCGCAAGTTGCCGCTCGCGTCCCCATTCAGGCCAGGCCGGTACAGCAGCCTATACGGGCTACACCGCTGCAGCAGCCTATTCGAGCCAGGCCTGTAGCCACCGCCAGCGGAACACCAGCAGCCTCGTCCAACGCTGATGCCGCGTTCAGGCAGGGCCTGCAGCAGCTCAATAACAAAAACTATGCCGAGGCAATCAACCAGTTTAAGTTAGCACAATCCCTCGGTAAGCCGGTATACGATGCGTTGTACAACCTTGGCCGCACGTATCGCCAGTATGGGCAATCAGTAAAAGATCAGGACAAAAAACTCTTTACTGAAAATATGACGTTCGCTGCCGAACAGTTTGAGCAGGCTACGAAAATAAAGCCAGATGCCCTGGATGCCTGCTTTCAGCTTGGCATGTCCTATCATGACCTGGGCCTCTATCCGCAGTCAACGGTGGCATTCAAGAAAGCTCTGCAACTGGCGCCGCGCGACTCTGCTATTTATTATCAGCTTGGCATGGTAGCAATGGCGCAGAGCTACAAACGTGAAGCTGAGGCTTATTTCCTGGAAGGCCTCAAGATTAATCCAGATCACGCGCTCATCCTGATTGCGCTTGGACGCCTGTATATCGAGATGAACCAGGTATCATCCGGCATTAACATACTGCGGCGGGTTACTCAGACTGACCCGACACTGGCCGAAGGTTGGTACGAGCTGGGGCGCGCGCTTATGAAGGAAAGAAAGTGGCAACTGGCGCTTACTGCCTTCGAACAGGCAAGACAGCAAGGCCTGGATACGGTGCAACTCTATAGTGCAATGGCCTCCTGCTTCTAGGGCCTGCTCTTGCAGGTGCCCAGGATCTTAAATAAGAATAAGGAGGGCAGGATGCTCTGTCCGACATGTAATACGCCAAATCGTGATGATGCTAAATTCTGTAAAAAGTGCGGGCACTCGTTCCACACGGAAGCGGTGAATACTCTTGCCGCTGGAGGGCAAGCCAATATACCATCTGCTAGTGGAGAAGCTCCTCTAGAGCAGACAGCAGCGGCAGTGGCGAATCCGGCTTACCCAGAGCCAGCCGTAGCGACACAGACGAGTGAGGCTCCCGCCAATGATCAGATAGAGGCGGAAGCGGTGAGTGATGTAAGCCTGGCGCCCACGCTCATCCTTACCCCTGAACAGATGATGGCATATCACAGCCGCCGCTGGCAGCAAGAAGAGGAACGAGAGCAAGCCGCGACCGGTATTGCAGATATGCCAACGCTCATATCTACACCAGGTCCGGCAGATAGCCAGGGTCAACAGGCACAGGACATTGCGGATATGCCAACAGTGCTTGACTCTCCTCCGGCAAGTGGTGATGAGGCTATTCCACCTCCTCCGTCACCTCCGGCAACCAGCGACGAAGGCGACATGCCACTGGCTTCTACAGAGAAGGACCAGGTAATTGAGACAAGCACAGTTGCTACTAGTGACGTGGCTCATAGTACGACGGAAGAGGAAGCGAGTGAGTCGATGCAACCATCATCTGATCAGCCTGATACGGCTAAAGCAGCCGCAGATTTTTCGACGTTGGCGGTTGGCGCGACCGTCGTGGGTCGCTACGAGATCACCCAGGTAGTAAGTGAGAGCGAACAAGAGCACGTCTACCAGGTAATCGATCACGAAGGGTACCAGCGTTGCTGGAACTGTGCCTCCGAGCAGAATGCTCAAGGTGATGAATTCTGTATGAGCTGTGGGGCAGAACTGCTCAACGCGCCCTACACAATGCACGAGTACCCGGCGACAGCAAGCCCCGAGGCAGATGCTCGCGTGCTACATGGAACCATCGTCAACACCTTCATGGACCAGGGACACACCTTTGTGATTGAGCAGCAGCAAGTAGCGCAAAATGCTTTCCCCGATGGAGTCCACCTGGAAGCTGCAACCCACTCAGACGCCGGTGATGTACGGCGTAGCGAGCCGAACGAGGATAGCACCCTCGTCTTGATGCTCCAGCGGGTTCACGAATCGATCTCGGAACCCATGGGAGTGTTTATTGTTGCCGACGGGTTGGGAGGTCACGACAATGGTCAGGTTGCCAGCCGCATGACTATCGCTCTTATTGCAGAGCGCATGGCGCGTGAACTGCTGGCTGGTCCACTTGCTAGTGAAAAGGCAGGCGAATCCGCACAGCCATTCGATGAAGATGGCTGTGTTGCGCTGTTAAAAGGTGCAGTTGAGGATGCCAACACAGCTCTCTGCCAGGTGAACGAGCGCGATAAAACCGACATGGGTTCGACTATCACTGGTTTTATGATAGTAGGAGACCACGCGTACATTATTAATGTAGGGGATAGTCGCACCTACATGCTGCGTGGCGGACAGCTCTACAAATTGACCAATGATCATTCACTTGTGGAGCAGTTGGTGGCCGGGGGCCTGATCGAACCAGATGAGGTTTATACCCATCCGCAGCGCAGTCAGATTTTCCGTAGCCTGGGTGATAAGCTCAATGTGCAGATCGACATTTTCAAACAGCAGCTACACCCGGGCGATATCATGCTAAGCTGTAGCGATGGCCTGTGGGAGATGGTACGCAACCCACAAATTGAAAGCATATTGAATACGGCACCTGACCCGCAAACGGCTAGCGCGCAGTTGATCGACGCGGCGAACGCCAATGGTGGCGAGGACAATATCAGCGCGGTCGTAGTCTTTGCGCGCTGATATGATATACTATAAGGCCAGCCTAACGTGAAAGGAGTTCATAGACTATGCCCGGTGAGGTAACACTGGCACACCAATTAGGAAAAGATTTCATGCCTGTAACTGGTGGCAGCCAGCTCGCATACGTTTTATTAGAAGCCAAGCCCACCGAAATGATGGCACAGGTACGCATGCCCTTAAATTTTGCGCTCGTACTTGACCATTCCGGCTCCATGAAGGGAGCCAAGCTCAACAATGTCAAAGAAGCGGTCAAAATGGTGCTGGATCGCTTAGAGCCCACGGATTATGTCTCTGTGGTCATCTTTGATGATACGTCCCAGGTAATCATTCCTTCTATGCCGGCTAACGATCCCATAGGTATGAAAGCAGCTATTGACCGGATTCGTGATGCAGGTGGCACAGCGATGTCACTGGGTATGATCCAGGGCCTCAACGAGCTGCGCCGCTGGAATATCCCTAACGCTATCAATCGCATGATTTTGCTCACCGATGGCGTGACCTATGGCGACTCGGATCGCTGTCGCCAGCTTGCCAGAGATGCGAAAGCTGCCGGCATCTCCATCTATCCTCTGGGCATCGGGGCAGATTGGGATGAAAATTTGCTGGACGATATAGGCGAATTGAGCGGCGGTATGCCCGCCGAGTTCATCAGGAACCCTGCTGATGCCTTGAACGTCTTCCAGCAGCAGCTCCAGAGCGCTGTCGCGGTAGCCGTGCGCAATGGAACCTTAATACTGCGCCTGCCCGCAGGGGTCACACCTAAAAAAGCAGTGAAAGTCTTGCCTATCATCAGTGATCTGGGTCCGTCGGTGCTCTCAGACCGGCAAATCGTTATTCCCCTGGGCGACCTGGAAAAAGATAACGCGCAGTCAGTACTGGTGGAATTGATGATAGATCCACGCCCGGCAGGCCTTTTCCGCATCGCCCAGACCGAATTCACCTACGATGTTCCTATCGCTAATCTTATTGGCGAGAACTTACGTGATGATATCAAGGTAACCTTTACAAATGATGCGAACCAGGCGGCACAGGTGAATGCATATGTGATGAACTTTGCCGAAAAGGCCAATGCACATCGCCTGGTGACCCGTGTGTTGGATGAGTACAAAAAAACCGGCAAAGCAACAACGCGCCTCGCGCCCAGTGTAACCCGCGTCCTCGACGAGGAGACTCGTGCGGCCCTTGAGCAAATCAACCAGGGCCAGCAGATCTCGCAGGAGCAGGTAAAGTCGATTGGAAACAAGACGCGAAAACTAACCCAGCGGCTAGACGACATAGTTCCGTAAGGAGGATATAGTAAAATGCCAGTATATTGTTCGTTACATCATGAGAATCCCGATGGTTCCGCCTTTTGCGATGAGTGCGGCGAGCCCCTGGCAAGCGCGGCACCAGCTGCGTCAGCTCCGGCAGTGTCCGTGGCATCGGCCCCGGCGCCAGCGCCTGCTCCGGTAGCTGGTGGTGAAGTGTGCCCTTCATGTGGAACAGTCAATGCTCCAGGTGAGGCCTTTTGCTCTAACTGCGGTGTTAGCCTGATGGGTGCGCCCAGCGCGCAGGCAGCACCTTCCAGCCCTGTGGTAGCCGTCGCTCCCGATGCTACTGCTGCTCCAGCTCCGGCCCCTGTCGCAGCTCCGGCGGCATTGAACGCGCGGCTCATCGTCGAAGCAGACAATCAAGAGTTCGATATAAGCGGCAAAGATAATATCGTGATTGGGCGCGAAGACGCCGTCAGCAACATCTACCCCGATGTGGACCTGACTCCGCATGGTGGTGAAGAGGGCGGCGTATCGCGTATGCACGCTCACATCTTTGTCGAAAATGGCCAGTACATGCTAGAGGACGAGAACAGCACGAATTTCACGTTCCTCAATCGCCAGAGGCTTAACGGGAAAACGCCAACGCCGCTGCATGACAACGATGAGATCAGGCTTGGCCGCGTGCTGTTACGTTTTAAAACGGCATAGTGCAGCGTGCATTCGTCCAGCGCGAGGATACCCTCGCAAGTGCCATGTTGATGTGCCCAGGCATGCCACCTGGGTCACACCAGCATGCTTTGCTTGAATCGTCAGGGTGGGTATGTGCTCACCCTGACGTCTCTTCATATTAGGACTTCGCTGCCCGCAATACCTTGAAGCGCGTATTGCCGCTGACCTCCTCTACCAGCTTAAAGCGTGCTCGCATGGTCGGCTCGTACTTCAGAAAACGATTAGCAACCAGGTAGAAACGCCCGCGAGGCCGCAATACCTGCGCCGCCTCACGGATAAAACGCTCGGCGATCTGCGTCGTCTGTATACCACCCAGGTGGAATGGAGGATTGGTCACCACCAGGTCGAAGCGCTGCGCTAACACTGCTTGCGCCCCATTGCTCGCCACTACTGCTATATTTGGCAGGCCACTCTGCTCAACGTTCTGCTGTGCTGCATCCACCGCCGCCAGGCTGGCATCAACCATTGTCACGCTGCCTTTGCGTGCCAGGCGTGCAATGTGTATGCCGATGAAACCAGACCCGCAGCCCATATCCAGCGCTGCGTCCGTCGTATGCACCTCTAATGCTTCCAGTAATAGCCGCGTCCCTTCGTCCAGCTTCCCGGAGGCAAAACCTGCCGGGACGAGAGATGTGCCGTCCAGGAACACGGCATCATACTGTTGCCCGGCTTCCTTGAGAGAGCGAACCACGCGCTGCCCCTTGCCGCTGGCCAGCGTCTCGACATTGCCGAAATAAGCCTGCATACGTTTCGCTATGCTGAGTACTCCGCGATCTTTGGCTCCAACGACATACAGGCTCCCTCCAGGCTTGAGCGCGTATACCGCCGCCCGTAGTCCGTAGTCCATCCAGGCATTGCCCGGCTGGTAGAGCAGATTCATAATTGCTACATCGATGGTTGCTGGCGGTTGCGTAGAGATATACTTATGAAAAGGGGTATGGTAAATGCCCTGTTTGCGGGCGCCCTGTTCCCGCTCAAGCGCAGACTGAACAGATTGCAGTGCGGCAATATTGTCTTCGGCTAGCGCGATGGAACCTATGCCGGGCTGCTTTGCCGCTGCCTGCACAAAGAGGTCCGCTGCCGAGTTCAGGATCAGCACCTGTGTGCCAGTAGCAAGTTGTACAGCTTCCGCCAAGAGATGTGAAGTTAACAGGTAGCCTAACTCTTCTTCAGTGAAGCAATAAAAGTGTCTACAGGAATAGCCGCAAGTGTCTCAAAGCTAGCCGTACCACGCATCCCCAACTCCACCGAAACCCGTGCTACCGTCTCTGGGTCTGGAGCTTCCAGCACTGTGATGAAGTCGTATGCTCCCAGTAAGGCATATTGTGACAGCACCTTTGCTCCTAACGCCTCAACCTCGCTGTTCACCGCCTTGATTCGATCTGGATTTTTCTTGAGAGTCTTCACTCCCTCTGGACTTAAACGGCTCAACATAACGTATGTTCCCATTGCTCCCATGACCTCCTCTCAATAGACTTATACGTCTGCTCTTCTCCAACTGACTTATGCTTTACTGTTGATTATTGTACCATAACCGGTGGATGTCCTGACACTACTTTGTTGGTTTCTCACGGGGTGCAGGTTTCTTTGCCTCTACGCCCTCACTAGAAGGCGCTGACTGGCACTACTTTGTTGGTTTCTCACGGGGTGCAGGGGCTCTGCCCCTGCCGGAGCGCGAGGTGTCCTCGCAAACCCCTTTTTTCTTTCGTTTTGTGCCGCCTGCGGCGGCACAAAACGAAAAATAACGAAATAGTACTGGTAGCGAGAACGTCAAATTAAAAGAATGAAAAGACTGTAATGATTTGCATCTTTGACTCCACGCACAAAATGAAAAAAACGTCATACATGATATGTTTCTATTCATTGCTTAGTCACGACGCTATGGTATATTTTGTCTTGTAACAGGGGGAAAGTGAGATAGCTCTTTTAAGGGGTGGAAGAAGAAGGCTGTGATTATACAGCGGGGCATGGTATAGGGGGATCATCCATGTACATCTCAGGGGAATAGGGTGGTAAAGTGGCAAGACGGGCTGGCTTGAGAGGTACACAGGCATTCCACATCTCAAAATGGGGGGCGGCAAGATGGAAAGGGAAGCGGCTGAGGTATGATATTTGAGTGCCTGGGGATGGAATGTGGCGAGGGAAGTAGCTGTTGTACGTCTCAGGGGCCTGGAAGCTACGTGGCAAGGGTGGTGGCCTGAGGAGTACGCTGCTTGAGCGGATATCTCATGTTTCTTTGTAAATTGGTCCTAATAAAACAGGGTAGCAGGGGTGGTGGAGAAGCCTGAAGGGTACGTTCCTTCAGGCTTCTTGGTTTTTCTACCGGGCAGTAACCTGTTAGTAGCCAAAACCTGGCATTCCTAGCGGAATCCATCTCACGAACAGATCCAGGATATACAGCGCCAGCATGATAAGTATCCCTAGGCCCACGATGCGCCTGGATGCTAAGCAGAGAAACACAATGCCTGTTGTAAGCTGCGCCAGGAAAGCCAGCGGCCAGGTGCAGTACAGCGCGAGCGCTATCCCTTCAAGCCAGTTACCCAGCCCCGCGACGTGCAAGGAGGTCAGCAAGAGCAGCATCACGAGAATGGGACCGGGCAACGAGCCTATCAAAAGCCCCAGGGAGAAGCGTGCTGCCAGCCCTTTTATGCCCAATTTGATGCGTTCGAGTCTCATATGCACCTCGCGCATCGTTTTTGGCCGCTGGGTGCTATCTCGCTCCAGCATGCGATCCAGCAAACGCTGTAGTTTCTTTGGAATCTTATGCCCCGCAAGTGCCCCTGCCAGTGACAACTCCAATGGATCCCTGCCTGTCAGCAGCGTTTGCAGTGTTGCCCCCAGACCGTAGACATCGGTCTGCACGGTAGTTTGCGCCTTGCCATATTGCTCGGGAGCGGCGTAGCCGGGAGATCCAAGCGGGCCTGTATCTCTAGTCTGCCCCGGAGTGAATTGGCGAGCGATGCCAAAGTCGATCAGGTAGATGTGCCCGCGCGGATTGCGCATGATGTTGGCAGGTTTGACATCGCGGAAGATCACAGGTGGCTGTCGCATGTGCAGGTAATTGAGCACTTTGCATAACTGTATCCCGATATCGAGGACCTCTCTCACCTGCAAACGTCTGGCTTGCTGTGTTCCTTGTGCAGCAGGCGCCGGCAGGGATTTCCTGGCTGGAAGGAGTCCAAAGAAATATTTCTTCTGCCTTGTTCCAGCAGCCTCGAGATACTTCTCCAGCGTCTCACCTTCGATGAAATCCATCACGAGGTACCAGTGCTCGGGATCGGTGAAGTGATCGTAGATACGTGGAAGATTTGGGTGTACCAGCGTGGAGAGCAGCTTCACCTCGCGATTATAGGAGTCAGTAGCCTCGATGATCTCTTTGGCATTGAGCGCGTGCAGGTTGATCTGCTTAATGGCAACGCGCCTGTTCCAATTGATATCTCTGGCCTTGTAGACGATACCAAAGCCGCCTTGACCGATTTCCTCCTCGATGCGGTAGCGCTGAGCCAATATAGTACCAGGTCGCAGAGGTTCGTCAGAAGATGTAGGAATAGGAGCAAGGGCCATGCTCACAACAGGAGTTGTAGGAGCTTGTATTGTTGGAGCTAGGAAAGAAGGATTGAGCGGCTGGTTACAGGCAAAACATACTATGGCTTGCATCCCATTGGCAGCGCCGCATTCATCACAAAAGAGCGGAACGGGAGAGGTCATATGTCCTACACCTTCCTTAAATATATACGCCCATATAAGTATATACGCGTACACACGTTTAATAATCTCTCAAAGTGAACGTGTTCATTTCCCATATGGAGATTATAAACGTAGAAGGCATCGCGAATCAAGGTTTCTAGTGCAAAAAATAGGCGCCAAGGATTCTGCACGCCTTTGTTCAGGATAGCGATTCCTCGTATCATATAGATCTATTGGATGTGAGTAGGGTCATAGATTGACTCTCTCACCGGGTTTTAGTGGACGGAACATCGTGCCGTATCAGTATTTCAATCTTCTGGGTGGAGCCAGGTGGTGACGCCAGGAGAATCTGCTTGACAGAGGTTTGCCCCAACGCTTATCATCCTTTCTTAACAGGTACAAGCCCCAATCGCGCCGCTTGAAAGCCTCGCGATCCGCGAGGAAGTGTGAGGACACGTTCCATGTTCACCCTGCGCCGTTATGAGCCTGCCGATCGAGCAGCGGTCGCATATTTGCATGTGCATGCCATTCAGCAGGCCGGAGCCTACCTGGGGCGTGGTCCCTGGGATGATGATGTCTATGCTATCGAGGAAGTCTATCTCAAGAATCGGGGAGAATTTCTGATTGGGGAATGCGATGGCTTGTTGGTGGCAATGGGCGCTTTGAAGCGTACCAGTCCGGAGCGCGCCGAGATCAAACGCATGCGCGTCCATCCTGCTTATCAGGGGCGCGGCTACGGCCAGCGCATTCTGGATGAGCTGGAAGCCCGTGCCCGCGCCCTCGGCTATCAGACCCTGCATCTGGATACCTCCATCCTCCAGCTTCCGGCCCAGAGGCTCTACGAGAAAAACGGCTTTCGCGGTGCAGCGCTGTGTTAGGTGTTGTCGTTCTAGTCCACCGTGATGACGACTTTGCCTCGGGCGTGTCCTTCTTCCAGATACCGGATAGCCTCAGCCGTCTCACGTAACGGGTAACGTCTATCGATCACCGGTACGACTTTGCCGGCTTCAAAAAGCGCTTTCACGTAAACCAGATCTTTCTGGTTCATTTTCGCTATTCCCATGAGACCGACCTTCTTGTTCCCGGTCTTTGACCTCAATGGTCCCAGGACCACGTGTTCGAAGAGCCGCGGGAGGTTTTGGAAGCCTGCAATGACACACGTTCCATTGGGGTTCAGTGCACGCTTGTAATCAGAGACGGAACGATTTCCCACCGCATCGTAAATCAGGTCGTAATGCTGCCCATTTTTGGTGAAATCTGCTTGCGTGTAATCAATAACGTGGTCTGCGCCAATCGAGCGGACCATATCCAGATTCCGTGTGCTGCACACGCCAGTGACTTCTGTCCCGAACGACTTGGCGATCTGCACCGCAAACGTACCCACACCACCAGATGCACCGTTCACCAGAACCTTTTGCCCGGATTGGATCTGTCCCTTATCGCGAAGACCCTGCAGAGCGGTGATTGCTGCCACAGGGATGGCGGCAGCTTCCTCAAACGAACTCTTCGTCGGTTTCAACGCCACTCTGTTTTCAGGAACAGATGCGTACTCGGCAAAGCTACCCGTCCATGCCCCGAACACCTCATCCCCTGGCTGAAACTGGGTGACGTTGTTGCCAACGGCTTCCACTCGTCCGGCGATATCAGCACCGAGTCTCGGGTCTTTTGGTTTGCGCAGCCCTCCCTCTAAGCGGACGAAGAAAGGTGAAGCTCTCATGAGATGCCAGTCCAGGGGATTTGCGGACGCCGCATGAATCTTTACCAGTATTTCACCGTCGTTGGGAGCAGGTTTCTCCACCTCTTTGAGCTGAAGAACATCCGGTGATCCGTATTGTGTGTACACAATCGCTTTCATGAGTTTCCTCCAAGTTGCTTTCATACAGTCAATTTCAGAAGCGTTTATGACAATACATCCCTAAGGAGCTTGTCTCCATTTACCGTTTGACATCTGACACATCTGTCTGGCCGGGTTTCACGCGATTGACCGAGAGCAATGGCATGCCTCCATCTCGCACTTTTTTGAGCACTCCATGCAACGCGGCCTGATCGACCACCGAGCCGGTTAACAGCGTCTCTCCGTTATCTTCCAGTGTGATGGTGAGGCCCTCAAACCAGTCTGACCATTGACGACCCAGGTGGCCCTTGATCCTGATCTGATAGACCAGTGGTTGACTTGGATTCATTTCTGAGTTGAATGTGCTTGACATGACCCTGTTCCTCTTGTGGCCGGTCATCTCCGTCTGTCCCACTGGCTCAATCTGCCCACTGCGCAACGAGATGCCCGCAGGCACATGAGCAGCAGAAGGAGTTTTATTCTTTTTCACGTGGCGCGTGATCCATGCAACACCGTTGCCGTTCCGGCGTTCGCTCTCGGAAACACGTCGCCGATCAGATGAGCCATTTTTCTTCCCCCGTCGCTCCTGATGCTTCGCGTGATGATGGCGAAGTCGATCTTGTCGATGCCTGCACCCGCAAAGGTTCGGAGAGCTACACACCCCAGCCGCAGCCCCTAGTGCTTTTTTATTGCTATGATGCCCACCCCCGCTATGATGAGGAGAGCTATACACGCAAAAGCGAAATCCGCCCCCCTACCGTCCCGCCGACAACCACACCGAAGAGCAGACCGAACAGCACAAGCAGCCCCAATGCAATCACAGCCAGTGAGAAACGCAGGATATTCGTCTTGTCACGTGGGAGCGGATAGGCTTTGCCGGACGATCCATCTCTCAATTCTTGCTCATAGGATGTCTCATACTGTTGGCGAGAGACGCTGGTCTGATTTCCCTCGTATCTCCCATACGCTGGGTCTGCTTGCTGGTGCATCGCTGAACTTCCTTCCTTTTGTGACATCATATGGTCTGTTCCTCTCGTTCAAACGCTCTTCAATACCGTGTTTTCTCGTTCAATCTACCCTTGAACGAGGAGAGAGTAGCGCATTGCAAGCCGTCATATTGTGGGTACACAAGTGATAGCATGAAGACCACTTGTCCGCGCCACGTGGTCCTCTATCGCCTCCTTGCTGGTAACTCGTTGCGCATCCCATGGGATCTACAAAGAGCATAGCTTCATTCGGGTCTTCACGTATAGACACGAAAGTGTTGTTTGGAGTGTTGTTGTGGGGGTATCGAGAGAGGAGCAGTTCTCGAGCTGTGGCTTGATGGATCGCTTGCGGGCAGTTCGCGGATACCCGCGTGTGCGGGCAGCCTGACGTGTAGGCTACAACAGACCCAACTCGCGGGCACGTGCGACCGCTTCGGTGCGCCTTTGGACCTGGAGTTTGCCAAAGATTTTCCGGTTGTGTCCTTTCACCGTATCCAGGGCGAGGACAAGCCGCTCGCTCATCTCCTGATTGGAGAGTCCTTGAGCAATGAGGTGGAGTACTTCTAACTCGCGTTGGCTCAATGGCTCGATCAGGGGCTGGGCAGGTGGGGGCAGATACGATGTGTCTGCGCGCTTCTGCTCCTCAGCTTTACATACAGCGAGCAGCTTGCCTGTATAGTCCGGCAGCATCCCAATAGCCGCTGCTTCGGACAAGAGGTGAGCCATCGGGAGACCTTCGTCGACAAAGAGACGGATGAAGCCGCCCGACTCTGCGAGCGCCAGGGCGTCAAAGAGCAGGTGCACCGCCTTGTCCTGTTCGCCATGGGCCTGGAGAGCGACCGCCTGGAGCACCATCACCTTGAGCCGTTCATCCTCCCACCCCTTTGCTTCCATCTGCTGGCGCCATGGAGAGAGCACCGCCAGTGCTGCGGATGGGTCTCCCTGAGCCAGATGTACTCGAGCCTGACTGATGGGGAGCTCGTGCGCCTGCGCCAGGTGAGCGGCTGCTGCCAGATGGCCCTGGTGCAGCAACGTCAGCACCTGGGCGGCCGCCACTTCAGGGATGCGAGACACAAAGTTGTGCTGGCGCGCGGACTGAGCGGCCTCGGTGAGCAGAGCGACCCCACCGGCCACATCTCCCCGGGCCAGTTTCAGGCGGGCGAGCAACACCTCACCGGCAATGACTCTGTCTGTGTTTTCTAGCTGCCGTGCCAGGTGGACGCCCTGTAGCCCGTGCTGCCCGGCGGCATCCAGGTCATTCCATTCGTAGCAGATGCGGGTCAGGCCAAGATACGCTTCGCAGGCAGCCGGCAGCGGCTGATCACCTGCCAATTGCAGGACGCGCCGGTAGGTCTGGGCCGCCAGATGGAGCTGGTTGCCTGCTTCCTGTACTAGACCGAGGCCGACGGTAGCCGATTGGTTGATGATGATATTGCCGGACGCCTGGCTGATAGCAATAGCTTCGGTATAGGCCCGGCTGGCTGCAGCCCGGTCTCCCTGGAGGTGGTAGGCAATTCCCAGCTTCCAGATAGTGGCAGTGCGGACAGCCAGGTTGTCGGGGTGCAGATACTCCAGGGCGCGTCGCGACTGGGCAATGATGGGTTCCACCTGGTTCTCAGCGGCAGCCACCAAGGCCCGGATGGCGGCAATATGCCCGACGAGGTTGCGGGTCTTGTCATCTTCTGGCTCGACGCCTTGCAAGGCTGCTTCAGCAGCTTGTAGTTTCTCTTCCACGCCGGTCAGGTGGCCAGTCATCGATAACGCCGAGGCATACATCACCCACAACGAGGGCCTGGCATCCAGGACCGTCTTTGGCAGCGACTTCAGCCAGTGCAGGACAGGGGTCACCGCGCCGCGAAACTGCAGGGGCATCCCCTTGCCTTCCACCAGGCGCGCGGCACGCTCTACATCATGGGCGGCAACAGCATGGTGAAACGCTTCTATCTCCAGGCCATGGTCTTCATACCATACGCTGGCACGGATGCGCAATGCGTTCACCTGGCTTTCCGCATCTCCTGGAGATGAGGCAATGCTCTGGTGGAGTCGCTGCCGCAGCAAATCAGCGAAGAGATGGTGATAGCGGTACCAACGCCGCTCGTTGTCCAGGGGGACGATGAACAGGTTGGCATGTTCGAGATATTCCAGGGTTTCTCGCCCGGAAACAGCGGGATCCATCAGAACAGCATCACACAGGGGGCCGCAGAAGCGGTCGAGGATGGACGTGCGCAGCAAGAACGTCTGGACGCTTTCGGACTGCTGCCCGAGGACTTCTTCAACTAGATAGTCCACAACGTATTGGTGGCTGCCGGTGAAAGAGGTGATGAAGCCGGCGGCGTCTTGCTGTCCTTGCATGGAAATCGCGGCTAATTGCAGTCCGGCAATCCAGCCTTCGGTGCGCCTTTCCAGTGCGGCGATGTCTTCGGCTGAGAGGGGCAGGCCCATCACCTGGTTGAGAAATTCGGCGGCTTCGGAATGGGTAAAGCGCAAGTCGGTGACGCGCACTTCGGTCAAGTGGCCCCCGACGCGTAACCGGGCCAATGGCAGCGGTGGATCCTCACGGGTGGCGATGACCAGGTGCATCTGTGGTGGCAAATGATCGACGAGATACGTGAGGGCATGGTCAACCGGTTTGGCATCAAGCACGTGGTAGTCGTCAAGGACGAGGACGAAATCGTCTGAGATGGTGGTCAGGTCATTGAGCAGGGCCGTCAAAATCGATGCGGGTGGCGGTGGCTGAGGGGATTGGAGGAGAGTCAATACCCCTTCTCCAAGAGTCGCCGCAAGCGTCTGCAAAGCAGCGACGAGGTACGTCAGAAAGCGGGCGGGGTCGTTCTCCCCTTCGTCCAGTGACAGCCAGGCGGCCGGTCGCTGGCAACCGAAGACCCATTCACTGACCAGCGTGGTTTTCCCAAAGCCGGCGGGGGCAGAGATGAGGGTTAGTTTGCGGTGCAGACCCTCGTTGAGCCGCTCGATCAGGCGAGGGCGGCTGACAACGTTAGGCCGAAGCCGAGGGATATACAGTTTCGTGGCGAGAATTGGCGTAGGCATGCCTGCTTATTTTCCTTCCTGGGCGGCCTGCCTTTGAGCGCGACCATGCCGGCAAAGCTGCCGCCCGCAGGGACTTCGATCAGCGCATCAGGCTGACCAGCATATTTATCGGAGACGTATTTGACGAAGAGGAGGACGAGGACATAATCCTTGTACTGCGAGGCGTCCATGCCTCCCCGGAGTTCGTCGCAGCTTTTCCAAAGCGAACTATAGAGCTCACTTTTCTTGATCGCCATTGAAGACTTTCCCTACCAATGCTGTAGACAGCGACCACGCTGCGCAACGCCTGCAGCTTGTTGATCGCATAGTCACCAGAACTCATCACACGAGCAGTATAATGCTTGAGCGTATCAAGGTCAACTAATCTCTACTTCTGCCAGGGCAATTTAAAAGTCGCCGGTGCTTCCTCTCCGTAGGGGCGAGCGGGGAGTGGGGAGGTGGAGTGGGCCTTTATGGTCGCCCGCCGTCCCCCAGATGCCTGCCGATTCTCTGTCATTGGTCAAGTCGATATGGCCGACGCGGGCGACCATAAAGGCTCTCCCCGCGTCGCTCCACCACCCTCGCCCCTACGGGGGAACTATGTGAGAAAAGGACTTTGAAATCGCTTGTACTTCCGCTCCATGGTAGAGTAGTATCAAAAGCGTTTTCTAGCACTGGAAGATGCTCTAAAGGACGAGCAACCATGAGCGAACAGAACAAAGGCCTTCACCATCGAAGTCGCAGACTATCATTAGGAGAAAAAACCATGCGAAAACGTCCGCTCTATCCCATCCATCCGGGTGAGATATTAGCTGATGAATTGATGGAATTGAACACAAGCCCGACTGAGCTGGCGCGTGAGTTGCATGTACCGGCTAACCGGATTTCACAGCTTGTT
>WNGM01000670.1_pt1 | contig 27507 bp, 21 predicted proteins | sample 5400571 | NCBI WGS metagenome assembly WNGM01 (sample SAMN13153378, study PRJNA577476) | soil metagenome | isolation source: 100 cm soil or saprolite under Garry oak tree replicate 2 | place: USA:California | collected 2016-06-15 | reverse complement strand
CTTTGTAGGACGGAGGTGCATTCCCGTTTGCAGGATTGCTCTCGACTCTGGGCAGTGGGACAGGCGCTGTTCTACAGGTTGCTACGGCGTTCCCAGAAGGCAGACAAGGCAGAGCAGGTCCCACTGTTCAGGGCTGTTGGCGATGTCTCACCTACGTACGCTTCGTCAGGAGGAGCTAGCTCGACTCACTGACTGGCCGCCACGGTCCCTCTTTACCGGCCGTGCCGTAGCTCGTGGTGCGCTCGTGATTGTCCGCTCACGATTGGCGATTGGTGTTCCGCTCTCGCCTTGGCATCGGCTCTCAACCTGCTGAGCGGCTGTCCGGGTGTCCCGCCCGGTACGGTGGCCTTCTCCTCTGGCCCAGGCGCCATGGTTTCGGTACTGCCGGCGAGACTCTGGCTGCACTCGCCCTCCGTAGCGTTCTCCGGTACGCTCAACCTCTGTAGTTCTGGCCTGCACCAAGTCTAGATGAGCCTCTGCTCTGAGCCCAACAAGCCCAGGTCAGGGGCTCTCTGGCTGTCTGGCCTGCTAGGGCACTATGTCAAAGCTGACATAGCCGACTTGGACTGTTTACATGGGGCACTGGCCGAGCTTGCCTAGGGCATGGGGGGGTTGCGGGCTTCTATGGCCTGGGGTGACGCTGGTGCGCTTCGATGATGGCCTCGACCACCCTGCGGACCCCAGCCTTGGTGGTCAGTGCCTTCACCGGGATGACCTCAGCCCGGTTGCTGTCGAACCCAGGACCGCCGCGGCGGCCAGGCTTGATGATGACTTTGTCGATCACTGCCTTGACGAGCATCCGCCTGGTCTCCACGTCACCCTTCGCCTTGATCCAGGCGCCGGTAGGATTCTCATCCCCCGACAGAGCCAGCAACCCAGACCTGCTGCGGGTGACCTGCTTCAGCTCCGCGTTGGCCTGGGCGATCCGCTGCTCGATGGGGGCCTTGGCCGCCAGCCACTCCCGGATGGTGAAGTAGGGACGTCCAGTCTCTGGGTTACGACGACCCTTCAGGCTGGCCAGCTCCTCAAGCTCCTTCTCGTCCTCCTGAAGCTGGGACCACAGCGATGCTTCCCGCTTGGAGTCGCCCTTACGGGCAACCAGCTCCTTGTAGACCTCCATGTTGCTGAGCAGGTCGAGGACGATGGGGACCATGAATGACTCGAACGCTGGGGCACTCACGAAGGTCTTGCGGCAGCCACCATGCGGCCGGTCATAGCAGGCATACGTCGGTAGGCCCTTGCCCTTGCTGGCACCCACCATCTGACCCTTGCAGTGGGAGCACTCAAGTAGCCCACTGAAGACGTACTCTCGCGGCCTGCCACCACGGACACGCTCTGGAGCCTCCAGAATGGCCTGTAGCCGTGTCCGGTCCTTGGGGGTGATGATCTGCTTCCAGGTGGCATCCCTGATGATCTCTCCACGGTGCTGGCGTAGGCCGGCGATTCTGGGGCTGAGCATGATCCGCTTGAAGCTGGTCGCGTTCATCGGTCTGCCACGAACGCCGATGACTCCACGCTGACGCCAGTCCCGCATGATCTTGCTGGTGGAGTCTCCAGCCAACAGCCGGTCCCTGGCTTCCTTGATGAGCGCTGCCTCGTCCTGCACGAGGGTCACGCCGTCTTTCTCGTAGCCGAAAGAGCGCTCCCCACCATGGGGCTGTCCCTTGGTTGCAAGCTGGTCGTGAAGCAGGAGCATCCGCTCCGACTTCTGCTCGGACTCCCGACGTGCCCGCGCAGTCTCCATCCGAAACTGGTACCTCCCGCTGGAGGTCGTCAGGTCAACCGGCCCGGTGTAGAGCGCAATGGTTACGCCGTGGTGCTCACCCAGCTCGATGATCCTGGCGTTGTCTCGGTCAGGGTCGCGGGAGAGACGGTCAATGTCGAATGCTGCGATGCCCTTGATGACGCCGGCCTTGGCGTCAGCGAGTAGATCCTCAAAGTCGTCCCGCCGCTTGGCGTTAAACGCAGAGATGTCGTTGTCCACGTAGACGTGATGCACGACGCCGCCCCAGCGGTGGACCAGTGCTTCGCATGGTGGTTTCTGGCGGTCAACACCAAAGGTCTCGACCTTGCCGTCACTGTTGCGCCGAACATAGCTGATTCGACAGTAGATGCCCCACGGCTCTCCTGGCCTGTCCTCCATCCCCTGTCCTCCAGTCTCCATTGGATAGAAACTTGCTGGTCAGAAGGTCTTTCCAAGAGAGTACTTCATATGGGTACAACTTGACAATTGTGAGGATCAGCGCGGCACCCATGATCAGAGTGCCGACGATGATCGAGCGGCGACGGCCGGCGGCAAGGCTGTCGCGCCTTCCAGCACCAGGTAGACGACGCCGGCGTCGCGGTCGCGCATGGTGTCCTCGCCGAGTGTCCGGGGATGCGTGCAGGTGGCACGACCACCCGGGCCGGCATCCGGGCGCACACCAATAAACGGCGGCGCCTCTGGCCGTCAGCGGGGACGGAAGCGTGGTGCGGCTATGCGGGTCGGTACGCCCCGGCAGCACCGAGTGGTCGTGGTGCGACGATGCTGCTGGCTGGCAACGGGAACCCCGGAGGGCTCGGCATCCTGGCCGGATCAGCATCCCAGCGGCGCAAGCGCGCGTCCAGGGAAATACCCGGCCTGCGGGGACGCCGTACCCTCGACGAGGTCGTCCACCGCGGCCGCTGGTAGCCCCCGGCGCTCACCGGAAGGCGTCGACATGCGCCCGGGCCCACTGCTCGAAGGTGCGTGGGTGCCTGCCGGTGACCTCGCGCACGGTCGGGAGGACCTCCGACTCGTCCAACTTGCCGTCGGCGAAGAAGCTGAAGAACGCGTCGACGTACTGGGCCGGCATGGCGCCGCTCATCTCGGCCCTGGCGTCCGCGTCGGACTGTGCCTCGAACCGCAGGTCGCGTCCCAGCACCCTGGCCAGGACGCTGACACGGTCGGCTGGCAGCAGCGACTCCGGGCCGCTCAAGCGATAGCTGCGACCCTCGTGCCCGCCGGCGAGCGCCGCGGCGGAAACCGCGGCGACGTCGTAGGGGTCGATGGTGGCGACCCGCACGCCGGCGAAGGGCGCGTGCACGACGTCCTCGGCGCGAAGCTGCGGCGCCCACTGGAGCGTGTTGGACATGAAGCTGTCCGGTTGCAGGAAGGTCCAGGCCACGCCGGACTCGCGCACCGCCGCCTCCGAGAGGATGTGGTAGCGCGCGACCGCGTTGCTCATGTCGCCGCCCGGGACCGCGCTGCTGGACTGCAACACGACCCGCTCCACACCAGCGCGACGCATCTCGGCCAGGGCCCCGGGCATGTCTTGGTAGCCGCTCAGCAGGTGCACCCCGCGCACGCCGGCCAGCGCCTCGGACAGCGTCGCCGGCTGGTTGAGGTCACCGACGACGCCCTCGACACCGGCCGGCAGCGCGGACCGGTCCGCGTCGCGTCGGATCAGTGCGCGCACCCGCTCGCCAGCACCGGCAAGCAGCCGGACCAGTTCGCCGCCCACGTTGCCCTTGGCGCCTGTCACCAGGAACATCCTCGGCCCCGCTCAGAAGGGGATGTTGATGAACGGGGAGCTGTAGTCCGCGGCGGCGGCCAGCACCTCCTCGGCGTCGGCGACCGGCATCGTCCCGACCTGCCTTTCCGCCTCGATCACCAGCGGGAGCAGGCGGATGTCGCCGGGCGTGGCGATGCCGGTGACCTCCTCGTGGGAGAGCACCCAGACGACGGCGGCGGTGATGCGCTCCTGGTCGTCGAACGGCTCGTACCAGGTGGTGTAGGGCCTGGCGTCGTCGGGCCAGTTCCGGCGCGAGACCGTCTTGATGATCATCAGCCCGGTCCCCTGGGTCCGGACCTCGCCGACCAGCTCCTCGTAGTCGCCCATGTAGACCGGGTCGAGGCTCAGCACGTAGTTGAGCGGGCTCAGCACCGTGTCGAACGGGAAGCGCCGCAGCGCCTCGCGATGGGTGGCCGGCGCCTGGTTCCCGTGCCCGGTGATGCCGATGGCGCTGGCCAGGCCTTCGTCCCGGGCGCGCAGGGCCGCCTCGAGCGCGCCGCCGGAGCGCGTGACCAGGTCCAGCTCGTCGACGTCGCCGACGGCGTGGAGCTGGATCAGGTCGAGGTGGTCTGTCTGGAGCCGCTCGAGGCTGTGGTTGATCTGCGCCCAGGCGGCGTCGGCGGCCCGTTCGCCGGTCTTGGTGGCCAGGAAGATCTGGTCCCGGATGCGAGGCATCCAGGGGCCGAGCCGGAGCTCGGCGTCCCCGTACCCGGCCGCCACGTCGAAGTGGTTGATCCCGGCGTCCAGCGCGAGCTGGATCGAGCGGTCCGCGACCTCCTGGTCGACGTCGGAGAGCGCGGCCGCGCCGTAGATCAGCACGGAGCTGGCATGGTCGATACGCCCGAGCCTGCGTTGCTGCAAGACGATCCCTCCCGTCGCCGCCGGTGGCTGCTCCATAGAGCGCCGGTCACGTACCCCCGGTGCGCGCCATGACGGCTCGCTGGTACCGCAGGTGATCGAGGCGCGGCACCGATACATGACCGGCGCTCTGACCCATACTGGACCTGTGCGCGCCGTCCCTCCAGGCGCGGCGGGCACAGTGGACGAGCTACGCGCGCAGGGGCGCGTTGGAGAGCGCGGCGACCGCCATCTCCGATCCGGAGAGCTCGACGCGCGCGGCCTGCTTCCTGCCCATCAGGTACAGCGCCACCTCGCCGGGCGCCCCGCTGATCTTGACCTCGGGGAAGCCCTTGCGCAGCACGGCGCCGCGGCCGTCCGGCCGCTGCGTGACCACGCCGAAGCCGCGGAGCCCGCGGAGCTGCCGCCGTCCGGCGACGGGGAGCATCCGCCACAGGGCCATGTCGAGGTCGGGATCGGAGGGCCTCGGCTCCATGCCGTTGGCTCGGCGGGCGTCCTCGTGGTGCACGAAGTACTCGCCGACGTTGACGGCCTGCATTGGGCCCAGCCGCCAGAGGCCGTACGGGCCGCCGCGCAACCATTCGATGAGGCGCTGGTAGCCGCCGGCCTTGGCCGCCTCCATGCGGTGGTGGTTCAGGGCGACGAAGGGGCCGGGCAGCACGATGCCGGCCGCCGCCAGCGGCTCCCGCTCGCGCACCTGCAGGTGCGCGGCCAGGTCGGCGGTGGTCCAGCCCTCGCACAGCGTCGGGGCGTCGGGCCCCAACGAGCTGAGGGTGTCGCAGAGCGCCTGGCGTTCCTTGCGGAGCAATGATCTGGAGTCCATCGGTCCTCGCTGTTGCGCTCCGTAACCGGGGGCAATCCGATCATACGCGCCGCCGGAGGCAAGGGCGGTCGGGCCCGCAACGCCCCTGCCCGACGGGCTGTGCGGCCGCCGATCCCGCGCACCGGTTCACGCTGGAGACCGCCGTCCTCGGCGCCCGCCTGCTCGGCTGGCCCAGCACCCCGATCGCGCCGGCCGGGTAGCGGAGTGGGCTCAGGCGCTGACGCCGGCGGCGTCCAGCGGCGGCACCTTCACCAGGCCGATCTGCGCGGGCTCCACCAGGATCAGCTCGCCGACCCGCCCGGTGAGCGCCTCGCGCGCCTCCGGCTCCAGGCCGGAGTCGGTGATCAGCACCGACGCCTCGTCCAGCGAGGCGATCGTGGACAGCCCCACCACGCCCCACTTGGTGTGGTCCGCCAGCACCACCAGCCGCCGGGTGGCGGCCACCATCGCGCGGTTGGTCTCGGCCTCGACCAGGTTCGGCGAGGTGAAGCCGGCGCCCGGGTCGATGCCGTGGACGCCCATGAACAGGCAGTCGACGTGCAGCGAGTGGATGGTCTGCACCGCCACCGGCCCGACCAGCGCGTCGGAGGGGGTGCGGACGCCGCCGACCAGGACCACCACCCGGTCCGGCCGGTCGTGCGCGTACAGCACCTCGGCGACCGGCAGCGAGTTGGTCACCACCGTCAGCTCGGGGATGCGCGTCAGATGGCGGGCGAACGCGTGGGTGGTGGTGCCGGCGCTGATCGCGATCGCGGTGCCCGGCTGCACGAACTCGGCCGCGCGGCGCGCGATCGCCTCCTTGGCCGGCCGCTCCTGGCTGGACTTGGCCTCGAAGCCCGGTTCGTCGGTGCTGCCGCGGCGGGGGAGGGTGGCGCCGCCGTGGACCTTGGAGACGAGCCCGCGCCTGGCCAGCGCGTCGAGGTCGCGCCGGATGGTCATGTCGGAGACGCCCAGCAGCTCGGTCAGGTCGCTGACGCGCACGCCGCCGCTGCGCTGGAGCTCCTCCAGGATCCGCTCCTGCCGCTGGGCTGGCAGCATCTCAAGCACCGTCCTCTCGCACGATGGCCACGGCGCCCGCGGGCAGCGCCAGCCGCCCGGCGACCTCGGCGCCGGTGAGCAACTCCAACCCGCTCGCCTCCAGCGACGCCGGCTCGTCGCCGTGGTTGATGGCGAACAGCCACGAGGCCCGCCCCCCTTGACCGGGGTCGCGACGCCGGACCGCCTCGACCCCAGGGGGCGGGGCCGAACCGCAGACCGGCGCGACGCCGGCATGGTCGCACACCCGCGCAAGCAGGCGCCCGAGGTCGGCGGGCGCCAGCCTGGTCGACACGTACCAGGCGGAGCCGTTGCGCGTCACCGCCGGGCCGCCGGCCACCGGGCCGTCCGCGTAGCGGGCCAGCACCTCGGCGCCGTCGGCGTGGACCAGCTCGCTCCACAGCGAGCCGGTCGAACCGTCGTCGAGCCGCACGCGGCCACCGGCCGGCAGCGGGAACAGCTCCTCGACCCGGATGCCCAGCAGCTCGCGGAAGGCGCCGGGGTAGCCGCCGAGCCGCACCTGGTCGTGCTGGTCGACGATGCCGCTGAAGAACTGCACCAGCAGGCTGCCGCCCGCCTCGACGAAGCCGCGCAGGTTGGCGGCGGCCGCGTCGCTGACCAGGTACAGGCTCGGCGCCAGCACCAGCCGGTAGCGCTCCAGGTCGGCACTCGGGTGCGCCAGGTCGGCGGTGACGCCGCGGCGCCAGAGGGCGGCGTGGTGGTCGCGGACCAGCTCCAGGTAGGACAGGTCGGCGCTGGGGTGGGAGTCCAGCTCCACCGCCCACCAGGCCTCCCAGTCCCACAGCAGCGCCACCTCCGCGTCAACCCGGCTGCCCTTCACCTCGGCGATCCTCCGCAGTTCGCCGCCGAGCGAGACCACCTCGCGCCAGACCTTGGTGCGCGTGCCGGCGTGGGGGACCATCGCCGAGTGGAACTTCTCGGACCCGGCGCGTGACTGGCGCCACTGGAAGAACAGCACGCCGTCGGCGCCGCGGGCCACGTGCGCCAGGCTGTTGCGGCGCATCTGGCCAGGCAGCTTGGCGAGGTTGCGCGGCTGCCAGTTGACCGCGCTGGTCGAGTGCTCCATCAGCAGCCAGGGCTGGCCGCCGGCCAGCGAGCGGCACAGGTCGCCCGCCAGCGCCAGGTCGATATGGCCGTCCGGGTCCTCCCCGATGAGGTAGTGGTCGTTGGCGATCAGGTCCAGCTCGGGGGCCCAGGACCAGTAGTCCAGGGTCTTGAAGCGCGCGGCCATCAGGTTGGTGGTGATCGGGATCGAGGGCGTGTGGCGCGCCAGCGCCTCGCGCTCCGCGCGGAAGCACTCCAGCAGCTCATTGGAACTGAAGCGCCACCAGTCGAGCTGCTTGGTCGGGTTCACGAAGGTCGGCGCCGGCCGCGGGGGGTCGACCTCGTCCCAGTCGCCGTAGCGCTGGCTCCAGAAGGCGGTGCCCCAGGCCTGGTTCAGGGCGTCGAGGTCGCCGTAGCGGCGCCGGAGCCAGGCGCGGAAGGCCTCGGCGCTGGCGTCGCAGAAGCAGTGGCCGTTGTGGCAGCCGTACTCGTTGTGCGCGTGCCACATTGCCAGCGCCGGGTGCCCGGCGTAGCGCTTGGCCAGCGACTCGGCCAGCCGCACAGCGCCGGCGCGGTAGGCCGCCGAGCTGGGGCAGAAGGTCTGGCGGCTGCCGGGCCACAGCGTCCGGCCCTGGAAATCGACCGGCAGGCTCTCCGGGTGGCGCCGCGAGAACCACGGCGGTGGCGCGGCCGTCGCGGTGGCGAGGTCGACCCTGATCCCGTGCCCGTGGAGCAGGTCGAGCACGTCGTCGAGCCAGTCGAACTCGAAGCGGCCGTCCTCCGGCTCCAGCCAGGCCCACGAGAACACGCCCACGGTCACCAGATTGACCCCTGCCTCGCGCATCAGCCGCACGTCCTGGAGCCAGACGTCCCGCGGCCACTGCTCGGGGTTGTAGTCGCCCCCGTAGCAGAGCCCGCCGACACCCTCCGGCCATCGCGTCATGGCGCCAGGATCGAACCATACCCACCGGAAGTCAACACGATGGCACAGTTCGCCCTTGACATGAACCGTCCGGCACGCTGGTATATGTGCAACGTTGTGGGGTTGCGTTGAAACAGCTCGTTTCAGCTCTCTGATGAAGGAGGCGCAATGACCCGCTCATCGAGGTCCCCCACGTCCCTGCCGGGCGCTGCCGGGACCCCGGTCGTGAACCGGCGCGACCTGCTCAAGTTGCTCGGTGTGACCGCCGGAGCGGTCACCCTCCCTGAGATCCTTGCCGCCTGTGGGAGCGGCAAGAGCGGCGGTGGTGGGACCACCAGCAAGGTGGTGACGGTCGGGTCCAACGCCTCCGACGCCGTTCCCAAGCAGGCCTATGTCGACGTGTTCGCCAAGGCCAAGGCCGCCACGGGCCTCGACATCCAGGTCAACACCGTCGACCACAACACGTTCCAGCAGCAGATCAACACCTATCTCCAAGGGACGCCGCAGGACGTGTTCTTCTGGTTCGCGGGCAACCGCATGAACTTCTTCGCGCAGAAGGGGCTGGCGACCCCGATCTCCGACGTGTGGGGGAAGATCGGGCCCAACTTCACCGAGGCGCTGAAGGCCGCCTCCACCGGCACCGACGGCCAGCAGTACTTCGTGCCCTTCTACTACTACCCGTGGGCGGTCTTCTACCGGAAGAGCGTCTTCGAGCAGCACGGCTACCAGCCCGCCAAGACCTGGGACGAGTACGTCGCCCTGCTCAAGCAGCAGCAGAAGGACGGGCTGACCCCGCTGGCGATGGCCGACGACGGCGGCTGGCCGGTGATGGGCACCTTCGACTACATCAACATGCGCACCAACGGCTACCAGTTCCACATCGACCTGATGAACGGCAAGCAGTCGTGGACCGACGCCAGGGTCAAGACCACCTTCGACCACTGGGCGGAGATCCTTCCCTACCACGACCTCCAGGGCGGCCTCGCGCGCAAGTGGGAGGAGGCCGCGGCCACGCTGGCGCAGAAGAAGACCGCCATGTTCCTGCTCGGCATGTTCGTGGGCCAGCAGTTCCAGGGCGCCGACAAGGACGACCTCGACTTCTTCGCCTTCCCCGAGATCAACCCGCAGTTCGGCCAGGACTCGGTGGAGGCGCCGATCGACGGCTTCATGCTGAGCCGCAAGCTCAAGAACGAGGATGGCTCCAAGAAGCTGCTGGAGTACCTGGCCGGCGCCGAGGCGGTGCAGGCCTACCTCAAGTCCGACCCCAACAACATCGCGGCCAACACCAAGGCCGACACCAGCGGCTACAACTCGCTCCAGAAGAAGGCGGTCGAGCTGATCGGCTCGGCGCAGCACATCTCGCAGTTCCTGGACCGCGACAGCCGGCCGGACTTCGTCTCGACGGTGATGATCCCGTCGCTGCAGCAGTTCATCAAGAACCCCAAGGACACCACCAGCCTGCTCAGCTCGATCGAGAAGCAGAAGCAGTCCATCTTCGTGGGCTGACGCGGTCCGATGGCCACGGTCCCCAGGACGGCGCCGGCGGGTCCAAAGCCCCGCCGGCGCGCTCGCAAGCTGACCCGAACCGACAAGATCGTGCTGTCGGTGATGGTCGGCATCCCCGCGGCGCTGCACGTCGCCCTGGTGTGGGTCCCGACGCTCGGCTCGATCGCGCTGTCGTTCTCCCGCTGGGAGGGCGTCGGCGGCTTCGACACCATCCAGTGGATCAGGACGCTCAACTATCGGCAGATCTTCACCATCTATCCACCGTTCTGGCCGGCGGTGCGGCACAACCTCATCTGGCTGGCGTTCCTGTTCCTGGCCACCGGGTTCGGCCTGTTCCTGGCCGTGCAGCTCGACAAGCGGCTGCGCATGACGCGCTTCTACCAGAGCATCATCTTCCTGCCGGTGATGCTGTCACTGGCGATCGTCGGCTTCATCTGGCACCTGGTCTACGCGCACGACGACGGGCTGCTGAACAACCTGCTCGGCACCCACGTCGACTGGCTCGGCAACTCCAACATCAACCTGTGGGCGGCGCTGGTGGCGGCCGGCTGGCGCCACGTCGGCTACATCATGGTCATCTACCTCGCGGGCCTGAAGAGCCTCGACCCATCCCTTGGCGAGGCGGCGGCGATCGACGGGGCCAACGAGTGGCAGACCTTCCGCCGCGTGGTGTTCCCCGCGCTCAAGCCGATCAACGTGGTCGTGCTGGTGATCACCGCGATCGAGTCGCTGCGCGCCTTCGACCTGGTCTACGTGATCAACAAGGGCACCAACGGGCTGGAGCTGGTGTCGGTGCTGGTGACCAACAACATCATCGGGGAGGCGAGCCGCATCGGCTACGGGTCGGCCCTCGCCGTGATCCTGCTGGTGGTGTCGCTGGTGTTCATCATCCCCTACCTGGTCGTCTACTTCCGCGGCAGCTTCTCGGCCAAGGGGGTGCGCTAGATGGCCGCCACCGGCGTCGGCGTCGGCACCACGCGGAGCACGGCCGCCGCGCCCGCCACCGTTCGGCGGGCCCGGCGGGTGCGGCCGCCCAGGGTGCTGCTGCACGCCTTCCTGATCGTGACCGTCCTGGTGTGGCTCGCCCCGCTGGTCTGGACCGTCTACACCTCGCTGCGCCCCTACCAGGACACCTTCCGGCTCGGCTACTTCTCGATCGGCGGCCACTACGGCTTCGGCAACTTCAGTCACGCCTGGAACCAGGCCGACCTGATCAGGTTCTACGGCAACACGCTGATCGTCACCGTGCCGGCGGTGGTGCTGACGCTGCTGCTGGCCTCGTTCGTGGCGTTCGCGGTGTCGCGCTTCAGCTGGAAGCTCAACGTCGCCGTGCTGATCGTGTTCACCGCCGGCAACCTGCTGCCGCAGCAGGTGATCATCACCCCGTTGTACCGGCTGTTCCTGATGATCCCGCTGCCGGCCTGGATGAACCCTTCCGGCACGCTCTACGACTCCTACTGGGGCCTGATCGCCATCCACGTGGCCTTCCAGACCGGCTTCTGCACCTTCGTGCTCAGCAACTACATGCGCACGATCCCGCACGAGCTCACCGAGGCGGCGCTGATCGACGGGGCGTCGGTGTGGCGCCAGTTCTGGCGGGTCATCCTGCCGCTGACCCGGCCGGCGCTGGCGGCGCTGGCGACGCTGGAGTTCATCTTCATCTACAACGACTTCTTCTGGGCCCTGGTGCTGATGTCCACGGGCGACAAGCGGCCGATCACCTCGGCGCTGGCCAACCTCCAGGGCATCTATTTCACCGACGACAACCTGATCGCCGCCGGCGCGCTGCTGGCCGCCCTGCCGACGCTGATCGTGTACCTGACCTTGCAGCGGCAGTTCGTGCGCGGCCTGACGCTGGGGGCCACCAAGGGATAGGGGATAGGAGGAGCCTTCCGTGGGGTTCGCCGAGATCGCCGAGATCCAGGTCGACCCGCGCGGCGCCCGCGTCTACGAGCACGGCTGGCAGTCGTGGACGCCGACGACCACCTACGGCCTGGACGAGCGGCCGCACCGCCCGGTCGGCGAGGTCCGCCGGACCATGTGCTACCGGCCGGAGCGAGTCCCCCCCGACAGCGGCTTCCAGGGCGAGGGGCTGCTGGCGATCGACCCCGGGGACGGCGGCCCCGTCCTGGTGCTGGCCGCACCCGACGGCAGCGCCGAGGTGGCGTCGATCCGCGCCGAGCGGCGGGACGGCCGTGTGGTGATCGAGGCCGACGGCCCCGTCGAGCAGGCCGCCTTCGAGGTTCCCGCCGCGGCGCAGGGCCGCCTCGGGCGGGTCGGGCCGGCGCTGGAGGCCTGGGCGGACCGCTACGCGGAGTGGGCCGGCGTCGGCACGCCACGGCCGGCCCCGACCGCATGGTGCTCCTGGTACCACTACTTCACCCAGGTCACCGAGGCCGACATGCTCGAGAACCTCGACGCCATGGACGAGCTGCGCCTGCCGATCGAGGTCGTGCAGCTCGACGACGGCTACCAGGCCGAGATCGGCGACTGGCTGGACCTCTCCGGGAGGTTCCAGTCGCTTGGCGACCTCGTCCAGCGCATCCGCCAGCGCGGCAGGCGCGCCGGCATCTGGGTCGCCCCGTTCCTGGTCGGGACCCGCAGCCGCCTGGCGGCCGAGCACCCGGACTGGCTCGTCCGCGGCGCCGGCGCCGGGCACAACTGGGACCAGGACCTGCTCGCGCTCGACGTCAGCCACCCCGTCGCCGGCGCCTGGCTCACCGAGGTGTTCGCCTCCCTGGCCGGCCTCGGCATCGACTACTTCAAGGTCGACTTCATCTACGCCGGCGCGCTCGAGGGCGGGCGGCACCAGGACGCGGAGCCGATCGCCGCCTACCGGCACGGCGTGGAGCTGATCCGCGACGCCATCGGCCCGGAGCCCTACCTGCTCGGCTGCGGGGCGCCGATGCTGCCGAGCGTCGGGCTGTTCGACGCGATGCGCATCAGCCCGGACGTCGCACCGCAGTACGAACCGCCCGACAGCGACCTGAGCCGGCCGTCCCAGCGCGCCGCGGTGCTCACCGGGCGCGGGCGGCAGTGGCAGCACGGCCGCTTCTGGGTCAACGACCCGGACTGCCTGCTGGCCCGGCCGGCGGTGGAGCGGCGGGAGGCCTGGGCGGCGCACGTCGCCGAGGTCGGCGGCCTGGTGGCCAGCAGCGACCGCCTACGGGACCTCGATGACTGGGGCCTGGAGACGACCCGGCGGCAACTTGATGCCGCATCCACGTTTCGCGCGTGACTGGTGAGGTAAGGGGCCAGGACGGACGCATCTCCAACCGAAAGGTGATCCGCATCGTGCTCACCATCACCACCGAAGCGGCTGAGGCCATCAACGCGATTGTCGGGTCCTCACCGATGCCGCAGGGCGGCCTCAAGATCTCGGCGAAGCCGGTGACCGACAGCGAGTCCACGCTCGAGCTGTCGGTCGTGGAGTCGCCGGCCGAGAACGACCAGGTGATCGAGGACCAGGGCACGCGCGTCTTCCTCGAGCAGCTCGCCTCCGATTACCTTGAGGACAAGGTCCTGGACGCCGAGGTCGAGGGCGAGCAGATCCGCTTCACCCTGCAGGACCAGGGCCCGGGGCCAGCCCCGCGCGGCGCTCCCGAGCAGAACTGAAGCAATCGGCAGCAACCGGACGCCGGCTAGAACGCCGGTCATGTATCGGTGCCGCGCCCGCATCACCTGCGCTGGCAGCAGGCCGCAATGGCGCGCACCGCGGATACGTGACCGGCGTTCTAAGGCACGTTTCCGCTGAGCCGGCGTCTTCCTGTCGTATCGTGGTGCCATGCCGGCTCGAAAGCAGCTTCTCGAGGTCGCCGGGCGCGAGGTCACCATCAGCAACCCGGACAAGCTGTACTTTCCCAGGACGGGTCATACCAAGCTGGACCTGGTCCGCTACTACCTGGCCGTCGCCGACGGCGCGGTCCGCGGGGTGGCCGGGCGGCCGATGGCGCTCAAGCGGTTCGTCAACGGCGCCGAGGGCGAGTTCTTCTTCCAGAAGCGGGCGCCGACCTCACGTCCTGACTGGATCGAGACGGTCGAGCTCAGCTTCCCTTCCGGCCGGACCGCCGACGAGGTGGTCGTCAGCGACGCGGCCCAGCTCGCCTGGGTCATCAACCTCGGTTGCATCGACCTGAACCCGCACCCGGTCCGCGCCGCCGACCTGGATCACCCCGACGAGCTGCGCGTCGACCTCGACCCGGTGCCCGGCGTGGGCTGGCCGCAGATCCGCGAGACCGCGCTGCTCATCCGCGAGGTCCTGGAGGCCTTCGGGCTGGTCGGGTGGCCGAAGACCTCGGGCTCCCGCGGCTTCCACGTCTACGCCCGCATCGAGCCGCGCTGGACCTTCACCGAGGTCCGGCGCGCGGCGGTCGCCCTGGCCCGTGAGGTGGAGCGCCAGGCCCCTGAGCTGGCCACCAGCAGGTGGTGGAAAGAGGAGCGCCAGGGCGTCTTCATCGACTACAACCAGAACGCCAAGGACCGCACGGTCGCCTCCGGCTACTCGGTGCGGCCGACAGCCGACGCCCGGGTGTCGACCCCGCTCCGCTGGGAGGAGGTCCCCGACTGCGAACCGGAGGCGTTCACGATCGACACCATGGCGGAGCGGTTCGCGCGGGAGGGTGATCCCTGGGAGGGCATGGACCAGGCCGCCGGCTCGCTCGAGCCGCTGCTCGACCTGGCCAGCCAGCACGAGGCGGTCGGCTTCGAGGACGCCCCCTGGCCGCCGCATTTCATGAAGCAGGAAGGCGAGGCGGCGCGGGTGCAGCCGTCCAAGCGGCGGACGGGCGCCAAGGCCCGCGAGGGGATCGTCCCGCCGCCCGCGCCGGGGAAGGCCACCGGGCCGACCGGGCGGCGCCGCTCGACCATGCCGCTGATCGAGATCGCCAGGGCGGCGAACCAGGCCGAGGCGATGGACGGGCTGGAGCGGTGGAAGGCGCGCCATGCCGAGGTCTGGAGCCGCCTGGAGCCCGCCGACGTGCTGGTCGACTCCATGCGTGGCCGCAGCACCACCTGGTACCGGATCCGGCTGAACCTGCGCAACGTGCCGGAGCCCGAGCGGCCGCCCCAGGAGCCGCTGGAGATCGATTACGACCCCTGGGCCGGCCCCGGCCCCCCGCAGCGCTCGGTGGCCGAGGGCCCCGAGGCCTGATCGCAGCGTTAGGCGGCCGAGCCCTCGGCCTCAGGGCGCAGGACCTGACGGCCGTCGATCCAGGCCGCCTCGACGCGGGAGCGCACGTCCAGCGGGTCGCCCGACCAGATGCACAGGCTGGCCGCCTTGCCGGGCGCCAGCGAGCCGAGCTGGTCATCGACGCCGAGGACGCGGGCGGGCGTCAGAGTCACGGCGCGCAGGGCGGTCTCAGGGTCCAGCCCTTCCTTGACGGCCAGCGCGGCCTGCACGTGGAGCAGGTGGATCGGCACCACCGGGTGGTCGGTGATGATGCCGATCTCCACGCCGGCGGCGGCCAGCTTCCCCGGGTTGGCGAGTGAGCGCCGCCGCAGCTCGACCTTGGAGCGGGAGGTCAGCAGCGGGCCGATCAGCACCGGCACGCCGCGCTCGGCGATCCGGTCGGCCAGCAGCGCCGCCTCGGTGCCGTGGTCGATCACCAGTCGGTAGCCGAACTCGTCGGCCAGCCGCAGGGCGGTGGCGATGTCGTCGGCGCGGTGGCAGTGCTGGCGCCAGGGGATCTCGCGGCGCAGCACCAGCGCCAGCGCCTCCCACCGCAGGTCGCGCTCGACCGGCTCGCCGTTGTTGCCGCCGCGCTCGTGCTTGTCGAGGTAGTTGGCGGCCTTCACGAAGCTCTCGCGGATCACCGCGGCGGTGCCGAGCCGGGTCGATGGGTACTCCTTGCGCTCGCCGTAGACGCGCTTGGGGTTCTCGCCGAGGGCGGACTTCAGCCCGCTTGGGGCGCGCAGCACCATCTCGTCGACCGTGCGTCCGGCGCAGCGCAGCGCCACCGTCTGACCGCCGATCGGGTTGCCGGACCCGGGGTTCACGTTGACGGTGAGCACGCCACCGCTGATGGCGTCCTGGAAGCCGAGGTCGTCGGGGTTGATGGCGTCCAGCGCGCGGACCTGCGGGGTGACCGGGTTGGTCATCTCGTTGGTGTCCTGCCCGGCCCAGCCCTCGGCCTCCTCGTGAACGCCGACGTGGACGTGGGCGTCGACCAGGCCCGGCAGGATGACCTTGCCGTCCGCGTCGACGCGGTCGACGCCGTCCGGAACCGGGATGTCCGGGCCCAGCGCGGTGATCCGGCCGTCCTCGATCAGGATCGCGCCACCCTCGAACGGCGTGCCCTCGATGGGGAGGACCCGCCCGCCGACGATCGCCAACCGTCCCTTGCCCGTGGTCGCTTCCAACGCTATCTCCCGTCAGCCCAACCGCGCCGCCCCGGCTGGAGCGGCTCCCGCCCTAAGTGAAGCAGCGATGGCCGCCGCTCGACGAGTCCACGCGTGCTCGAACCGTTACCGCGGCGGGCCCGGTCGTCGTCCATCCGTGTCCGGCCCGTGTCCTCCGGCGCCCAGGATCGAGCCATTGCCGATCGCGCAGGGGGGAGAGGGATGCTGCGCACAAGGCTCGCCATCGCCGCGCTCGTCACCATCGTGGCGGCCGCCGGAGGGATCACCGCCGGCGTCGTCAGCGCACACCGGAACGCCGCCGCGCTCGACAGGCCCGCCACCACCGTCACGCCGCCAACAGCTCCGACCACCACCACCCACGGCGCCGGAGGCACGCCCACTACCGGGCGGACCACCGACGTCACTGAGACCACCGGGACGCCGACCGCGCCGCCGCGGATCCCCGATCCGAAGGTGGCGGCCAGGCGCCTGTTCGACGCCTGGCAGGCCGGCGACCGCAAGGCCGCGCTCCAGGTCGCCTCGCCGGGCGCCGTGCGGGCGCTGTTCGCGGTCGAGCCGACGCCGGTGCCGCACTTCAGCAACTGCCGGTCCCGGAACCTCGGCTTCGACTGCCAGTACGGCTACCACCAGGACAGCGGCCTCTGGTTCATCGTCATGCGGGTCGAGGGCGGCGCCTCCGCCGGCTACCAGGTGGTCTCGGTCGAGGTGAACTGGCGGTTCACCGGTCCCGCCGACGCCGCCAAGGACCTCGTCGACGCCTGGCGTGCCAACGACCGCACCGCCGCCCACGGCGCCTCGAAGGCGGCCGTTGACGCGATCTTCCGCCTCGCCAGCCGGAGCAACCCGCCGCGGCCGCTGGGCTGCCGGTTCGGCGGACTCCAGACCGGCTTTCTCTGCGACTACACCGGCGGCGAGTCAGAGCTCCTGGTCCTGCGCGTGCAGGGCGGGGCGTCCAGCGGCTGGATCGTCACCCAGGTGACCGAGGTCACCGACTGACCGTCACCTCCGGTGGGCTGCCGCGCCGTTCCAGCGCGGCAGCCCACCGCTGTGCTCGGACCTCGAACAGGCGCTCCAGTTCAACAAACCGAAACTAAAGCTGCCATAGCGGCCTCCTCGCGATGGGATAGTGAGTGGGCGTCGCACGGGGAAATGGGGGATGGGGATGTGGCGGGAACTGGGGTTCGAGGGGGCGTATGCGGGGACGCCGCCGTGGGACATCGGGCGGCCGCAGGGGGCGTTCCTGAAGCTGGCGCAGGCCGGGGCGGTGCGGGGCAGGGTCCTGGACGTGGGCTGCGGGACGGGGGAGCACGCCCTCATGGCCGCCGCCCTGGGGCTGGAGGCAACCGGCGTCGACCTGGCGCCGACGGCGATCGAGCTCGCCCGCGGCAAGGCCAGGGATCTGGGCTTGGACGCCAGGTTCCTGGTCGCCGACGCGCTCGACCTGGCGGCCCTCGGCGAGCCCTTCGACACCGTGCTCGACTGCGGGCTGTTCCACGTCTTCGACAACCATGACCGCCAGCTGTTCGTCGACAGCCTCGGCGCGGCGGTCCAGCCGGGCGGCCGCTACTTCATGCTCTGCTTCAGCGACCGCCAGCCCGGCGACTGGGGCCCGCGCCGGGTCCGCCAGGACGAGATCCGCTCGAGCTTCGCCGACGGCTGGCGGATCGACTCGATCGAGCCCGCGGTCCTAGAGATCACCATCGACCCGGCCGGCGCCGCGGCCTGGCTGGCCGCCCTCACCAGGACGCCCTGACGCACGCGGCGCCTCGACAGCGACCTGGACCCCACGCGCCGCTCGTCTTGACAGCTTTGCCTGGCTGGCGGGATCGTGCTGGGCGTTGCAAACGATTGCGAGCGGGCCCCGGCACCATCGGCGCGGGGCCCGGCTTCCGCGGGACGTCCCGAGGTGCGGGTGAGTGCGACGAGCCAGAGCGATCAGGTGACCGACGAGCGGGTACGGGCGGCGACCGCGCACTGGGCGCCGAGGTTCGTCGCCAACGGCACCGACTACGTCGACTTCCTGGCGACGCTGTCGCGGATCACGAGCTGGGACCAGTGGTGCCGGCAATGGGGCGTGACCGCCTCCGCCTACGAGGTGATCGCCGAGCGGGCCGAGCGGCAGGGCCGGCGGCTGACCGCGGCGGGCGCCTGGCGGCGCGCGGCGCTGTGCTGGCACTGGGGCAAATTCCTGTTCACCGAGTACCCCGACGAGCAGCGCGCCGCCCACGAGCGCGCGGTCGCCTGCTACGCGCGCGGCGCCTGGGCACTCGACCCGCCCGCCGAGCGGGTCGAGATCCCCTACCGGGGCACCCGGCTGGCGGCCTACCTACGCCTGCCGGCCGGCGGGTCAAGCGCCCAGGCGCCGGCGGTGGTGATGATCCCCGGGCTCGACTCGGTCAAGGAGGAGCTCCAGGCGACCGCGGCCTACCTGCTGGAGCGGGGCCTGGCGACCCTGGCGGTCGACGGCCCTGGCCAGGGCGAGGCCGAGTACGAGCTGCCGATCGAGCCGGCCTACGAGCGGGTGGTGGCCGCCTGCTTCGACTGGCTCGAGGCCCGCGGCGACGTCGACGCGGAGCGGCTCGGCGTCTTCGGCGTCAGCCTCGGCGGCTACTACGCCGCCAGGGCGGCGGCCTTCGAGCCCCGCGCGCGGGCCACGGTCGCCCTCGCCGGCCCGTACAACTTCGACGACGGCTTCGATCAGCTACCGGTGCTCACGCGGGCGGCCTTCCAGCGGCGCTCGGGCGCCGCCACCCCCGAGGAGGCGCTCCGGCGGGCGGCGGCGCTCACCCTGGAGGGCGCCAGCCAGCGGATCATCCGGCCGCTGCTGATCGCTTTCGGCAAGCAGGACCGGCTGATCTCCTACCGCCACGCGGAGCGGCTGGCGGCCGAGGCGCCAGGCGCCGAGCTGGCGATGTTCGACGACGGCAACCACGGCCTGACCAACCACGTCTTCGAGTCCCGCACGCTCATGGCCGACTGGCTGGCCGAGCGGCTGGCGCCCCCCGCCTGACCCTTCTCAGGGGCAGTGATGCGTCTCGGTCCGCATCGACCACTATCCTGCCAGGCGGTCGGGGATTACGCGGTCTTATGCCCTCTGACCTCGGGAAATGAGTCACCGCGATGGCCTGATCTAAGGCGCTGGACCGAGGTGGGGATGGGGGTCTTAGCCGTACCGTCAACAGTGTCGAAACGAGAGCGATCACGACGGAGGGCGAGATGACCAACATCCTCTTCGACTACGACAACAGCCTGATCCAGCAGCACATCGAGGACCTGCGGCGCGACGCCGTCAAGGCCCGCCTGGCCCGCGGCGTACGGCGCAACCGCCGCCAGCGGCGCCAGCAGGTTGCCGCTCAGGGGACGCTCCGGCCGCTCCAGGCCCGCTAGACCCCCGCCGACCATGAGCGCGCCGACCGCCACGAGTCCCCAGACCAGACGCGATCGAGGGCCGGACCCAGTGTCCGGCCCTCTGCCGTTTGCAACGTCGCAGGCGGGCGCGATACTTGCCGACATGGCGACCACCCCCGGCTCGGCCTTCATCGGCCGGACCCACGAGCTCGCGCGGCTCCTGGAGCTGCTCGAGCAAGTCGAGTCCGGCCGTCCCGCCGTGGCGCTGGTGGCCGGCGAGGCCGGTGTCGGCAAGACCCGCCTGCTCGCCGAGCTGGCCGCCCGCGCCTCCAGAGGCGGTGCCAGGGTGCTGGTCGGCGGCTGCCTTCAGGTCGGCGACGTCGGCCTGCCCTACGTCCCGTTCATCGACGCCTTCCGCGACCTGGGCACCGGCCCCGACGAGGCCCCGCTGGTCGCCCCGCTGGTCGCGGCCGTGCCCGGCCTCGGCCGGCTGCTGCCGGCCGCCAGGGAGGACGGCGCCGAGCCGCCGCCGCCCGGCGACGGCTTCGAGCAGGTCCAGCTTCTCGACGGCGTGCTGACGCTGCTGGAGCGCCTCTCCGAGCGGGCGCCGCTGGTGCTGGTGATCGAGGACCTCCACTGGGCCGACGCCGCCTCCAGGCACCTGCTGGGCTTCCTGGTCCGCACCCTGCGCTCCAGCCGCATCCTGCTGGTGGCCAGCTACCGGTCCGACGAGCTGCACCGGCGCCACCCGCTGCGCCCGCTGCTCGCCGAGCTGATCCGCATCCCGAGCCTGGAGCGGATCGAGGTGCCGCCCTTCAGCCGCGAGGAGCTGGCCGAGTACGTACAGGCGCTGGTCGGCGGCGAGGTGCCGAGCGGGGCGGTCGACCGCATCCTTGCGCGCTCCGAGGGCAACGCCTTCTTCGCCGAGGAGCTGGTCGCCGCGGGGGCCGTCCGCTCGGAGGTGCTGCTACCGGACGCCCTCGCCGACGTGCTGCTCGGCCGCATCGAGGCGCTCCCCGAGCTGGCCAGGGAGGTCCTGAAGGTGGCGGCGGCCGCAGGGCGCGGCGTGGGCCACCAGCTCCTGCTGGCCGCCGCCGGCCGGCCGGAGGCGGAGCTGGAGCAGGGGCTGCGCGAGGCGATCGCCGCGCAGGTGCTGGTCACCGACCCCACCACCGAGAGCTACCGGTTCCGCCACGCGCTCCTCCAGGAGGTGGTCTACGGCGACCTGCTGCCGGGGGAGCGGAGCCGCCTGCACGCCACCTATGCGCGCTTGCTGGCCGACCAGGGCCCCGCCGCCGAGCTCGCCTACCACTGCCTGGCCGGGCACGACCTTCCCGGCGCGCTGGCGGCGCTGGTGCGCGCCGCCGGCGAGGCCAGGGCGGTGTTCGCGCCGGCCGAGGCGCTCGGCCACCTGACCGCCGCGATCGAGCTGTGGGAGCGGGTCCCCGACCCTGCCACGGTGGCCGGCATCGACCTGGTGGAGCTGGACCTGCGCGCCGCCGCGGCCGCCAGCGACTCCGGCGAGTTCCGCCGGGCGGTGAGCCTGGCGCGGGACGCCGTGGCCGGCGCGGAGGGGCTGCGCGCCGCCCAGGCCAACGAGCGGCTCGCCAATTACCTGCTCCAGGAGGACGGCGACGCCGAGGCGATGCTGGCCGCCAGCAGGCGGGCGGTCGAGCTGGTGCCGGCCGACCCGCCCACGGCGCTGCGCGCCCGGGTCGCCGCGGGGCAGGCGCGGGTCCTCCAGGCAATGCGCCGGTACGACGAGGCGCGGCGCTGGTGCGACGAGACGCTGGCGGTCGCCAGGGCGGCGGGCAGCGCCAACGAGGAGACGCACGCGCTGATCACTCTGGCGGTGCTGGAGTGCCGGCACGACAACGCGCCGGTCGCCCGCACGCTGCTGCACGACGCGCTGCGGCGCGCGTCCGCCGCGGGCGAGCACTGGCTGGAGCTGCGAGCCCAGTGCATTCTCGGGACGCTCGAGCTGGACTTCGGGAACCTGGTCGAGGCACGCGAGGTGCTCGGCGAGGCCGTCGCGCTGGCGTCACGCCGGGGCCTGAGCTGGAGTGAGTACGGTCTCCAGGCCCGCATTCAGTGGCACTACGCGCACTACGTGACCGGTTCGTGGGACGAGTCGGCGCGGCTGGCCGCCTCCCTCGACGACTGCGCGCCGTCGTCGGCGAGCCTGCTGGCCGTCACCCTGTTCGTGGAGGTCGGCAGGGGCGGGGAGCGCGCGGCCGAGCGGGTGGAGCGGCTGGAGCGGGTCAGCCACGGCGACGGCTGGGCCACCTACATGACCCTGGGGTGCGGCATCGAGCTCGCCTGCTGGCAGGGCGAGCCCGACCGGGCCCGTGAGCTGGTCCGCGTGGTCCTGGCCGAGCTGGACGCCGCCGACGAGCAGTGGGAGCTGAGCTACATCTGGCCCGCCACCCAGGGGCTGGCGGCCGAGGCCGACCGGGCCGAGCGGGCGCGGACGGCCGCCGACGAGGCGGTGGTGGCCCAGGCCGTCGAGGCCGGTCACCAGCTGCTGGAGCGGGCCCGCGCCGCCGAGCGGGGGTCACGCTCGATCGGCCGCCAGATCGGGCCGGAGGCGCTGGCCTGGCTGGCCAGGGCGGACGCCGAGGCCGCGCGGCTGGAGGGCAGAGCCGACCCCGACCGTTGGGCCGCCTCGGCGGAGGCCTTCGGGTACGGCCATGTCTACGAGCAGGCACGCTCGCGCTGGCGGCTGGCCGAGGCGCTGCTGGCCTCCGGCCGCCGCGAGGAGGCGCAGGCGGCCGCCGCCGCGGCCCACGAGGTCGCGGTGCGGCTCGGCGCGGCGCCGCTGCGGTCCCAGGTCGAGGCGCTCGCGCGCCGCGGGCGGCTGGACATCGGTCTGGGCCCGGTCCCAAGCGACGGCGCCACCGGGCTCACGCCCCGGGAGCGCGAGGTCCTGCGCCTGGTGGCCGCCGGCCGGTCGAACCGCCAGATCGGCGAGGCGCTCTACATCAGCCGCAAGACCGCCAGCGTCCACGTGAGCAACATCCTCACCAAGCTCGGCGTGCACTCCAGGGGCGAGGCGGCCGCGACCGCGCACCGCCTCGGGCTGGACGGTGCCGCCGATGGCGACTAGAACGCCGGTCATGGGTCGGTGCCGCGCCCTGGTCGCCCGCGGCAACGTGCGGCCGCAATGGCGCGCACCGGGGGCCCTTGACTGGCGTTCTATGCTCGGGCGCATGCCGGCCAGACCATTCGCGTCCTCCGCCGACCTCGGCGACAAGACCGAGACGCTGGAGGTGCTGGGTGACGGGGTCTACGCGCTGACCGCCGAGGGCGACCCCAACGTCGGCGCGGTCGAGGGCGAGGACTTCCTGGTGTGCTTCGAGGCCAGGGCGACGCCGGTGGCGGCCCGGGGCTGGCTCGCCAGGCTGCGCCAGCACACCGACAAGCCCGTGCGCTACCTGGTGCTGTCGCACTACCACGCGGTGCGCGTGCTCGGCGCCAGCGCCTTCGACGCGCAGACCATCGTCGCCCACGAGAAGACCCGCGAGCTGGTCGCCGAGCGCGGCAAGCAGGACTGGGAGAGCGAGCTGGCGCGGATGCCGCGGCTGTTCCGCGATCCCTCCTCGATCCCGGGGCTCACCTGGCCGACGATGACCTTCTCCGAGCGGCTCACCATCGACCTCGGCGGCGACCGCGGCCACCTGGTGCTGCGCTACTGCGGCCGCGGCCACACCGCCGGCGACATCGTCGCCTGGCTGCCGCGCGAGCGGGTGCTGTTCGCCGGCGACCTGGTCGAGGCGCGGGCCGCCCTGTACACCGGCGACGCCTTCCACACCGACTGGTCCACCGGCACCCTTGACGCGGTCAAGTCGCTCGGCGCCGAGGCGCTGGTCGGCGGCCGCGGCGCGGTGGCGAGGGGGCGCGAGGCCGTCGAGGCCGCGGTCGAGCAGTCGCGCGACTTCCTGCTCGTCATGCGCGACCGCGTCGGCCGGGTCCACGCCGCCGGCGGGACCCTCAAGCAGGCCTTCGAGGCCACCCACGAGGCGCTGGCGCCGACCTACGGGCGCTGGCCGATCTTCGAGCACTGCCTCCCGTTCAACGTGCAGCGCCTCTGGGACGAACTGGACGGCGTCGACTGGCCGCGCATCTGGACCGCCGAGCGCGACCAGGAGGTCTGGAGCGCGCTCCAGGACTGAGTCGGAGGACCGTTGTGAGCGAAGCGACCGAGGCGGCCGGCGGCCGCCGGGCCACCGCCCTCGATGCGGAGATCCGGCCGTTCCGCCTCGAGATCCCCCAGGCCGACCTGGACGACCTGCACCAGCGGCTGGACCACACCCGCTGGCCGGACGAGCTTCCGGGCGTCGGCTGGGCGTACGGCGCGCCGCTCGGCTACGTCCGCGAGCTGACCGACTACTGGCGCAACCGCTACGACTGGCGCGCCAACGAGCAGCGTCTCAACGAGTTCCCGCAGTTCACCACCACCATCGACGGCCAGCGCGTGCACTTCCTGCACGTTCGCTCGCGGGAGCCTGGCGCGATGCCGCTGATCATCACCCACGGCTGGCCGGGCTCGGTGGCGGAGTTCATGCAAATCATCGGCCCGCTCACCGACCCGGGGTCGTTCGCCGGCGACCCCGCCGACGCCTTCCACGTGGTGGCGCCGTCGATCCCGGGCTTTGGGCCGTCCGGGCCCACCGGCGACGCCGGCTGGGACCGGCGCCGGGTGACCAACGCCTTCGTCGAGCTGATGCGGCGCCTCGGCTACCGGCGCTACGGCGCCCACGGCGGCGACTGGGGCGCCGGCATCTCCAGGGACCTGGGCCTGATCGACCCCGAGCACGTCGCCGGCGTGCACGTGACCATGCTCGGCTCAGCCTTGCCCAGGCACGAGCTGGAGCCAGCCGAGATGGCCGAGCTGAGCGAGGCCGACCAGGAGCGCGTGCGGGAGTCGCTGCGGCGGTGGGCCCGGTGGAACCGGGAAGGCGTGGGCTACGGCATGATCCAGTCCACCCGGCCGCAAACGCTGGCCTACGGGCTCACCGACTCGCCGGTCGGCCAGCTCGCCTGGATCGTGGAGAAGTTCAAGGAGTGGACGGATTCCTCGGAGCGGCCCGAGGACGCCGTCGACCGCGACCAGATGCTCACCAACGTGTCGCTGTACTGGTTCACCGCCACGGCCGGGTCCTCCGCGCGCCTGTACTACGAGGCCGCGCACGGCGGCGGCTGGGGCGCGCCCGAGGAGCCGTCGGTGACGCCGACCGGCGTGGCGGTCTTCCCGCGCGAGATCTCCCTGCCCATCCGGCCGCTGGCCGAGCGGACCAACGCGATCATCCACTGGTCCGAGTTCGACCGCGGCGGCCATTTCGCCGCCATGGAGGAGCCCGACCTGCTGATCGCCGACGTGCGCGAGTTCTTCCGCGGTCTGCGGTGAACCAGGCGGGCGGCCGTGGTGCCCGCCCGCCCGGTTCCGGGTCGCTTCGTTCCTAGCTAGCGCAGCGTGAAGGCCGCGGTCAGGTTGTCGACCATCGCCTGGTAGGCGCCCGGCTCGACCGCCGGCCGCCCGTCAGCGTTGATGTCGGCCGGGGTGACGGCCAGCCTGCTGGCGGGGAACGACACCTCGACGGTCTGGGACTTGCCCGGGTCCAGGGTGACCCTGGTGAAGCCGACCAGCCGCCGGTCGGGCGCGACCACGTCGCTGACCGGCTGGTGGACGTAGACCGGGACCACGTCGGTGCCGGCCCGGTCGCCGGTGTTGGCGACCGTGAAGCGGACGGTCACCGTGCCCCGGGTGGACACGGTCCCGTTGGTCTGGAGCCCGCTGGTCTGGAAGGTGGTGTAGGAGAGCCCCGTGCCGAAGGCGTACAGCGGGTCGTAGCCCGACCCCTGGCCGAAGTTGGTGCCAGGGAGCTGGTCGAAGAACTTCGGCTGGTCACCAGGCACCGACGGAGCGCCGGGGTTGAACTGCGACAGCGGCGGGCTCTGGGCGCCCTCCGACGGCCAGCTCACCGGCAGCTTGCCGCTGGGGTTCACCTTGCCGAACAGCACGTCGGCCACTGCCGAGCCGCCCTCGGTGCCCGGCAGGTAGGCCATCAGCAGGCCGTCCGCCTTGGTCCCGGGGCCGAGCGCGAGCGGCCGGCCAGCCATGACCACCACGATCACCGGCTTGCCGGTCGCCTCCAGCGCCGAGATCAGCGCCTGCTGGTCGGCGGCCAGCGCGGGAGTGGGGTTGTCGCCGAGGCCCTCGGCGTAGGCCTTCTCGCCCACCACCGCCACCACCGCGTCGGCGTCGGCGGCCTCCTTCACGGCGCTCGCCTGGTCGCGCGCCAGCACCACGTCGCTGGAGGGCGCGGCCGCCTTGATGCCCTGGAGCACGGTGGTCGCCGAGGGGATCTGGTCGGACGGCCCGATGCAGCAGTTGCGGTGGTCGGCCGGGTCGAGCGGCTGGAAGGAGCCCTGCCAGCTCACGCTCCAGCCGCCGAGCTGGTTGGCGACCGGCGCCGCGCAGTCGGCGCTCCCGGGGGTCTCGCAGCCGGCGCTGGGACCGGCCACCACGATCTTGCCGAGGCTGGTCGACAGCGGCAGCGTCGGCGTACCGGCGGCGTTCTTCTGGTTGCGCAGCAGGGTGATCGACTCGTCGGCGGCCTTGCGCGCCAGGTCGCGGTTGGCCTGGACCGCGGCGTCAGCCTTGTCCGGGTCGACGAACGGGTGCTCGAAGAGCCCCAGCTCGAACTTGAGGGTGAGGATCCGGCGCACGGCCTCGTCGACCCGCTTGGTGGAGACGGCACCGGACTTCACGTCGGCCAGCAGCGCGGCATTCCAGCCAGCGGAGTCGAACGGGGTCATCGACATGTCGACGCCCGCGTTGACGGCCTTGGCGACCGCCCCGGCCAGGTCGGCGGCCACGTGGTAGCTGCTCTGGAGCGCGCCGACGTCACCGTAGTCGCTGATCACCACGCCCTTGAAGCCCATGCGGTTGCGGAGCAGGTCGGTCAGCAGGTAGTGCGAGGCGGTCGCCGGGATGCCGTTCAGCGAGCCGGAGTCGACCATCACGGTGGCGGCGCCGGCATCGATCCCGCCCTGGTAGGACGGCAGGAACACGTCCTGGAGGTAGCGGATCGGGAGCTGCGCCTCGACACGGTCGTGACCGTTGATCGACTCCGAGTAGCCGGCGAAGTGCTTGACGGTGGCCGCGACCTTGGGCGAGTCGAAGCCGCCGCCCTGGAGCCCTTGGATGTTGGCGCCGCCGAGGGCCGCCGACAGCGCCGGCGCCTCGGACCAGGTCTCGTAGTAGCGGCCCCAGCGGTTGTCCCTGGCCAGGTCCTGGACCGGCGCGAAGTCCCAGTTGCCGCCGGTGGCCAGCAGCTGCCCGCGGGTGGCCGCGCCGGCGGCCTCGGCCATGGCCGGGTCCCAGGTCGCACCCATGCCGATCGACTGCGGGAACAGCGTGGCCTCGAACGGGTGGCCGAAGCCGTGGACCGCGTCCAACCCGAAGATGATCGGGACGTGCAGCCGCGACTTCTCGATCGCGAAGTGCTGGATGGTGTTGTACTGGTCGGCCCAGCCCTTGCCGGTGTTGTCCTTGGGGTTGTCGGTGCCGCCGGCGAGGATCGAGCCGGTCAGGTTGGTGACCAGCACGTTCTGGAGGCAGGCCGGCTGCAGCGGGTCGTTGTTGCCGCCGTTGCAGTCGCCGTTGGCCGGGGCGCTGGCGGCCTTCAGCTTCCCGACGACGATCTGGTCCATCTGGCCGACCTTCTCGGCCAGGGTCATCCGCTTCATCAGGTCCTTGACCCTGGCGCCGATCGACGCCCCGGAGTCGAGGTAGACGGGCGTGCTGCCGCGCTGGGCGGCGATGGCCGGCACGCCGAGGGTGGCGGCGACACAGCAGGCGGCGAGCGCCGCGGCGACCAGGATTCTGGCGCGCCGGCGGCGCGGCCAGGGAAGGGAAGGAAGGGATGGTCGGGGGAGGTGGCGGAGCTTGCCGAGCGGCATGGCGTTCCCTCCGTCTTTGGATACGGAAGCCCCGAAAGGCCGGCTTCGACCGATCGAAGCGCAGTCTGGAACCGCTCCCAAGACCTGTCAAGAGC
>WNGM01000668.1_pt1 | contig 27534 bp, 25 predicted proteins | sample 5400571 | NCBI WGS metagenome assembly WNGM01 (sample SAMN13153378, study PRJNA577476) | soil metagenome | isolation source: 100 cm soil or saprolite under Garry oak tree replicate 2 | place: USA:California | collected 2016-06-15 | reverse complement strand
TGGTCACGGGCCCGGGTCGGCAGGTCGGGGAGGCGCTCGCGAACCACCGCGACGTCGACTCGGTGACCTTCACGGGATCCACGGACACCGGGAAGCAACTGCTGCGGATCGTCGCGGACCGCGTCGTCCCGACGACGCTTGAGCTCGGCGGGAAGAATCCCCAGATCGTCCTGGCGGACGCGAAGCTGGACCGGGCGGTCAAGGGCGCCCTCTGGGGCGCGTTCCAGAACGCGGGTCAGATGTGCTGGGCCGGTTCGAAGCTGCTCGTACACGAGAGCATCGCGTCGACACTCCTCGGAAGGCTCAAGGAGCAGACGGAGAAGCTGCGTCTCGGACCCGGGGCGAAGGAGGAGGTCCAGATGGGCCCGCTCGTCTCGCGCGAGCATGCCGCGAACGTCACGAAGGCGATCGACGACGGCATCTCGAAAGGCTCGAAAGTCCTCACTGGGGGTCGCCGTCCGGAATCCGCGGACCTCGCGGCCGGGAACTTCCTCCAGCCCACGATTTTCCAAGATCCTCCAGAGGGAACGCGCGTCGCGCGGGAGGAAGTCTTCGGCCCCGTCTTGGCGGCGTGGTCGTTCTCCGACCTCGACGATGCGATCGCGCGGGCGAACGATACGCCCTACGGGCTCTCCGCGGGCGTCTGGACGCAGGACGTCAGCCGGGCCCACGCCGTGGCGCGACGCCTCAAGGCGGGGATGGTGTCGATCAACGAGTACCCGGTCACCTTCCCGCAGACGCCGTTCCTCGGCTGGAAGCAGAGCGGCCTCGGCTCGGAGCAGGGCGCGGACGCGGTGCTCTTCTACACGCACGTGAAGAACGTCCTCGTGAACCTCGAGTGAGCTCGATGATCTACGTCGCGCTGAGCGCGGTGATCGTCGGAGACGTGACAATCGAGGACGGCGCGAGCATCTGGCACGGGGCCGTCTTGCGAGGAGACCTCGACGCGATCGTCGTGCGCCACGACGCGAACGTGCAGGACAACGCCGTCGTGCACGTGGATCGCGGCATGCCGGCCGTTATCGGCGCGCGGGTGACCGTCGGCCATTCCGCGGTCGTGCATGGGTGCACGGTCGGCGACGATTCCCTCGTCGGCATGAATGCAACGATCAACAGCGGCGCCGTCATCGGATTCGGTTCCCTCGTCGCAAGCGGCGCGGTCGTCCGGGAGTCCGCCGAGTTCCCCGCAGGCCAACTGATCGTAGGAGTGCCGGCAAAGGCGATTCGGTCGGTCGACGCGACGTTGCGACGCCGGATCGACCTTTCCTGGTCGATCTACCGCGACCTCGCGAAGGCCAGCCTGCCCGCACGTCCCGCGATTCTGGGAGACTCCGCGAAGCAACTTGCTCTTGAGGGTTCGGCGGCCCTCACGCGCTTGATTCGCAGAGATTGAGGAGGTGTCGACATCCGCTGGCTGCCAAAAGGGGTGATGGGGTCGTCGACGCCCCATCTGATTCACAGTCGTTCCTTATGCGGCTAGTGCGACGCTGGCAAACCTCTTGATTCCTCGGGCAGATCCTCGCGGACGCGCTCGGGGGCCGTGATGTCGTCCTGCAGCAGGAAAAAAGTGGCACTCGATCTGAGGCTGCGGACCGTCCACGGTTGCGGTCGCCAAATCCCTCTTACCCACTTTCGCAGCAAGAACGAAGGCGTCGGTCAGATCAATCCGCAGAGGTCTTGTTAGACGCACATTCCTGGGTCAACTACTTATGGCGTGAGACCGTTTGCAAGTTTCGATGGGAGTCCCGCCCGATTGGGCTCCGTGCCCCCGGTGTGGCAACTTCAACCGCAACGAGAACCGTTTCTGTACCACCTGTGGGTGGGTTCTGCCCGACACTCAGCATTTTCTCATGACAAAAGAAACCCGACGTTGGGAGCAGCGCACCCGACCGGGGTTCCCCAATCCTACACCACGGACGCAATTCAACTCCTCTGGGATTCTCTCGGAAACGATGAGAATCTTCCGGCGGCATTTCGCCGGTCTCTTTGTGAGCTACGTTGTGTTCGGCGCTGTAATCAAGGGGATCGAGTCACTTCTCGGACAATGGCTATTAGGTCGTCCCGACTTAAGCCTGAGCTTCTTGCCGACCGCAGTCGCCGACGGCGGAACGACCGACGTGGTTACATTCGTTGTCGCGGCGCTGATTTTTTCGGTAATCACCGCGCTAGTAGGCGCTGCACTCACGGGAGGGGTCGCAAATTTCGTTACCCAGCGCCAACGCGGAGTATCTATCGTCTTGAGATCGTCGATTGCCACCGGGATTCGTCGCGTTCCCAGTCTATTCGGCGCCTCAGTTGCAGCAGTTGTGGTTCCGACCGTTCTTTTCGTGGTGCCCTTCGCCACGTTTTCTGTGGCGACCGCTCGAGGTGACGCATTCCTACTTGCGATCTCGTTCGTCTCCCTGCTACTGACGCTCTCTGTTGGCATCTACATTCTAGTGGCCTTTAGCTTGTATGCCCCAGCCCTGATGCTCGAGAATTTGAATGCTGTTGGCAGCCTCCGGAGAAGCCTTGCCCTAACAAAGGGCAGTCGCGGCATTATCCTCGGAGTCATTATCCTGCTTGGTGTTGTCCAAGCGGGTATCAGTCTTGCGCTCTCCGTTCCAGCGGTGCTCTCAGGTAGTGTTCTCGTCGAGTCACTTCTACGCGTGATTGCCGGAGGAATCACAGGCTCTTGGGTGGTTATAGCGGTGTCGGTTGTTTATAACCAGACCGTTGGCTCCTCGCGTGTCGCCACTGCCAACCTCGAGTGACCCTTTCAGATTGTCACGTTGCGGACCATGGCCCGCGGTCCTCCTCTTGACACGGCTTGGTGCTCCAGAAGGCTCAAAGTGTCAGCTCCCGCTGGATCGACGTCACCTTGATCTGACGATAAACCAGCTCCACCACCAGTAATGTGGCGTCGCGCTATAGAATGGGATTCCCAGGAAGATAAGGAGTTGATTTCCGGGATCGATGGGAACATACCAGTCAAACGAACCACCTGAGCTGGGGTCGGTCTGGTGATAGTACCAGAGAGGAGCTTTAATCGAAATCGCCCAGGAAACTACCGCTCCCAGGAAGTCAGAGTAAAGGGCAACGGCATCGCCCAGTGAGTCTAGCGCACCATTCAGGTTGACCATCGCGGCGGCGGAAAGGTGGAAGTGGATGGCTGGATAGTTGGTCACAGGAGGGCACCAACGCCACCACAGAATGCTCTGACAAGCGTAGTATGGGGGGAAACCTGGGTAGGTCGGATATTCCACATATGAGTCCCGGAAATTGACTCTGAACTGGCCCGAGGGATCGATCCAATTCAACGGATTGTTCCCTGAATATGCATAAAGGTTTGTTTCATCGGCCATCCCGACACGGTCTTTGCCCGTGAACCGTCCCGTGTCCGGGTCGTACGTCCGCGCGCGGTAGTAGTACAGCGCCGTGCCGGAGTCCTTCTCCCGCCCCGTGAACCGGAACGGGTTCGGCACGGTTTCCGACTCGGTCGTCGGCCGGCCCCAGGCGTCGTACCGGTATGTGTTGACGGACGCCTGCGTCGAGTTCGTCAACCGTGTGACGGAGCCTTCGGCGTCCGTCTGGTAGCTGTAATACGAGCTGCCTCGGAGCACTCCGAGCGGCTCATCGATTCCGGATCCCCGGGTGTAGCGCGCTTGGCGCGCTCCCGCGGTGTCGTATTCCGCCGTGACATCGTCGTACCCACCGGAGCCATAGAAGTCGTAGCCGTAGTACGTCGTCGAGGAGGACCCCGCACTGATCCGTTGTCCGCTCGCCGTGTACGTGTAGGTGGTCGCGCTCCCCTGCGGGGGTGTGATCTTCGTGAGCCGGTTCTCGGCGTCGTACGCGTACTGCGTGAGGCTCGCGAACTCATCCCATTCCTTGACGAGGTTGCCATTGCTATCGTACTGATAGGTGAGTGTGAAGGTGTTGTATGTCTGCGATGTGAGGCGATCATCGTTATCGAAGAAGTACGACGTCGACACATTGCCCGCCGTTTTGCCAACCCGGTTGCCGACCGCGTCGTAGACGTACGTGGTCGTGAATCCACCCGGTGTGACTTCCTTCACCAGCCGGTTGAGCTTGTCGTACGTGTACGTCGTCGTCGCGGAACCGTCCTTCGTCGTGAGCCGGTTGCCGTTCTTGTCGTACGTGTACACGAAGCTCTCGATCACCTGGTTGCCTGATTCGTTTGAGTACAGCGTCATCATGCGGTTGGCCTTGTCATAACTCTCGTTCGTCCAGACCGTATTCGAGTATCGGGTCGATGTCCGCCGGGAGTCCTTGTCGTATGCGAACGTCGTGTTCCGGTAGTCCGGATCCATGATCTGGGTCGGGCGGTTCCCCGCGTCGTACATGTAGGTCGTGCCCCGAGGCATCGTGACCGTCACATAGACCTGGGTCACGCGGACCGTCGCGGTCACGAAGACGTTCTCGACGCCCGCCTGGAGCGCATTGACATCGGCGACGGTCCACGGCAGTCCCGTCCCCGGGTTCGTCGGCCACGTGTAGCTGACGGTCGCATATGATGTGGCAAAACCGCTCCCTGGGCTTGCATACCCGTTCACCCGCAGCTTCAGCTCGCCTTCGCAATTCGGGTTACATCCGGCGTTCGCGACGGCCCGGCCTACGGCGGTCACCGTCACGAAGTTGATCTGTCCGCTTTGTGGGAGGTCCGTCAGAGTGTAGAGGTCCACCACTCCGTTCGTGGACGTATACACGTACGTTGTGTCGCCGTCCGACGTGACCTCGTCCACCCGATCCCAGTTTGCCCCACCCGTCCCGGACTTCGACCACTGGATTGTGCCCCCGTTGCCGTTCGGACGAAGGGTGAACACACTCGACTGGTCCGCGTCCGACATCGTGATCCGATTCCCGTTCCCGTCGTACGCATACTGCGTCGTCTTGGAGAAGGACCCGTAGTTCATCGCCACCGAGACGACACGGTCGAGTTCGTCATAAGTCGTCGTCTTCGTGTAGCCGAAGCCGACCTCCGAGATGGGATTGCCGTCCTTGTCGTACGCGTACGTGGCGAAGGAGCCGGCCGGGTAGTTGATCTTCGAGACTCGGTTCAGCTTGTCGTAGACGTACGTCGTCGTGTTCCCGTTGGCGTCCTTCCGGCCGATCGAATTGCCCGCGGCGTCATAGGTGTAATTCGTCTGGAAACCCATCGGGGACGTGACTTTGGTCAGCCGATCGTAGGTGTCGTACTGGTACGTTGTCAGGTGGTTCTTCGCGTCCTTGACGGATGCGAGATTCCCTCGCAGGTCGTAGGCATAGGTCGTCGTATTCGAAGTCGCATCCGTGATGAGCTGAACCCTGCCGTTCGTCACGTTGTACGAATAGGTCGTCGAGTTCCCGTTGGCATCCGTAAGCTTGGTCAGATCACCTCGAGCGTTGAATTCCTGTTTTGTGGAGAATCCGAGTGGGTTCATGACGTTCGTTTGCCGGTCTTCGGCGTCGTAGGTCGTCGTTGTGACGGAGCCGAGTGGCGTCGTGACGGCCGTCTGGCGACCCACCACGTCAGAGGCGAACTGTGTCGCAAGATTCAGCGTGCTCGTGATCTTGGTCAAGTACCGGCTCGAGTTGTACTCGTACCAGGTGTCGTACCCCCGCGCGTCTCGGGTGCGATTGAGGAACCCGAGGGAGTCGTAAAATTGCTGGGTGATGTCGCCCTTGGCATTCGTCAGCTTGATGAGGTTGCCCTTCGCGTCGTACGCAAGCGTGGTGATGAAGCCACGGAACGTGGTTTGGTTGATCATCAATAGGGTGTATTGCAGCGGCGAGTTGATCTCCCGCCACCCTATGGTCGACGTGTTCCCGCCCGGGTCTGTCTGGGACACTGCGTCCGATCGCTGGTCGTAATCCGTTGCCCAGGTGTACCCGCGGCCGTCCGTCGCCCGGATCCGGTTCATCTCTCCGTCGAACGCATAGGAACTCGAATTGCCACGGCTGTCGCACGAGCATCCCGTCGACGGCCCCGGCATCGAGACGGGATTCCCGAACGAGTTCAAGGAAAGGGTCGTCGTGTATCCGCGGGCGTTCGTGATGGTCCGGGTCGTCGCCGAGGTGTACGCGATTCCGTATTCGCGGAACTGCCACACGACGGACCCGCTTTGATACAAGCCGAGCCACATTTCCGTGACCCGACTCGAGCTATCGTACGTGAAGGCGATTCGCTTCCCGACGGGGTCGATGATCGCCGACATCCTTCCCGAGGCATACGTGTTGTTCTCGTAGTGATTCAGGGCGTCTTTGACGGCGACCAAGTTGCTCGATCCGTCGTACGTGTATGAAATCTGGCGGTTCAACCCGGGGTCGGTAACGGTGGAAATCCGGTTCGAGGCATCGTATCCGACCGTGAGGGACCTGCCGGAGTCGTCTGCCACGCTCGTGAGCCGACTGCTCCCGTCGTACGCGAGCGTGACCTTGTTCCCATTTCGATCACCAATCGAGGACAGGCGACCTGCGGAGGTGTAGGCTTGGGAGCCACCGTCCGGCATCCAGAGAGTGAACGAATTGTCCGCATTCTTCACGAGTCGCAGCGCAAGGCCCCGCGGGGGTGCATAGCCACCCGAGCTCCCTTTGGGAGTGAACGTGTGCTGCGAGCCGTCGCCGTCGTTCCATGTCACGGTCAGGTCGCCATTCACGACGAGCTTCATGTTGTACCCATGGGTCCAACCGTTTCCCAAGGGTCCGACTTCGGAGCTCCGTAGGCTGTTGTACGACCGCACGAGGGACAGCGTGAACCCGCGGCCGCGCACCGAGAGATCCTGCTGGCTGTACCAGAGGTTTCCGTTCACCGCATTGGCGAGACCGCCGACATAGGGATACCATCTCTCGTACCCCGTGTTCGACGTCGGGTTCGTCGTCGGCGAGCCTTCCGTCGTTGTGAGTTCGGAGAGGGCGGGCGACGAGTCGACCCCGCTGGTCAGCGTGACCCTCAGCTGATAGTACTGCAGCCGATCCTGATCCGTCTCGTCGTAGAACACCGCACTGGCCGTGTCCGCCTTCAGGTTCGTCCACGGTCCCCAGACGGTGTTGTCGGCCGAACTCCGGATCCGTAGATGGGTCTGGTTGTACGCGTCGACCGTTCCGACCGCCTTCGTCTGCAGCGGGCGGGAGGAACCGGCGTTGCGGACGGCGGTCGTCATCGTGCCGCTCGCCGTGTTCCACACGCGGACGTCGTCGAAGTACGCCTGCGCGGTCGAGCTCGTGGCGAACTTGATGTACCCGCTTATCGGCGAACCGGGCGGCGAAGAATCGTTCCCCGACCACTTTTGGACCCCTTGCCACCAGATCTCGAAGGAATTCCCCGTCGCAACGACCTTTGCCACGTAATCCGTCCCGGTCGTGATCGTCACGCCGCTGACCGTCGCGATCGTCGAGAGCGAGCCCGCGACCTTCTTCTTCAAGGTCAGGCTGTCACCGGATTCCGAGACGTCGAGGTAATAGTGGTTGTTTGAGTCCTGGAACCGGAAGTAGGCCTGCGCGGTCCCGGACGCCGTGAATCGAAGCTTGAACCCGAACCTCTGGTCCGACCAGGAGGATCCGGCGCGAACGGTCGTGCTCTGTTGGAGCTGCATGACCCCGCTCGCGAAGGTCCACGTGCCGGATTCCTTCGTCCAGATGTCGTTCGTGTTGTCGTTGAAGTTGTCCGCGAGCCAGCCGATCTTAATGTTGTGGTCGCCCTTGTCCTCGACCGCGTCCGCGAAGGTGCTCGATCCCCAACCGGCGGCCGCGCTCAGAGTCCACGTCGGGTCGAGGTAAATGGGCCACTGGGCCGTCGCGAGCATCGTCGCATTCAGGCGCAAAACGATCGATCCGTCGCGCAGTTCGATCCCGACGACCGGCTCATCGAACGGCGTCGCCGGGTCGGACGAGTCCCACGCGACGAACGGAGCGGTCTGCCAGACGACTTCGCCATCCCCACCCCGCAAGACGACCGACGGTCCTTCGACGCTCGCCTTCAGGTCCGTAGAGAACGCCGTGACCACGCCGGTGTCGCCGTCATCGTTCACGAGGATGGGAGGCGTCATCCAAGAAAGTTCGATCGTCTCCTTGATCCGGTCGGGCAACAGGTCGTACTTCGCGCCGGGCACTTTCGACTGTGTCAGCGATCCATCGACCGTCTCAATCGTGACCGCCGCCTGCGAGTCGGTCGCGAGGTACGGCCAGTTTCCGGTTTCGAGGTCCATCTCTGACGCCTGCCGCCAAGCGCCATCCCAGCGGCGGTACGTAGGCAGGTCTCGGAATGTCGAGGTCCCGTCGAGCCCGTCCGTCATCGCCTCGCCGGAAGCATACGTAGTCGCGCCCGCGTCAACCTTCGAGGCGTCCGCCGCAGAGGCGGTGCGGCCGCTGCCCGCGAAAGCCACGAGAACCATGACGATGACCGCGAACTCAGCGAAGAGCCGGCGAGTTCTGCGATCACCATGACGAGGCGAAAAATCCTTCGATCTCCGCACGCCCGGTTCGTCGCTTTCCCCAGCAGCTTCGGAATCTTGGTCATCCACCGTAAACCCCCCCTCCGTCATCCGGCTTTCGGCGGCAGCCCGCCATCGACGTCAAGGTACTAGGGCGTTCCGAGAGATGTTCCGTTTTCGACGCTCAACCGAGGAACCGGAATTGACAGCCCCCGGGTGCCTCGTTGCGGTCCTGACGGCTATCGATTCCCGTGGTGCTCGTCGCAATCCACAACCGACCCATCGTCTCACCTACCGTCCGAAGTCTTATCGCGCGGTATCCGCTTCGCAGTACGATGACGCGTTTCAAGACGGACATCCAGATGCGGTTCCGGGACATCGACGGGATGGGCCACGTGAACAACGCCGTCTACCTGTCATACGTCGAACTCGCCCGGACGCAGTTCTACATGCAATTCGCGAACCGGAAGACGCTCGACGAGATCGACTTCATCCTCGCGCACGTGGACATCGATTTCGAGTCGCAGGCGGTGTGGGGCGACGAGATCCGCGTCAGCGTGTGGCCGTCGAAGATCGGGACGTCGTCCTTCACACTGAGCTACGAGGTCTCGGAGAAACGCAGCGGCCGGATCCTCGCGCGGGCGAAGAGCGTCCTCGTCTCGTTCGACTACGAGAAGAAGAAGTCGAAGCCGATCCCGCCCGACTTCCGCCAACTCCTCGAGGCGGCCCTCGAGGCCTAGGTACCAATCCCTTTCCTCGAGCCTCATAAAGGCCCCGCCAAAAGGGTCAATGCCCGGGTTTCCGTTCCCTCGACGGATGGCCAAGAAGACCCCGAGACCTCCCGTCGGCACGAAGGGTGCTGCCGATTACTACTGGAAGCGCTACACCGAACTCTACCCGAAGTACTTCTGGGCCGACGACACGAAGCTCGCGGACATCGTCGTCGCGTCCGCGAAAGGCTCCCTGCTCTACGACGTCGAGGGCAAGGAATACATCGACCTGACGAGCCAGTGGGCGACGAACAACCTGGGGAACGTGCATCCCGAGATCCTGAAGGCGACCGTCGACGCGCTGGAGCGCTACGGGTTCCTCATCCTCTTCATGAACCCGCACCTGCCGATGATCGACGTCGCGGAGAAGCTCCTCGAGATCCGACCGTCTAAGAACCTCACCCGCGTCTTCCTCGAGTTGTCGGGGACCGGCGCCGCGGAAGGCGCGGTGAAGCACGCGATCGAGGCGAGCGGGCGGCCGCTCATCCTGAGCTTCATGGGCCAGTACCACGGCCTGAGCATCGGCGCGACGGCGTTCGGCACACTTGCCTCGAGGATGCGTCGGAACTGGGAGGCGTTCTCCGGAGGCGCAGTCCACGCCCCTTATCCGATAACGTACCGGAAGCCTCGCGGCATGACCGATGCAGAGTACGGGGACTGGTGCCTCGGCTTCATCGAGGACCAGATCCTCCGACACGTCGCCTATCCGGACCGGATCGCGGGGGCCATCTTCGAACCGATCGCTCTGGAGGCGGGCGTCTGGATCCCCCCGAAGAATTTCGTGCGCGGACTTCGCAAACTCGCGGACGAGCACGGTTGGTTCTTCATCGCCGACGAGGTGGAGACGGGCCTCGGTCGCACCGGGAAGATGTGGGGGATCGAGCATTTCGGCGTCGCGCCGGATCTCGTCTCAATCGGCAAGGCGCTCGGGGGCGGCCTGATGCCCCTCGGGGCGGTCCTCGGGGACGATCGGTCGATGGGGAAAGACGACGTAGTCGCGGGGACCACGTTCGGCGGTCATCCGGCGGCCTGCGTGGCCGCGACGGTCACGATCGATATCATGCAGCGCGACCGCATCCCGGAACGGGCGGCGCGGATCGGCGGCAAGGCCTTGAAACGCGTCAAGGAGTGGGAAGGCCTCTCGATCGTCGGCGAGACGCGCGGCCTAGGCCTCGCGATCGGCGTCGAGTTCGTGTCGGACAAGGAGTCGAAAGGCCGCGACAACGATACCGCGCGCGACGTCTTCTTCGACTGCGTCCGGGCCGGGGTCATCCCGCTCTACGACTACGAGATGAACGTCCTCCGGATCCAGCCGCCGCTCACGATCGAGGAACCTCTCCTGGACAAGGCGCTCGACGTGATGGAGGCGGCGCTCCGGAAGCGCGCCCGCTAGGAGAGAGGCCGTTCTCGGCGGATCCGCTCCTTCACCTCGATGCCGAACCGTCGCAGGAGCGAGAAGAACAGCTTCGGGTCCAAGTTCTCGGGGGAGAGCTTGCCTCTCTCCTTGATTGTGCCGTCCGCGAGGAGGATCGCCCCCGCCGCCACTCCGCTGCCAGTGAGATACGCGGTCGCAGTAGCCCCGAACCGCTCCGCGGCCTCACGATGCCCGAGCCCCGTGTAGACCGTGCGGACGACCCGCTCTCCCTCCTTCGTCCCGGCGACCTCGACGAGGACCATGGCGTGGCCGTCCACGCGGCCCGCGAGGTCGCCCGGCTTCGGCAGGGCCGCGAACAGGGCGCGTCGGGGACTCGGCCCTCCGGGTGGTCCCGGTTCCAGGAGTCGCAGGTCGCGGAACAGCTTCAGCGTCTGCACGGTCGTCGCATCGAGGGCGAGCTTGAAGTCGACGTACCGAACGCCCTTGCCGAGGAACCGGGGGAGCGTGTCGACCTCCTCGTGATCCACGGAATACACGGGGAGCGGGCCGACCGGAGGCGGGAACTCGTACGTCTCCGGCTCCCCGAACGGCGGCACGCTCTCGTACTTGCCATCCCGCCAGATACGGGACGGCGCGAGCGTCTCCTCGACGAACGTCTCCGGGCTGAAGAGGGCGATGAACGGATATTCGGGGCTCGAGGCCGTGTCGCCGTCCCTCACCCGAACGGACTCGAGGGTGTCCATGCTGTCGGACGCGAAGCGCGCGAAGAGGTTGCTCAGGCCCGGGTCCTCGCCCATCCCGCATAGGGCGGTGAGGCCCGCCTCCTTCCACAAGTCGCTGTCGCCGAACGGGTCCGCTGATTCGTTCGCGGGGTCTAGATAGTTCAGCCCGAGTTCCCGCGCCGCCTTCTGGACCGTCGCGTTGAATCGAGGGAGAGCCGTGTTGACTACGAGGCCGCAGCCGCGCATCGCCTCGCGCAGCGACGCGTCATCGCCCGCGTCGAGTTGTATCGCGTGGACCTTCCCGCTCGGGAGGGCGGTCGCGGTCTGCTTCGCGAGATCGCCGTCGAGGTCCGCCACTGTGACGCCCGCGATCGCGTCGCTCCCGGCGAGGTGCCGGGCGACCACGGAACCGACCGCTCCGCACCCGATCAGGAGGACGTGAGGAGGGCCGGAGGGTATGGTGTCGAACCTCGCTCCCGGGAGAGGTCTGGAGGGGCATGAGCCTTGCGGACTCGCATAGTAAGCGTGGCGCCCGGGTTTCCAGACCGTCGGGAGCATACCCCCGCGGGTTCGCTATCAAGGTCAATCTATCGAACGCTGCACAGTTCAGAGCATGTCCCGCCACGGTTCAATCCGAACCTTTCGGCGGTGAGCGACGAATCCGGTAAGAGCGAAGACTCCAATGACTCCACCTGCGGTTAGGCCGATAGTCCAGTTCTGGTCGAACCGAGTGGGGTCCCGAAGCCAAACAAGGAGCGTGAAGACGCCGGTAGCAGCTGCGTACGGTATGGCGAAGTAGAAGAGGAAGTCGCCAAGCACACTCTGAACACGGGCCATGCGACTATTCACCATCTCCGTTCTGTCCACAAATAGATTTCGTCATACCTTCCCAACTTGGCGTCGTTTATGTGGGGTTGGATGTTCACTCGCGCCGGTTCCCTCCCAGGCGGGAGCATCCCCACGCGTGTCTGCTCTGCCATCGGAGTCGTTGTCAGCGGGCCTTCGGTTCGTTGCCGGCGAGGAGCGCGCGCACGCGTTCCGGGTCCGCGGTCGGCGGGGAGCAGACGTTCCCTTGGCACACGAAGGCCACAGGGCCCGCCTTCGCCTCTCGGGTCGCGCGCATCGGTTCGACGAGCGCCGGGACGTATGCGTCGTCGCGGTCCACGACGAGGACGGTCTTCCCCGGCGCGAACGTCCCCGTCGCCGCGGCCCGCAGCGCGAGCGTCGTCGGATCGTCCCGCGGACCGAGAATCACGACCTCGGCGGGCGGGTGGATCCACAGCTCGGCGGCCAGGTGGTACGTCCCCGCGAACACGGGGCCGTAACGGGTCGCCTCCCCGGCGAAGGCGATCATGAGCTCGTCGTGGTGCAGCCGATAATCGTCGTTCCCGGTGAGCCCGTGGAGCCGCCGGAGGGCGAGTGCCGCAACCGCGTTGGCCCCGGCGTACGGCGAGTCTTCCATGGGCCGACGTCGGACCTCCCGCAGCGGGAGTCCGACCCCTTCGTGCAACTCCGGCGCGATGTCGACGAAGCCGCCCGCCTTGTCCCAGAAGTGTTTCAGGGTGAAGGCCATCACGTCCTCCGCGCCGCGCAGGAACGCGGCGTCGGCGGTGGCGGTGTACGCGGACAGCATGGCGTCCACCATGTACACGTGATCCTCGAGGAGCCCGCGCACCTTGCGGGTCCCGTCCGCGAGCGCGTGCCACATGCCGTCCTCCTTCGACCACAGTTCGGTCACGATTCGCCTGAGGGACTTCAGCGCGAACCCGCGGAGATCCTCCCGGCCGAAGGCCATCGCCGCTTCGAGCACGGACGAGATCATCATTCCATTCCAGGACGCGAAGATCGTCGTGTCGACGGCCGGCGAGGGTCGCTTGTCCCGCGCGGCCTTCAGCTTCGCTTTCCCACTGGCAATGAGATCGAGGGTTCGTTGCACGGGAAGGGCCAGGGCCTTCGCGATCGCCACGGGCTCTTGGTCGACGAACAGGACGTTCTTCTTCGGGTTGTGTCGCATCTCGCCGCGGTCGCCGACCTCGTACAGGAGAGCGAGGACGCGCGCTTCGTCCTCGGTCACGGAATCCTTGAGTTCGTCGAGCGTCCACGTGAAGTAGTCGCCGTCGTCGTCGAGCCCGACATCCGCATCTTGGCTGGCGTAGTACCCGCCGCGCGTACGGTCGGAGAGGACCTCCTCTGCCCACCGGAGGATTCCCTCTGCAGTCTCGCGAAAGAGCGGGTCGTTCGTGAGCTGCCAGGCGTGCACGTAGTTCGCGAGGAGGCCCGCGTTGTCGTAGAGCATCTTCTCAAAGTGCGGCACGATCCACCGCGGGTCGGTCGCGTAGCGGTGGAAGCCCCCACCGACCTGGTCGTAGACGCCACCCCGCGCCATCGATCCGAGCGTGCGCGTGAAGATCGTGGCGAGGCCGGGCTCCCGTGTGCGGTGGTAGCGGGCCATGACCCACTCCATCGTGCCGGCGTGCGGGAACTTCTGCTGGCCGGAGATCCCGCCGTTCACGGGGTCGAACTGGCCGCGGAGGGCGTCGAGGCTCTCCTTCAGCATCGCGGCGTTCACGACGCCCTCTTCGACGAGGGCTCCGCGTCGCTCGGCGAGCGCGCGATGCAGCGATTCGGCCTCCCGCACCGTGTCGGCCTTGTTCGTGCGGTACGCCTCCGCCATCGCCAGCAGGACGCGTCGGAAGCTCGGGCGTCCGAACGCGTCTTTGGGCGGGAAGTACGTGCCGCCGTAGAACACCTTGCCGTCCGGGGTCAGGAACCCGGTGAGGGGCCAACCTCCGGAGCCGGTGATCACGCCGACCGCCTGCTGGTAGCGGGCGTCGATGTCGGGCCGCTCGTCCCGGTCGACCTTGATCGCGATGAAGTTCTCGTTGATCACCTGGGCGAGGTCCGGGTCCTCGTACGATTCGCGGTCGATCACGTGGCACCAATGGCACCACGTCGCCCCGATGTCGAGGAGGATTGGCCGGTCGAGTTCCTTCGCCCGCCCGAACGCTTCCTCGCCCCACGGGTGCCAGTCGACGGGCTGGTTCGCCGCGCCCTTGAGATACGTTGACGTCTCCCGGGCGAGGCGGTTTTTCCCCATGGGCGGAGCGGAGGCGCGGGCGCGTTAAGTGCCTTTGGGTGCCGCCACAGGCGCCTTCAACTTCGCCGCGAACTGCTTCCGAAACTTCGCGACCTTCGGCGCGACGACCGCGCGGCAATAGCCCGCCGTCGGGTTCTTGCGGAAGTAGTCCTGATGGTATTCCTCGGCGCGATAGAACGCGGACAAGGGCGCGAGCTCCGTGACGAACGGATGGGCCCAGAGCCTCGCGTCTTCGAGCTCTCCGATGACCTTCTGCGCGGCCGCCTTCTGCTCGTCGTTCGAATAGAAGACCGCGGAGCGGTATTGCGTCCCGGAGTCCCCGCCTTGGCGGTTCAGCGTCGTCGGATCGTGCACGGTGAAGAAGATTCGAAGGATCTCGGCGAGGGAGACGATCGTCGGGTCGAACGTGATCTGGACGGCCTCCGCGTGGCCCGTCGTGTCGGTGCACACCATCTCGTACGACGGGTCCCGAACTTTGCCTCCCGAGTATCCGACCTCGACTCTCTCGACGCCTCGCAGTTCCTGAAACACGGGCTGCAGACACCAGAAGCAGCCGCCGGCCAGAGTGATCGTCTCTCGTCCGTTTTCCATTGGATCAGGGCCCCGTGGGATTCAGGGAAGGTCGGACCGGGATTAAGGTTTGCCAAGCTTCGCCGCGATCGGCCACCTCCGGTCATCGGAAAATCCGTGCCGCATTCGCCCGGAAGATGCGTTCCTTCGTTTCCGGGGAGAGGCCCAGAGCCTCCAGCGCATCGATCTCCTCCCGGATTCCAGGGATTCCCGGGGCCGGCCAGTCCGAGCCGAAAACGACCTTGTCTCGGATTTCCTCGAGGCGCGGGAACCACTCGAGGAGCCGCCTTGGCGGGATGCTCGAGATGTCGAGATGGACGTTCGGGTGGCGGCGGAGCAGGTAGAACGCGGTATCGCACCAGAGCGGACGGCCGCCGTGCGCCATCAAGATCGTGAGGTCCGGGAAGTCCTGTGCGACGTCATCGAGGTCCATCGGATCTCCGTATTTCGATCGCGCCCCGGGAAAGATCGACGTGCCCGTGTGGACCATCACCGGCATTCCGATCTGCTCGGCGGTCTTATAGATCGTCCGCAACGCGGGAAGCCGTCCGTCCACGTAGGCGTTCGCGGCGAACAGCTGATGCGGCGGATGGATTTTCATCCTGGCCATCTCGAGTTTCGACGCGAGGCGCTCGACGTCCCGCTTCGCGTTCTTCGTGCGTTTCGGGTGGACCGAGCCGAAGGGAATCAGGCGCGTCCGGTCCGCCTTCGCGAATCCCGCGACGAATTCGTTCACGGCTTCGGTGAATCCCATGACTTCCGGCGCGACGTAATTGATCAGGCACGCCCGCTCCACCTTGGCGGCATCCAAGCGGTCCAGAAAGCCTCCCGGGTCGTCCATGAGCCGCCGGATGCGCTCCCGGTCCGGGATCTCCCGCCACAGCATCGCGAGGACGTTCGGCTTGATGTCGCGATACGGCTCGAGGTGCACGTGAACGTCCGTGATGCCGGGCAACGCGTCGGCGTAGCCCAGGGCTCACGAAAGCCTTTTCGTAGGCGCTCGGGTCACACGGGGCTCGGGAGACGCCGGATCACTTCTCGGTAGTCGCGATACGGGGTCGAGCACGGCTGTCCGTCCGCGTAGAGCAATGCGTTCTCGCCGGGGTCCGCGTTGCTCAGGGCGAGGATCGTCGAGGAGACCGTCCCTCCACCGGCGGCGTGGACGCAGATGCTCACGCCTCCCGGCCCGGACGCGTGCGTCCGGAGTGTGGACTGGAGCGCCCGGACCACGTCCTCGATGGACCGGTTCGACGTCTTCGAGAGGAGGCCCTGGATCGTCTGCACCTTCGGATCCGTTGCGATATTTCCTCCTTCGTTCGTGAGGACGTTGAGTCCCTCGCGGCCGCGCGCCATCCCGATCTCGCCGTCGTAGCGGAAGAACCGCAGCTCCTTGCGGGAGGCGACGAAGAGGTTCCAGAAGTTGTATTCGTGCCCACGCACCTCGCGTTGCAGGAAGACGTCCACCGCCGGGACAGAGGCCTGCTTCAACGCGTCGAGGACGAGCAGCCCCCGGGATCGCGCGCTCGCCGACGTTCGGCCACGGCGGTTCGAGAGCGCGACGACGAGCCCGGTGCCGCTCGCGCCGAGCCACGTCCCGCCCGCCTGGCGGTCGCGCGGGGCCACGATGCCCGGGTCCTCCGCCATGATGGCGGGCGGATCCGCGGGACGCATCGCGGACTCGTCGCGGTTCATCCCGACCACCACGTCGTGTCCCGGAACGGACCGCCAGAGGGCGATGAGGGTGCACATGCCGCTCACTTCGTCTGCCGAAGATCGTACGCTCGCATCTGGGCCACCCGCGCGACGTCCGCACGACCTGCCTTCGTGGCGGAGTCCATCGCGCGCTCATAGACGAGGATCGTTGCCTCTCGCAATTCCGCGTCGCCGCTCGTGGAGGCCTGCTCGCTCATCACCTCGGCGGTGTCGAAGAAATATTTCGCCGCAGTCAGATGGTCGCCGAGCGCTCGGAAGAACGCGCCGGCGAAGAGCCCTTCATGCGTCAGCCCTTCCGCACCGCCGGAGAAGTTGTCCTTCAGGACGGCGGCGTACTCCTTCGCGACCTCCTTCAGAGACGGATCGCCGTGGAGGTCCTGTACCGCATTGCGGTACTCGACGAGGGCGAGGTACTGCCGCTCGTCGCGCGCCATCTCGTCATCCTTGAGTCCGAGGTAACCCTTTCCGGCGTCCCGTCGCCACGCACCCGCGTCGCGGAGTCGGCCCAGTTTTTCGTTGCATCGGGCGAGCGCCTGAAGGATTCCAACCCGGTCGATTGCGGACCCGGACACGGTGAGCTTCTCGTAGTGTGTGAGCGCCTGAGAGAAATCCCCGCGGGCTTCCGCTTCGATCGCCTCGACGAGGTCGGACATGGAGCCACGAATTCGCTCACGGGATATGAGGCTGCGCCCCGCGTCGGCGAAGGATTTAAGGAGAATGGGCCGATGCCGCCGCGTGGCCGACGTCATCGCGTTGGTCCTCCGATTCCTCCACATCTGGTTCGGCATCGCCTGGATCGGCGCGCTCGTGTACGGTGTCGGGGTTCTCAGTCGCGTACTCGCCCGCGTCGACGCGGCCTCCCGAAAGGAATTCATGAAGCATTTCATCCCGGTCGTCACCCAGTTCCTGCCGGGGAGCGCGGTCATGACGATCCTCTTCGGGTTCATCCTCTACCTGTACCTTGGCACGTTCGACGTCGCCTACCTCACGGGGAGTGAGTGGGGGCGGACCCTCCTTGCCGCTCTCGTCCTGTCGCTCGCAACGTTCGCCATCGGCATGGTCTTCGGTGTCGGGAGCGCGAAGAAAATCCTCGGACACCTGAAGGAGGAGTCGTGTACCCACGGTCCCGAGGTCGGGGCCCTCCAGAAGCGATTCAACCTCGCCCAGTTCCTGAGCCTTGGTCTCGGGCTCGTGATCGTCGGCCTGATGGTCCTCGCGACCGAAGGGCTGTGAGCTTCAGATCTCGGCCCACTTCCCGTAGCCTTCCCACACGCGCACGTGTAGGGGGAACTTGATTTTCTCCTGCAGGCGTTTCGCGATGAGCGCGCAGATGTTCTCGACGGTCGGGTACTCGATGAAGTCGTTCCAGTCCCTGTGGTCGTACTCGGCGAGGATCGTCCGCAGGGACTTCTTGATCTCCGCGAAGTCGAGGAGCATCCCGCCCTTGTGCTCGCCTTCGATCGTCACGTCGATCTGGTACGTGTGCCCATGGAGGGACCCGCAACGCTCGTGGCCCGGGAGGTGGTGCGCGCAGTCGATGTATTCCGTGACCCCGAGCTTCATCGTCGGCACGAAGAGACCGGCGGCCATAAAGCTTGGCCCGCGCTCCCGTCAGATCGGCGTCACAGTCAGAAATTTCAGCGGTCCCGTACCCCGCTGCTTGAATTGGTGTTCCTCGTTCGACTGCACGAGCAGCACGACGCCCGGGCGGAGCGCGATGCTCGAACCTCCGATGATCGCTGTCCCGCGGCCTTCCGTGACGACGAGCTGGTGATCCCACTCGTGGCGGTGCATCGCGGAGTAGCCGCCCTTACCCAGGATCAGCTCGTGCATCGAGGTCTTCCGGGCGCCGTCTTCGCGCCCGATGAGCGGTCGCATCTTCACGTTGTAGCTGCCGTCCTCCAAGAAACGCAAGGGCCCGACCGACCGGACGGTCGTCGTGTACATGGTGTGCGGCGGGGGGATTCGTCCCTCCCGAATAAGATTTGCGTCTCGTCGGCTCAGGCCTCGTACGCGACCGGATCATCGACGCCCACGGCCGCGAATGCGGCGCGCCGCTCCTTGCACGACTCGCACGTGCCGCAGTGGACGTCGCGGTCCCAGTAGCACGACCACGTGACGTCGAACGGCACGTGCATCTCGAGGCCGAGGCGGACGACCTCCTCCTTCGACTTGCCGCTCAGCGGTACGAGGATCTGCACGGGCGATTTGTCGTACGACCAGAGGCTGAGGTGGAACACGCTGTTCAGGAAGTTGAAGAACTTCGGACTCGCGTCGGGAAACGACTCGGGGTCGATCCCGTTGTGGCCGCCCAAGATGTACCGGACCGCATCGAGCTCCGCGTAGTAGCCGGCGAGGGCGTAGAAGATCAGGTTCCGACCGGGGATGTAGCCCTCCGGGGAGTCGAGGAGCAGGCGGTTGTCGATCCCCTGCGCGCGGAGGTCATCGACCTCCTTCAGGAACGGAAGCTCCACGTGGCGGGCGTTTTCGATGCCGACCTGCTGGGTGAGGGCGGTGATCGCCCCGTGCTCCCGCTTCGGCCGACCGAAGTAGTCGAACGTCAGCGGTCGGAGTTCCCAGCCGCGCGCCTTCGCCCACCACAGGGTCACGGCGGAGTCGATGCCGCCGGAAAGGAGGACGATCGCGCGCTCCATGCGTAATGCCGCCTTCGGATGGGCCTCACCGGAGTCGGGTGGACCCGCGGAAGGGAGCCCGCGGCGCCATAAATATCTGTCCCAGGGACGCCCGGGGTCGGTCCGGTCGTGGCTACTCGGCCGGCGGCGGGGGCACGTGGTACGGCTGCCACAGGACGGAGAGCTCATCTTCGATCCCCTCAATCGTTTCGCCCGACCAGTGCATGAGCCGCGCGCCGTAGCGGTCCTGGAGCACCGCGAGGAGGTGCCGCAGCCGGTGGACGATGTCTTCGGTCTGGCCGGCCTGCACGAGCACCGCCGCGACGAGCCCGCTATCGTTGCACATCACGAACCGGTGGTCCCCCAGCGTGACCTCGTGGACCTCGCCATCCCGCTCGGAGAACGCCTCTCGCACGAACGACGAGATGGCGGAGATCATGCTCCCGACCACGTCGCGGTCCTTGTCGGACATCAGGCTCCGGGACATGTGCTTGATCAGGAGCCCGTTCTGGCCGATCAGGAAGACCTCCTCGATCATGGGTTCCGGCGGGACCTCGACGACGAACTCGGTCGGCGGCGGAGGAGGCGGGGCGAGCGGCACCTCGACGGCCTTCATGACCGGGGTGAGCTTGGGAGCCCGCGCCGGAGCTGCCTTCTTGACCGGCGCGAGGTGCCAGACGTCCGAGGAGGCCCACGCGAGCGCGAGCCCGGAGACGATTGCGAGCACCCAGCCCGTGAGGGGCGTCCACGCGAGGAGCGTCCCGTTTGAGGGATTGTACGTCTGCCCCCGGAACTCCGGGATGCCGCTCCCGAGCGTCGGCAAGTCTGCCGTCGCTGCACCTGGGAGCGTGAAGACGATGGCGAACGTCGCGTACAGGATCGATGCGCACGCGCCGAGGAACGCGAGGCCCGCGAAAATCCCCCGGATCCGTTTCCAATACGACACGGCCGATAGGGCCACGCCGCCGAACGACGCGAGGATTCCGAGCAAGAAGAACTGGGCGAACTCGCCGAACACCTGGGCCATGTGCGGTTGCGAGGCGGCGAGGTCGGCGTACGAGTAGTCCTGGGTCACGGTTTGGCCGGAAGTCTTGTTGGTCAACTCGTGATGGACGGAGAACACGCCATACTGCCACACTTCGCGCGCCTGCGTGGTATCAAGCCGCCACTCCCACGTCGGCTGACCGAAGACGGCGAGGGCCAAGGCGATGGCTACCCCTGCCGCGGCGATGCCCGACCAGACGGACATACTCGAAAATTCGACGCCGCCAACCGGTTATGAGCCCTCCCATGTGGTTATCGGCCGTGACACGAAGAATCAGGGTTGAGAACCGCCCTCAGCGGTCTTTCCACACCGGATCGCGCTTTTCGAGGAACGCCCGCACGCCTTCCTCCTTGTCCTCCGACGCCATCGCGAGGGCGAACAGGCTCTGCTCGTACCGAAGGCCCTGATCGAGCGGCAACCGGGAAGAAGCGCGGACCGCGGCCTTCGCGAGGCGTACCGCAAGGGCGCTCTTCGAGCCGATCTTGTCCGCCATTTCGAACGTCCGCGGCTCGAGGCGGGCGTGCGGCACGACCTCGTCCACCAGGCCGATGCGTGCGGCTTCGGCCGCGTCGATCCTCTCGCCGGTCAGCGTGAGGCGCAGGGCGTTTCCCATGCCGACGAGACGGGGGAGGCGCTGGCTGGCCCCGCCGCCGGGGATGATCCCGATGTTGATTTCGGTCTGGCCCAGAGTCGCTCGCTCCGATGCGATCCGGATGTCGCACGCCATGGCGAGTTCGAGTCCGCCGCCGAAGCAGTAGCCGTTGATCATCGCGAGGATTGGTTTCGTCGTCCGGTCCACGGCGTCGTAGAGGGTGCCATGCTCGTACATTCGCCATTGTTCGATTGCCGTACGACCGTGGAACTCGTGAATGTCCGCCCCGGCGGTGAAGGCTTTGTCCCCGGCACCGGTGAGGATGATTGTCCGCGTCTCGGGGTCGGCGTCGAGATCGTGGAGCGCGCGGACCAATTCGGCTTTCAACACCATCGACATCGCGTTGAGTTTGTCCGGGCGATTCAACGCGACGACCGCGGTCGGGCCACGGCGAGTGACGAGGATCGTCTCATAGTTCATGGGATCGGCGTGGGAACGCCACGGCGCGGCTTGAGGCCTCGCTTCGCGGTTAACCTTGATTAAGGTTGTCTCACGCCGAGTCGGTCGGTCAGACCCGACGGTCCAGGATGTGGACGGTCGTCTCGAATCCCATCCTTTGCCAAAAGCGCATGCCGAGATCGTTCCGTGCGTGCGTATAGAGCTCCACGCGATCGACCCGGCGCGCCCGACACCATTCGAGCGCTGCGTTCACCAGAGCTTCGCCGACCCCACGGTTCCGGTGGGCCGCATCGACGAACGCGTCGTAGATGTGTCCGTACGGCCGCCGCTCGAACACCTTGGGTCGGGTGAGGATCGCCGCAAGGAGGAAGCCGACCGCTTCTCCGTCGATTTCGGCGACGAGGCATAGGCGGTCCGTGCGCCCGATGTGCCCGCGCACGAAGCGACGCCACTCCGCTTTCAATCCGCGGGCCAGTCGATGCTCCGGTCCGCCGAGCTCCAAGTGGAACTCGGCGAGTTCCTTCCACATTCGGGCGAGGGCATCCAGGTCCGCAATTCGGCCGGCCCGGATCCGCGGATCGTTTGACACGAGTCCCGCGACAAGTCTTCCTCGGCCTAAGCCCTTCGCCCGCCTGCGGTCAGGAGGTCACTTGCCCTGGAACGTGGGCTTGCGCTTCTCCAGGAACGCGCGGAATCCTTCTTTCGCGTCGGCCATCGCGAAGAGCCGGTTTTGCAACTCGCGCTCGAGGGCGAGCCCCTCGTACATCGGCATCTCGATCCCTTCCGTAACGGATCGCTTGATCAAGCCCACGGCCCGCGCCGAGTGCTCCGGATACGTCAGTCCCTTGGCGAACGCCATCGTCTCGTCCCAGAACTTTTCCCGCGGGAAGACCCGGTTCAGGAGGCCCCAGTCAAGCGCCTCCTTAGGAGCCAGCATGCGGCCGGTGGCCATGAGGTCAATCGCGCGGCTCTTGCCAATCAGCCGTGGCAGGCGCTGCGTGCCGCCGGTGCCCGGTAGGACGCCGAGCGTGACCTCCGGAAGGCCGATCCGCCACGCGCCATCGGAAGCGACCCGCAGATCCGTCGACATCGCGATCTCGAGGCCGCCGCCGACGCAGTGCCCGTCGATCGCCGCGATGAAGAGCTTCGGCGTGCTCTCGAGTTTGTTGAGCGTCTCCTGGCAATCCAAGCAGAACATCGCCTTGTAGTCCGGCGTCGAGGTCGCGAGGAGGTTGATGTCCGCGCCGGCCGACCAGATGCCGTCGAGCTTCGACGCGAGCACGCAGACATCGACGTTGTCGTCGAACCGCACGTCGTCCACGACCGCGCTGAGGTCTTGCATCAGGTCCGCATCGTACGTGTTCGCCTTCGGCTTGTTCAGCCATGCGATCGCGACGCGGTCTTTCTTCTCCAGGGAAATGTATCTCAGGTCCATCGCACTGCCTCGGGCGTGCCAAGGAGTCGGGTCGTTATAAAAGCTGTCTCTTTCAGCGGGATGCGGCGGGCTGGGGCGCGCCCCATTTCTCGTTGAACAGGAACTCGTCCTTGACGAACTCCCAGTGCCGGCTCGTCATGTATCGCGCGGGCAAGACCGTCCGCAGGTAGTCGACGTAGGCGGCGCGTTCGATTGGCTTACCGTCCTCGACCAAGGGCCGTCCGTGTACGTCGCACGGCAGGTACACGTACCCGACTCCCGCGGCGTCGGACCCGGCGAGACGGTAGTCGCCGAATTCTCGGAGTCCTCGTATCCGGAAGAACCGACGGTCCGGGAGGAACAAGAGATCGTCCTTCGTAAGGCCGTGGACGGTCTCCCCCTTCTCCTGGATCCGGCGGAGAACCGCCTCCGCCTCTTCGCGTGAGCATCGGGCTTTCGCCTGGACGATCGCCAGGTTCGCGTCCTTCACCTTCCCGAGGACCTCGTCGATGTAGATCGCCTGGGCCTCGGCGTTCTTTAAGGTCTTGAAGACCCCCTTCACGAGGTCTCCTCCGAGCTCTGACCCGAACATCTCGAGCCCGCGAGGATACCACATGTTCAACGTCGCCTGTAGGTCCGCGACCCCGAAGTTCCCTCCGTCGAGGGTCGCCGCGACCGCGATCGCCTTCATGAGCGTCTCCCCTGCGGCGAGGTGGTACGACTCCTCCAGGAAGCGCATCCATGGCATCGAGATCGCCATCGGCCCGTACAGGAAGTGGTGCTGCATCTCGAGCTGGAACTTCCCGACGCGGTCGATGAACGACATGAACGTCGCGGAGTCCATGAGGCTCTTGAACTCGATGTTGAACGCATCGAGGACGTGCTCGCCCGGTTTCATGGCGAAGAGCTCCTCCATCGTCTCCGTGGCCCAGTGGCGGCCCCAGCGCGCCTTGTCGAACGTCTCGTCGAGCGTCAGCACGCCCGCCATCTGCATGTGATGCCGGAGCTCCTCGACGCACACGCGTTTCTTCGAGAACGAGATCGCATCGAGCCGGTGTCCCGTCGGGTCCGTGCGGTGGATGCCCTCGACGATCTCCTTGTCGAAGCCGGTGAGGGAGCCGCCGTCGAGCTGCTCGTAGACCATCCGGTGCTGCTGGATCGAGCCGAGCTCCGTCGACGCCTGCGCGCGGATGATCTTGAGCGCGGTCATGAATTGCGCGTCGGGCATCTTGTCCGCGGTCCAGAGGCGGTTCGACAGGCTCGCCGTCGCCGACGTCGCCCCCACGACCTTCTGCGCGAACCCGCCGAAGCCGTCGGGCTTCGCCATGATGACGCTCAGGCGGGGCATCGGCGTCTCCGGATAGTACCGCGACCAGTTCGGCCGGTCCAAGACCTCCGGCATCTCGGGGAAGTACGTCTCCTGCCAGTGCTTTCCCTCGTCCTGCCACTTCTGCGGGAGGGCCTCGATGCGGAACTGGTCGAGGAAGGGCATGCCAATCCAACCGATGCACACGCGGGGGGATGAACCTTTCCGGCGCATCGTGCGCTGCGAGCGCCGGGCGTCCGCACCGGGCGCGTGTTCTCCCGTCGACGAATGTCCAATAAGCTATTTCATACCGGGCCGGGCTGGCCGGGTCCGAGGTGGCGAATCGCATGAGGAAAGCGTTCGGCATGATCGCGGCGACCCTCGCGCTGACGCTCATCGCGTCAGTCGCGCTCGCCGTGGCTTTGCCGCCGCAGGCGAATTCGCGAGCCGTCGACGCGACACAGAACACGTCGTCGGGCGCGGATGTCAGCGGTCACCCCAACGCCGAGGTGAACGGCGTCCCGCCGGGCCCGCCCACCTGGCTGAATGACACCGCCCCGTACGGCCCGCCCGAATGGGTGAACACGTCCCACGGCCCGCCGACATGGGTCACGACGCCGTAAGCGGAACGAGGTTCCGCGCGGCGTCCCTTTCCCCTTTTGCCGTCCTCAGCGGCGCTCGGCGACGGCGATGTAATCGCCCGGCGCGTATCCGCCTTCCCAGATCACCCGCACGAGGTCCCAGCCTGTATCGTGTGCAAGTCCCGCAAAAACCTCCGGCGAGATCAGAAGGAGGTCGAACCAATCGCCGGCCCGGCCTTTGTATCGCACCCGCAAGGTGATGAGTCCAGCCGGTCGTTTTCGGCGGATGTTCGACTTCACGTACGGGAGGTGGTCCTCGGACCATGTCCCCGGGATGCGGCTGTGCCCGATCAGCCGGGCTCCCTTTCGCGTAATCTCCCGCAGGTCGCGCAGGAACCGACGCACCCGTGGGACGTCCCCGGCGAGGCCGAGGTTGTTCCCCATCATGAGCACTGTGTCGAACGTCCCGAGGCCCCGCGGCAAGCGCTGGACGGACGCCGGGTACACCTGCAGCACCCCGCGGATCCGCGCGAGGGCCACCTGCGTCGGGGACGCGTCGATGCCGACGACGTCGAAGCCCTTCTTCTGGAGGAACAGTGCGTGGCGGCCGGGTCCGCATCCGACGTCGAGGACGCGCCCGCGGACGAGCCGAAGGGCCTCCCGCTCCATCCGCGGCCACTTGCTCGGCGGCGCGAAGTACGTGTCGATGCGGGACACGTCCCGGTACCCGTCCTCGCGCTCGAACTCGACGGTGACCTTCTTGCCGAGCCAATGGTCGAGCATCGCGCGGGCGTACAGCTCGAACGAGGAGCCCGGCTCGGCCCGTCTCGACACCCCGCGCATCTCGCGCGGCGGATAGGATGGCGGCGTATTGATGCTTCTCCCTGCTTCGTGTAGCTACAAGATAGTCACGCCCGCGCAAGTCTTATGACGAGGCGACGCTTAGCTCGGCCCGGGGTCGGAGATGGCGCGCGTCCGCAAGGAAGCGAAGTTCGAGGTCTTCGGTCAGGAGATGCTCGAGAAGGTCGTCGCGAAGAGCGGCAGCTCGGGGCGCGTGTACCTCCCGCCGGACTGGATCGGCAAGCGCGTGAAGGTCATCCGCGTCGAGTGAGGACCTCGGATGGCGGGCCGTTTCGGACCGAACGATTTCGCCGCGTGCGCGCGGTGCGGGAGCGGGAAGGTCCATCCGAAGCTCCTCGTGATGGGTCCGATCGCCGGGATTGACAGCAACAGCCGGTCGTACGTCTGCCATGACTGCGGCCACGAAGGCCTCCCGATCTTCTTCGACACCGTGGAGGCGCGCGCGCAGTTCCAGCGCGAGAAGAGAGGGCTGTGGCCCGCCGAGCCGACGTCGGCGAAGAAGAGCGTCCTGAGTATCCCGATCCTCCCGATCCAGACGGACCCGCTCATCGACATCAAGATCCTGGACCTCGTGCCCATCCGCGTCGCCAGCGTGACGGGCGTCCGGTGGGAGGACGGCCGGCTGCAGCCGACCGCGTACCGCGCCTCGTTCCAAGAGTATTGGGACGCGATCGGGGGCCCGCGCTACAACGCGGCCCGCATCTTCATGCTCGACCTCGGCGGCGTGAACCGCGCGAACCCGAACTTCGACGTGACGCGCCACCTGGTGAAGCGGTGCGACGTGTGGCTCGACTCCGGGGGCCGCGAGCCGGAGGAAGTCATGGACGGCTACATGCTCGATGTCGAGCGGGTCGTCGCGGGGTCGAAGACCCTCGACGGCGTCGGCGCGTTCGCGGAGCTGTACGGCCTGTCGTCCGAGGTCCTGCCCTGCCTCGACTGGGACGGTCGGGTCGTCTGGGGAGACCCGCGGGAGCCGCAGGTCGAATTGCGGGACGTCGCGAAGCGCCTGGGATCGATCGGCTTCCCATCGCTCTGCGTGATGGACTTGCGTCGGCTCGGGACCGAACTCGGGCCGGACCCGGCGCTGCTCGCCCTCTTGGAAGGGCTCGACGCCGAGTTGTACGTCGGCGGGGGTGTCCAGGAAACCGATGTGGCGGCTTTGGGCGAGCGCGGATTCACGGGCGGCCTCGTCGACCCGTACACGCCCGTGATCCGCGACCTGATGCGGCCTCCGAAAGAACAGTCGACGACGGAGGCGACCGCCCCCGCGCCGGTGCCGCGCCCACCGCCGGCCCCGGATGCCGTGCCAGGCCCCGGATGAAGTCGCCGCATGCTCGACCGGGAACCGCGGAGAAGTTCCGTCCTCGCCTTCATCCTTGGTCGGTCCTGGGATAACTATAAGACCGGTCCGTCGGCTCCCGCGACCCGAGGGGACTCGTATGGCGCTGATGCTAGATGCGAACTTTTTCATCGCGGTGATCGCGGCGACGATCGTAAGTTTCGTGATCTCGGGACTCTGGTATGGACCCGTCTTCGGGAAGATGTGGATGGCCGCCCTGGGGAGGACCGAGGCGGACAAGGAGGCGATGCGAAAGCAGGCGCCGAAAGGGTTCGTCGTCGGACTCGTTGGTTCTTTCGTCGGCTCGTTCGTGCTCGGGATTCTCCTCCAGTACGCTCGGCTGGCAAACGTCGGGCTGCCGGCCGGGGTCGGCGGCGGTCTGGTCGTTGGGTTCCTCGTCTGGTTCGGGTTCCCGCTGTTCGGGATGATTACCGGTGGCATCTTCGAAGGTCGCCCCGGAAAGCTCGTCGGGCTCAACGTGAGCCACGCCCTGGTCTCGTTCCTCGCGATGGGGCTCGTCCTCGGGATCTGGGTCTGAGCCGATCGGACCGCAAAGAGTCAGGCTTACGAGTCCGTTCGGGGGACCGGAGGGATTCGATGTCCCTGCGAAAGGTCCCGAGGCCGTTCGACCTGCATTGGGGGAAAG
>WNGM01001882.1_pt1 | contig 27584 bp, 24 predicted proteins | sample 5400571 | NCBI WGS metagenome assembly WNGM01 (sample SAMN13153378, study PRJNA577476) | soil metagenome | isolation source: 100 cm soil or saprolite under Garry oak tree replicate 2 | place: USA:California | collected 2016-06-15 | reverse complement strand
CGGCTTGGTGGCTGCGGTGGCGTCGCGCGGCGGTGTCCACAGCACGTTCGGCGCGGGGGCGGTCCCCGCTACACCCCGCACGCCGGGCGTGCCACAACCGAGCGGCACCGTCGCCAGGGTCGCACCGAGCGTTGCAGCTCGCAACGCGCGGCGCGCGCCGAGGCGGGGGACAGGACGATTCGCTGGCGCAGCAGGCATTAGACTCTGTGCGATAAAGGTTTGGGCGGGTCCGCGGTTCCCATTATACGCATAGTGACGGCCCCGCGTGGAGGCGCCCAATGTCCGAGCTGTCAGGGGAGCGCGTGCGGCTGGACCGCTGGCTCTGGGCCGCCCGCTTCTTCAAGACCCGCGCGCTCGCCGCGGCGGCGATCGCCGCCGGGAGAGTTGAGGTGAACGGGGCGCGGGCCAAGCGCGCCAAGCTCGTCGCCGCGGGCGACCAGCTGCGGGTGCGGCGCGGCCCGTTCGAGTATCGCGTCGTCGTGCGCGGCGTTTCGGAGCACCGCGGGCCGTCGGCGCAGGCGGCGGCGCTATTCGCCGAGGATGCCGAGGGCCGGCGGCTGCGGGAGCGACTCGCCGAACAGCTCCGCGTGGCGCCGTCGCTCCGCTATGAGGGCAAGGGTCGGCCGACCAAGAAGGAGCGGCGCGAGATCGAGCGACTGAGAGGCGAGTGAGCGCCGACGGGTTGGACCGCCTGCGGCCCGTCAGTCGGCGTGAACGCCGGGAAACTTGTCGAGGATCGCCGTGACGGTCTTCTTGAGCTCCCCCTCGTACCGCCGTTCGTCGTCCGACACCGCCGCCACGCCCTGCCCGCGCCACACCAGCTGCTTGGTCTTGGGGTCGATCACGTCGATGACCACGCTCCCCTCGGTGTACCGGGGCACCTCAGCAGCCCACCAGCGCGGCCGCCAGACGTAGCCGTAATCCCAATACGTGACGTCGAGCTTCTCCTTGGTGGACGCGTAGTACGCCACCGCAAAATCCGGGTTGTCGCGGCGCACGGGACTCTCCTAGGTGCCAGGTGTCAGGTGTCGGGTGTCAGTCCGCCACGGTCCTGACACCCGGCACCCGGCACCCGGCACCTGACACCTCACAGACTGAAGTGCAGTCCCAGCCCCACCGACTTGACGTTCTCGAGGTAGAACTGCCCGTACGGCGCCGGGCCGTCGTACGCCTGCAGTTGCACGCTCAGCCGCCGGCGCGCTTCCGCTCCGGTGCTGTTGGGCTGGAACTCGATGCCGGCCCGCACACTCCAGCCCGTCTGCCAGGCCCGCTCTTGCGACGACTTGGCGTCGAGCGCGGCGATGAGCCGGCCGTCGCCCAGTCTGCCGAACCGCACGACGCGTGTCGGCAGCCGATACTCGAGGCCCGCATGCAGCAATCCGGGCTTCAGGTCGGAGGGCTCGTGCCGGATGAGGTACTCGCCGCCCCCGTACGCCCGGAAGTCGCCGAAATCGAACGCGCCGAGCAGCTCGAGCGCCTCGAAGCTCAGGTTCACCCGCGTCGGATTGTTGTTGAGGATGAACTCGTCGCCCAGGTGGGAGCTCTGGTGGTAGATCCGCGCGCGCGCCGAGACCGCGTCGCGGCGATAGGTCACGGGGAAGCCGATGACGAAGTCGGTGTTGATGAGATCGTTCGAGGGCGTCTCTTCGTTGAATTGGGAGAACACGCCCGCCGCGACGCTCAGCTGCCAATGGCTCCGGGGACCCCGGACGAGCCCGATATCCTCGCCCAGACCGACGCTCGCGACCTGGCTCGTGACGAGCGGCGACGTGACCCACAGCCACGCGGCGAAGAAATGCGGCTGCTTGGGATCGGCGATGAGCGGCGCGAACAGCTGACCCTGTGGAAGCGGCTGCGGCGGGCCGGGCGAGGCGACGGCCTGTGCGCTGAGCGGGGACGCTCCCAGGGCGCCGAGCCCGAGCGCGACGGCCAGCAGGGCGGGCCGGCGCGGGATCCAGCGCGGTACCGTGGCGCGATAGCGGTCGTAGGACTCCCCGAACGTGCGGCGCAGCGTCGGCTCTTCGTACAGCACGACGAACAGGTGCGTCACGACGGCGAACCCGGCGGCGTAGAGGAACAACACGCGTGCCGCGAGCAGCGTCGCCTCGCCCACGAGGAGCAGCAGCGCGCTCAGGTACATCGGATTGCGGACCCAGCGGTACAGCCCGGTCGCCACCAGCTCGCGCGGGGGATCGAACGGCGCCGGCGTGCCGCGGCCCACGACGGCGAAGTCGCGCAGGCACCACGCGATGCCGGCGAGTCCGGCGCCGAGCGGGAGCAGGCCGAGATAGCGCCACGCCCCGAAGGGCCAGCCGCCGGTCGCGCCGCCCGCAGCCAGCAGGTACGGGATGTACACGAGCACGCTGCCCATGAACAGCAGCGCGAAGAGCGCGGTCCGGATGGCAGCCGAGATCAGGGCAGGAATTCCTGCGGGATCGGATGCGCCGGATCCTCCTCGAACCAGATCGCCGAGGCGACCCACCAGCGCTTGCCGTCCCAGAACAGTTGCAGCGCGTTGATCCCGCGTCCCTGCACGGGGCCGTCGGGGGCGCGCCGCTCCTCGTACGTGCTCCACACCTGCGTGATGTTGCCGTACGCGCGGGTGACGCGGTGGATCTCCCGCTCGTAGAAGCCCTCGTGGACGAACTCCGAGTCCGTCGCGTCCACGAACGCCTGGTGGTCCATGACGCGCGCGTAGGGCTGGTTCTTGGCGACGCCGGTGGCGACGAAGCGGAGGTCCGGGATGTAGAGAGAGCGGTCGCGCGACCACTGTCTCGGCTGGCCCGCCGGTCCCGTGATCACGTCGTAGTAGGCCCGGACGATCCCGTCCACGGTCGCCACGTCTTCGGGCCGCGCTGCCGCCGGCGGAACCGCGACGTGGTGACTCGGCGCCGCCTGCGCGTTGAGGGGCGGGGGAGCGATGAGCGCCGTCGCGACGACGGCTGCCAGGATGCGCAACAAGTGCTGACGCATTATGGGAACCCTGGTAGGGTGGTCGAGGCTCGTAAGCTACTGGAGCCCGACCGCGACGCCCAGCCCGATCGCCGCCGCGCCGAGCGCGAGGAGGGTGAGCACGCGGGGCAGCGCGAACCTGAGCCAGTCTTCGTAGCGCACGCCCCCGGCGGCGGCGAGGATCGCCATCAGCGCTCCGTTGGTGGGCGTGAGCAGCTCGCACAGTCCGCCGCCGTACTGGTAGGCGAGCACCGTCACCTGGCGGGAGAGGCCGAGCAGGTCGGCGAGCGGAACGAGGACGGGCAGTGTGAGCACGGCGTGTCCGCTCGGGCTCGGCACGGGAATGTGCACCACCGCGTGAACCACCATCATGGCGACCGCCGCGAGCGCGAGCGGCAGGTGGGCCACGGGCGTGAACAGACCCTGGACGATCGTGTCCACGATCCGCCCCTCCTCGAGCGTCACGAAGATCGCGCGCGCGAAGCCGATCAGCAGCGCGGCGTAGGCCATGGCGCGGAATCCGGCGACGAACGCAGCGGCGGTGCCCCCCACCCCGAGCCGGCCCGCGAGCCCCGCCACGACGCCCATCGCGAAGAACAACGCCGCCATCTCGTTGAAGCCCCAGCCGTAGCGCAGCACGCCGACCACGAGCGCCCCAAACGTCGCGAGCACGAGCGCGAGCACCGTCCCGCGCCGCCGGTCGAGCGGCTCCGCTCCGACGGCCGCGCCGGCGTCCGCCGCCGGCGCCGTGCGCGTGCGCCCCGCGTAGCGCGTCGTCCCCCAGATCCAGATCGCGAGCGCGAGGGTGAGGAAGGCGATGCGGAACAGCGAGCCCGACAAGAGTGGCAGCTGGGCGAGCTGCTGCGCGATGCCCACCTGGAACGGGTTGACGGGGCTGAACGCCGCTCCCACCGCCGCCGCGCCGAGGCTCATCGCCACCGCGACCTCCGGTCGCAACCCCAGCCGCCGGGCGAGCAGCAGCACCACCGGCACGAGGGCGATGATCTCTTCCTTCATGTTGTCGAGCACGCCACCCAGGGCGAACGCGAGCGAGACGGCTGGGATGACGACGGTCTCCGCGTTCCCGAATCGCCGCACCAGCCAGTCCACCCCCTGGCGCAACGCACCGGTCTCGTCCACGACCGTGAACGCCCCGCCGATGAGAAACACGAAGAAGATCACCGCCGCCGCGTCGGCCAGCCCGCGGGGGATGGCGACGAGCGCGCCGAACGGGGTCACCCGGTGGGGCGGCACGCCGTGGTAGGTGCCGGCGATCACCACGTCGCGCCCGGTCGCCGGGTCGTGCCGGCGGTCGAACTGGCCTGCCGGCAGCACGTAGCTCGCTGCCGCGGCGACGAGCACGCCGCCGCACAGCAGCACGAGGGGGTGGGGGAACTTCACGCCGTGGGACGCGCGGCCAGGCGACGGATTTCGTCGAACTCGTACACGTGTGCGCCGCGCGTCGCCTCGCGGGCGGCCCGCACCATCGCGCGCGCGACGGCCTCTGCCCGGATCGGGCGGTACTTGCGCAGTCGCCCGACCAGCACCCATGCAACCAGCGGGCTCACGAGCCCCGCCAATTGCTCCACCGCCCTACCGGCGGCGCGCTTGCCGATCAGGAACGACGGCCTAAAGATGTGGATGCCGTCGAACTGCAGGCGCTTCACGCCCTCCTCGACTTCGCCCTTCACGCGGCTGTAGAAGATCCGCGATCCAGGGTCGGCGCCGAGCGCGGTGACGAGGAGGAACTGCGCGGCGCGGTGGCGCACCGCGAGGCGGGCCAGCTCCAGCACGTACGTGCAATCGACTTTCCGGAACGCTTCCTGCGACCCCGCCGCGCGGATGGTCGTGCCGAGGCAGCAGAACACGTCGTGCACGCGGGGGAAGTCGGAGAGCCCGGACAGGCGGTCGAAGTCGACGACGCGCTGCGCGACCTTCTTGTGGCTGACCGGCAGCTCGCGCCGGCCGATCACGGTCACGCGCTCGTAGCTCTTGTCCTCGAGCAGCAGCCGCAGCACGTGGCCGCCGACGAGCCCCGACGCGCCGGCGACGACGGCGGTGCGCGTCACCTGCTCAGCGCCACGCCGCGAGCAGCGCTCCCATGATCAGCAGATAGGCGAGCTGGTAGCCCGCGTCGATCACCCACGCGGCGATGGGCTTCTCCGAGAACATGTTGGCGGTGAGCCCGATCGTCGCGGCGAAGCCGAGCCATGCCAGCAGGCCGAGCCACAGCCCTTGCACCACCGTCGTCGAGTTCGTGTAGGACGCGAGCAGCGCCACCACATACGCCATCACGAAATAGCAGAGGGCCGACACGACATAGGCACGGGTCACCCCGCGCTTCTTCATCTCCGCGATCTTCTCCGGGGTGTACCCCTGGGCCTGCATCCACTGCCTCGCGAACAGGATCGGCGAGTACCAGAAGGCGCCGAGCACGAAGGTGAGGAGCGCGGCGACGAGGACGGCGGGGATGTTGACGTTGGCCGTGGGCATGAGGGCTCCTTAGAGGTCCGCCTAAGCTACGACGGCGCGGCCGGCTCGCCAGCGTCGCCGTCCCGGCCGATCGCCGACGCGTACGTCCATCCCCGGAGGCACGCCCAGAGATAGAGCAGCACGCCGGCGAACCGGACGGCCTCCCCGAGCAGCTGGTCCTGACCGAGGAGCCCCAGACGCCCGAGGAGGTAGTTCCAGTCGTGCTCACCGCCCCCGACGAGCGGCAGCTCTTCTGCACGGGCGTCTTTCACGTAGACGGAGACGTTCCAGAGGTTCTGGGCCACCCACCACAGGGCGACGGTGGCGGCGTGCCGGTCGCCTCGCCGCGTGAAATACCACACGAACAAGGAAGGCATCAGGAGTTGCATCAGCGTCCCGCCCAGGAAGCCGACGAACTCCCCGAACACGCCGAACAGCGGATGCCCGGCCTCGTGGATCGCAAGGTCGACGCCGTCGAGCCAGCCGAAGTGGTCGGGGTGCAGGGCGAGGAACGCCCCGTACACCGTGAGCGCCGCGGTGAGCGCGCGGCGGGCGCGCCGCTCGGTGACTGCCGCAACGGCGTCCAGGCGTGATCCGAGTGCCTACGACGCGCGCTTCGCCCGGAACGTCCCCTTCAAGAGCACGTCCCCGCCTTCGGACGGCCGCAGCTCGTAGTCGCCGGTCAGCGAGTCCCCCTTCAGCTCCGCGGTGGACGTGGCGACGACGTCCCGCTTCAGCGTGGGGCTGTGATACGGACCCAGCTCCTGGACGAGCTTGGAGCCCGTGATGTCCCGCACCCGGATCGGGACCGGTCCCGCCGTGATGCTCGTGAACGTGAGCGTGCCGCGCAGCGACCCGTCGGGTGCGATCGTCATGACGCTCCGCCAGGGAATCCCGGTGTCGGCCACCTGACGGTACGAGCGTCCTTCAAAGATGCCGACGAATTTCTGGCCCGGCCCGCCGGCCGTCGCCGTGCTCGCCTTGTCTCCCGGCGCGCACGCGGCGACGACGAGTGCCGCGCAAAGCAGTGTGCGCATGTAGCGCCTCCCGAAATGGTAGTCCGCGCCCCCCCGCCGCGCGGCGAGCGGCTCGGGGAGAGGGGAATGAGTATGAAGGCTGGCGCCCTTGCCTGCAACCCGCGGGCGCGGTAGCGTGGACGCCGTGCCTCGGTGCCTCTTCTTGGCCGTCGGTTTTTCCGCTGCCCTGTCGGCGTGTGACCGCCGCCCCACGGCGCCCCCGCCCCCGCCCCCAACGCTCCCGGGAGCCGAGGCGTCGGCGAGTCCATACGACGTGCCACCGTACTCGGCCACACCGGCTCCCGACTGGGACACGCTGTTCCATCGTTCGTCCGGTTGGACCGGCGCGGATGCCGCCTACGCGCTGCCGCTCTCGGGCGATTACCGCCCCGGCAGCGGGGACGCGACGCACACCGTCTGGATCTTCGACGACACGTTCATCGGTGACGTGGACGCGAGCGGGCACCGGCTCCCGGGCACCGCGCTCGTCAACAACACCTTCGCGGTGTTGAACGGCGGCCAGCCCGTGCTCGACCAGATCCAGTTCTACTGGCGAACCGACGCCGCGGGCAATCCCCAGGCCATGGTGAAGCCGAGCACGTGCACGATTTGCTGGTATTGGCCGATCGACGGGATCGCGTTGAGCGGGACGATCTATCTGTACGTGTTGGAGATGGCGCCGGGAAGCGGCGGCGTGTTCAACTTCCAGGTCGTGGGCATCTCGCTGCTCACCACCCCGGCCTCGAGCCCGGTGCCGTTCGACAGCTATACGGCGGTTGATAACACGCCGCTGTTCGCGAACGGCTCCAGCCAGATCTACTTCGGCCAGGCGGTCATGCCTAACACCGCCGCCGCCGGGGCGCCTCGTCCCGACGGGTATCTCTATGTCTACGGCACGCGCAACGATCCATTCAACAAGAAGCTCGTCGTCTCACGCGTGCTCCCGGGAGACATCGCGAACTTCTCGCAATACCGGTTCTGGGACGGGAAGCGGTGGTCGAAGTTCATCACTCGGGCGGCGTCCCTCACCGACCGTATCTCGGCCGAGTTCAGCGTGAGTCCGCTCGCTGACGGCCGCTTTCTCCTGGTGTTCCAGCTCGACGGCCTGAGCCGTGACGTCGCCGTGCGCTACGGCGCGAGTCCGATCGGGCCGTGGGGGAGCGCGATCCCGGTGTATCACGCGCCCGAGCCGGACATCGACCCGGCGAACGTCTACACCTACAACGCGAAGGGCCACCCACACCTGTCGCGGCCGGGCGAGATGCTGATCAGCTACAACGTGAATACGTTCGATTTCAACGAGAACATCAACAACGCCGATATCTACCGGCCGCGGTTCATCCGGCTGCCGCTGCAGTAACCATCACTCGACGCGAATCTCGAGCGGCACGATCGTCGTCCCCCAGTGCAGGTACAGCGTGGCGTCCTTCCCGTCCACGACGGGAAAATAGAACGCCAGCGTTTCCATGTGCGGGCCCTGGCGCGCGGGCACTCGGATGCGCAGCGCGTCCCGGCCCTCGGGGTAGGGGATGTGGAAGACCGGCTGCGCCCGGCTGAAGATGACGGTCCACGCGTCGGGCTCGGGGATCGCCCACAGACTGTAGGTCCCTGCGTCGAGCGGTTTGCCACTGACGTGCACGGGCGCGCTGAACGCGATGGTCGTCGCGGTGTCCGCCCCGGGACACCACACCTTGCCCCAGGGGACCAGCTTGCCGAACAGCTCGCGCCCCCGCGCGACGGGGCGGCTGTAGCGGATCTCGATGCGCGTGCCGCCGACCATCTGGGTCACGCCGCCCCGCTGCGAGAGCGGGATCTGCTGCGCCGGGAGCGGGCGCGCCGCGAGAAGGAGCAGCGCCACTGAGAATCGTCTCACACGCGGCGCCGCTCCAGCCACGACGATGGGCTCACTCGGGGGGATTCGACGGGGCGCCCGACTCTTCCAACACCACGGCACAGTTGCCGGTCGCCGACGAGCACGTGACTACGCCCCGTCGAACGATCTTCACGGGCGTCGAGTCTGGGAGTACGACGGGATAGGTAGCGGATCGGATCGCGCCGTCGAGGACGCGCAGCGGCGCGCTGCCTTTGGTGAAGGACAAGTCCTCGACCCTCGGCCCGGGGCCGAACAGCAGTGTGACTGACCCCTGGAGGTCCTCCTTCAGACGCGTGCCGAGTCGAACCGTGCGCAGCTGGATGAGGTCGGTGCGCGCGCGCTCCACCAGACCATCGATCCCCTGGTCGTGGCCGAGCAACTTGGCGAGGCGGGGACGCGTGTCGGCGAGGGGTCGCCGCGCCGCCAGCGCCAGCGCATACGTCTTCGCGGCTTCGTCCTTCCCGCCGAGGCGCTCCTCGATCTGCGCGAGGTGATCGCCGACTTCGCCGTTCATGTTCAAGAGCCAGGCGGCCCGTACGTAGCGCTCGGCCTTTCGCGTGTCTCCCTGCCGGAAGTACACCCAGCCCAGGGTATCCCAAAAGGCGCCCAGGCTCACGACCGCAGCCACGTCCTTCAGCTCGACGTGGTCCAGGGTCACGTTGCGCAGGCTCGCCGCCGTCGCATCCACCGCTGAGCGCGCGTATTGCTCGGCCCGGTCGAGGTTGAGGCCCTCGATTGCGTAGGCGTAAGCGACGTTGTTCCACGTCGTGGGGCTCGGGGCGAGCTCGACCGCTCGGTCGAACTCTCCTTGCGCCTTGTCCGACCGGTGCACCGCGAGGTATGCCTTGCCGAGGTCGACGTGCACCTGGGCGTCCTCGGCCGTGATCGACGCCGCCTGCTCGAGTTCCGACACGGCCGCCGAGTCGCGGTGCTCCTCAGCGAACATGCGGCCGATGTTGGCGTGCGCGTACCGATCGAGGGGGTTGATTTGCAGCTGTTTGGTGAATGCCTCCCTCGCCTCCACGTACTTGTGGTCCCGCCACAAGGCGAGGCCGAGATTGTTGTAGGCGTACTGGTCGTAGGGATTGATCTCGATCTGCTTACGGAAATCGGCGATGGCCGAGTCCGGCAAACCCAAGCGCAGGAAAGCCCGGCCGAGGTTGTTCCACGCCCACTGGTGGCGTGGCTCAAGCTCGACCACGCGCCGCAGCAGCCGAACGGCGGCCCGGAGGTCCCCGTTGTTAAGCGCGGCCAGCGCACTTCTGTGCAGCTCGTCCGCGGTCGCCGATGGCGGGATCGCAGGCTGGCCGGTTGCCGCCAACCGGTGAGCCCCAAGCTGCTGGTGCTCGTCCTGGCTGATTGCCCGGACGAACGCCGCGTAGTCCCGGGTGTCGGCGCGCGATAAGATCATAGCGTTGAGATGCAGCGACCGCTCGGCGGTGAGCGTGTCACCGACGAGCGCGTAGGACGAGCGATATTCCGCGTACGGTCGTGAAAGCGTGATGGGAACGGGTAGCCGTGCGCTCACATCGGAGGGGAGCACCAGCTTCAGTCGCGCCCCGACCTCCTGGGTGCCGAGCTCTTGGTGGGGAAGGCTGGCGTCGGTGTCGGCGGTGTCTTGCGGTACATTCAGCTCGGGGACGGGCAGCGACACCTGCACGCGTCGCTTCGACCAGTCAAGAAACCCCGCGTTCGTGACCTGATACTGGAACTCGAACGGGTCAAGCGTTGCCGCAGGGTCGCTCGCCCGGACGTTCGAGACCTCGCCGGCCATGTGCTCTTCCGACGCTAGCAACTTCGCCAGCTGCTGCCATTGCGGCTGCGGCGCCGCGCGGAATCCGATCCGGAACAACACCTCGGCATCTCCCCGCACCGTGTGGCGGACCGTCGCGCGCAGCGTGCCGAGTTCGTTGATCTCAGCGTCGACGTCCACACGATACACCCCGGGAACGGGCAGTTGGTGCGGTGTGAGCCGCAGGCCCGGCGTTCCCACCCCTGGAATCACGAGGGCTTGCTTGCCACGGAGGCCGTACAGCAAGAAGGCGAACGGCGCGACTCCGGGTGTGGTGTCGAGCCAGAGCAGATCCTCGGCTTCTGGAACCGCGCTGATCACGTGGTCGAACTGCGATGGCGCGGGCACGTCTGGGTCGATTTCCAGCCCGGAAGAGATGAGGGCCGCGTAGGCCCGGAGGCCGACCGATGCCAGCAGCGCCGCCAAGAGCGTGTGCTTGTCTTTGCAGTCGCCGTACTGATTGGCGAGCACCTCACCGGCGCCGTGCGGCTGGTAGCGGCCCACACCGAACGACAGGCTCACGTAGCGCACGTTCTTGGCGACGAAATCGTAGATCGACTCGATCGAGTCGCGGCGCGTGCGCCGGTCGCGCACCAGCGCTGCGGCTTTCGCGCGGACCTCCGGGGTCGGCGCTTCGCGTGCGCTCGACAAGGCTGCGTACCAGCGCCCGACGTCTTCCCACGAGCGGAACGTTGTGAGCTCGACGGCATGCGGCTCGGCCCGCCCGGTGCGGAGGGCGCGGCGCTGCCGCTCCGTCTCCTCGTCGGGGTGCGCGACCGGATTCGCGTGACGCCACCGATAGACGCGACGGTCGCCGGCCTCCGTCACCTCGGCCTGCACCCCGGGGGCCGACTTCACTTTGACGTACTTGCTCCGTGGCACGTCGACTACAAGGTCTTCCTGGAGCACAACCGCGCTTGTCATGAAATCGTACTGGTACCAGAAGTTGTCCGGCGCCACCGGTGCTTTGATGGTCCAGATGGCGTGGTACTCCAACGTGTCTCCAGGGCGCAGCCCCGGCACCGTCACAATGTCTTGGCGGAGGTCAGAGTACATAGGCGCCTCAGACGCGAGCGGCGTGCTCACGTCCTGCACCGCTTCGGGCGGCGCCGTGACCACTCCTCCGGAGAGCTTGTGCACGCGCACGGAGTCGAACGCTAAGGTTTCGCTTTGCGAATTGTAGCTGTACGACAGCTGGCCAGCGGCTTGCACTCCGGATTCCGTCTGCACTCTGAGCCGCACGGAGAGATCGAGGCGGCCGGTGCCGTCCTGCTCGAGCCGGACGTGCCGGAAGAGGCGCTCGATCACGATCGGTTGCTGGGACTGATCGGATGCCGGCACGGCGGGCGGCTGCTGCGCAGCGGTTGTAGCCTGGGGAACGAGCGCTGGGACAAGCGCGACGATCACAAACGAGCGTGCGAGCGCCACCGGGCACCGCGGCGAAAGGGATGTCAGCAAACATGCCATCCCGCGTGCGATCGCGTTAGAGAGGGTTCGCGACAGCGACGGACGAAGCCGCGGTCGCTCCCCGCAGCTCCTGAGCTCCGGCGCAAACGGTCACGCTCTTGCGACACCCCAGGCGGTCTCACACGCCGCGCCGCTGCAGTTTAGAAAATCACTCCCATCGTAACCGGCACGAGCCACCGCGGCTGAGCGGGGGCGGGGGCGAGGTCGTGGTAGCGCGCTTCCACGAACACCCGCGACCGGCCGCGCACCGGCACGACGAACCCCGCGCCCGCCGAGACACCGAACCGTACCGCGCCCGTCGCGCCCGGCTGCTGGTACAGGTAGTACGCGCCCGTCCCGGCGATCAGGTACAGCCGCGCCCAAGGCCCCGGCGGGTCTACGTTCAGGAGCCCGTTCACGGCGAATCCCGCCACGCTGACCGAACTCGACGTCCCGCCCGTCGTGGGGCACTGGCAAGTCGGCGCGCCATACACGCACATACATGGGATGACGACCACGGGCTGTCGGGAGGCGGACCGACTGGCCAAGGCGTCGAGCCGTATCGCAATGCGCGAGTTCAGCTGCCGACCGGCGGACGCTTGCACGGCGAAGCCGCGGCTGTCGTGCAGGCTGTCGGGGATCGGCCCCAGGAAATTCAGACCGCCCGCGATGCCGTAAAAGGTTTGCGCGGGCGCTGCGGATGAGGCGGCGAGTAGCAGCACGAGGGAGACGAACGAGCATCGCATCATGGGCCTCCTGACCAGGGCTTCTCTAGCCTACTGCGTTGCCCTCAACACCACCAGCGGGGTCCCCACCTACACTGTTGCGCCGCCGCTCCAGCCATCGGGCGACGGCGGCGAAGACCACGTAGAACGCCAGTGCCTCGATCGGGGCAGCCGTGGCGCTTGGCGGGGGCGGGCCGAAGAACACGACGGCCTGGACGATCAGCATCACCACGCCGAACACCGGCATCCCGTAGCGGCCGAGGGCGGTGGTCGCGGCCGTGGAGCGCAGATACAAAAACATCCCGCCGAACAGCACCGCGACCTCGAGCAGGAACGCGACGGCGCGGTGGTTCCACAGACCGAGCCCCACCTTCAGCGTATCGTCGTACAGCGGCAGGTCGGGACGGTGCACGAAGAAGTCGAGCACCCAATGCGAGAACACGGCGACCGCGACGAGCAGGGCGGCGCGATGCGCCGCACCGAACCGGCGGATCAGCCGGTACGCGACGTACGCGCCGAATGACCACAGCAGAGCGCCGACCAGGCTGTGCGTGTACGGCATGTAATAGAGGTCCAGCGGATTCGAGGCGGTGATCCCCGGAACGATGCGCACCTTCTCGACGCCGAGCAGCACGAACAGGCTCCAGAACACGTCGAGCAGCTGCACGGCCAGGAACAGCACCCACAGCGGGATGGTCTTCTCGGCGCTCCTGGCGGCGAAGCTCACGCCGTAGTGGCCGACGAACATCGGAGACTCCTTTACCTGCCTGCCGCGGGATCTTGGTGGTAATACTCCTTGAGCTCCGCGTACAGGTCGGGCTCGGCGGCCTGCAGCTGTTGCGGCTTCTCGAAGAAGGTTTCGGTTGCGACCGCGAAGAATTCGGCCGGGTTCGTCGCGCCGTAGGCGTTCAGTACGGTGGGACGGCCCTCGCCCGCGTCGCGCCGCAGCTGCTCGTAATGCGCCGCCAGGACGCGCCCCCAGGTCCGGAGCAGGGAAGGCGACTCCAGCACTGGCGTACCGCCGCCCATGCCATCCTCCTGGTCGAGCTGGTGGGCGAATTCGTGTAGTACGACATTGTCGCCGTCCGCCGGGTTCGACGCGCCGGAGCGTACGTCATCCCAGGACAGGACGACCACCCCGTCCTGCCACGACTCTCCTGTTTCCGGCACGGCGACCGGTTGGATCCCACTCGAACGGTAACGGACTACGTACTTGGGCACGAAAGCCGTCGGGTAGACAAGAATGCGATCGACCGTCGGGTAGCACGGCCCGTCGAGGTGGAGCAGCAGCAGACAGGCGTGCGCCGCGATTGTGACTTTCATCTCGTCCGTGATCGCGAGCCCGCCGCAGCCCTCGAACGCCTTGTCGTGCACGAACACCTGGATCAGTCGCAGCAGGCGTTTGCGATCCTCGGTCGAGAGGCCGCGCGCGAGCGGGACATTCCGGTCGACGATCGCGCTCCATCCGTCGGGGATCGGTTCGTCGCGGAGCCGGACCCTGTCCCGCGAGCGGACGAGCGGCAGGACGGAGCGCGCGAGCATCACAGCGCCGGCAAGGATCGCGGCCGCCGCGAGGATGACGGCAACGCCCGTTAGGGCATCACCCACCGAACACCTCCAGCGCCACCTCCACCCGCCCGAACGGCGCGCTCACCTGAATGCCCTGCACCGCCCCCTTGACCTGCTGGAACATCTCGCGCGCGATCGCGACGCCCTCGGCGAGCGCCGCCTCCTTTCCCTTGTCCTGCGCCTGCTTCATGCGGGCGAGCACCGTCTCGGGGACCGACACGCCGGGCACCTCGTTCGCAAGGAACTCGGCGTTCCGGAGCGACACGAGCGGCCAGATCCCCGCGACGATCGGGATCCGGAACTGCTCCACTCGCTTGAGAAAATCCGCGAGCTGCTTGGGATCGAACACCGGCTGCGTCACGGCGAAGTCCGCCCCGGCGTCCACCTTCCAGGCGAAGCGCGACAGCTCGCGGTCGAGATCGATCGCCGCCGGGTTCACGCCCACGCCGATCGCGAACTCCGTCGGCTGGCCGATCGGGTTGTTTCCCGGGTCGAGCCCGTGGTTCAGGCGATACACCAAGTTCGTGAGCCCGATCGCGTCGATGTCGAACACCGCCGTCGCGTCGGGATACGGGCCCATCTTGGGCGGGTCGCCGGTGATGATGAGAATGTTGCGCAGTCCCGCCGCCGCCGCCCCCAGTACGTCCGACAGCATGCCGAGCAGGTTGCGGTCGCGGCAGGAGTAGTGGGTCACGGTCTCGATCCCCACCTCGCGCTGAATCATGATGGAGGAGAGCAGCGCGCCCATGCGGCTCTGCGCGCGCGGGCCGTCGGGCACGTTGACCGCGTCCACACCCGCGGCCTTCAAGGCCCGGCACTGCGCGAACATCGGCGCCGGATCGACGCCGCGCGGTGGCACGATCTCCACGCTGGTGACGAGCTGGCCGGCCGCGAGCTTGGCGCCGAAGCACGACCGCCTGGCGAGCGGCACCGCTGCGACGCCCGCCGGCGGCGCCACCGTCTCGCGCGACACGACCACCGGCTGGTGGCGCGGCACGACGCTCGCCACGTAGTCGCGGATCTTCTTGATGTGCTCCGGGGTCGTGCCGCAGCAGCCGCCCACGATGCGCGCGCCGGCCTCGATCATGCGGCGTGCGTAGCTCGCCATGTACTCGGGGGACGCCAGGTAGATCTTCCGGTCGCCCACGTCCTTCGGGAGCCCTGCGTTCGGGACGGCGGAGATGGGCCGGTCGGTGACTTTCACCATTTTCTCCACCGCCTCGAGCACGCCCGCGGGGCCCACGGAGCAGTTCACCCCGATCACGTCCGCACCCCATTCGGCGAGCTGCTGCGCGAACGTCTCCGGCGCGGTACCGTAGTGCGTGAGCCCGTCGTCGCCGATCGTCATCTGCGCGATCACGGGCAGGTCGGACAGGCTGCGCACGGCGCGCAGCGCTTCATGCAGCTCGTCCACGTCGGAGAAGGTCTCGAGGATGAACCCGTCGACGCCGCGCCCTCCCGCCACGAGGCCTGTCACCTGGCGCTGGAAATGGGCGAACGCCTCCTCGCGCGCCAGCGCGCCGAACGGCTCGATCCGCACGCCGAGCGGCCCGATCGCGCCCACCACGCTGGTCTGCCCGCCGCTCGCCGCCCGGGCCAGTTCGGCCGCCGCCTGGTTGATCTTCTCGGTGTCGTCCGCGAGGCCGAAGCTGCCGAGCTTCGCCGGGTTCGCGCCGAAGGTGTTCGTCTCGAGGATCTCGGCGCCGGCGCGCACGTACGCGGCGTGCACCTCCTGGACGAGCTTCGGCTGCTTCAGGTTCAGCTCGTCGTAACAGACGTTGAGGAAGAAGCCCTTGGAGTAGAGCATCGTGCCCATGGCGCCGTCGAGCACGTGGACTTTGCCGTCGTTCAGGAGATCGCGCAGAGTGATCGTCATCCGTTTTCCGTGATCCGTCGTCCGTAAGAGCAAAGCCCGTCGCAGTGAGCAAAGCCGCAACGGGCCGGCTTTTTAGCGGATTGTTTTACGTGGCCGCAATACGCCGCAAATCACCACGGAACCGATTGTTGTCGTAATCTAGCAGCCGTTAGGTTTAGCGCCATGCCCGACCTTCTCGCCGCCCGCTCCCAAATGGGCGTGTCGCTCGCCTTTCACATCGTGTTCGCCGTCATTGGGATCGCGATGCCCGTCATGATGGTCGTGGCGGAGCGGCGCTGGCAGGTGACGGGACACGAGATCTACCTCGATCTCGCGAAGCGCTGGGCGAAAGGCACCGCCATCCTCTTCGCCGTCGGCGCCGTCTCGGGCACGGTGCTCTCGTTCGAGCTGGGCCTATTGTGGCCCGGGTTCATGCGGTTCGCCGGACCGATCATCGGCATGCCGTTCTCGCTCGAGGGGTTTGCGTTCTTCACCGAGGCGATCTTCCTCGGCGTCTACCTGTACGGGTGGGACCGCGTGTCGCCCCGAGCGCACCAGTGGGCCGGGGTCGCCGTGGCCGTGAGCGGCGCGGCGTCGGGGATCTTCGTGGTGATCGCGAACGCGTGGATGAACGCGCCCACGGGCTTCGACGTCGTCGCCGGCCAGGTGGTGAACGTCCACCCCATCGCGGCGATGGGAAACGCGGCCGCCCTGCCGCAGACGCTGCACATGACGCTCGCCGCCTACGCCGCGACCGGCTTCGCCGTCGCCGGGATCCACGCGTTCCTGCTCCTCAAGGACCCCGCCAATGCGTTCCATCGCCGCGCGCTCGAGATCGCCCTGCTCGTGGGCGCGCCCGCCGCGGTTCCACGATCCACATGCGGAAGTGCAAGGGCTCGATGCCGTCCCGCGCGAGCGATGGCCCAACGTGCGCGCCGTGCACTTCTCGTTCGACCTGATGGTGGGGCTCGGCAGCTACATGGCGCTCGTCGCCCTGTGGGCGGGGTGGCTCGCCTGGCGCCGCGCGGATCTCGCCCACAACCGCTGGCTGATGCGTGCCATCGCGCTCGCGACCCCGGCGGGCTTCATCGCGATCGAGGCGGGCTGGATGGTCACCGAGCTGGGGCGGCAGCCGTGGGTGATCTACGGCGTGATGAAGACGCGGGACGCGGTGACGCCGATGCCGGGGCTCATCGTCCCGTTTCTCACGTTCACGCTGCTGTACTGCTTCCTCGGCGTGATCGTGGGCTGGCTGTTGTACCGGCAGATCCTCCGTAGTCCCGACGTCCCGGAGTGGCGGGGGTTCTACATGCCGGCGGGGAGCGGGGAGCCGGGAGCAGGGAGCGGGGGATGACGCTCGCGGACATTCTCGCCGGAATCATTTTCGTGGCGCTCAATGCCTACGCGTTGCTCGGGGGCGCGGACTTCGGGGGCGGCGTGTGGGACCTGCTCGCACGCGGGCCCCGCCAGGAGCGCCAGCGCGAGCTCATCGCCGACGCGATCGGCCCGGTATGGGAGGCGAACCACGTCTGGCTCATCCTCGCCATCGTGCTGCTCTTCACCTGTTTCCCGCCGGCGTTCGCCCGCCTCGGCACGCTGCTCCACATCCCGCTCTCACTCGTGCTCATCGGGATCGTGCTGCGGGGCTCGGCGTTCACATTCTGGCGCTACGGGGGGGGCGCGCACGGCGACCGAGAGCAGCGCCGCTGGGGCTTGCTCTTCGCCGTGGCGAGCCTGATCACGCCGCTGCTCCTCGGGGCCACGGTTGGTGCGATCGCATCCGGTCGGTTGGGGGAGCGGGGACGGGGGACGGGGGACGGGTTCTACGCGACCTACGTCGCGTCGTGGCTCAATCCGTTCGCCCTCGCGGTGGGCCTGTTCGCGCTCGTCGCCTTCGCGTTCCTGGCGGCGGTGTATCTCACCCTCGAAGCGGAGGGGGAAGGAGGGGGGGAGCGAGAGCTCGCCGAGGATTTCCGCCGCCGCGCGCTTGCCGCCGGCGCTGGGCTGTTCGTGGCAGCCGTCCTCGTCCTGGTGCTCGCGCTGCGCTACGCGCCGCTCGTGCGCGACGGGCTGATCTTCGCCGCGTGGGCGGTACCCCTGCACCTGCTCACCGCCGCCGCGGCGATCACGGCGCTCGTGGCGCTGTGGTACCGGCGCTGGCGCGCCGCCCGCCTCGCCGCCGCGGTGCAGGTGTCGCTGATCCTCTGGGGGTGGGCGCTCGGGCAGCACCCCTACGTCCTCCCGCCCGACCTGACGATTGCCGCCGCGGCCGCGCCCGCCGCCACACTGCGCCTCGTGCTCGGCGCGCTGGCCGTGGGTGCGGCGGTGCTGTTTCCGTCGCTGTATTACTTGTTCCGGGTCTTCAAGGGCAGGCATCCGTCGTCCGTCGTCCGTCATCCGTAGGGGCGGACGACGCTAGGGGCGTCCCTCCAGCAACACGCGCACCGCCGCGTCCGTCGCGAGCCCCGCGATCTCGACGGTTTTCCGGCGCCCGGCGGCGCCAGCGGCGATCGCCACGGCGCTCCGCGATACGCCGAGTCGCTCCGCGAGGAAGCGCACCAGTTCAGCGTTGGCGGCACCGTCCACGGGCGGCGCGGCGACCCGGATCCTGATCGCGTCCCCGTGTCGGCCGGCGACCGCCGTGGTGCGAGCGCGCGGCGCGACGTGCACGACGAGCGTGGCCATCAGAGCGCTGCCACGAAGGCGAGCAACATGCGCTCGAGCACGTAGAGCAGCAGCCACGCCGCGAGCGGGCTCCAGTCGAGCGTTCCCATGGTGGGCAACAGACGACGGATCGGCGCGACGAACCAGTCGGTCAGGGCGTAGGCGGGCCGCATCCAGCGGGCGTAGCGAAAGAACCCGAACCAGCTCGCGATCACCCGCAGCATCAGCGCGGCGACCAGGACCCAGTAGGCCAGCGGGATCAGCAGGAGGACCACGCCGCGCGGGCCGTTCGCGACCGACCCGACGATCGATTCCACGGTGTGGATGATCCAATCGAGCAGCGACAGCAGCAGCACGCCGCCCGCCGCCACCACCACGACCAGCCACCAACCGGCGTGCACCGGGTTACCGCCCAGGCGGACCAGCCGGCGCTCGACCGGGCGGAGCACCGGCTCGGTCGCGCCGCGGAGTGCCCGGCCGACCGGTCCGAAGGGCGACAGGCGCCGCGTGCGGACCAGCCAGGAGGCGAGCGCGACGAGCGCGCTCAGGACGAACAGGGAAAAGACGCCGTAGCGCACGACGACCTGGAGCTCGGGCATGGCCTAAGTCTAAGGCCGGAACGCCGCGACGGCGTCAGTCTGCGCGAACCCCGCGGCGGGGCCGCCGCCGATCACGTACAGCGTGCCGGCGAGCGTGGCCGCGCCCAGCCCGTGGCGCCCCGCCGGGAGCGCGGGGGCCACGCTCCAGCGGTCCGTGACGGGGTCGTACACCTCGTGGTTCGCGAACACCGCGCGGCGCGTCTCGCCGCCCACGGTGTGGATGCCGCCGTCGAGGACCGCGGCCGCGAGCCCGCCGCGCCGGCTCGGCATCGGCGCCTTCGTGGTCCAGCGGTCGGTGGCGGGGTCATAAGCTTCGACCACGTCGTAGTTGCGATCGGGGTCGAGGGGCCGTCCGCCGATCGCGTACACGATTCCGGCGATGGCGGCGGCGGCGAGGTGGTCGCGCGGCGTGGGGATCGGGGCGGCGTTGCGCCAGCGGTTCGCCGCCGGATCGTAGATGGCCGTGGAGTCCACCAACCGGCGCCCGGCGCCCCACCCGCCCACCACGACCAGCCGGCCGCCCACCGCTGCCGCTCCCGACGCGCCGCGCGGGACCGGGAGGGGCGCGCGCGTCTCCCACCGGTTCACGTCCTCGCGGTAGGCCCAGAGCGTGCGCTCGGGGATGAAGCTCTGGCCCGACAGCCCACCGACGGCGTAGAGCGTGTCGCCCGCGACGGCAAGCGGCATGTGGTGGCGCGGGGCGGGCAGATCGGCGATGCGCTCCCAGCCGTTCGTCGCGGGGTCGTATCGAAACGCGGCAGCGGTAGGGTGGTTGGACCGGTTCCACGTCCCCTCGCGGCCGAGCAGCGCCCCGAGGTCGGCGGGCTCGCGCCCGAAGCCGGCGGCCCGCGCTTGCGCGTACAGCTCCCGCTCGTAGGACGTGGCGGGGTTGCAGTACAGCACGCCGAGCGCCACGGGAAATGCCGGGGGCTCGAGCGCGACGAGCAGCTGGGCCAGCGCGCGGTTCGTTTCGTCGTGCACCAGGATGTCGCGGAGCGGGACACCGGCGTCACCCACCGGCACGACCTCGAGGGCGAGTGTGCCCGGCGTCAGTCGCAGCCCTCGCTGCTGGTTCTGTCCGAAGACCAGCGGCTTGCCGTGCTCCACGTGAAGCTGGGTGTCGGGCGCCACATCCTTCGCGGTGAAGTGATCGAACACCCCGTCGTTGAAGACGACGCAGTTTTGGAACACTTCGACGAAGGAGGCGCCCCGGTGCGCGTGGGCTCGCTTCAAGAGCGCCACGACGTCGGGCTGCTGGGTATCCACCGCCCTGGCGACGAACCGCGCGCCGGCGCCGAGGGCGAACGCGCAGGCCGACACGGGGTACTCGACCGAGCCCTGCGGCGTCGAGGGTGAGCGCGTCCCCCGCCGCGACGTCGGCGAGTACTGCCCCTTGGTGAGCCCGTAGATCTCGTTGTTGAAGAGGATGATCTGAAGGTCGACGTTGCGGCGCAGCACGTGCAGCATGTGGTTGCCGCCGATCGAGAGGCCGTCGCCGTCGCCCGTGACGACCCACACGTCGAGCTCGGGATTGGCGAGCTTGATCCCCGTTGCGATCGCCGGCGCCCGCCCGTGGATGGTGTGGAACCCGTACGTCGACAGGTAATACGGGAACCGCGCCGCGCAACCGATCCCTGAAACGAACACCGTCCGCTCGCGCGACGCGCCCAGCTCCGCCAAGGCCTTTTGGACCGCCTTCAGAATCGCATAGTCCCCGCACCCAGGGCACCACCGAACCTCCTGGTCCGACGCGTAGTCCTTGGGCACCAATTCGGCGTCGGTGATCGTCGTGACTGTCATCGGGGCTTGCTCCGATGGACGGACTCGATCGCATCCACGATCTCCGCCACCTTGAATGGTTTTCCCGCCACTTTGCTCAGCCCTTCCGCCGGCACGAGGTAGGCCGCCCGCAGCAGCTGCACGAGCTGCCCGGTGTTCAGCTCGGGGACGAGAATCCGTCCGAACCGCTGCAGCAGTTCGCCGAGGTTGCGCGGGAACGGGTTCAGGTAGCGGAGGTGGATGTGCGAAACGTCGAGCCCATCCGCGCGCGCTTCGCGGACCGCGCGATGGATCGCGCCGTACGTCGAGCCCCAGCCCACGACCGCGACCGCGCCGTGGTCGTCTCCGAGCGCCACGCGTTGGGGCGGGATGTCGTTCGCGATCCCGGCGATCTTCGCCGCGCGGGCGCGGGTCATCCGCGCGTGGTTGTCGGGATCGTAGGAGATGTGCCCCGTATCGTAGTCCTTCTCGAGCCCGCCGATGCGGTGCTCGAGCCCCGGCGTGCCCGGTACGGCCCACGCCCGCGCCAGGGTCGCCGGGTCGCGGAGCAGCGGGTGGAAGCCCGCCGGGTCGGTCCGGAACCGCACGGGGAAGCGCGGCAGGGCCGCCGCGTCGGGAAGGCGCCACGGCTCGGCGGCGTGAGCGAGGTAAGCGTCGGAGAGCAGGATCACCGGCGTCATATACGTCGTCGCGATCCGTACCGCCTCGATCGCGACGTCGAAGCAGTCGACGGCCGTCGCCGCGGCGATCACCGCCAGTGGCGCGTCCGCGTTCCGGCCGTGCACCGCCTGAAACAAGTCGGACTGCTCGGCCTTGGTGGGCATGCCGGTGGAAGGCCCGGCCCGCTGGGAGTCGACCACGACGATCGGCAGCTCGGTGGCGATCGCGAGGCCGAGCATCTCGGTCTTCAGCGCCATCCCGGGGCCGGAGCTGGACGTCACGCCGAGGGCTCCGGCGTAGGCGGCGCCGATCGCGGCGCCGATGGCGGCGATCTCGTCCTCCGCCTGAAACGTGATCACGCCGTGCGCCTTGAGATTCGCCAGGGTGTGCAGCAGGAGCGAGGCGGGCGTGATCGGATACCCCGCGAAAATCATCTTCTCGAGCCCTGCCCCACGCATGCCGGCGATGAGACCCCAGGCGAGCGCCTCCGTCCCGCTCACGGTGCGGTAGCGCCCCGGCGCGGCCGGCGCACTCGGTACCGTGTACCCCACCAGCTGCTCCGACATCTCGGCGGTCTCGCCGAACGCGTGGCCGGCGTTGAGGGCCGCGACGTTGGCCTGGGCGAGCTCGGGCCGGTCGGCGAACTTGCGGCGCAGCCAGTCGATCGTCACCTGCCGGTCGCGGCCGTACATCCACAGCATCAGGCCCAGCGCCCACATGTTGCGGCAGCGGTGCGCCTCCCGGGTCGAAAGCCCGAAGGCCTTGACCGCTTCCGTCGTGAGTCGCGTGATGTCGAAGGTGAGCACCTGGTAGGGAGCGAGGGAGCCGTCCTCGAGCGGGTTGGCCGGGAATCCCGCCTTGGTGAGGTTGCGCTCGCTGAAGGCACCCGTGTCCACCAGGATGCTCCCGCCGAGCCGGAGATCTTTCAGATCGACTTTGAGCGCGGCGGGGTTCATGGCCACCAGCACGTCCACGGCGTCGCCCGGGGTCATGATGTCGCCGGCGCCGAACTGGATCTGGAACGCCGAGACGCCGTAGGTCGTCCCGGCGGGAGCGCGGATCTCGGCGGGGAAATCGGGGAAGGTCGTGAGGTCGTTGCCGGCGAGGGCCGTTTCCACCGTGAAGCGCGAGCCCGTCACCTGCATCCCGTCGCCCGAGTCTCCCGCGAAGCGGATGACGACGGATTCGCGCGCCTGCCGAGCCCGACGAGCCGGGGCCGTAGCCATTGGAGAAAAACTAGCGTGCCTGCACTCGGGCAGGGTAGGGCGGCCGGGCTTACGGGCTGAACGCCGCCGCCACGATCCGGGCCTGCTCCGCCTGGTGCGCGGCCGGGTAGCCCTCGGCCGGGCTCGAGCGCTCGGGGCGCCCGATGTCGCGCACAACTACGTCCGGACTCACGAGCTCCTGCAGCTGCGGCCGCATGAACTTCTGCGGCCCCATGTTGCGCGGCTCTTCCTGCACCCAGACGATCTCCGTGATGCTCGGATACCGCTTGATCAGCTCGGCTAGCTCCGGGGCGGGGAAGGGATAGAGCAGCTCGACGCGACCGATCGCCACATGAGGGGCTTGCGGGCGGAGCGGCGAAACCAGGAGATCGTAGTAGACCTTCCCGCTGCAGAGCACCAGCCGGGTCGCGCTGCGGCGCGCGTTGCCTTCAGCGTCGTCCAGCACCGGCCGGAAGGCCCCGCTCGTCAGGTCCTCGAGCCGCGACGTCGCCTGGGGCAGTCGCAGCAAGCTCTTCGGCGTGAAGAGGACGAGCGGGCGCAGCTCCGGGTGCCGTGCCTGGCGGCGCAGCAGGTGGAAGTACTGCGCGGGCGTCGTGCAGTTCGCGATGCGGATGTTCCCGTCCGCGCCGAGCGCGAGGAACCGCTCGATCCGGGCGCTCGAGTGCTCCGGGCCCTGACCCTCGTAGCCATGCGGCAGCAGCAGCGTGAGGCGCGAGGTCTGCCCCCACTTCGCGAGCCCGGCGATGATGAACTGGTCGATGATCACCTCGCCGCCGTTCGTGAAGTCGCCGTACTGCGCCTCCCACAGCACCAGCGCCTCGGGCGCCGCGGCGGCGTAGCCGTACTCGAACCCGAGACAGGCGAACTCGGAGAGCGGGCTGTTGTGCAGCTCGAACGGCGCGCGGGCGCCGGGGAGGTTCTGAATCGGCGCGTAGCGTTGCCCGGTCACCGTGTCGTGCAGCTCCAGATGCCGCTGGCTGAAAGTGCCACGCACCGTGTCCTGGCCGGTGAGCCGGATCGCGGTACCCTCGCCGAGCAGCGAGGCGAACGCGAGCGCCTCCGCGTGCGCCCAATCGATGCCGCCCTCGGCGAGCGCAGGCCGCCGCCGCTCGAGTTGCCGCTTGAGCTTGGGATTCACCGTGAATCCCGCCGGGACCTGTAGCAGCTGCTCGTTCAGGCTCGTGACGAGCGGCGCTGCCACCGCGGTGTCGGGCTCGGCCATCGCCTGCTGCGCCCCCGAGATCCGCTGCGGCTCTTCGCCGGCCCCCCCCCCCGCCCCCCCTTCCGCGAGGTGGGCCTTGAGCGACTGCTGGATCTCCGCGAGCCGCTGATAGGTCCGCTCCGCCTCGGCCTCCGCCTGCGCGGCGTCGAGCACGCCCTCGCGGGCGAGCTGGTCGGCGTACCGCCGGCGCACCGTCGGCGTCTGCTTGATGCGCTCGTACGTGAGCGGCTGCGTGTAGGCCGGCTCGTCGCCCTCGTTGTGGCCGTGCCGCCGGTAACCCACGACGTCGATCACCACGTCGGCGTGGAACTTGTCCCGATACGCCATGGCGAGTCGCGCCGCGGCGAGGCACGCCTCCGGGTCGTCCGCGTTGACGTGCACGATGGGGACGTCGAAGCCCTTGGCGAGGTCGCTCGCGTAGTCGGTCGAGCGCCCTTCCCGCGGGTCGGTCGTGAAGCCGAGCTGGTTGTTGGCGATCAGGTGAATCGTGCCGCCCGTGGTATAGCCTTTCAGGCGGGCCAGATTGAACGTCTCGGCCACGACACCCTGCGCGGCGAACGACGCGTCGCCGTGGATCAGGACCGGCACCGCCACCGTCCCGTCGTGGATCGGCTCCTTGCCGCGCCGGTTCGTCTGGTTGGCGCGCGCCCGCCCTTCGACCACCGGGTTCACGGCCTCGAGGTGGCTCGGGTTGGGGGACAGCGTGATGTTGACCGGCTTGCCGGCGGCGGTCTGATACACGCCGTCGGCGCCGTGGTGGTACTTCACGTCGCCCGTGCCCCCCTCCGGCGTCAGCGTTTCCTCCACGGGCCGCCCGCCCTCGAACTCGGCGAAGATCGTCTCGTAGGGCAGCCCCACGATGTGGGCCAGCACGTTGAGCCGGCCGCGATGCGCCATGCCCAGCACCACGCGACGGGCGCCGCTCGCGCCGGCCAGTTCGATCGTCTGATCGAGCATCGGCACGAGCACGTCGAGCCCCTCGATCGAGAACCGCTTCTGGCCGAGGTAGGCGCGGTGCAGGAAGCGCTCGAGCGTCTCCACTGCGGTGAGCCGCGAGAACAGCCGGCGCTTGTCGTCCGGCGTGAGGGGCTTGCGATGCTCGCCCGACTCGATCACCTGACGCAGCCACACACGCTCCTGGTGGCTGCCGATGTGCTCCACTTCGTAGGAGATGGTGCCGCAGTAAGTCTCCTGGAGCCGCGGGTACGCATCGGCGAGGGTGCTGCCGGGGACGTACACGCGCAGCACGTCGGCGGGGATCCGCGCCATGATCTCCGACGTGAGCCCGAGCGGGCCGGGGTCGAGAGCCGGGTCGCCGGGCGGCGTCGAGCCCAGCGGGTCGAGCTGCGCCGCCTGGTGCCCGAAATTCCGGATGGCCTTCACCAGCGCCATGGCCGCGGCGACGTGCTTCAACTCCTCCCCGCCCACCACCCCACCGGGGAGAGGGGAGATGGGAGAGGGACGTGGGGGGGGCAGTGCGACGGAGAGTACCTCTCCCTTCTCCCCTCTCCCTAACAGACCGAGGGTCTGGAAGACGCTCTCGTAGAATCCGTCTGCTCCCTGGAGGAGATCGTCGAGCCGGCGGAGGAACATCCCCGACTCCGCGCCCTGGATGACGCGGTGGTCGTAGGTGCTCGTGATCGTCATGACCTTGGCCGGCCCGATCTGGCGGATCGCCCCCGTCGCGATGATCGATCCCTGACCCTTCATGAGGCGCGGCACGGAGGCCACGGTGCCGATGGTCCCGGGGTTCGTGAGCGTGATGGTCGCGCCGGCGAAGTCATCGGGGAGGAGCTTGTTGCCGCGTGCCTTCTCGACGAGCGACTCGTACGTCGCGTGGAAGGTCGCAAAGTCCATTCCGTCCGCGTGCTTGATAACGGGCACCACCAGGGCGCGGCTCCCGTCCTTTTTCTCGACGTCCACGGCCAGGCCGAGGTTCACGCCGTGCGGGTCGAAGCGGTGCGGCTTGCCGTCTACCTCCTGGAACGCGTGGGTCATAACTGGGAGATCGCGCGCGCCGCGCACGATCGCCCAGCCGATCAGGTGGGTGTAGGAGATCTTCTTCCCCGTCGTCGCGAGCCGGGCGTTGAGCTCCCGGCGCCGCGCGTCCAGCACGTCGACCGTGATCTCGCGGAACGACGTCGCGGTCGGCACCGACAGACTGTCGGTCATGTTCTGCACCAACCGCCCTGCCGGGCCCGTAATCGGTGTCAAGGCGCCGGGGAGAGGGGAGAGGGGAGAGGTACGTGGCGGCGCAGCGGAGGGCACCTCTCCCTTCTCCCCTCTCCCCAGAACTTCAGCGCGGTCTGTCGGAATCACCGGTAGCTCGGCGAGCCGGCCGTTATCGAAGAGCTGCCGCCAGTCGTCGGAAACGGAGGCGGGGTCGCGCAGGTACTGCTCGTACATCACCTGCACGAAGGCGGCGTTGTGGGTGCCGAACACGAACTCGCTCACGCGTGGAAATGTAATCAGCCGTCGGCGGTCAGCCATCAGCGCGCTGGCGTGTATATTCTGCGCCATGAAACGGTTAGCGCTGCTCGCCGCGCTCGTCGCCGGGGCAGCCGGTCGCGCGGTCCCGCAGGGGACGTCGCTTCCGGCCCAGCTGCGCGCCCGCATCGCGCGCGCTCCCGCGCAGGCGGTCGGCGTCTATTATCGGAGCCTCGCGCGGCCCGACTCGGTGCTCATCGGTGCGAATCTGCGGTTCCACGCGGCGAGCACGATGAAGGTCCCCGTGATGGTCCAGATCTTCCGGGATGCGGACGCGGGGCTCCTCAGGCTGGATGACTCGCTCGTCGTGCACGCGACGTTCCCGTCGCTCGTCGACGGTTCGCCGTTCGACGTGGACAAGGCGGACGATTCCGACTCGACGCTGTACCTGCGACTGGGCGGCAAAGCCTCGGTTCGCGAGCTGCTGGAATTGATGATCACGCGCTCGTCGAACCTCGCGACCGACATCCTGATCGAGCGGGTCGGGGCCCCGCGGGCGCAGGCGTCCGCCCGCGCGCTCGGCGCGTGGTCGATCCAGGTGCTGCGCGGCGTGGAGGACGGCAAGGCCTACCGCGCCGGGCTCAATAACACGACCACCGCGCGGGACCTGGGCGCGCTGCTCGCCGCGATCGCCCAGCACCGCGCCGCGAGCCCCGCTGCGTGCGCCGCCATGCTCGCCATCCTCTCCCGCCAGGAGTTCAACGAAGGGATTCCGGCCGGCCTGCCCCCCGGAGTCCCGGTAGCGCACAAGACGGGGTGGATCGGGCAGGTGGTCTACCACGACGCGGGGCTGGTGTCGCCACCGGCGGGGGGCGGCTACGTGCTCGTGGTCCTGACGGGCGGCCTTCAGGAGGACAGCGTCGCGTACGGACTGGTCCGGGACCTGTCGCACCTGGTCTACGCGGCCGTGGCCCCCGCGTCTCGACCGTGAACTTCGCAACGTTCTCGGAGATCGGCTTCGGGTTCGCGCTGTCGCCCGGCGTGATCGGCGCCGCGCTGACGTTTGCCATCGTGATGGGCATCGTGGGCGGTTTCCTGCCCGCCGCGCCCGCCGCGCGCCTCAACATCGTCAACGCGCTGCGGGCGTCGTGAGCGTAAGCGCCTTCATGGCCGCCAACCATGCCACCAACGTGAGCGCACTGCGCAGGTAATTCAGCCGCGCCCATTGCGCCACCCGTGCCCTGACATCCGCTTGCGGCGGCGCGGCGCGCTGCAGTCGAAGCATCGTCGGAATGAAGTACGAGAAG
>WNGM01001454.1_pt1 | contig 27612 bp, 31 predicted proteins | sample 5400571 | NCBI WGS metagenome assembly WNGM01 (sample SAMN13153378, study PRJNA577476) | soil metagenome | isolation source: 100 cm soil or saprolite under Garry oak tree replicate 2 | place: USA:California | collected 2016-06-15 | reverse complement strand
CACAGCCAGTCCTCCTTTCGCTGTCAGCGCTGCGGGTTCTCTGCCCACGCTGACTTCAATTCCGCAACCAATATTGCGCTGGCTGCCCGTCAAGCAGCCAATAGTAGCGCCGGTACGTCGGTAGCTACAAGCCCGTCCCGTTTACGGGACGTTGGTACTTGACTGTCCATCCTTGCCTGGCTATCGGCCTGTTTTAGGTAATAAGAGGATGGGGTGGCAGTAAGCGTCATTGGAGAAAAAAAGAGCTAGCGCAGTATCTGCTGAGATATACGCCAGCTCAATACGGTAAGAAGTCCCCGCAAAAGGCATTCTCATCTAGGTCAAAATGTCGTCATCCGGCTCGTGCTTTACGTCCTCCTCAGGAGGTGGAAGGGGTGGCGATTTTTCTGTCATGTTCGCCGAGGACGTGGGTTTGTCGGAGGTGGAGATTGATTTAACCGGGCCGAGTTGCGTCGGCAGATCGGGTCGTGACCGGTGGGCGGATGTCTCCGCATCTGCCATCTCTTTATCCCCGATAGGCACAGGCATCACACGTACCTGGTGAGCTTTGCCGTGCGCTATGACGTACACTTCTCCTATAGCAAGCTGCCGGATCACATTGGCATCGATCTTTGGAGATTCCGAGAGGCGCAAAGACCCGCGCCCGGTCGCCTCGTCACCCTCCACGACGCTAACTTCTTCGACCGTGTATAGGGTGCCGGCCCGTCCGATGATCCTGTCAGGATCGTTGCTCGCATGGAGGATGATAGTGGTAGCCGCGGAGAGGATGCGTTCCGCGTTCTGAATCATCCCCCGGTATGCGATGCTATGATCGCTCTGGCCGGAGACATAGACGCTTACGCCTCGTGAGCGCACGCGCTCGAACATGTTGGCGAGGTTGGCGTCGATGGCCCCGAGATCATCAAAAAGGAACAGCACGCGGCGCTCCAGGGGTTTGCGCTGCCCGGCATAATTGGCGAAGTCTTCGACAAAGTACCGCCCCAGGCCGGAAACGATCCCTGAAAGCGCCAGGCCGTCAAGCGAAATGTAAGCTGCATCCACTGAGTCAAACGACCACTCGCCGTCGAGCTTTCCCCCCAGCTTGGCAAGCAGTGCAGCGTAACGGTTGTAGACGCCCAACGGGTCGCGCTTGCTGTAGTAGGTGAGATAGGCTTCCAGCTCTGAATTGCCTGCATAGAGCCCGAGCAGCACCTTGTTGGTGAGATTAAGGCGCAAGAGCAACTCTGCGCTGTTTGTAACGGGGTGTCCGGGAGCGGAAATCGCTAGCCGTAGTAGATTCTCTGCGATGGCCCTGTAGTGCGTATCGCTATACTCCTCTACGGCCAGCAGGCGGCTGAGTAAGGCCTCCTGACTCCCGACCCAGCCGTTATAGGCCTCGATTGGAAACATCTTCACGCGCCGGATGCCTGCCGATTTCATGGCGGCGAGAAAGCGTAGCCCGGCTTCGTGATCGCCCTTTCCATCGATCATGATAACCTGCCAACGCAGTATGCGAGCTGCTCCTACAGCCAGGCGCAGCAACGTCTCACTCTTCCCGCTGCCGCTTTTCCCAATCACGACGCCGTGCTTGCTCAATTCAGCCGTAGGCAGGACTAACAGGCCCCTCGCCAACCACTCGCGAAGATCGCCTTGCACTGGAAGGCCGAGCACGATCTGTTCGCGTACCTGGTCGGGTGGAGGTTTGCGCGCCATGCGGCGTTTCACGCGTTCACTTGCGGCACGGATAGCTGCTGCTTGCTTCTGGCGTGGCGCGAGCAAGCGCTGCGCTGCATTTCGCGGAGCGAACAAGCGCGCGAGGAATGCAGCGCCAGGCACGAAGAACAGGCTCTCGATCCAGAGTGGGCGTAGATCAGCCCATAGTCTCGGAATACTCCAGGTATCCGATCTCACCTGCCGGAGGGCCTCGCTTAACACGCTCTCCAGTTGATTCGGGATCGTACGCAAGGGGTGCCCGACGAGGAGAAAGCCCACGGCACAGCCTGCTCCTACCACCGCCACCAGCGGCCAGAAACCTCGCCAATCAGACAGGCGGCGCGGGAGCCAGCGGCTGAGCAGCACCAGGAGGACGCAGGGGAGGACGAGCAGAGCGCCAAGGGCAAGCAGAAAGGCCAATGGGGGAGTCAGACCGCTGTGTTCGCGCTGACGTGGCTGTTGCATAATATCATTCCTTTCCAGGTTACTTGAGCTTCTCCTCGACGGAGAGCATCTGGATATTTTTGCGCTGCCGATCGGGCAATTGCGCGAGGGCCGCCTCCACGGTCGCCCACGCCGGTTGCGCCACGAAGTACCACGTTCGGTAGTACGAGGCCGATAACTCTCTGAGTATTGCCTGAACGCGTTCGCGCTTTTTCGAGCTAAGCTCTACTTCTATCGCAATGGCATCCCCATTGGCTTTGATGAGCAGCGCGTCGGGGATGTGCGGAGCTTTCTTCCCTGCGGGTAGCGCTGGTTGCTCGTAGCGGATGATTCGCTCGGACTTCCAGGCGTCATCGGGACGCTGCTGCTCGATATACAGCCGAGCCTGGTTCACCCAGTAGAGATGCCGTAGCGACTCGAGTTTCGGCTCGTAGTAGCGCATGTCTCCTAAGCCGCTGTATTCGAGCCCGCGTTTGCTCAACCATACCCATCCCTTCTCACTGGCGAGGAAGGTTCGGAATTCGATGAAGCCCCCCTTTCTCCATCTGGCGATCCGCTTGCGTGTTCGTTGTATCGAAAGCATCCTCGGAACCGCTAACTTTTCGGAATTGGGACTCAGGCGCGCAAGGAGTCTCTGCACCTGACCAAATTGCGCGCTTCCCTGTTCGCCAATCCACCGCAGACAAAGGGGGTCCTCCTCCGTGAATCGGGGACCGGTATCGGGTCGTTTCGCTTGTTCACGTTCTGTCATGTCTTTTGCAACTCCTTTCACATTGCTGGCGTACTCTGGTTGATGGATTCCCTTCTTCCTTAGAATCATCTGTTCAGAGGGAGCCTAAAGAGTTCGGAACATAAGGAGAGTACATTTTTGATAGGTTAGTCATGTTCAGCAATCCCGCGCTGAGCGGGCGCGTTGAGGTGAGGGCGAGTACTTGGGCTAGCTGTCGGGAGAAAGATGGGTGCCATCGAATGCTACGGGATACATCGCAGGGGAAAGAGGTGGAGAAACGCCCAGGAGATAAGCCGGGCTATCCCCCTGACCCACCCTCTATCCCACCGTTAGCACCTGGTATTCATACCGCCGATGTACGAGAATCGCATACGGGTGAGCTAATCTTCCCAGTAGTTCGCGGCTGCGGCTGCGGCGGTTTCCCGCCTGGAAGCGACATGTTCCACAGCGGAGACGGTCGCAGGAGCGGCGGGAAAGACCGCCGTTTGCTTCTGAGGAGATGGCATTTCGCGCGGGAACCATAGGTGTTTGCCATGTCCCTCCAGCACCGCCGTTCGATCGGCCAGCAGTACTTTGACCAGGTGAGGCACGGATATGTCCAATTGTTTTGCCTCACGCTGAAGTCGCTGCCAGGTTGGAGAATCGCGAGCAAAGCCGATTGTGATGTAGATGTTCTCTTCTGCGTTTCGCGGCATCAGATGCTCTCCCGCCGCAAGCGCAGGTGACGAGCCAGCACGGCATATCCCAGCGCGTTCGCCAGCTCCGGCTGCTGCGGCACGATCACGTGTGGTATGAGCCTCGCAATTTCCCGGTAAAAGTAGTAGGCTCCCCCACCTACCAGCAGTACCCTCGCCATATCAGTGGCGACTCCGCCAAGTTCGTCGTTCGCCCAGGTCTGGCTTGCAAAAGTCGCAATGTCGCGACCCACGTTTCGCATCGCCTCTTCGGTCCAGCGGCGCAAGTCTAGGGAGTTCACCTCCTGCCCGCGCGCGTAGATCAGAGGGAACTGGTCGCTTCCAACGGACGCGCGCAGCACGGAACGGGTTTCCTGCGGGGTGAGTGCGCGCCCGTGCTGCGCTTGAAATGCGCGGCTCACGACCTCGGCCGTCAGTTCAACCCCAAGAGCGGCGCCACGGCACTGGGGAATAAAAGGCATCTGTCCATCAGAGGTGTAAAGGTCGGTTGTACGCCCGCCTATGTCTACCACTCCCTGACGCAGTGGGCGATCATCGCCGTAGGTAATCATCGCCCCAGCGCCTTCCATGATGACCTTTTCTACATGCACGATTGCAAGTCGCTCCCGGCCATTGAGGATGAAACTATGTTCACCTTCAAGGGCGTCGCGGACTTTACGCCGATTGACGTCGCTGTAGGTCTCGACTGGCACCCCTGTAACCACGTGGAGTTCGTACCTGTCATCGGAGATGAGCGCCCCGGTGGTCGTAAGGAGCAATTGTCGCGAGAGGGGGCTCCAGTAACGAGTGTTATCCCCGAAGGCGGAGGTCGATATGCGGCTCTGGCTCAGCGCAAGATCACCAACATAGCACTCGGAGCTGTCAATTTCAGGGCAGTACAGGATGTACTCTCCCGATCGGAGGATGTCAGGAGTCTGCACCGAACGCATATCTCGGAAACGCCTCAAATCATCAAATGAGCCTCTCCCCACGCGGCTCGGTATAGTGAGGAATCGCTGTTCGCCATCCGGCGTAGTGACCACCGTCGACGTCTCACTGTTTCCGGGATCATAGCCAATATCAAACGATTTGATAAGCATGATACTCTCCTTTGACGATAGAGGGTACCGTACAAAGCCGTACTTGAGAGGGCGAAATGTATATTGAGCATGCAAAGTACGGCACTGTGCGATACCAGGTTTATCTAAAAGGACAACCTACGAGTGAAAGGTCAAAACGAAACCCCTGGTGGACTGCAAAATGGTGCTACTCAGGTGGCTGATGCTTATCGCCTGCGCGCATCTCCCGCAGGCGTGCCTGACGGCGGCGTTCAATGCGGGCAAAGACATCCAGCAGGCGAAGGATGTCAGGGTGAAAGTTCCTAACCCATCCAGTTCGAGGTTGTGGGTCCACAGGTGTTTTAAGTGACCTCATCGGCAATCTCCTTTCTGCACCAAATGTTGTTCCTATGCAAAAAGGCACCCTGTACACAGGATGCCCGTATCAATCTTGGGGAAACGATAAGCTGAACCGGGATGGTGAGCAGTGACCAGACAAAGAAGGGGTGGGCTATATATCAGGGATACCGGACGTGCTGGTTGCTGCAGCGCTCATCAAGTGTATGCCCGCAATAATGTAAGAAAATGCTCCCTTGTGATCGGAGCGTTATACGGCAAGTCTGCCAAAGCCGACATTAGCGCCCTGGCCCAGGCAGGCAGCGGGCAGTAAAGGGTGAAGGTTGCTCCCACACCCGGCAGCACTTTGAAGTTCTCAAGCAGCGCGACAGTGCCCGTGTGCGGCACGCCTGGGAACCTCGCAAGGGCCTCGCACGCCGAGAAGTAGATGTCCCAGCGGGGTAACCCATTCGTTGAAGGACTAACGGTATTGAGATACCACCGCAGTGGATGGCTCTTCCTGTGCTGCGTCCACCCGACGATTTTGAGTGGTGTCGTCTTTGCCCACATCAAGACTTTGTCGTAGTTCATCAGCTTGCGAAACAAGTCCAGCTGATCGAGTTGATAAGCCGCTCTCATGCGCTCCCTGCTCAGCCGCTGATACGCAGGCGTGTAGGCTGCGACCTGCAGGGCACGGGCATAGGCAACGGGTGTGCGGCTCTCACCGCACACTGTGCAGGTTTTCTGCATTCTCATAGCTACCTCCTTTTATGATGGCATGATGGTATGCCTCATTCGCTCTACCGGCTTATCGCTGTCTACGGTGCGAGTTTGCGCACGGTAAGCGGTGCCAAAGCTACGCGGTCGATATTCATAGACCGGCTCTAGAGGGTGATTACAGCTCCTATGCAGACATCGGCATGTTCCTTTCTCCCGGCGGAACCCCATCGATGGACAGGGCAGGAATTGGCCTTGTGAGCTGCTGCATTGTTCACCCCTGGCATACGCATTGGTCCCCCAACTTGGGGGCGCGGGTCTGCCCGCTTCCCAACTGCCTAGCCTCGAGCTATCTCCCCGATATCCTCACCTGGCAGACCCACCCACTTGTGAACTCCAACCAAGGTACCCACTCTTCCCTCCATACCAACCCTTCCCATCTATGATTTGAGTTACAAAGCTCCCTACCGCCTCTGCCAGGACCTGGTTATTAAGCAGACATCGGGTCGAAGATATGCCGAGCTAGCAGGCCTGCGCCGACGTACCGCGCGATGCCACTTCCGCACTTGTCAGCGGAAGTCCTGTGATACAACCTCTCACCAGGTACTCACTGCTACCGGTCACTCGCCGATTGGCACATCTGTATCAAACGTGCAAATGTCAGTCCGCTACGTCCAGGCGGATCAACTTTGTTGGAAGTGTATCTGATGTGCTCGAACAAGAGAAGGAACAGGTAGGACAGCCATCTCCCACCTTTTTACTCTGTATCTTTGCCAGATTTGTTCCTGTTTTTGTTCCCGTGTAAACGCTACGATGATAGAGGTAACTCCATCATATTTGGTGATTCGGGTAGGCGAAGCTAGAGATGGATATCAAGAAATCGTCACAGGAGCGGATGAATTTCTCCAGAATATCCTCTCGATAGGCTGGAAACACCAAATTGACGCAGTCCCACCATTTCCTTGATGTTCACATAGGGGATTGTTGAGGCAGTTTCCGAGAAGAGCTGGCTGGATAAGAAGGTTCCTAATATAACGCGAATACTGAAGGTCCTCTCTTCCAGCCAGAAAAAGATAGTATATGGTGTGCTTCCACCATCGTATAGCGTAAAGGAGATCGAGATGAAGAAATTGTTCACTCTTAACCTGATGGGTTTGCTGAGAAGGCTAAGCCAGACAGTGCGATCAACATCCCAGCCTGAAATGTATGCGTTAATACGAATCCGCCACAAAGTAGAATGGATCGATTATGTCCTTTCGCCGGGGTACCTCATCATGGCTATCCTGGCTTTTGCTACCTCCATTTGCGCCGTGCTCGCCTTCACCTTTGCCTTTCTTGAAGTCATGCTCCGGCACCTTGCCGGAATGCCAATCGCAATGTGGCAAACCTGGCTGCAAAACCCTCTTCGGACGTCAGTTCCGCCCATTTTTACATTCACACCGGATGGCTGGAGCAACCTGCAGCTGGCGTTTGAGGCGGCCTGTTTCGTCAGTGCGCTATTGCTCGGCATCTCCTGCTGGATAGCGAAGGAAGCCGCCGGTAATGTCAGAAGTGTATTCCTTTTCACATTCAGGTCCCCTTCTTCTACATCTTCCCCGCGCGTCAGCAGACTCACACGCATCTCTACCCCATTGGGACTGCTACCCGAGATCATCGACGCGCCTTCGCTTACGAGTGTCCTCGACTTGCTGCAAGGCTCTGCCAATCTGTCAAGGCCTCCAGGCGAAATCCTTGCTGATTATGCATCGGCTGAAACGGAAAACGGGAAGCAGACACCCGTTGCTATACGTGTCTCCATGTCTCACCTCCTAACGATCACACTTATTGGTTTGGATGGGAAACAGCTTCCATGTTTCCTCAAGAATCCTAGCTGGGTAGCATTGGTAGCCTATCTAGCTATTCAGCCAAGGAGTACATGGATAGCAAAAAATGCTGTGTTGAACGCGATTTATGGGGGAGCAAAAGATGCGCAATACAGCTTATGTAAAATGCATGTTCGTCGCATTCACCACTTCCTGGCTGAAGAAGCCGAGGAAATAGGCTTGTTACTTGAGCAGGGTGGGAGAAGAAAAACTCGAAAGTCGTTACCTATCACGTTGATCGAACACGACGTCCGCGATAAAAGCCGTCCATGGGGGCTTACACCTGCGTGCGAGGTGGAGATATTCCCACGTATGGGAGTGCTCTATCAGCAGGTGCGAGGAAATGATGCAGGAATATGGAAGAGGCTTTCTGGCCGATCATCAGCCCTGGCACCGGACGTGGCGGTGGGCTAGGGATTTGTATATTGAGCACAGAAACATGTGCCTGCACATTCTGGACTACGCAATACAACGCACGCGAAATACTCTCACTGAAACAGAACTCGCTCCAGACGAACGCTCTCAGGTGCTTGACCGGGTTGCCATGCTCTCCAAATGGTTTGCTTTAGCAGCAAGCGGGCTGATTCCAAAAGAGGAACAAGCAGAACAAGCACTGCAAGAGAGCCTTGCCATCTTCCTGGAACTCAAAGACATCACAGCGGCGGAAGATGCCTACCAGGATTACGCCGAATCCTTAGCCCAAAAAGGAGAAATGTGGCAGCCACAGCCCACAACCGAAGAGCTCTGGGAAAAAGTGATGGCCCAGGCAACAGCATCCCGTCGATATCAGAGAGTGCAAGAGTCACGCAAGCGTTCATCGCGGAAGAGTCGGTATCAGCAATGAGTCCCTTGCAGGGAATCGCCTTTTTAGCGATAGAAGATCGGGCCGATTTGATCAATGAACCTAGGTGCGATATTGTAGCAGGGTAACCTGCTCACCGTTTCCCGACTCAAGCAAATCAGTTCGGGGATTTTTCTGTGTTTGCGACTTACAATGCGAACAAATGACTGCAATGCTCGTAATCTCCTTAATCTTTCTAGAATCCTTTAACCCACAATGTAGGTGAAGCTGCTGCGCAAGCTGTTACGCTTGTGGAGGCTCACCTGGCAGGACACGGCAGGAGCAGGCCAACGGAAGAAGACCTGTATGCAGCGGGTCATCGACTCGACTTTTGCCCAGGGTTAATCTCGTCCGTCACCTGCAGACCAGCACCTATTTCCGGAAGCTGATGACGGATATGACGCAAATGCCCTTTGCCAGAGGCATCGCCTATCTCAGCGTCCATTTGGACCGGTATGGCAAGCTGATGCTGGGATGGGAACTCTCGATACATCCCGATATGCCCTTAGCACTCGCCTTGTTGCAGATGTCCTTTGCTGCCAGCAAAGTATAGAAAGGAGAGGCCCTTCAAAGGCTGATCCTGCATCAAGATCCACGCAGTCTCTATAACAGTAGTGACTATGTGACCGCTGTGCTGGAATGCCTGGCCTTTATCAGTTACTCACGACCTGCCACCCCAGAGGATAACCCGGTCAATGAGTCCTTCTTCTCCCGCTTCAAAGCCGAATGGGATAAGCAAGTGGTCGAGACGAAGGGTAGCGTATCCATCTCTAAGGGTTGGATAAGGGGGAACAAAAAAGAGAGCTAAAGGGAGAGGAGCGTCGAGCGATTCTCCAGCCCATTGAAACCCAGATGCGAGCCTCTCATCATCGATGGGGTGACCTTGGTCCTCCAGGAGTTTCTGGAGCAGGAAGTCACGACCAAGCTGGGACGCGCCATCCGCAGTCCCCGTCGGATCAGCAGCCAGGCCCGTCCGATCGACTGAAAGTCGCGCTCACTGTGGCTCGAGCGATGCCAATCAGTTCACCCGCGACGGCCATTACCGCCGCAGTCTGGAAACCGGATGGGGGCACCTGGATGTGGTACGGGTGCCGATGCTGGCATGCCAGCGCTGTGAGCACGACGTGGTGGCGCAGTTTGCCATCTTGGAGAAGTATCAGCGCTACTGGCTCGATGCGCCGCAACGCGCCATCATAGGCCTCGGCCTGTCTCGCAGTTTACGCCAACTCAGCCAGGAATGGGCAGTGACGGTGGGAGCAAGTGTGGGCTTGCGCACGATCGTATCGCCGCATCAATCAACTCGAAGCGAGGCTTGCGCAAGTGCATCGTGAACCAATCGAACAGGTGCCTGCCATCGTGCCATTCGATGGCATCTGGCTCGAGCCGGGCAGACCCAGCAAGAAGGAAGAGCAGGCCACATGGGAACGACTGGTCCATCGCTTGTGGGAGCGTGGGGTGAAGGTGGAAAGCGAGCTCCAGGCTATTGTGCGTGATGCGAGTCGCGGATTGGAGCAAGCCTTGGACTACGTCTATGGCTCCAGCCTGGTGCAACAGCGCTGCATCTTCCACAAGCTGCGCAATGTCAGCAACAAGTGTGTTGGCTTGGATCGGGAAGGGAAAAAGTCCTTCATGGAGCAAGCGGCTGCCGTCTATCAAGCTCGGAGTGCTCCAGAGGCACGAGCGAGGCTCGCGGCCTTTGCCGAGCACTGGCGAGCGCCACAGCCACAGGCGGTCGCCACCTTTGAGCGGGAGTCTGAGCAGACGATCCGCTGCTATTCATTGGAGGGGATGGTGCGCGAGGTGGTGCGCACCAACCGCGAATTGCGGCGCAAGTTGCGGCAAGTGGGCTGTTTCAGCAGTCCGAAAGGCGCTGAGGTAGCGGTTTACATCTAGGTGACCCGCCTGAATGCGGAGTCGGGCTCAGACGAGTTGGTGGGAGGCTTCTCACTCTCTCGCCCTTGATCTGCTGAACAGCAACCCTTAGAGAAAGATACGCTACCTGATTTTAGGTTTCCAACACGTATCGGGGGCCAGGGCGACCATAAGGTTCGCTCCTACAATGGATGAGAAAATTGAGACCAGTATTCTTTTTGTTTCAGCACTACGTGATAGGAATAGTTAACCTACTCGTGCCGCCGCAACCGGGCACACGAAGCGAATTTAAAGGATGGAAAAAGAATGAAACCAAATATGACAACGGTTAACAGGGATGCGCAGAGGGGAGAATATACCGCGCGCAATGTTGCGACCAGCACATGGATAACGGGGCTGGCCCGCTTTGGTTATGCTATGAAAGGAATCGTCTATCTGATTATTGGCGGACTGGCGATGAAGCTGGCGGTTGGTCATGGTGGCGCGGCAACCGATCAGCGAGGAGCGCTACAGACTATCTATGAGCAGCCTTTCGGGAAATTTCTCCTGATTATCGTCGGTATCGGGCTGATTGGCTACGCTTTATGGAGCTTCATCCAGGCCATCTTCGATACAGAAGGAAAGGGAAACAGAGCACAAGGCAGACTTGCTCGTGCCGGCTACGCCGCTGTTGGCGTCGCTTATGCTTTGCTGGCGTTTGGCGCTTTACAATTGGCGCTGGGCACGGGAAGTGCGGGACAGCATTCGTCGACTGCGACCCAGGACTGGACGGCCAGGCTGCTCAAATTGCCCTTTGGGCAGGCTCTCGTGGTGCTTGTTGGACTGATCGTGCTTGGTGTAGCCTTTTACTTGTTTAACAAGGCTTATTCCGCTAAATTTCAGAATCGCCTGGCCTTAACAGGCAGAACTACGAGGTTGAGACGGTGGGTGGTTGGTCTCGGTAGGCTGGGTTATGCAGCTTTAGGCGTGGTCTTCACCATCGTCGGCATTTTCCTGGTCGTGGCCGCCTTGCAGCACAACCCGAGCAAGGCGAAAGGTCTGGATACAGCCTTACAGGCCTTGTTGCACCAGCCCTTTGGTCCGCTACTGCTGGGTATTGTTGCGCTTGGGCTTTTCTGCTATGGAATTTATTCGTTGGTAGAAGCTCGCTATCGACGCGTGGGCCAATAAGTGACGACTCCCCACGGCTACAAGCCGGGAGCTTCTGGAATGACGCGGGCTTGTCGTCCCAAGCCTAAAATAGTCCGTGATGCATTATGATCGTGATGCAACACGCTGTCGCATGCTTCACACTCATAGACCCGAACAGAGAGGGGCATGTTTTGCTTATGCCCACATCCAGAACAGGTTTGCGACGTATAGGCCGCTGGAACCTTCACCACGCACCTTGCAGCCTCCTCCGCTTTCAAGATGAGGTGGGTGAAGAACATCGACCATGCCGCATCGGCGATGGATTTCGAAAGTCGGGGGTTTTTGACCATGTTGCGAACCACTAATGCTTCCACGGCAATCAACCCGAACCGCGAAATCAGCCAAGCAACGTGTTGTTGAATAAAGTTCTGCCTGCGGTTTTTGATCCGCTCATGGATCCGTGCTACGACCTTGCCCCGCTTTTTCCTCTTGTGCGTGCCTTTCTCCGCTTTGGACAAGCGGCGCTGTGCACGGGCCAAAGCTTGTTCTTCTGCTCGAAAAAAGCGTTGATTCTCGATCTGTTCGCCAGTGGACAGATAGGCGAAGGTGTTGAGGCCGACATCGATGCCCACTTCTTCCTCTGACTCTTCAACTTTCTCCGCTTCTACCTCGTCACAGGAAAAGCTGACGTACCATTTGCCAGTGGCACTCCTGATGATGGTGCAGGTTTTGATGACGCCTTTGAATGGACGATGCATCTTCATCCAGATGGTCCCGATTTTGGCGAGGGTGAGTTTGGCCCACTGTTTGGCCTGGCGGTTCTTGCCCTGTGGAGCTGGCCCGCATGGGTCGATGCCAAAGCCAGATTGCGGATAGGTGAGGGAGTTATAGCGGAACCAGGGCTTAAATCGTGGATAGCCCGGTACTTCCCCGTTTTTCACCCGTCGGAAAAAGGCTTTGAAGGCTTTATCAAGTCGGTGCAAAACATCTTGCAACACTTGGGAATAGATAGCCTCGTACTCCGGGCGGAGCTCTTTGATGTCGGGAAGTTGCGCACTTTGCGCCGTGAAGGTGATGCTTTTGCCAGCCATCCGATAGGCTTCTCGACGTTCTTCCAAGCCTGCATTATATAACTGGCAACATAAAGAAAGTTGGGTGCGCAGGGTGGCTTCCTGGTGTTTGGTCGGAAAAACGCGGTAGCGGAAGGCTTGTTTCATCGGTTCTTTTGTCCCTCCACATACCCTTGAGCGACTCCAGGGTGACGCCTCCTGTTGTCGCCACACAATAACTATTCGTCCCCAAACTGGGCAAATTCCGCTTTAAGACGGGGAGTTCTTGGCGAAGCAAGCGGGAACTGGTGCCTTTGAAAGACTTGACGAGCCGATGCATACCAAATTGAGGATCACAACCCACCGTGCCATTGGACATGAACGAGCATCACTTCCATCTCGATGAACTCTTGCCCCCACTTCTCAACGCTTTCCGTCGATACTTGGGGCAGAAGACCACGTGATAGCGGCAGGAAAACGCGCTATTTCGATTGGCTTTGATATCGCTTGGCATAGAATAAATGTACTAGATGCTACTAGATTTGTCAAGGGCATCGTGAGCTGCCCGTCGTTTCTTACCACGTACCCGGTCCGGTGGCTCAGGCAAGCGAGCCCGCCAGTCACCCGTGAGCTTGCCGACCAACGAGGCTGATCCGCGAAATCTTTGGGTCTGGAGCTGGCGCGCGAGTTGCAGGCCGTTGTGACAGCCCTGCTCCCAGCGTTTAAGCAGGTAGGGCAGAAACGGATCGAGTTTGCTCTGACGCTTGCCGGTGGGGGTGCGCTCCGGGAAGGTCCCGGCAGTCACCGAGCGATGGACCACCTGGCGGCTGACATGCAATTGCTGCTCGGTCGCCCGCATGCTCAGCCCTTGACGATGCAACGCTAAGATCTGCTCATAACGAACCAGTCGATTGGCGGGTTGTGTTGCAAAAACTCTTGAAGGCAGGCAAGAGACACAGGCTCCCTCTGCTTGTTTAGCTGAGTCCGCCACCCCAATAGACCGGCGATAAAGGATGCCTGACCCATGATGTCCCCTCTTTCTACGCCGCGCATTTGCCTTTTCCTCATTATGTTCATGATTATCACTGGTTATTTAATGGACGTTTAAGTATGCGAAAACAAGGAAGAACGTGTAGAAAGTGTCACCTGTGACTTTCTTGATAAGCCATCCAATATCTTACAGGTCGACGAGCGCAGTGATATCTACGCGGTGGGCATCCTCCTGTACCTGATACTCACCGGTCGCCTTCCCAAAAAGCCACTAGAAGCGGGGGCAGAGTTCTGGTTCACCTCTCTGTAATCCCCATTTCCTCCTTGTTCTGTCGCTGGCCGTAACCAATTACTGGCGAAGAACAACTACCCTTCTTAGGAGTGCGCTGTCTTACAAGCCGCTACCCTTGTTCGACAGAAGAATAAGGAGGATGAAATTGAAACAACAGAGCTTAAAGCAGGCACTGAGGAGGAAGGCTATCACGAAGTGGGGATTATGGCTTCTACCAACGATGGGGTGGCTGGCGCCCGCACGAATAGTTTCCCGATCGTTGATCTCGCTAACACTGCGCCGACTGGGACCGGTGCCACCAATGAAATAGTGATGACGTGGTCCGATGCGAGAAATGGGCTCAACCATGAGCAAGCCCTGGTTCAGTTCTCGAGCAACCAGGGCGTGACCTGGTCGACCCCGGTCAATGGGGCAGAGAGTAGCGACCGTCCGGATTTCCCCGCCGTGGCCAGCACGACTTTTGGGGCGGCCGTTTGGAATGACGCACGAAATGCGGCTGACTGCGCGGCGATAGATGCCTACCGCCAGTCTCTGCTCACCTCGAGTCCGCTGCCAGCACCCGCGCCAGGAACCGCTTGTCCGCCTACCTTTGGCAATACGGATATCTTCGGGGGGTCGTCCTCAGTCTAAGAGCGTGGAATAGGTGGACAGAACCTTTTTAGCACAGCAAGAGGGTCGAAGACCCTCTTGCTGTGTGTACAGGAGAGCAGTCAACCATGAAAACCATCCTTCTTGTTGAAGATGATGCCAGCATTGGTGCGTTCTTCGTGCAGGTGATTTCGCAAGAAACACCCCATCTCACGCGACTGGTCACGACGAGCGCTGAGGCACTAGAAGTGGTGCAAGGGATCAAGCCAAACCTGTTTCTTCTGGATTGTCACCTTCACGGTACAAATTGCGTTGAACTCTTTGATCTGCTTCATGCCATCAAAGGGCTAGAGGACATCCCGGCGATCATTTTGAGTGCAAGCCTGGATCAATATGCACATGAGATCGAACAACGCCACCTCATTGGCCTTGAGAAACCAATCGAACTGCATGACTTCATAGCTGCAATTAAGAAGGCAATAGCATAACCGACGAGGAAAGCAGAGATGAACAATACGCAAGACAAGAGTATGGAATGTGGTCCACGTCAAAAGTGGTCTCTTCCGGAGGTTGGAGGAAGAAGGCCAAAATCCTGGAGACGGCGAGGAATGCCTCGTCAGGCTCCACTCCCTTTTGCTGTGATGCCAGAGCATGGAAGGCCCGGTGAGCAAACCATCCCTTTCACGGCTCACTCAAGGGATGCTAAGCCAACTATCTCTCGAGCTATGGTCGCCGCATTCTCTCTCGCACTGCTCCTGTTTTCATGCATAGGCGCAACAGGAGGAATCACGAACACACAGGCCACCACTGCAGATCTGCTGTCTGCAAGTATCTCAACTGCGAAACCAACGAGAACCCCTCCAGGGAGACACTCTCCAACACCCACGGCTCCCGCTTCTCCCACAGCTGCCAATACACCTCCTCCAGCCCCTACGTCGACGTTTGCTGCTTCACCCACGACGATACCTGCAATGTCGGCAAACGCCACACCTCCTCTAAAAGTGACAATACCACCAGCCAACCAGAAGCAAAGGGGCAACCCTGTGCCAACACCCATCTCAACATGGCCCACTCCTGGCACTGCACAGCATACATCCTATGATCAACAGAAGAGCGAGTTTCCACTTTTCCCTGTCATCATCGGCACCTTGAGTGGCATTGGAGGTGTCACCCTTCTCCTGGCCATTGGGCTGTTGTTGCTACGCAAATACTTGCTGCCGCCGGCAGAGGTGAGGCTGCCTCCAAGTGGCGCGGCTCCCTGGCGGCGCGTGCGTCTCGACAGCCTGGATGATGGCGATCGCTTGAGCGTCTCTGACGAGAACACGCAGACACTACCAGCTTTGGACGGTAGGGCTCCCACGAGCGCTGACATGGTGCCTGCGGCGAGGAGTTCTGAATAGTTCAACTCGATGTGTATGCTTTGCTAATCTCTCATCGTTTTGCTCTTTGCCATCAATCTCTTGTGCGGGAGCGGGTATGGTAGTCGGCAGGCTGCCATACCCGCGCATCACCATCCAGATTAGGGATGAGGAGGGGGAGTAGGAGTGCTCGTTGGTTTTCCATGACCCTGCCCGCTGCTGGCATGATTGCCATTGCTACTGCCGGTTCCGCTCTGGCTATTACCAGTTCCACTCTTGCCCTTGTCGTTGCCGGGTTGGGATCCGGGGATGCTTGCCTTGAGGCAGGTTTCCAAGGGGGTTGTACCACAGCTCTGGAGGGCTTGTGCCAGGTAGGTGCGCACATTCTCCCCGGTCAGTTTACTACCGGTACTGGCTGTATCGTGGCTTGCCAGGTATTGCGCGTAGGTCAGCAGCATCGCGATTTCGCCATACCCATAGACGCGGCCGGAAGAAACGGATGCCCCGCTGGATGTGGTCCCCTTAAATGTTCCCTCGTGGAGTGCACAAATAGCCTGGATGGTATCGCTTCTGCTATCTGTACTCAGTGCAAACTCTGTTGCCAGTTGTTGCGCCTCGGGGAGTCCAGGGCAGGTAGTACCGTGACCGGAGGCATCCTGGTTGCTCTTGCTCTTCTGGCTCGCTCCACCTGGCACAGCGGTGGCGGACTGCGAGCGAGTGAGAGAGGGAACCATCCCCCGAGCGGCCGGGGTTGCGGCAAATACCGCCGTCGCGCCTCCAAGGAGTGCGACAGCAACAAGCACAGTGACCAGGAGTTTTCCTTTGAACACATGAACAAACTTCATACAAACCTCTTCTTTACAATTTGCAGACTTGAAAATGGTTGCACCAGGAGACGTTCCTGCCTACGTGAGGAATGAGGGGACGTCTCGCTCTGCTCCACTCTCATGGGGATAGTTGCGAGATGCGCGTCATTGGTTACGGCCACCCGTCTTTTTGCTGATCCTGGCCTTTGCCCCCCAGACAAAAAGGCTATGTTGCTTGTCTTTTTGCTCACCCGTAACTACAATAGGCCGGATTGCAACTTTAAGAAGAGAGACCTTTCCTTGTGTGGAGGCTATCAATCAATGCAGGCTCTCGGCTGTCAGCTTGAGCGGGCGCGACGAGGCGAATCCGAGGCGATGAGCATGCTCTATCGTCAGTTTCTGCCTGGAGTCTTTGGCTACATCGCTGCGCGTGTGCCTGATCGTGCTACGGCTGAAGACCTGACCTCCGAGGTCTTCTTAAAGATGGTCGAAGGCATCTCTCAATTGAGAGCTACCGATGAGGCGGGCTTTGCCGCCTGGCTGCTCCAGATCGCGCGTTTCACTGTGGCTGGCTATTATCGCAAGCGCGAACGCCTGCCAGTGCTTGTTTCTCTTGCACCAAGCGCACAGGAAGAGGAAGCAGGTGGCGACAGTGAGGCGCTTCTCAGGAGTCCTCCGAGCCAGGACCCGGCGGCGAGAGCCGAGACACACGATGAATGGAACACGGTGGTCAGCGCGATCAATACGCTGACTGAAGAGCAACGCCAGGTACTGGTTGGCCGACTGATCCTGGGATATGACCTGGCGACGGTGGCGCGCATGATCGGGAAAAAAGCCAACGCTGTGAAAGCCTTGCAGTTCCGTGCCTTGCACAGCCTGCACCGCCTCCTGGAGAAGCAAGGCTGGCCTGAGCAGGCATCCCATGTCCAGACGCGACAGCGGGGAGGGAAACCATGAAACCACTATCCCAACGCCTCAACGATCAGCTCGAGCGAGGAGGGAAGCGCATCCGGAATAGCGGGGAAGCGCCGGGCTGGCTCGCGTCACCTCTCCAAGCGGAAAGTCCCGACCCGGAAGTTGATGAACTGGTCGCGCTCGCCAGGCATGTGCAATCACACCCTCATCTGCACGCCTACCCGGACTTTGCTGACCTCTTGGAAAGGCGTCTGCTCATGCACCATGCGTCGCTGAACAGGAAGCAGCCTGGCCGCCAACGATTTGTCCCGCGCCTGTGGCAGGCTCACCCTGCTTTGGGGATCGCACTTGGCATCTGTCTGCTTGTCCTCCTGTTGGGAACCGGCATGCTGGTCGCAGCGGCACAGGTCACCAATCCTGCGAATCCGCTCTCCGTGATAAAACACTGGGAGCAACACGTGCAGGTCTCGCTCACGAACTCACCTGAAAACCGGGCCGAATGGGATCTCCAAGCTGCCAGGGAGCAGCTTGACCGGCTAGCAGGCCTCGCCAACGCCGCGCATGAGGAAGCCTATCTCCCGGCGCTCTCTGCATTCAATCAGCAGGTGCGTGGTGCAGAGAGCGCCATTCAGGCCCTTCCTGCAGGGCCTCATCGTGAGCGCCTGAGCAACGAACTCACCGCCCTCGATGTCGAGGCGCGCCATACCCTGCGAGGATGGTTACCGCAACTCGATGTGCCGCAACGCCTGATCACGACGGACGAATTGGGACGCCTGGGTGATAGGGTCCCTCACCTGTTGAGCATCGCGATCGTCCTGTCAGCGCCTGCAAACGAGCAGGCCACTATCAGTATCTCTGGTGACAACATACAACCGGGGGCACAACTGCTGGTGGATGGACAGATCATGGAGGCGCAAGGCACATACCAGGATGGCCTCTCTGTCTTCACGATAAACTGGAGCGGCAGCCAGCATCCAGCGAGCATCGGCATTCTCAATCCCGATGATACTGCGGCCCAGACGACGGTGATCACGATGACAAGCTTGACGAATGGCAGCAACGGCAACAACGGAGAGCACGGCAATGGAAAGAATGGGAGAAAACCCACGAGGACTCCTCCCCCTCATCATTAGGTGAACAGGTTTCATGTTGAGACCTTTGGCCCCGATATCTTCGATCCAGCACTATCTTTTTATCTCGCTGGCCATGAGAAAAACTGACTTTATTCGCATGCTGTATCAGCCCCGAGAACAGCGCAGACAAGAGCGGGAGGACTCTCCCGCTGCAAGCAAGCATCCCCCCATGGTGATCCACACGTTTTGGCTACTCGAAATGTTCCCCCATAACCAACACCGATTCAAGAGCAACTACTACTAGAGATGGGAGTGCAGAAAACCGTAGAGCGAATCGTATGACTCCGTAACGATGACCTTCTCGCTGCCTGATGACGGGTGAGAGGGCCGACTGAGGGAACAAGCCTCAGCAGGTCCTCGTCATCGTCACGGTACTTCCTCCTGCTGAAAAAAGGAGAGAACCTGTGGCGGTACATGCGACTGCTCCTGGTTCGTCCTAGAGCCACGATGATCGTTCGTCACCATTTACTTCCCGTGCAGAAGTGCATTCCCCGCTTCTAGCAAGGTTGGCAAGTCCAGCACATCGTGAACTCGTTTTTGAGCGGAGATCAATAAGAAAGGAGAAACAATGTCCGCACACATACAGATGCGCAAGCTGGCATCACAACAGTTCCATGCAGATCGCCTCATTGTTGCCACGAATCGCGGCCCTATCGAGTATTATCTCAGCCAAGACAACGAACTCAGGCACCATCGTGGCGCCGGTGGTATGGTTACAGCACTTCTTGATACTGGAAACCGTATGGAGGTGACCTGGGTTGCTATGGCAATGACTGAAGGAGACCGTGTGGCTCTGAACGAGGCACGGCAGCACTCCTCCGTGCTGCCCTCACCTTTGCGCAATCAGAAGATGCAGCTACGCTATGTCGCGGTCTCCAAGACAGTGTATGAAAAATACTATGAGAAGATAAGTAACCGCATCCTCTGGTTTTTACAGCACTACATGCACGACCCGGGCACTGTTTCTCCTGCTCGCTGGCTGCAAGACGCCTGGACGAACGGCTATACCGTCGCCAACAAAGCTATCGCCGAGGCAGTGAGCAAGGAGATCGAGTGTGAAGAGGGTTCTGCGCTGGTCATGGTGCATGACTACCATCTGTACCTGGCACCCATGATGATTCGTGAGCGCCACCCGGATGTGGTCATTCATCAGTTCATCCATATCCCCTGGCCCGACGTGCGCTGCTGGCATTTTCTCCCCAGCAATATCGTAGGGGACATCTACCGAGGACTGCTAGGCAATGATCTCATTGGTTTCCAGACCGAGCGTGACGCCCGCAACTTCCTCGAAGGCGCGCAGACCCTGTTCGAAGATGCAGACGTTGACTTTGAAGATGGCACCGTTGCCTGGCAAGGACGACGCACCCGTGTACGGGCCTATCCGATCTCTGTCTCGGTAGAAGGTGAACGCCGACTGGTCCAGAGTGCTGCGGGGCGACGGGCTGCTGAGCAGATACGACCTCTCCTGCGTGAGAAGACGATCATGCGTGTAGACCGGATTGAGCCAACCAAGAATATTCTGCGCGGTTTTCAGGCCTATGCACAGGTGTTAGATGAACATCCTGAACTGCATGGCAAGGTAGCATTCCTGGCCTTCCTTGTCCCTTCTCGTCAAGCCATACCACAATATAAGCGATATGTTCATAAAGTCCTCAAGATCATTGAAGACATCAATGCGAAATATGGCACGGACGAGTGGAGGCCTATTCAGGCTCTCTGGGGCAATGATCGCACGCGTGCAATTGCTGCTATGCAGTTCTACGATGTGTTACTGGTGAATCCACTCATCGATGGCATGAACCTGGTTGCCAAAGAGGGTCTGGTCGTCAATCAGCGCCACGGCGTCCTGGTCCTTTCGCGGACGGCGGGAGCATTTGAGCAGCTAGCAAAAGCCTCCATTCCGACATCTCCTACCGACGTTGCTGAGACAGCGCAGGCGCTGTATACTGCGCTGACCCTGGCTCCTGCTGATCGGCGTGCCAAAGCAGTGCTGGGCTGCCAGATCGTGGAGCGGTACGATCTGGATGCCTGGCTCACCCACCAGATACACGACATGAATGCGGTGCTCACTAAGCGTGCATTTTCTCTCTCTCTCACCGAAGAGCCAGATCCACCCGCCCTGACAGCGAGAGTAATTTGACTCATATTCTGCAAAGCATACTTTGCGCGCGGAGGCCGCAACCAAAGGCTCACGAAATACAACTCTTCTCTCAGGGAGAGGATAAGAAGTATATCCAGTCCGGCCGTTCCGCTATTTTTAGCGAGAGGAGCGGCTCCACGATACTCAGAAAGGAGAGTTGACATGCGTCAACGCAAACTTGCCTATCTCGCCGTGACTCTGCTCACCCTGCTCGCCTTTATTTCCGCGTTTGCACAGGCAAGTGCGCAGACAAGCAAAGCTGGGACTGGCCCCGGCATAGGCGACATTCCGCAGGGAACCCAGACCGACACAGCCTACGCCAACAGCTTCACGGCCCATAGTGTGACTAACGTGGATGCGACCACGCAGAAGACCAGTTGCTACACGCCGGAGGTGCCATATTTTGTGAACGATGGCCCTAACGATGGCTATAGCGGTGAATCGGCCTGCAACGGGGCCGCCAACACCGGTGAGAACCTCGGTCCATATCCCACCCAGGCCGGCAGCAATCCGGGCTATCCTGCCGCTACTCCGATGCTGGTCAAGGATCACTCGGAGTCTGATATCCGGGTCGACCCCACCAACGCCAATCACCTGATCGGCTCCTCAAAGTGGTTCGTGAGCCCAGAAGGCTACAATCACCTGCTTGGATTCTACGAGTCCTTTGACAGAGGCAAGACCTGGAGCGTCCAGGGGCATATCCCAGGCTACGAGGGCTGGACCGATAACACCGACCCGGTCGGCGCCTTCGATGGCTTTGGGAACTACTATGAGTTGATCCTGGCCTACCAGTTCTTCTACAACGCCGACGGGACCCATAACTTCCAGATCAATCCGAACCGGGAGCCCAACCCGGCCCACCCAGCCGAGGTCATCTCTGCTGCGGTACGCAAGCACGGGGCGACAACGGTGAGCGACTGGATCACGACCCACAACGGCCATCCGGACTACGTCGCCACCTACGATAGCGTGGGCCGTGAGCCGGACAAGCAGTGGATCACCATCGACACGAATCCGGCCAGCCCGTTCTACAACCGCATCTACGCGATGTGGGTCGTCTTCACCGGCCCACTCACCGCTCAGCCGCTCGTGTCATATGCGCAGGCACTGCCTGATGGCACGCATAGCGACTGGTCGGCTCCCATCCGGCTGCCGGAGGTCTCGGCTACCCCGACCGGCGCCACCTACTTGCTGCCCCATGTCACGACTGATGGGACGGTCTACACGACCCTGACAACGACCAAGCCAGAGAAGAAGTTTCGCTTCGACAAGATCGCGCTCGATCGGTCCACCGACGGCGGGGTCACCTGGACGACCGTCTCAACGGTCGCCGACAATATCGCCGCACCGCCGCTGATCTACCCGAACACGACCTTCAGAGATGGGATCGAGAACACCTTCGCTGTTGGTAACCACCTGTCCGCACAAGGTCATTACCCGCTCTATGTGTCCTGGGAGGACTTCAGCGCAGGCGCGGATAACATTATCCTCTCCGCCTCCTACGATGGCGGTCTCACGTGGAGTTCTCCTCTTCAGGTCAACGACAATGCGTCGCCGGTCGATGAGTTCCAACCCAACCTGACAGTCGCAGCCGATGGGACGGTGAGTGTCGCCTTCTACGATCGTCGCCTCAGTTGCCCCGCGGCTGGCTCGAAGGCTACTGCTGCTGGTATCCCCCTGGACCAGGTCAACCCCAATTATTCGGGTAGCCTGCCGCCGTATGGAGCCAGCAACTACTGCGTCAACGCCAGTGTGCAGTTCTACAAGGCCAATCTTACGCCATTGGGGCACAACATCCGTCTGACCCAGCACACCTGGGATCCGCAGTTGAATGCGGCGCACCCGGGCAGTGCTTCAGGTACTGAGACCTTCATCGGCGACTACTTCGGCAATACGACCAGCGGCTCGACGAATATATCGAGCTTTGTGAGTACGTACAACGATAGTTCCAATCCTAACAACCGCCAGCAGCAGGTCATTGCCACCGTCGCCATTCCGTAAGCGTTCCTCAAGTGGGAGGACAAGTGATCCTCCCACTTGAGGAACTTGAGAGGCAGTTGCTATCTTTAGCGCTGCCAGGCTCTCTCTAGCACACTTGCAATCATCATGACCTTGCTCCTGCCATGACTAGTTCCGGCGACTTTGCCTACCAGAGCGACGCGGCCTCGACCAACTATAGCACCGACTACCACGAAGTAACATCGGGGTCCAATGGCTCACCATGCTGCACAGCTGGCACTGGCTATGACCTGGCAAGCGGTCTTGTGGCTCTGCTTCTCGGTGTTGCGTTGCTACACCGAAGCAATCATCAGAAAGCAAAGGCATGCAACAAAAAAACCGGAGGAGCAGAACTTGTACGAGCAATGGGCTCCCGCGAAATAAATAAAGATAGAATATCCGTAGGCGGCGAAGGCATCCGCCCTTGTGAATATCCACAAAGGGCGGATAACTGTCCTCTAGACTTGTTAGTCCTGACAAACGAGTGATGCGTTTTTTCAGGCGTAAATGGTACGACGGTCAAGCAGGGCAATTGTTTCGTTGGTGAGTCCCCATTTTTGAATCAGGCTGCGATAGACGCCTCCAGCCTTCAACTGATCAAAGGCCGTCTTGACCGCAGTAAACATGGAGGTATCCCCCTTGCGCACGACAATCCCTTCTTCGGCTGCATTGACGACAGAGCCACCGACCGCAAACTGCCCGGGATGCTGTTTATTGTAATAGTCGGTCACTGGTGAGTCCTGGTAGGTTGCCACCACGCGACCATTTGCCAGCAATTGTACCACCGCCGTCTGATCTTGCAAGACGGTCAGTTTGATCGCGGGCTTGCCCGCCTTCTTACAGGCATCACTAGCAGTCTGCAAGTCGGTCTGCTCTACCGTGCCCGTTTGCACGCCCACCGACTGGCCGCAGAGGTCAGAAACACTTTTGATGTTCTTAGGATTGCCAGCCTGGACCAGGAGCGACTCACCGGCATTGAAGTAGGGGATAAAGTCAGCTTTCTTCTGACGATCCGGGTTAATTGTTACTGCTGAAATGACCACATCAAAGCGCTTGTTACCCAGATCATCGATGATCGTGTCAAACTTCTTGGTAACGACATTGGCTTTTAAGCCCATGCGCTGAGCAATAGCGGTGATGAGGTCAACATCAAAGCCGGCAGCCTTATTGGTGGTCGTGTCAATATAGGGGTTTGCCCATGGTTGGAACAGAAAGTCGGAATAGGAATCAGGGTCTCAGGCAAAAAAGCCAGCTTGCCGATCTAGACCAAGATGGAATATGATAAGGCAGGGAGTGAAGCTTTTTTGGCAATTGGCACACCTAGAGTGAGAAAATGGTACAATGCGGGCACGGTTTGAAATATGTAGACCAAAATTCCTTCTTTCCAAGGATGGTTCAGATGAAAGCTCATGCTCAGCGGACAGCTCGCTTACAACTGATTGCCAGTATGCTCGAGGGTCAGTCCTGGCAGCAGGCGCTGGTCACTGCAGATTTGTCCATAGGACGATCCAGCGCCTACCGCCTCGTGCAACAGGCGTGTGACCCGGAACAGAGCGAACGGCCTTTTCTCGACAACCGGCACGGCCACCCCTATAAGTTGACGGAACCGATGCGCCGCTGGATGGTGGAGTACTGCACGCAGCATCCGGGTGTCTATTCGAGCCAGGTCAAAGCAGAACTCCACGCGCGCTTTGGCTTGGAGGTCAGCCGAGGGCATATTAACCGGGTGCGCGCGGAGGCGGGAGTCACGGCGCCGTGGAAAGGACGAGCTAAAAAAAACGCATAGGGCCTGAGCCAGTGTGGCAAGAGGGAATAGGAAGCCTGCTCCTGCTGGCGGCTGCCCATCAGACAGGATTGCTGGCAACCCTTGACACGACGATTGAGGGCGTAGCGACCGCAACACCCACCAGCGGTCTCCCACTCAACCCGGCAGTGATAGAACGACTGCTCCTGACGCTGCTGTTTCTGCCGGTGGCTGGACTGGCCCGTACCTGGGATTTGCGCACCTACACCGGAACGTTGCTGGCTCTGGTGACGGGGCGCGGTTGCGCGTACAGCTATGCCTATGTCGAGCAGTTTCTCTCCTGTTTAGCTCATGCTCAGGTCGATGAAGGTCTCACCGATGCACTGGCCCAGTGGACCTGGGCCTTGTGGTACGAGGAGCAGACCCAGCAGGAGCAGGAGGCACAGGAGAAGCCAGAAGCCGTGTTCTATGTCGATGGCCATCGCAAAGCGGTCTACAGTGACGTGCTCGTTCCCAGGGGACCTGTGGGCAAGTTGGGCGGGAAAATCTTGGGGTGTCGAGAATTAGTCGTGCTGCATGATAATGATGGTCATCCGCTCCTGGCCACCACCCATCGAGGCGATCAGCATCTGACGATTGGTGCCCCTCAGTTGGTGCATCGCTACGAACAGGCGACGGACATCGCACACCTGAACTGGCTCGTGATAGATCGAGAAGGCATGGCAGCCGAGTTCCTGTACCAACTCCACGCTGAGGGACGGCGCGTCGTCACGCTGCTGAAAGTCAAGCAGTATGAGGATGAGGGGTCGTTTACCGAAGTGGGGGAGTGGGTTCCCTGGCGCGCTGACCGGTCTGGCAAGGTCGTCTGTGAAGTGGCGGCGGCTCAGTTTCAACTGACACGCCCCACGCAACCAAACCAGCCGTTGGCAGTTCAGGTGGCACTGATCCGGGACCTGCGCAAGCGTATCGTCTGTGAAGCCGGAACGGATGTCCAGATGGATGAGGACGAGCAATGGAAGGCCGATTTAGCTCCAGACCAGCAACAGTTCTGGGAGCCGGAGTGGCAGGCCACGCCTGCGTTGTCCGCGTCAACCCGACCAAAGCTCATCCCCATTGTGACAACGGCGGCGCAAGCCAATGCGGTAGAGTTAGCCCAAACCTACTTCCGGCGGTGGACCTGTCAGGAGAATGCCATCCGGGATTGGCTCATTCCTCTCAACCTGGATATCAATCATGGGTATGCAAAAGAGCCAGTGGCGAACTCGGAACTGGTCAAACAACGGACGGTCTTAGCGAAGCGTCTGGCCCATTTGCATCGACTGGCGGCCCAGAGCCGCCAGCGACTGCGCCAGATGCACACGTGCGGTCAGGTGCGAGAAGAGCAAGTCGTGATCTGGGAACAGCGGCAGCAGGAGAGGCTTTCACAAGTGACGGCACTGGAGACCATCGGGCAGCAGGCCGGTGAGCCTGGCTTGCATGCCATCAAAGCCCAGCAGGTAGAGGCAGAGTGGGAAGTGCATCATCGGCAGGTCTTGCGCGAAGCCACCAGCGTTGCTGAAAAACGCGAACTGAGCCACTGTGAACGGTCCTGTCGAGCCCTCCGACACGTCCTGCGAAAGCCGAGAAGACCTCCAGGCATGCGAACGCGAAATGTGGGAACTGGATAACACGAAAGATCAGATCATGACCCTCTTGAAGGTCGGACTGGCCAATCTGGGTATGTGGGTCCGAGATCACTACTTTGGAGCAAGCTATCAATCGTGTGGATGGGAACGCCTGGTGCCATTTTTCCAGTTGAGTGGGTGGGTCACCGCGACGCAAGCGGAGGTGAGGTTGGACTTCACTCCATTCAACCATCGGGCAATGGGACGGGATCTGCAAGAGCTGTGTCAAAAAGTGAATACCAGTGGAGTCTTGCTTCCAGATGGGAGGCAGTTGGTGCTCTCCGTAGGACAACGGCGGAGTGGATGCCTGAGCGGACCGTTGGCGAACACGGGGTAAATCCCTCTCTACTTATGCCAATTGGCAAAAAGCTTCACTCCCTGTCTTCTTCAGCGGCTGCCGCGAAGCGAAGGAGGAGCGAAATGCAGAAAGTGTTCATCAGCTACTCGTCAGGCGACTCTGATTTTGCTGAGCTGGCGAGGTTGCAGCTACAGCAACGAGGAATAGAGGTTTGGCTCGATCAAGGCGCACTCCATCCTGGTGATGATTGGAGAAAGAGCATCGATGAAGGCATTTCGTCCTCAGATGCACTGATCGTTGTATTGAGCCCCAGATCATCAATGTCATCATACGTGACCTTCGAATGGGCATATGCTTTGGGCAAGGGGCCAAAGGTTATTCCAGTTCTGCTTGAACCCACCAAGCTCCATCCAAGACTCGAAGCCCTTCACTATCTCGACTTTACCAATCCCAAGACGAGGCAGTGGGAGACGCTCTTCGACGAGATCGTTCGTCGAAACCAAGGTGCCCTTGACATCTTCTTGCGGGACTTCCCAGGTAGCTATAAGAGTGATCTGCAACAGGCTGAAGAGCTGTGGTTAGTCGGGGTATCCCTCAGAGATACGGTCAAAAGGCTCGAACCTGTGTTAGAGCGCAAACTGGAGAGTGGCCACAGCTTGCGCGTGTTGCTTGCTGAGCCACTCGCTTCTGTCGTTGAACCAGCGGTTCGACGCACATCCAAGGAACAAGATCTCGGTGCCGCTACTGCAGATAAATGCCGTGAGATTACAGGCACCATAAGGCGTTTGTGGAAGCTTCAGCTTGATCATAAAGCAGACGACCAGCTGCAGATCCGCACGACGAAGTATCCCTTGGGATACGGAGTCCACGCAATGAATCCAGCCAAACCCGACGGTGTCCTGTACGTCAAGTTGTACCCTTACAAGGCAGAGGAACAGGAGAAGCCGAAGTTTGTTCTTCGGGGAGGTCGTGACCAATGGTACGAATCTTTTACGCGAGAACTCTTCGCTCTCTGGCGGGACGGAAAACAACCGCCTAACACAGACACGCAGCCAACGCAGTGAACTGCGCGGTTGATATCCATCGTTAGGAGCCCGGTAGAAAGGAAGTGAAGCTTTTTTAACGTTGATATATCTAGAGTCAGACACAATGATTCGTGCCAACTGCCTATCAACAACAAAGCCGCTCTACCACTGCCACCAACCGCCTCTCTGATAGTGCCCCCGGTCTTTCCAAGTCTAGTCGTGTCGATAGTAAAAAAAGCTTTACTCCCTGTAAGG
>WNGM01002125.1_pt1 | contig 27632 bp, 24 predicted proteins | sample 5400571 | NCBI WGS metagenome assembly WNGM01 (sample SAMN13153378, study PRJNA577476) | soil metagenome | isolation source: 100 cm soil or saprolite under Garry oak tree replicate 2 | place: USA:California | collected 2016-06-15 | reverse complement strand
ACCCAGCGACCCGAACCCTCATCTTCTCCAACGAACGGGTCGCCCGCCGGGTTGGGGAGCCGGCTGGAGAAACGTGGACCTCTCCAGTGCCAGTTGATCTTCCTCCTTGCCGGTGAATCTTGTTCGTCCCGCGAGGAGCGAGTGACGCAGATGGGTTCTACGTGGTGGTGTCGGTGCTCTCATGGTGATGACTCGGTGAACTGAGCTGTGACGGCAGAGACGAAGGAGTCTGCGCCGCGTGACGCCTCCCCGGTCAGGAAGCGCGCCGTCGTGGTATCGCGCCAGCCTAGGAGGTGAAGTACCCGGCCTATCCCGACCATCTGCCCCTGTACCCGCACCGTAATATCTGTTGCCTCTCCCGCCGGTTCGACCGTGGCGAACTGCTGCAGTTCCCATCGAAGGGGAAATCGCGTGCGGACCGCTAAGACGGCCACGATCTGCGCCTCGACTTGCCGCAGCCACTCCCGCTCGCGTCGGTCCGAATCGGTCAGCCACCCCATGACCTGGGAAGCCTCGGCCGGCACCCGCAGCTGCCGCTCTGCGGCATATCCCCGCAATCCGGGAAACAGGGTCATTCAAGCCATTATGCCGGAAGCCGAGTTATGCCGAGACCGTGGCGTCTCAGTTGCCGGAGCGCCTGGCAACGACGACTGGGCGATCTACCGAGTGCGAAGCAGCGACCGACGGCCGACCCCTATTGGCGAGATGCGGGTCCATGGCCGAGACTGGCGAGACGCCTGCTTCCCGACCTGGCTTGACTATTGACGCTCGTGACGGCCACAGTGCGCCGAAGTGGGAGGATGAGGGTGTGATGGCCGGCACGGCTGGCGACGAAGCTGCGCCCTTGGTGGGTCGAGCCCAGGAACTGAACCTGTTGACGGCGCTCTTGGACGAGGTAGCGACGCGCGGTCAGGCGCTCGTGCTTCGCGGCGAGCCGGGTATCGGCAAGTCTCGGCTGCTGTCTGCCACCGCGCGGACTGCGCGGGAGCGTGGCATTTCGGTGCTCACCACGACTGGTGTGCAGTCGGAGGCGCATCTCCCGTTTGCCGGATTGCATCAGCTGCTCCGGCCGGTGCGCGCGCGTGTAGCCGAGCTGCCCGTTGCTCAGCGCGCCGCGCTCGACGCCGCTTTCGGCCTGACGCACGAAGTCGCGCCCGAGCACTACCGAATTGCGATGGCCGCGCTCGACCTGGTCTCGGAGGTCGCCGCCGATGCCCCGCTGCTAGTGGTCGTCGAGGACGCGCAGTGGCTCGACCGTCCGACGTCCGAGGTGCTCGCGTTCGTTGCTCGGCGAATCGAGTCCGACCCGATCATCATGTTGGCCGCCGCTCGTGACGGCTACCCCTCGGTGCTCGGCGATGCCGGGCTACCAGAGCACAGGCTCGCCGGCCTCGATGACGCGACAGCCGGAGCGTTGCTCGACGCGGCGGCTCCCGAGCTTCCGCTTGCGGCGCGCACCCGCGTCCTGCGTGAAGCGGCCGGAAACCCGCTCGCACTGCTCGAGCTGCCAGCCGTGGCGGGCGGGCCCGAGGACGGGCAATGGGTGCCGGGCGGCTTGCCGTTGACCGAGCGGCTCGAGCGGGCATTCGCCGCTCGGGTGTCCGAGCTACCCGACGAGACCCGCCTGGTGACAGCATGAGTGAAGTCCTGCACGCAGGCAGCTTCATCGCTGGGAATGCTTTGGATCTCGACCTGCTCGTGCCGGCTGCCGAAGCGGCCATCGTCGAGCTCGATCTGCAGACCCTCCGCTTCCGCCATCCGCTGATCCGCTCGGCGGTGCGTCAGAGCGCGAGCGCGCCCCAGCGCAGGCGGGTGCACGAGGCGCTCGCGGAGACGCTGGAGGCGGAGCCCGACCGTCGGGTCTGGCACCGCGCGGCACTGATCACCGAAGCGCACGAAGACGTCACCCTGGAGCTCGAGGAGGCCGGGCGGCGAGCGCTCCGCCGCGGGGCCCTCCACGTGGCGATCACCGCGCTGCGACGGCAGCCGAGCTCAGTGACCCTGCGCACCAAGGACGCCGACTCCTCTCGGCGGGCGAGCTCGCCGTCGAGCTCGGTCAGCCCGAACTCGCAGCGCCGCTGCTGCGCGAGGTCGATGAGCAGAACGGGCCAGTCGAGCGCGCGCTCGCGACCTGGATCGAGGAGATGATCAACCCGCCCGACCTCGGCGACGCTGAGCGCGTCGCGCGGGTCGTCGACGCGGTCGAGCGGGCGCGAGACGCGGGCGATCGCGACCTGCACGTCAGGTTTCTCTGGCTGGCGGTCTCCCGAGCGTGGTGGACCGATCCCGGACCGGCCGCTCGTCGCATCCTCGTCGACGCCGCTCGCCGGCTCGGCGGCTCGGGCCATCGGGACGCGCGCGTACTCGCCGTCTACGCCTGCGCCGACCCGGTCGGCCACGCGGCCGAGGCCCTGCCTCGGCTGCAGGCCGTGGCGGCCACGCGGACGCTGGATACGGAGTCCGTGCGGCACTTGGGGCCGGCGGCGCTTGCCCTCGGCGCCTTTGACGTCGCTGTTGGCTTGCTCGCGTCCGCCGCCGACGGTGCGCGCACGGAGGGGCAGCTGGGACACCTGCCTCGAATGCTCGTTCTCCACGGCATAGTCGCCTCGTTCCTGGGCGCGTGGGACATCGCCATTCCCGCCGGCGAGGAGGCGCGGCGGCTCGCGACGGAGCTCGGCGGACCGCTCTGGATCGCGGGAGGCGAGACCGTCCTCTCCCTGGTCGCCGGGATGCGAGGCGACGCCGACGCGGCCGAGCGCGGCGCTGCCCGCGCCGAGCAGCTGGGCCTGGCCGCCGGCGGCAAGGTCACCGTAGCCCTAGCTCAGTTCGGCCGCGTGCTCAGCGCGTTGGGAGAGCCGGCACGACGACGCATACGCGTCGGCCCGGCGGCTGTTCGACTCGGCCGATCCGGCGTACCACCCGGTCGTGGGCCGCTGGCTCATCGCCGACCTCGCGGAGGCCGCCCTCCACGCCGACCGCGTCGCCGAGGCGACAGAGCTGCTAGCGCAGGTGGAGGCCACGGCGGGTGCGCGACCGGCGGTCTGGATCGAGCTGAACCTGCGCCATGCACGCTGTCGCTTGAGAGCGACGTCGAGACCACCCGCAACGCGCTCGACCTCCAAGACGGCCCGGCGATCCTCGTCGGCCATTCCTACGGAGGCGTCGTGATCACGGAAGCCGGGCGGCACGACCGCGTCGCCGGCCTCGTCTACATCGCCGCGTTCGCGCCCGACACGGGTGAGTCCGTCAACGCGCTGATCGCCGATCCTCCCCCCGGCGCACCCGTGCCGCCTATCCTGCCGCCACAGGACGGGTTCCTGTTCCTGGACCGCGACAAGTTTGCCGACTCGTTCGCGGCGGACGTCCCCGCCGCCCAGGCGGCGTTCATGGCCGACTCGCAGGTCCCGTGGGGCGTCGAGGCGCTCAACGGCGCCGTCAGCGAGCCTGCCTGGCGCAGCAAGCCGAGCTGGTATCTCGTTGCGACTGACGACCGAATGATCCCGCCGCCGGCACAGCGAGCCATGTCCAAGCGGGCAGGTTCGACCGTCATCGAGGCGCCCGGCAGCCACTCGATCTACGTCTCGCAGCCGCACGCGGTCGCCGACCTGATCGCGCAGGCCGCCCGAGAGGCCGCTATCGAGACTGCGGAGACCGTGTGATGGCGACTCCTCAAACGAACAATCGACGGAGCCTCCGGCCGCTTGCGGCCTGACCAGCCCCAGTCAGCCGACCACCGGTGGGCTGATCCCAGCACCCCGGCCGATCGGGAGCAGCGGCGTGACACGATCCTCCCGGTCAACCCTGGCCCAACGCGGGATCAGGAGCGTGACGCGCATCGGTGCGTGTCACGCCCCTGCTTCGCTGGCGACACGCGGAGTTGACCGATGCCGTCAAGAGCCATGCTTTGCGGGCAAGCGTGATTGGCGGTCACGGCCAAAGAACGGTCCCGAGACACCACGAATAAGCATGGCGACCAGCTCTCAGGCATGCACCGGACCACCGACCTGTTGTCACCGCATGGGCGTAGGCTCGCTCAGTTGACGGCGTCGAGCGTCTTGTGGGGGTCTGGTGACTTCTGAGCCTGACGGGCAGGCCGATGGGCTGGGACTGGTGGTCGGCACGGTTCCCGCGACCCCGCTGCAGTTCTCGGTCGGGCTGGCGCCCGGCCAGTACGCGCAGCTTGACGACGTGGTGGTCACCCAGCGTCCGCTGCCCGGCCGGGCTGGGGTCCGGATCTCCGGCGTGGTGACCAACGTCGAGGCGGTGCACGAGGGCGCGCGGTTCGCCTCCGACGTGTTCCTGATCGCGGACGGCGCCTTGCCCGCCGAGGTCTGCGAGGTCGCCGAGGTAACCGTCACGCGGGTGGAGCCGGAACTGTACGTGCCGCCGCTGCCCGGCGCCACGGTGAGCCGGGCGGTGGGGGAGCAGCGGGAGTCCGCGCTGTACTTCGACGAGATGGGCACGTCCCGGGTTCCGGTGGGATTCGGCCGCGACGGGCAGCCGGTCTACGTGAACTTCGAGTTCCTCGACGGCACCCGCGGCGCGCATGTCTCGATCTCCGGGGTCTCCGGCATCGCCACCAAGACCTCGTTCGCCATGTTCCTGCTGCACTCGATCACCAACTGCGGCGTGCTGGCGGGCGAGGCGCACAACACGAAGGCGCTGGTGTTCAGCGTCAAGGGCGAGGACCTGCTCTTCCTCGACTACGCGAACAGCAGGCTGACCGCCGGCCAGCGGGCCAGGTACGCCGACCTGGGACTGCCGGCCAGGCCGTTCGGCAACGTGCGGGTGTTCGCGCCGCCGCGGAAGAACGATCCGTCAGGAACCCCCGACGTGCATGCTCGCGACCGCGCGGTCAGCCCTTTCTACTGGACGATCGCCGAGTTCTGCGAGCAGGAACTGCTGCCGTTCGTGTTCGCCGACGCCGAGGACGAGCGCGCCCAGTACACCATGCTGATCGCGCAGGTCGCGGCTAGGCTGCGGCGGGACGCTATCGCGGCCGGGACCGACGGCGCGGTCCGGGTCGGCGGCGTCGGCCCGGCCAACGACAAGATCATCCGCACCTTCGCCGACCTGGTCACGCTGCTCGAGGCCGAGCTCGGCGACGACGGCACCCGCGGCTCGTGGGTCGCGGGCAGCACGGTCATGGGCAGCGTGAACGCGCTGCTCAGAAGGCTCCGCTCGGCGGTGGCCCCGCTCGGCGTGATCGTCCGCGGCGACCTCGCGCACCGGGGCGAACGTTCGATCACCACCTCGCGCGCCCAGGTCACGGTCATCGACATGCACAACCTGCCGGACCGGGCCCAGCGGTTCGTGGTCGGCGTGACGCTGCGCGCCGAGTTCGCCCGCAAGGAACGCCAGGGGACGGCACGCCCGCTGATGTTCGTGATGCTGGACGAGCTGAACAAGTACGCGCCGCGTGAGGGGGACAGCCCGATCAAGCAGATCCTGCTCGACCTGGCCGAGCGCGGCCGCTCGCTGGGAGTGATCCTGATCGGCGCCCAGCAGACCGCGAGCGAGGTCGAGCGGCGGATCCTGGCCAACTGCGCGATCCGGGTCGCCGGGCGGCTCGACGCCGCCGAGGCGCTGCGCCCGGAGTACGGATACCTGCCGCCTGCCCAGCGGCAGCGCGCCACGCTGGCCAAGCCAGGGACGATGTTCATCGCCCAGCCCGACATCCCGGTGCCGCTGGCGGTGGACTTCCCGTTTCCCGCCTGGGCGACAAGGCCGAGCGAGAAGGGCGAATGGGCCGGGCACGACCCCGGGCCGGCCAAGCCCGCTGACCCGTTCGCCACGATCCCGGGCGCCGACGACGTGCCGCCGTTCTAGCCGCCACCGCGAGGAGAGCAATGAGGATCCTGCACACGAGCGACTGGCACGTCGGGAAGGTACTCAAGGGCCGGGACCGCCACGACGAGCATGCCGCGGTTCTCGGCAGCATCGTCGCGGCGGCCAGGGACCAGGACGTGGACCTAGTGCTGGTGGCCGGCGACCTGTTCGAGACCGCGGCGCCGACGGCGAGGTCGCAGGGACTGGTCATGCGCACCCTGCTTGAGCTGCGCGAAGACGGCCGCCAGGTCGTAGTCATCGCGGGTAACCACGACAACCAGAGCCTCATCGATGCGGTGTACCGGCCGGTGCTCGGCGAGATCGGGCTGCACGTTCTTGGCCTGCCCAAGCGCCCCGACGCCGGCGGCACATTCTGCCTGCGCGGGCGCGACGGCACCGACGTCACGGTGGCCGCGCTGCCTTTCCTGTCGCACCGGTACGCGGTCCGCGCCGCCGAGGTGATGTTCCGCGAGTTCGCCGAGCACGCGCTCGACTACGCTCAGCGGGTCGCGGAGATCATCCGGATGCTGACCGAGGGGCTCACCGCCGACACGGTGAACGTGATCTCGGCGCATGCCACGCTGCTCGGCGGCCGGAGGGGCGGCGGCGAGCGGGACGTGCAGACCAGCCTGGACTACGAACTGCCCGCCGGAATATTCCCGGCCAGCGCGCACTACGTCGCCCTGGGGCACCTGCACCGTCAGCAGGAGATCCCCGGCCCGTGCCCGATCTTCTACTCCGGGTCGCCGCTGGCCGTCGACTTCGGCGAGGAGGCCAACGAGCCGTGCGCGCTGATCGTGACGGCCGAACCGGGCATCAGGGCAGACGCCAGGCCGGTGCCGATCGCCGGCGGCCGCCGTCTGAAGACGCTGCGCGGGACGCTGGAGCAGGTGACCGCCGAAGGGGAACAGGCAGGCGACGCGTACCTGCGGGTCGTGCTCGCCGAGCCCGGCCGGGCGGGGCTCGGCGACCAGGTCAGGGAGAAGCTGCCTAACGCTCTGGAGGTGCTGCTCGACGACGCGCACCGGCCTCGCCCCGGCGCCCGGGCCGGGGCCATGTTCGCCGAACTGCTCGACGAGGTCACCAGCGGGGCAGGTGATGCCTGATGCGCCCGGTACGCCTTCAGCTCGACGGGTTCGGCTGCTACCGCGAGCCGGCCGATATCGACCTGCACGACGTGGACTTCTTCGCCCTGGTCGGACCGACGGGCTCGGGCAAGAGCACCGTCATCGACGGACTGTGCTTCGCGCTCTACGGCACGGTGCCCAGGTGGGGCAGGGAGAACGTGATCGCCCAGGCACTCGCGCCCGCGGCCAACGCCTGCCGGGTCTGCCTCGTCTTCGAGGCGGGCGGCAGCCGGTACGCCGTGGTGCGGGCGCTGACCCGCGACAAGAAGGGCCTGGTGCACACCAAGGAGGCCAGGCTCGAGCTGATTGACCCGCAGGTTCCGCCCGACGCGCCGCTCGCCGACCTGCTCGCGGCCAGCGTCCGGCCGCTGGCCGAAGGACCCGACGAGGTCAAGTCGCAGGTGCAGGCGATGCTGGGCCTGACCTACGAGCATTTCACCCAGTCCGTGCTGCTGCCGCAGGGCAGGTTCTCCGAGTTCCTGCACGCCAAGGCCGCCGACCGGCAGGACCTGCTGGTGCAGCTTCTGGCCTTCGGGATCTACACGACGGTGGGCCAGCAGGCTCGCAAGCGGGCCGACCTAGCCAGGGAACGGCTGCGGACGGCGCAGAGCGCGCGGCAAGCCCTGACCGACGCGAGCGAGGAGGCCGAGCGGCAGGCCGAGGCCAGGGTGCGGGCGCTGGCCGACCTCGCGCGCGACGCCGAGCAGCGGCTGGCGATCTTGCGCGGGCTCGGCGAGCGGTCCGGGCAGGCGCAGCAGCATGCGGAGGCTGCGCGCGCCGATGCGGCGCTGCTCGCCGCCGTGCGTGCGCCCGCCGACGTGCCCGGTCTCGCCCGGCGGATCGATGCCGCCAGCCGGCTGGTCGCCAAGCGCGCCGCGCAGCGCGACCGGGCCGAGCAGGCCGAGGCCGAGGCCCTGCAGGCTCGTGACGCGCAGCCCTCCAGGGCCGTCCTCGAGCGGCTGCGCGACGCGTACGCCGAACGGCGCCGGGTGGACGCTCTGCTGGCGCGCCGACACCGGGACCTCGCGGGCAAGCGTGCGGATCAGGATGTCCTGGCGGCGGAACTCGAGGCCGCGGAGCTCAAGCTCCAGCGGGCGCGGGACGACTGCGCCAGCGCCGAGCAGGAGCACGCCGCCGTTGCCCTGGCGCAGGAACTCCGCGTCGGCGCGGACTGCCCGGTCTGCCTCCAGCCGGTCACGGCCCTGCCGCACCACCGCGTCCCCGCCGACCTGCTGGAGGCCAGGACAGCGGCGCAGTGGGCGGCTAGCGAGGCCAAGCATGCGCGGACGGCGCACGACCAGGCGGCGCGGGCGGCCGCCGCCGCGGGCAGCATCGCGGACGAGACCAGAGCCCAGCTGCTCCAGGTGTCGGCGGCGCTGGCCGGGGCGCCCGGCGAGCCGGAGGTCGCCGCCTCGCTGGAGGCGATCGCCCGGGCCGACGAGGCGCTCGGCCAGGCCCAGCGGGCGGTGCGGGCAGCGCGGCAGGCTCTCGCGTCCGCGGAGCAGGAGCGCGCCACGCTGACCGAGGAGGAACTGCGGGCCTGGGCCGATCTGAGCGAGGCGCGGGATTCCGTCGTCCGGCTCGGCGCCCCGGCGACGCGGGGCACCGACTTGGCCGCCGCGTGGGACGAGCTGACCGGGTGGGCCGCCGGCCAGCACCAGGAACGCGGGTCGCGCCAGGCGGACCTGGATGCGGCGGCGACCGCGCTGCAGCGCGAGGTCGCCGACGCCAGGTCCGCGCTCACCGAGCAACTAGCTGAGCAGGGCATCACTGGCCTGGCCGATCCCGCCAGGTGCGAGTCGGCGATCGCGACGCAGTCCGAGCGCGCCGCGAACCGGCTCGCGGCGGTGCGCGCCAGCCGGAGCCAGGCAGCCGCCATTGACGAGCAGATCCGCGCCCACCAGGAGGATGAGCAGGTCGCGGCCATGCTGGGCCGGCTGCTGCGGGCGTCGTCGTTCGAGCGCTGGCTCTGCGGCGAAGCGCTGGACTCGCTGGTGGCCGAGGCGTCGCAGACGCTGATGGAACTCTCTGGCGGGCAGTACCAGCTCGACCGCGACGAGCGCAACGACCTGGTCGTCGTCGACTACCAGGACGCGGGGGCCAGGCGCCCGGTGCACACGCTGTCGGGCGGCGAGACGTTCCAGGCCTCGCTCGCCCTCGCGCTGGCCCTGTCCCAGCAGGTCGCCGGCCTTTCCGCGGGCATGAGGGACCTGAACTCGATGTTCCTCGACGAGGGTTTCGGCACGCTGGACGAGGACACGCTGGAGACCGTCGCCAGCACGCTCGAACGACTCGCCGCTGACTCGGACCGGATGGTCGGCATCGTCACCCACGTGCCGGCGCTGGCCGAGCGCGTCCCGGTCCGCTTCGTCGTCGGCCGGGCCGGGACCACGTCGACGGTGCGCAAGGAGCGGGTATGACCGCTACGCCCGCCACCGGGCCGACTGGGAGCGAGCCGGCTGGGAGCGGGCCGACCGCGACAGGGCCGGCCGCATCGTTCGCCTTCACCGTCGACCCGTGGGATCCCGGGTACGGCCTCGCGTACGCCGACGAAATGGATGGCGGAGCCGTCACCGAGTCGAGCGCGGAGCTCGGCCTGGACTTCGAGGTGCCCGCCGCGCGGTGGCGGCCGCTCGATCCCGACCAGGCACTCGCGTTGCCCGCCCTGGTGCTCTTCCTCGATGGCGTCCGGCGGATCGACGCGCAGGTCTGGGTGCATGGCGGCAGCCCCCAGCCGGGCCCGGGGATCGCCGCGTCGTACGCCGCCGGCCTGGTCGCGTGCGACGGAGCCGCGCGCATCGCCGACGTCACCGTGGAGCGCGGCTTGTTCACGGCGGCTCCGGCCGCGGCCGACATCGTGACGAAGTCCGCGCGGTATCCGGCGCGGCATGTCGAGGGCACGGGCATCGACCAGCTTTCACTCGCGTTGCAGCGCCGGCTGACCGAGGCGGAGGTCCAGCTCGCGCTCGCCTTCCGCGCGCGGCATCCGGCCGCCGACGACCTGCTCGTCGTCGACGGGCCGCTGCGCGGCCGTACCCATCTGGACGGGACGGTCGGCTACATCAAGACCCACCATGCGTCCTACCTGCCCGGCGACCAGGCCGGCGTGGTGGCCGCACTGCGTCCTGGCCAGCGCACGCCGGCCTTCACGATGGGCACGTCCTGGCGGCGCACTTCCTGGTACCTGCAGCTTCCCGGCACTCCAGGAGTGCCCTGGTCCGGCGTCGTGCGGGTCGAGTGCTCGGCCGAGCTCACGGCCGCCGAGGTCACCGGGCTTGCCGACGTCACCGCCCGGGTGCTGCCGCCGCTGGCGAGCACACCGCACAAGGATCCGCGGGCACCGCAGAACCTGGTGCCCGTCGGCGGCCTGGAACGTGAGCTGCGGCGCAGGCTCGGCGACCAGCAACTGCTCTACCGCGCTCTCCGCTCGGCGGCCGTGAACTGGCGGCCGTTCTCAGCCGTTTCAGGGACATGAGCGGAGGAAAGACGACAGTTGAGGCCCGCTCAGCCGACGCGCCGGCCTGCCAGCCTGGCCCTGGACGACGGCTCACGCAGCAGCGGACCCCTGGTTCGCGCCAGGAACTCGCGGTAGGTGTCGGGAGGCCTGTGCGGGTCGGGGAGGTAGCGATCGGGCGCGCCGCATCCCGTCCACCGACGACCTCCTCGCATTGCCCGAACGACTGCTCGTCATCATCAGAAACGCTCGCAGTAAGCCCGCGGCCACCGCATCGGGCAATTGCCCTTGCCTTCCTGGTGGGCGGGGCCTTAGCCGAACCGTGCTGCCGAGGCCGCGCGGGCCTGGCGTCTCACTGGTACGAGATCATCACCGGCTGCGGGGAGTTGGACATCGTCTGAAGCGGGCTCAGCATCGGATCGTCCTTGACGAAGAAGTTCTTCCACCCGAAGAACACGCCGGACGGCGCCGCCCCGGTGACCGCCTGCCACGTCTGCAGCTTGTCGGCCTGCGTGCCCTGCCCGTCCATGTGGATGACGATCGCCAGGTCGTCGTGGGTTGTGTCGAGCCGCTGCTCGCCGGCGATCATCGACAGCCTGAACTGATGCAGCACCAGCAGTTTCTGCGGCAGGCGGGCCCGAGCCGTCAGGCGAGCCAGCCACTCGATCACGCTGTTGACTTCGCTGCTGTCGACGCTGCCGATCTGATTCAGCGGCCGCTGACCTGCCTGCAGTTTCCACTCGGGGTCGAGCGCCAGCCCCACGTTAGGCAGCTCAAGCAACCGCCGATACCGCATGGCCTGGGTGAGCAGGCTGGCCCGGCCGGGCTGAAGGTCGAGGATCACGTACATGCCCGTGGCGCTCGCCCGGCCTACCCAAGGCCGCAACGCGGCCACCGCGGACTGGTGGGAGTAGCTGCCATCGCGCCCGGGGTTGGCCTGCGCCACCGTCGCGATGATCTCGAATGCCGGTATCACCGGCGCGCTACTCAACGGCCGGTAGGAAGCGGCGATGTCCCGGATCCGGGAAATGCTCGCGCTCAGGCCTTGCTGGCCGAGGGCTCCGAGCATGGGCGTGCCCGGGTATCCGTATAGGGCGAGCAGCCGGTGCATCGGAAACAGGACCTGTCCGCCGCCGGGCAGCTGCACTCCGGTCTCCGCTACGGCGACCCGGGCCGCGAGCAGGCGAGCCGGACCGAATCGCCCGCCCACGGCGAGCACATGCCGCGGCTTGGCGGCCGACATCGCGGAGATCGCCGCAGGATCGGCGCGCGGGTCGTAGCCGGCGATGTCAACGACCTGAGCGCCAGCGGCCCTGGCCGTGGCGACCGCGGCGGTCGCCCCCGCAGTGGTGTCGCCGGCGTGCACGAGCACGACCACGTGATGCAGGGGCGCTGGAGCTCTGGTCGCGGGCAGGGCGGTTGGGTCGGTGGTCACCTGGACCCGCGGTAGCTGCGCTGCGAGCATGCCCGCCGCGACCCCGACGTCGAGCACCGCGCGGATGTTCAGCGAACGGACCGCGGTCCGCAGCACGACGGCGGCCGACATTGTCGTCACGTCAGGCTGGGTGGCCTGCGGCCCGGTAGCCCGCGGCCCTTCACCATGGGGCCCGGTGGCCCGCGGGAAGACCAGCAGGAGCGGCGCGTGCGCGCGCTCGGCCCTGGCGGCGGCCTCCGTGAGGTCGGCCACGCGGTCCGCGTTCGCGACGACGGCGACGGGCGCGGAGGCGAACATCGTCGATGCCGCGTGGGCGGCGACCAGGTCGGCCGGATCGGCCAGGACCGACGTCGTCGCCACCGGGGGCCTGGTAACGGCGGTCAGGCTGGCGGTGGCAGGACGCGAGTGCCCGGGTCCGCCTTCGTACGCCGTCGCACCGGCCGCGACCGCTGCCGACAGCGCGACTACGGCGCCGACCACGATCCGCGGCTTGCCGCCGGCCGCAGCGAACCCGCGAGCCGCGGGCCGCGGCGCCCGGGCGCGGTGGGTTCCGATCTTAGGGTCGCGCCATCGCCAGAGCACCGGATTTCTCCCCTATGAGATCCATCGCCCATCGGTGTTGTCCCGGGCAGCGGCATGAGCGCCTGCCCGTGGCCAGGCCCGCGATTGCGATCGGATACCGGGTATGCCGGTTGAATAATAGCGATGCCGAAAAAGCTTCCGGGAGTCTTTCAGAGCGAAATTCAGCAAGCTTTCGCATAACCTTTTTTGCGCGGTCGGAATGTGTCAGTAAATCTCCTCGCGACAGGCGCGATGTCACTGAAGTAACGTACTTTCTGCCTACGACGGAGGCTGGTCGGCGTGCACCGGCTCAAGGACAGGCTCAAGGACCGCTGCCCGGCCAACGCTCGAGCACCCGACAGTCACCGCGGTGCGGGGTGGATCTTCGCCGACGATATCTACTCAGCAACTGGCGATGCGGCTAGCCGCTGACGCCGAGCTGGAAGTGGAAGTCGCCGACGTGCACGGCGAGGTTGAATCCGCCGAAGTGATGAATGACCAGCGCGGCGAGGATGATCAGCAAGATCGCCACCAGGAACCAGAACAGCCACCAGAGGAGGGCCGGCACCGTGCTTCTTATGCTCATGGCCGGCAACTGCCCGCCAACAGCCGAAGTATGCCGGCAATCCTCGCAATCCTCGCAGTGCAGGGTATGTTTGGCGGCCGCGAAGATGGGCAGTTCCGACGAGTTCTGCCAATGAGGGGAGAGCTAAGAATGGCTATCGTGCTGCTGGCCCTGCTGATAGTCCTGATCTTCTTCGGGCTGGGTTTCGCGCTGCACGTGCTCTGGTGGATCGCGATTATCGCGCTCGTGGTGTGGCTGCTCGGCTTCGTGCTGCGTGTCGGCGAATCGGCTGGCCGGTCGCGTCGCCGCTGGTTCCACTGGTAACTGCACGCCGAGCTAGGAGCGCGCCCGATCCGGTGAATCGGCCGGACATGCGGGTAGCGAGGAGTCATGGCAGTCGACGCGCGCGAGACCGAGATCAAGTACGAGGCGACAGCGGGCACCTCGTTGCCCAGCTTCGATGACCTGCCCGAGGTGGCGCGTACCTGCGGGGCGGCGGACGAGCAGCTGGACGCCGAGTACTTCGACACCGGAGATCTCCGCCTGATCCGGGCGGGGATCACGCTGCGGAGGCGTCAGGGCGGGCATGATGCCGGCTGGCACCTGAAGCTCCCCGCCGGCAATCACACCAGGCGCGAGATCCGGCTGCCGCTCGGCGGCCCCGGCGGGAAGGTGCCCGGGGAGCTGGCCAGGCTCGTCCGGGTGCATACCCGCAGCGAGGAGCTGAGGCCGGTGGCCAGGATCAGCACGCGGCGGCGGCGCCTGCTTCTGCTCGGCGGCTCCGGCGAGTCGCTCGCCGAGGTGGCTTCCGATCACGTCACCGCGCGGGCCGTTGGCGATCCAGCGCGCCAGTCGCAATGGCATGAGGTCGAGGTCGAGCTGACCGGTGGTGACCGTCACACGCTCGCGGCCGCCGACCGGCTGCTGCGGCGCGACGGCCTGAGCCGGGCCGGCCAGTCGGCCAAGCTGGCGCGCGCGCTCGGCCTGCCTGAGCCAGAGCCCGGCCCCCGGCCCTCGCTCCGCAGGTCGGCTCCGGCCGGTGACGTGATCACTGGCTACCTGAGGGCGCAGCTTGGCGCCCTGAAGGTGCTGGACCCGATGGTGCGTGGCGATGAGCCCGACTCGGTGCACCAGATGCGAACGACGGCCCGCAGGCTGCGCAGCACGCTGCAGTCGTTCGACCAATTCTTCACCCGGTCAGCGACCGAGCCGCTCGCCGCCGAGCTGCGGTGGTTCGGCACGGTGCTCGGCGAGGCGCGCGATGCCGAGGTGCTCGCCGCGCACTTGGCCGAGCATGTCAGCCAGATCCCGGCCGGGCAGGTCGTCGGTCCTGTCATGGCCCGGGTGCGGGGGCATTTCGCGCGGCTGGGCGCGGACGCTCAGGCCGGCGTGCTCGAGGCGCTGGACTCGCCGCGTTACTTCGCCCTGCTCGACCAGCTTGACCAGGTGGTGAGCTCGCCGCCGGGTACCGACCTGGCCGGGCGGCCCGCGGGCGAGGTGCTGCCCGCGGCCGTGCGCCGCACCTACGCCAGGACCAGGCGCCGGATGAAGCGCGCACTGCGCACGCCGCCCGGCGATCGCAGGGATGTCGCCCTGCACCGGGCGCGCAAGGCCGCGAAGCGCGCCCGCTACGCGGGCGAGGCCGTCGTGCCGCCGTTCGGCAAGCAAGCGAGCCGGTTCGCCAGGCAGATGAAGCGGCTGCAGTCTGTCCTCGGCGAGCATCAGGATGCCGTGATCGCCCGCCAGCTGGAACGAGATCTCGGCATGAGCGCTCACCTGGCCGGCGAGAACGCGTTCAGCTACGGGCTGATGTACGAGCGGGACAGCCAGCAGGCGGATCGCCTGGCGGAACGTTCCGGGCGGTGCTGGCGGAAGGCGTCTCGCGCCCGCTACCGGCGCTGGCTGCGCTGAGCTGGGATCGCGCTGAACCGGGGCTGGAAGTTTGAGTCCCGGCTTTCGGGTGAGCGAGAGCAGGTATGAGTAGCATCCAGACTCGCGACGAACCGGCCGGTACAACCGGCAGAAACTTCGTCGCGTCCTTCGCGATCGGAGTCGGCGGTACCGGCTGGCTGAATCGTTCGGTCGAGCAGATCACCAGCCTGTTCGAGCGACAGGCCGAGGGAGACCGGACCGGCATCTGCACGGCCCGTGATGCCGATGCAGCCTCGGCCTGACGCGCGCGGCCCGGGCCGCCCGGTGGTGGCGGTCGCGAACACGCTGCCGATCCGCCACGGCGACGACGGCTGGGAGTTGTCGCCAGGCGGGCTGGTGACCGCGCTGCGGCCGATCATGCAAGCGCGCAGCGGCGCCTGGGTCGGCTGGGACGGCGGCACCAAGGAGTTGCCGCCGAAGCTTCCGGCCATGGAGACCAGGCTGTTGCCGATCCACCTGTCAGCCGCCCAGGTCCGCCAGTACTACCAGGGGTTCGCGAACACTACCCTGTGGCCGCTGCTGCACGACGCGATCGAGAAGCCGCGGTTCGAGCGGTCCTGGTGGCGGAGCTACCGGGACGTGAACGCGGCCTTCGCCAGCGCGGCGGCGGACGCGCTCAGCGAACTCCAGAACGCGCTCGCGTGGGTGCACGACTACCACCTGACCCTGGTTCCCCGCCTGATCAGGGAACGGCGGCACGACCAGCCGATCGGGTTTTTCCTGCACATACCGTGGCCGGCGCCTGAGATCTTCGCCCGGGTGCCGTGGCGCCAGGACATCTTGCTCGGCATGCTCGGCGCCGACGTGATCTCCTTTCACGCCGAGCGGTACCGGGACAACTTCGTCCGGCCCTGCGCGCGCCTGCTCGGCGACGCAGACGTCCACGTGCGCGGACCGGTGATCGTGATGCCCGATCAGCGGGAGGTGACGACCACCACCGCGCCCATCTCGATCGACGCGGCTGAGTTCAGCCGGCTGGCCGCCGATCCGGTGACCGCCGCCGAGATTCAGGGCCTGCGCGAGCAGTTCGAGGGTCGCACGCTGCTGCTCGGGGTAGACCGGCTGGATTACACCAAGGGCATCGTCGAGCGGCTGTTGGCCGTTAAGGCCCTGCTCGAGCGGCGTCCCGACCTTTGCACCGCGATCACGTTCCTCCAGGTCGCGGTGCCGAGCCGGGACAATGTCGCGGAGTACCGCAGCCTGCGCACGGCGGTCGAAGGGCATATCGGCAGGATCAACGGCAAACTGACCCAGCCTGGCTCGGATGTTCTTGTGCACTACCTGCATCGCAGCCTGCCTGCGCGCCAGCTCGTGGCGTACTACGCCGTCGCCGACGTGATGCTCGTCACACCGCTCATCGACGGGATGAACCTGGTAGCCAAGGAGTACGTCACCGTCCAGCACGCGCTCGGGGGCAGCGGGTCGATGATCCTCAGCGAGTTCGCCGGTGCCGGGTCCGAGCTGCGTCAGGCGGTGCCGTGCAACCCCTTCGACGTGGAGGGCCTGTCGCTGCGGATCGAGCACACGCTGGAACTGGCCGCGAGCGTGCGGCGGGCGGCCATCGAGTCGATGGCCAGGCACGTGACAGAGCACGACGTCCACCGCTGGGTCGCCAGCCAGCTGGGCGACATCGAGGCGGTGACACACCCGGCTTCGAGCGTGCCGGGGAACTCCCGCATGCTCGTAGCGGGCTCGAAGGGACGCTACCGGGTCTCGTCATCCGCCCGGCGCTAGTGTGGCTGGCGTGACGCAGCGGCCTGACTATCGCGAGCCTCCGGTACCTGCCTTCCTCTTCGACCTCGACGGCACGCTGATCGACAGCGTGTACCAGAACGTGATCGCCTGGCGCAACGCGCTGGCCAAGCTCGATATCGACCTGTCAGTCTGGCGGATTCACCGGCGGATCGGCATGAGCGGCGGGCTGTTCGTCTCCGCGCTGCTGCGCGAGACGGGGCGGTCGCTGTCCGCGGACGACATCGGGAGGCTGCAGCAGGACCACGCCGCCGAGTACCTGGCCCAGGTGGACTCCGTCCGGCCGCTGCCCGGAGCGCGGCAGCTGCTTGCGGCTCTGACCGCGCAGGGAGTTCCCTGGGCGATCGCCACCAGCGGCCTGCGGGTGATGGCGGAAAGCGCGCTCGCCATGCTCGGCCTGCCCGACGACGCGCCGATGGTGACCAGGGACATGGTCAGGCACGCCAAGCCGGACCCCGACCTGTTCCTGGCCGCCGCCGCACTGCTCGGCGCCGACCCCGGCCAGGCCATGGTGGTGGGGGACAGCGTCTGGGACCTGCTGGCCGCGCGGCGGGCAGGAGCCCTCGGCATCGGGCTGCTGTCGGGCGGGTACGGCCGCGAGGAACTCGAGCGGGCCGGTGCCTACCGGGTCTACGCGGACCCCGCCGAGCTGCTGCGGCACGCCGACGAGGTCGGCCTGCGCAATCTCACCGGCCTGCCCGACGAGGCCAGCTGACCTGTGCTCAGCCGACCGTGCCTGGCCGATCGTGGTCAGCCGATGTGCCGGTGCAAATCGGCGGCCTTGGACGGGCCTGGCTCGGCGGCGGCGATCCACGGACCGGGGATCGACGGGTCGATGATGCCATCCTCGAGCCACGCGTGGCGCCCGTTCAGTACCTGGCGCGCGAGTGCCGAGTCGGCGGCGTCGGTGTTGGTCCAGAGCTGGCCGAAGAGCGCCTCGGCGCGCAGCCTGGCGTGCATGCAGAACGCGTCGGCGAGCTCGCGGGCCGGGGCGCGCCGCCTGGTGCCCGCGGCTACCTCGGCGTCCAGCTGCGCGCGAACGCACACGGCGCTCATGGCGAACAGCTCGGCGCCGATGTCGACGATCCTGCCGAGGAAGCCCTGCTTGCGCTCGAGCCGCCCCTGCCAGCGCCCCATCCCGTAGAAGGTCACCCGGGCCAGCTTCCTGCTGGCCCGCTCCACATAGCGCAGGTGCGCCGCCAGCGGGCCGAACTCCCCGTAGGCTCCCGGCCGCTGGCCCCGGCCGGCCACCAGCGTGGGCAGCCACCGAGCGTAGAACTGGCCGGCCTGGGCGGCGGCCCGCGCCCGGCGAGCCGCCGGGAGATCGCGGTCGATCAGGTCGCCTGCCGCTGACAGATGCGCGTCCACGGCCTCGCGGGCGATGAACAGCCGCATGATCTCGGACGAGCCTTCGAAGATCCGGTTGATCCGCATGTCGCGCAGCATCTGCTCGGCAGGGACGCCGCGTTCGCCCCTGGCAGCCAGCGACTCCGCCGTCTCGTAACCGCGGCCACCCCTGATCTGCACGAGCTCGTCGACGATGATGCTGGCCATCTCCGAGCAGTAGAGCTTGGCGATCGCGGCCTCGATCCTGATGTCGTTGCGCTTGTCGTCGGCGAGCTGGCTGGACAGTTCGACCACGGCCTCCAGCGCGTAGGTGGTCGCGGCGATGAACGAGATCTTCTTGGCGACTGCCTCGTGCTCGCCGACCGGACGACCCCACTGGACTCGCTGGCTGGACCACTCTCGCGCGAACTTCAGCGCGAGCTTGCCCGCCGCCGCGCAGCTGGCCGGCAGCGACAGCCTGCCGGTGTTCAGCGTCGTCAGAGCGATCTTCAGGCCCTGGCCCTCACCGCCGATCCGGCTCGCGGCGGGGACGACGACTTCATGGAACCTGGTGAGGCCGTTCTCAAGGCCGCGCAGGCCCATGAACGCGTTGCGCCGCTCGACGGTGATCCCTGCGGCGCTGCCCTCGACGACAAACGCGGTGATCCCGCCGCGGTGCCCTTCGCTCGCAGGCACCCGGGCCATCACCACGAGCAGGTCAGCGACCACGCCGTTGGTCGTCCAGAGCTTGACCCCGTTCAGCACGTAATCGGTCCCGTCGTCCGACGGCACCGCCGTCGTGTTCAGCCTGGCCGGATCCGAACCGACGTCGGGCTCGGTGAGCAGGAACGCGCTGATCTCGCCGCGCGCGCACCGCGGCAGGAACTGCCGCTTCTGCTCGTCGGTCCCGAACAGCGCGAGCGGCTGCGGCACCCCGATCGACTGGTGCGCGGACAGCAGCGCGGCGACCGCCGGCGAGGCAGATCCGGCGATGATCAGCGCCCGGTTGTAGTACAGGTTGGTCAGCCCGAGCCCGCCGTACTCGGGCGCGATCTTCATCCCGAACGCTCCGAGCGACGCCAGGCCGCGCACGACGTCAACGGGAATCTGCGCGTCCCGTTCAATCTGCGCGCCGTTGACCGACTCCTCGCAGAACGCGCGCAGCCGGGCGCAGAAGTCCTCGCCGCGCGCCGATGCGTCCTCGCCCGGCCGCGGATGCGGGTGGATCAGGTCGAGCCTGAAGTCGCCGAGGAACAGCTGCTTGCCGAAGCTGGGCTGCCGCCACCCGGCCTCACGTGCTTCCTCTGCCGTCTGGCGCGCCTCGCGCTCGCCGACGTGCCGGACTGGATCTGCCGTCGGAGTGCTCATGGATGATCCCGTCTGGTGGTCGTCACCTAGCAATTGCCCGTTCTACCGACTGGTAACACAACCCAGTTCAGCACGGCGCCGCACCCCGGCTGCGGAGCATGTTCGCCATCCCCGACGCACGCCTTCGCGCGCTGGGCGAGGTCAGCGGCAGACGCGTACTCGAACTGGGATGCGGCGCCGGCCAGCGGAAATGCTCTGGATCGCCCGCAAGCTTTGCGGAGCCGCAACCGATGATATGAGTCGTAAGCCCACCCGGCCGACGCCTTCAGCGCATCGCGGCCGCGTTGATCAGGCGGTCGCGCCCGCCTGGTCGGCGACGGGGGCGTCGGCGACCGCGCCGTCGAGATAGCTGACCATGTGGGCGGCGATGGCGGGGACTCGCGGGCCGGGCAGCACCGTGCCGGTGAGGTTCAGCGGATCGGCCGCGGAGATCCGCACCAGCTCGCCGCTGCGGGGCTGCTTGCGGATGGCGCGGAGCACGTCGATCGCGTCCGGGTGGGCGTACTGCTCGCCGCTGAACCCGGTCACGAACCGGCCGCCGCGGATCGTGCCCCTGGCCTCCATCCGCCGGAACGCCCAGAGCACGTCCCGCCACGGCACCGCGAGGCTTTCCCTGGCGACCACGTCCCGGAAGACCACGCCCCAGCGGGCGGCGAGCTGCTCGGCCACGGCCTCGGCGAGCTCGTCCCTGTCGCCCGCCGCGAGTGTGCTGGGCAGCAGGGACCAGCGGCCCGACGCGCCGCCGGTCGTGCCGGCCAGGCCCCGGCGCAGCCCGCGCGGCTGGGGGAGCGAGTGCCGTGCGCCGCGCCGCAGCAGCGAGCGGACGGCGCGGAATCCGTCCGCCGTGACTAGCCCGCGCGACACGCCGTCCCACAGCGCCTGGTCGATCTCGTGCGGCGGCCTGCCGGTGACCGCGGCCAGGTCGTGCCGGAACAGCGCGCCACCTCTGCGGAGCGCGTCGAGTACGTCCAGGGTGCGGCCGGGTTCTGGCTCGGCCGGGGCCAGGTCACCGCGGACCGCCCGCAGCAGCCAGGGCAGGTCGTCGCGGAGCGCAAGGGTGATCGGGGTGGCACGGGACGGCCTGCCGGTGCGGGCCTGCTGCTCGGGATCGGCGTCGCGGACCGACAGCCGGCCCCAGGACGCCTGCCCGGACAGGCAGAGGTCGTCGAGCCACTCCCTGCGGTATCCATCGACCCTGGCCGCCAGCACCGCCTGCTCCCAGGCCCCGGCGGCCACCTCGAAGCCCTGCAACTGCTCGATGACGGCGAGCACGCCGAGCCTGCCCTCGCGCCTGATGCCGGGCGCGGCGTGCTGCCACCGCAGCAGAAACCGCACGAAGTCCCGCGCGGTCACCGGCTCGATCTCGCGTCGCCGCCGGTCCCTGGTGTAGCCGTGGATCCGCGCCAGCAGCCGCCTGGCGCAGTACTCCTCGTCCGCGTCCGGCCCGGTGAAGCGGCCGCTGATCGCGAAGCCCTCCTGCTCCAGGGCGGCCAGGCCGCGCACTATCAGCGTGCCGGGCAGCCCGGTCGCCTCGGCCAGCGCGGCGACGGTCGAGGGCCCTCGGCACTCCAGGTGGCCGCGTAGCAGGCTGGCCACGGCGGCGTCCTCGTCGACCGGCCCGGCGGCAGCGGAGCCGGGCACAGGCGGGCTGCGCAGCGCAGGCGCGATGACCGCGCCGGGGAACAGCGCCTCGACCGCGGGCAGCCGCTCGACGGCGGCCCACAGCGCCCCGGCCTGGGCGTGCACGGTCACGGCCCGGCCGGCCTCGGCCAGGGCGCCGAACCAGCTTGCCCACTCCTGCGCCGGGCGCAGCGCCACCAGGTTCAGCAGCACGTCGTGCAGTTCGTCGGGATCGCGCGGGTCGGGCCTGACCTGCTCGGCGACCCGGTCGATCGCGGCCTGGTCGAGCCGGGCCAGCTCGTGCGGAGCCACCGGCAGGCCCCGGCGCAGAGGGACCGCCCTGCTGCGGCGCTCTTCCAGCGGCGCATCGTCGAGGTAGGTGTACGGACGGCCGTTGAGAATCTCGTGTGCGAGCACGGACGGCTCCGTGGTGTCCCTGACGATGACGCCGACCCGGCCGGACTCGATGCCCGCGACGAGGTCTTTCAGGCCGGCGATGTCCATGGCCTCGTGCAGGCAGTCGGTCAGGGTCTGCCGGACCAGCACGTGGTCGGGGATCTCGAGCGGGCCTGGCGCGACATTCTCCTGGCAGGCAGCCAGCGTGGGGAACACCGCGGCCATCAGGTCGTCGGCCTCCATCCGCTGGATCGCCGGCGGGTTCTTCTTGCCGCCGCGCATCCGCAGCACGGCCAGCGAGGTGTTCAGGTTCCACCGCCACCTGGCGGCGAACATCGGGGCGGTGAGCACCGCCTGGCGGACGACCTCCTCGACGGTCCCCGACGCCAGGAACTTGGGCACCCGGTCGAGCGGGAAGCTGTGCTGCGGCCCGAGCGACAGCAGGATCGCGTCGTCGCTGGCCGCCGCCTGGAGCTCGAAGTCGAACGTCACGCAGAACCGCTTGCGCAGCGCGAGCCCGAGCGCGCGGTTCAGCCGGGCCCCGAACGGCGCATGCCCGACCAGCTGCATCCCGCCGGCCTCGTCGAAGAACCGCTCGAGCACGATCACGTCCATCGTCGGCAGTACCCCGAGCTGGGCGAGCCCGGCGCCGAGGTAGGCCACCATCGTCTCGGCGGCCGCCTCGCCGATCCCGCAGTCGGCCGTCAGCCAGCGCACTGCGGCCGCCTGGTCCTCGGTGGCCAGCCGGCCGGCCACCGCCGACCGGAGCGCACAGACTTCCTCGGACAGCTCGACGGTCCGGCCGGGCGCCTCGCCGAGCCAGAACGGCACGGAAGGCGGCGCGCCGCGCGCGTCCTCGACCCGGACCACGCCAGGCTCGACCCGGCGGATCCGCCACGAGGTGGTGCCGAGCAGGAACACGTCCCCGGCCATGCTCTCGATCGCCCAGTCCTCGTTGACGGTGCCGACCAGGACGTTGTCCGGCTCGGCGAGTACCCGGTAGTCGCCGAGCTCGGGGATCGCGCCGCCGGAGGTCAGCGCGGCCAGCCTGGCGCCCCGCCTGCCCCGCAGCAGTCCGTTGACCTGGTCGCTGTGCAGGTACGCGGCGCGGCGGCCGCGGCCGGTGCGGATACCGTCGCTGCGAGCGGACACGACGGCATGACGATCGCGTCGAGCCGCCCGGCCCGCGCGCCGCGGAGCAGCGCGGCGCACTCGACGAGCTCGTCGCGGGTCGTCGGGTACAGCCGGCCGGCCGGCACGCCGGCCGTGGTGTGGTTGGACCGGCCGACCCGCTGCAGGAAGGTAGCGAAACTGCGCGGCGAGCCGATCTGGCAGACCAGCTCGACGGGTCCGATGTCGATCCCGAGCTCCAGCGAGGCGGTCGCGACCAGTGCCCGCAGCTCGCCGGCCCGCAGCCTGGCCTCGACGCGCTGCCTGCGCTCCTTCGACAGGCTCCCGTGGTGCGCGGCGACCTGGCCGTCGCCCAGCCGCTCGCCGAGTTCGTGCGCGACCCGCTCGGCCATCCGCCTGGTGTTGACGAACACCAGCGTCGTGCGGTGCGCCGTCACGTGCCCGGCGATCAGGTCGAGTATCTCGGCCATCTGCTCGGTGGTGGCGACGGCGCCGAGCTCGTCGCCCGGCAGGTCCAGGGCCAGGTCAAGCTCGCGGCGGTGGCCGGAGTCGACGATCGAGCAGCGCGGCGAGCCGTCCGGCTCCGACCGGTCCTTGCCCGCGCCGACCAGCAGCCTGGCGACGGCATCGATCGGGCGCTGGGTGGCCGACAGTCCGATGCGCTGCACCGGCTGCTGCGCCACGTGCGCCAGCCGCTCGAGCGTCAGCGCCAGGTGCGAGCCGCGCTTGTTGCCCGCCACCGAATGGATCTCGTCCACGATCACCGTGCGGACGGCGCGGAGCATCGCCCGCGGGCGCTCCGCGGTCAGCAGCAGGTACAGCGACTCGGGTGTGGTGATCAGGAAGTCCGGCGGCCGCTTCAGCATCGCGGCGCGCTCGGCGGCCGCGGTGTCGCCGGTCCGCACCGCGACCTGGATCGCTGGCGCGGTCATCCCCAGCTCGGCAGCAGTCTGCGCGATCTCGGCCAGCGGCCGCTCCAGGTTCTGCCAGATGTCGACCGCCAGCGCCTTCAGCGGCGAGACGTAGACCACCTGCGGCCCCGCGGGTGCGGCGCCGGCCTCCGTCACCTGCGGGTCTGCCGCGGCGGCCGGGTCTGGCGCCGCCCGCTCTGCCTCGTGGGCGCGGTAGATCCGGTCTATGCAGACCAGGAACGCCGCCAGCGTCTTGCCTGAACCGGTCGGCGCGGCGATCAGCGTATGCCTGCCCGATGCGATCTCGGCCCAGCCCGACGCCTGCGGCTCGGTCGGCCCCGCCGGGAACTGCCTGGCGAACCAGGTCCGCACCGCCGGGTGGAACGACTCGAGCACCTGGTCACAGTAACCCAGGCCACCGACAGCCTGCCCGCGCCAGCGCCGGTGTGACCGGAGGGGCCAGAGTGGCTCGGGCCGACGCTCAGGCGGCGGCGGGTGGGCTGTGGCTGTGCAGGACGCGGCCTTCGGGGCTGGTCAGCGTGGTGGTGCCGTCGGGGTTGAGGGCGATGGCCCAGCCCACCGGTGGATCAGGATCAGGTAGTGGAAACTGCACAGAAGCACGCAGTTAGAGCAGCACGGCCTTCCGGCTGGCCGCCACGACCTGCGCCTTGAACCGGTTCGGCAGCACCGAATCCACATTGTGATTCAGCATGTTGCGCGCCTTTACACCGATCAGCTTCGGCGCCTCCAAGACGTTGCCCTTGGTCGCCCACCGCTTCTTGATCGCCTCAAGCTCATCCGGCGTGTGCTCGGCGAACATATCCTCGAACAGCTCATCCAGGTCGGCGTCATCCCGCACGGCGGCCTTGGTGGTGCGGCCCTCATACAGGATCGGCAGCGTCGCCCCGTCCGCCTCCGACTGCAAGATCGTGTACCGGTCCAGATAGTCCCCGAAGATCGTCGAGGTGTACTCGCGGCGGCCCATGATGATCGGGGTCCCGGTGAACCCGATCCGCGCGCAGTTCGGCAGCGCCCTCAGCGCCCGGAGCACCGCCCGGTACTGCTGATACCGCGCCACCACCTTCACCGTCCGCGGCCCTGCGAAACCAGCGCGTCATCCAGGCCACGGCTTACCCGCCGGGTCGAGATTGATCCGCCGAATCGCATCCTGAAGCTGCCCCTCCAGGAACACCTCCCGGAACGACCCCCGCCTCGTTACCCCCGGATCCGACTTCGACCCCTCGATATGCGGATGGACACCCACAGGCTGCGGGCGACGTGCCTGGCCGATGTCGCGCGCCTGAGCGGCGCGCCCGCGTTCATGACCGCCGCCGGGATGGCCTGCTCCTAGCGGCTGGTCCACAGTACCGCAGCGCTCGACCCCGGTAGCGAGGAAGCCGCCGTAGCCCTGCTGGGCGGGCAGCGCGGCGGCAGCGGCCAGCGGCGGGCTCCCGCTCGCCGCGCTGGAAGCCGTCGTCGATGCTTCCGGTGCCGCGCCGGCGATCGAGGAGCTGCTGCCAGCCGGGCTGCGCCGCCCGGCAGCTGACCGCCCGCACCTTACTAATCGGCATGCAGCTGACCCGGGCACCGGCGCCTCCGTCAACCCGGCTCATCACCCTCATCCGAAAGCAGACCCCGGATCGTCGCGCCCAGCACGTCATCCGGGCACTCCACCGGCACCATATGCTCAATCTCGGACCCCACCAGATCCTTACCGGGGTCACGGTTTATGAATTTCGTCACCTTACACTGCTCCGCGCCGGGCTCGCAATCTATCGAAACCGCGGAAAGGCCGGTCTGATACTGCCGCTCTGACCGTGCCCGCACTCCCGCCAGCCGGAGGCCATGTACTGATCAGTAGACAGCTTTCCCAAGCTGGTGGTGCCGCCGCGGCTGCGGGGGATGACGTGGTGCACCTGGCACGCCGCCGGGGGCTGGTCGCAGCCGGGGGCGGCGCAGTGCCGGTCCCGGGCGATGATCGCCCGGCGCAGGTGGGGCGGGATGATGTCGGTGGCGGCGCCGATGTCCAGGGGCAGGCTGACCGCGGCGGCCGGGGCGGGCAGCGTCCCGGTCCGCAGCCAGGACGCCAGCCCGGTGGGGCCGGACAGCAGCGCGACGGCGTGCTCCAGGATGAGCCGCCGGGCGGCGGCCCGGTCCAGGTCCCGCCCGCTTCGCCGGGCCGGCCGGCGCCGTGCGGGCCCGGGCATCCGTGGTGGTCGCCGGGCGGGTCCGGGCCGGCCGCCGCCGAGCTGGCCGGCGCCGTGCAGCACGTCGTCCAGGCTCATGTGCAGCTGCAGCCGGACCGGCTGCCCGGTCCGGTCGGGCAGGCACCCGGAGGCCAGCAGCCGCCGGCAGCGCTGGCACGCAATTGCATAGTGATCTGCGTCACGCTCAAGCTGCTGAGGCGCTTGTCCATGGGCCTTTGAACTTGTCCGTGGCCCTTTGAAGGGGTGAGGCAGGTCAGCCTGCCCAGGTCACATCCGTCAGCGTGACTGTCTGGCTGGCGTCATTTGATCACGTATGTGACCAGGCCGGCCGCGCCGAACTCGGCGCGTCGTATGTACGGATCGCTCGTAGGGAACCTCCGCATCGGATCATCGGGGTACTCGACAACTGCGGACATGGTGACTATCAGCGCGTCGAACTTCGCTGGAAAATTGCCGAGCTGGCCGAGCACCCGATTGCTCAACTCGGCCCGGTATGTCACCGGTTGTGAGCCCGCGCCGCCACCAGCCGCTCTCGCCAGCCCGGGATGGCTTCCTCTGCCGGGATCGTCTGCGCGGAGCCGTTCTGCACCGCCTTGAGTTCCTCGTAATAGCCGACTCGGCTCGTCGCGATGACCGTCAGCCTCCAGGCATGCAGCAGTCGCTGCAGCCGCCCGTAGCCGGCCGGATCATGCGCGGCGTCCACGGCCTCGTGGTACTGGCGGAGGAACTGGCCGCGCTCCCGCTCGGGCAGGTCCCTGAGAATGACGTGAGGGTCATTCGGATCCTCAGCCGGGACTGGCTCGACGGACATGCGGTAAACCTACACCCCGGCTCGGACGATGGCCGTCCTCGCGCAAGCGGCTTGCCGGTGCGGCCTGTGGCATAGTGCTGCTGGTGCGAACGCGATGCCTGTGATCGTCGCGACCAGCATCCGGGGGGCTGGTGCGCAAATCGCATCGTGATCCGCTCACGTCGCAGTCGTTCTGCGGTCACAGAAAGTTCACGGCGGCATGCGCATCTGGTCACCGGCCATCGCGGCAATGTTGGTGTTCCGGTTGCTGGCCATCTGGGTCGCCTCGGCCATGACGTGGTCAGCTTTGACCGCGCTGATGACATGGATCTTCTGGATCTGGCCGAGGTCAGGCATGCGGCAGCAGGCTGCGCTGCGGTTGTGCATCTCGGGGCGCTGGCGCACGACACGGCGGGCAGCCCGGAGCAGATCATGGCGGTCAACGTGCTCGGCACCTGGCATGTGCTGCTGGCCGCCGAAGCCGCTGGCGTGACACGGGTGGTCCACTTCTCCAGCGCCCAGGTCTTCGGGATCGCCGAGGGTGAGCGGCTTCCGGATTACTTCCCGGTAGATGACGCGCACCCGCGCCGGGCGATGCGCGCTTACGGCCTGCCCAAGTGCCTCGCCGAAGATCTGCGCGCAGGCTTCACCGCCCGGACCGGGATCGCGAGCGTGTCGCTGCGCCCGGTATGGGTCTGGGACCCGGGCCAGTATCAGCGGATCGAGACACAGTGGAGCAGGCCCTCACCGTTCCCCTGGCCGGGCATCTGCGCGACCGAGGACGTCATCACGCCGCACGCCTCGTTCCTCGCGCTGGACATCGCGCCGCGGCAGGCGTGCGCCAACATCTCGGCCTTGCGCCGACTGTACCCCGCCGCGTACGGCGCCGACGGATTTTTCGACGCGGTCAACCCGGTCACCGGCGCGGTCGGGCACCGGTATCTGGTGCTCGACCAGTCGATGATCATGGCGGCGCTGGACAACGCACTGCATGACCGGGCACTGCAGCGCGACTTCGCCGCCGCCGCCGCCGCCGGTGGGCGGCTCAGACGTATCTCTCCCTGGAGCGGATGAACCTGCCATAACCCGGGCCGAGCGGCCCGCCGGACCGACGGGCCGTACCGTGACCTGAACCAATGGGCCGGATTTGCCGTGCCGTATGGCGATGAATGTCATACTGCCGGGCAGTCCTGCCCGCGACCTGAAGGGATCATCACGTGGCACTCCG
>WNGM01004598.1_pt1 | contig 27663 bp, 17 predicted proteins | sample 5400571 | NCBI WGS metagenome assembly WNGM01 (sample SAMN13153378, study PRJNA577476) | soil metagenome | isolation source: 100 cm soil or saprolite under Garry oak tree replicate 2 | place: USA:California | collected 2016-06-15 | reverse complement strand
ACTTTGAAGAGGCACGCCGCAATGCGCCCGATAAGGAAGAGGGTGCGGACGAACGGCTCGAGCACTTGCTGGGTGAGATACTACAACACTTGCAGCCCGAGATAGTCGCCATCAAAGCCGAGGCGATGGATAAGCTTGTACCGGAGATGGTAAAACGCTACAGGACAGGCAAGACACTTGAGGATTTGTTGCCCGAGGCGTTTGCCATAGTTCGTGAAGCGGGCTGGCGCAGGATCAAGATGCGCCACTACGACGTGCAACTGATAGGTGGTGTCGTCCTCCACCAGGGCAAAATTGCCGAGATGAAGACCGGTGAAGGTAAAACGCTGGTCGCCACGTTGCCGGTGTACTTGAACGCATTGACCGGCAAAGGCGTTCATCTTGTCACGGTCAACGATTACCTGGCTCGCCGTGACGCCGAGTGGATGGGGCAAATCTACAAGTTTCTGGGCCTGACCGTTGGCGTCATAGTGAATGCCGTCGAACCGCAGACACCTGAGCGCCGCGCCGCTTACAACTGCGATATCACGTATGGTACGAATAGTGAGATTGGCTTCGACTACCTGCGTGACAATATGGTTGTCTCGCTGGATCAGCTCGTCATGCGCGAATTAAACTACGCCATTGTAGACGAGGTTGATAACATCCTCATCGACGAAGCCCGTACCCCACTCATCATTTCTGGTCAGGGGCAAGAGTCCACGGATATGTACGTCCAGTTTGCCCGCTGGGCGCCGCGCCTGAAGCCTGAAGTTGACTATACCATTGAGGAAAAGACACGCACAGTTATACTGACCGATGCCGGTATCGATAAGCTTGAGCAACTGGCCGGTGTCAAAAATATCTATGATGAGAACAACATCGAACTGACGCGCTACATGGAGAACGCCATTAAGGCCCAGATCATCTTTAAGCGCGACAAAGATTACATCGTGAAAGATGGCGAAGTGATCATCGTAGATGAGTTCACAGGTCGCCAGATGCCCGGGCGTCGCTATAGCGAGGGTCTCCACCAGGCTATCGAGGCGAAAGAGAACGTCAAGGTACAGCGCGAGAACCATACCCTCGCTACCATCACCTACCAGAACTTTTTCCGCTTGTATAAGAAGCTCGCCGGTATGACGGGTACCGCCATGACAGAAGCGCAAGAGCTGGATAAAATTTATAAGCTAGAAGTTATGTCGATTCCTACACATAAACCGATGATTCGCGATGACTTGCCCGACCTGATCTATCGCACAACCGAAGCAAAATATAATGCTGTGGTTGAAGAAATCAAGGCGTTACACGAAACGGGCATACCTGTGCTGGTTGGTACCACTTCGGTGGAGAACTCGGAGTATATTTCCGAGAAGCTGGATAAGCAAGGTATCCCTCATAATGTGCTCAATGCGAAACACCATGCACGTGAAGCACAAATCGTTGCCCAGGCCGGGCGTAGTGGCACCGTTACTATAGCTACCAACATGGCTGGCCGTGGTACCGACATTGTGCTTGGTGGAAATCCCGAAGGGTACCTCGATAGTATCCTGCGCAAACATGCCGAGCAGGTCAGCTACATTCGTGAGATGCCGGAAAGCGACGATGACGAGCGTGCGGAAAAAGAAGTGGCCATCCAGCAACATCTCGACAATATGACTGAAGCTGAGAAGGATGAGCTGCTCCAGCGGAAGGTGCGCGAGTGCGAAGAGGATCATAATTATGTCGTAGAACTGGGCGGCTTGCATATCATTGGTACCGAGCGGCATGAATCGCGCCGCATTGATAACCAGCTGCGTGGCCGTGCAGGACGCCAGGGTGACCCGGGGCAATCTCGCTTCTTCCTGGCCCTGGATGATGAGCTAATGCGCCGTTTCGCTGCCGACCGTGTAGGAAAAGTCATGGAAATGGTCGGCATGGAAGAAGATATGCCGCTGGAGAGCAGCATGGTCTCGCGTTTCATCGAGCAGGCACAGACGAAGGTTGAAGGGTACAACTTCGATATCCGTAAAAACGTGGTCGATTACGACGATGTCATCGCCAAGCAGCGCGAGGTCATCTACGCTGACAGGCTTGCCGTGCTTGAGCGCGCCGATATGCATGAGCGTGTGCTAGGCATGATGCGAGCCGAAATGAACAGATTAGTCGATACCTGTATTCCTGGCTCGATGGTCACAGAGGAGGAGCAGTTAGAGAGGCTCTTAACACTTGTGGAGACATGGGTTCAGGTGCCTGAAGACGTCTTGCCGGAGAACATACATGCCGTTCGCCGCGAAGAATTGAGAAACAAGCTCATTGACCTGGTAATAGACCATTATGAGGAGCAAGGTGAGAAACTGGATGAACTGGCCGAACAAAATCCAGGCCTCAATGTCCCTACTATCCGCGATATAGAGCGCTCATTTACCTTGCAGATTGTTGATCGTTTGTGGATGGATCACATTGACGCGCTCGATGTCATGCGAGCCAGCATTCACTTCCGCTCAGTGGGCCAGCGTGATCCGCTTGTCGAGTTCAAAAATGAAGCCTTCCGTATGTTTGAGGAACTGAAGCTAGCCATCCAGCGCTATATTGTAGATGAACTGCTCAAATTCGTACGCGGCGAAATTTCTCTGCGAGTACAGCAGCCAGAACCAAAGCGTAAAATGCCGCGCAAGGTGCGCACGAATGTGGATGATCTTGCGAGGGCCACCGGTCAGGCCAAAAGTGATGGCGATGAACGTCCTAAAGCGGTGACTGCGCGCAGAAATGCTTCCTCAGGGCCGCGTGGTAATGGACGTAGTAATGGGCGTAGCCCCGCTGCCAATCAAACTAGTCGTCCTGGTATGCCGGGAAGAATTGGCCGTAACGATCCCTGTCCCTGCGGCAGTGGTAAGAAGTATAAGAAGTGCCACGGCGCGTAAGTCGTCACATCTCATAAAGTAAAAGGTTATGGATGGGGAACCCGGATACCGGGTTCCCCATCCATAACCTTTTACTTATACATCTCCTCACAAGCTTGAAAGCTATTTCCTGGTACTTTTGGCCAAATATATGCTACCCTTAAAGTGAACAGTGAAAGTAGACAGCATTGTCCACCCTAAACTATTCGTCTATCCCTGAGAAAGGAAGGAAAGATCAGGATGAGCGATCAACATGATGTAGATGGTTTTAGCGATTTTAATAGTAATGGAAACGGTAAACATAGTACCAATGGTAATGGAAATGGCAAACATGCTTTGAACGGTAGAAGTCGTTATGTTGGGGAGCTTGAGACTAACTGGAATGGTAATCTCCGTTGGAAAGGCATTAAACGGCCGTACACTGCGGAGGATGTTGTTCGCTTACGTGGGTCTATCCAGATTGAATATACGTTAGCCCGGCTGGGAGCCGAGCGACTATGGAATCTTTTGCACAGCGAAGAATATGTAGCTGCCCTGGGTGCACTAACAGGTAACCAGGCTGTACAACAAGTAAAGGCCGGCCTGAAGGCCATTTATCTGAGCGGCTGGCAGGTCGCCGCCGACGCTAATCTTGCTGGGCACATGTACCCCGACCAGAGTCTCTACCCTTCCAATAGCGTTCCGCATGTCGTGCGCCGCATTAACCAGGCTCTGCAGCGAGCGGATCAGATCCAGGCGGCAGAGGGCAGTGGCCATACCTACTGGTTTGCTCCCATCGTGGCCGATGCTGAGGCTGGTTTTGGTGGTCCATTGAATGTCTTTGAGTTAATGAAATCGATGATCGAAGCTGGTGCGGCGGGCGTCCATTTTGAAGACCAGTTATCATCCGAGAAAAAGTGCGGGCATATGGGCGGAAAAGTGCTCGTACCAACGCAGACTGCAATCAAACACCTGGTCGCTGCACGCTTTGCTGCCGATGTTATGGGCGTTCCCACTATCCTCGTTGCTCGTACCGATGCTAACGGCGCGCATCTCATCACCAGCGATATTGACCCGGTTGACCACAAATTCCTCACTCGTGAGCGAACGCCGGAAGGTTTCTACAAAATGCATGGTGGCCTCAATACGGCCATTGCCCGGGGACTTTCCTACGCTCCATACTGCGATCTTATCTGGTGCGAAACTTCTACGCCAAGTCTCAAAGAGGCTCAGCGTTTCGCCGATGCCATCCACGAACAATTCCCTGGCAAGATGCTGGCCTACAACTGCTCCCCTTCATTTAACTGGAAAAAGAAGCTCGATCCCGAGACTATTGCCGTGTTCCAGAAGGAACTGAGCAAGATGGGCTACAAGTTCCAGTTCATCACCCTGGCTGGCTTCCATGCTCTTAACTACAGCATGTTCGAACTTGCCCTGGGCTATCGTGAAGAGGGAATGACGGCATATTCCAGGCTGCAAGAGGCCGAGTTTGCGCTGGAAGAGTTCGGCTATACCGCGACCAGGCACCAGCGTGAAGTAGGCACAAGCTACTTCGACGAGGTGGCTCAGGCGATCTCCGGTGGCGATTCCTCAACCACAGCTCTCGCAGGCTCGACCGAAGTGGAACAGTTTCACTAATTGGCTTTTCCTGTTGTAGAATGGATTAAGATCGTCAGGGCATAGGCGAAAGGAGCATACTTCCCATGACAACCCAATCTAGCAAAACAGGAGAAATCGAGATTGTAGGTCCCGTAACTGCTGAATTTGCTCAAGTTTTGACCCCGGATGCTATGAAATTTGTAGCGACCTTAGTGCGTACATTTTCCGGTAGACGTGAAGAGCTTTTGCAGAAGAGAGCGCAGCGACAGGCCGAGATCGATGCCGGCAAAATGCCGGACTTCCTCCCCGAAACGGAGCATATTCGCCAGGGCAGCTGGACAATTGCCCCCGTTCCTGCTGATCTGCAAGAGAGGCGGGTAGAGATTACAGGTCCCTCCGAGCGAAAAATGATCATTAATGCTCTAAACTCGGGGGCCAATGTATTCATGGCCGACTTTGAGGATTCGCTTTCCCCGACGTGGGAAAACATCGTCCTGGGGCAGGCCAACCTGCGTGACGCTGTCAATCGAACCATCAGCTTCACCAGCCCGGAGGGCAAGGAATACGCACTAAATGAAAAGACGGCCACACTGCTGGTTCGTCCTCGCGGCTGGCATCTGCCAGAGAAGCACGTGTTGATCGATGGCAAGGAAATTCCCGGTGGACTGTTTGATTTTGGCCTGTATTTCTTCCACAACGTCAAAACGCTGCTCGAGAAGGGAACCGGCCCTTACTTTTACTTGCCTAAGCTTGAAAGCCACCTGGAAGCCCGGCTGTGGAACGATGTGTTTGTACTGGCTCAAAATGAGCTGGGCATTCCCCTGGGTACTATTAAAGCGACGGTTCTCATCGAGACCATCCTGGCGTCCTTTGAGATGGACGAAATCCTCTATGAGCTGCGGGAGCACTCCTCTGGTTTGAACTGTGGCCGCTGGGACTATATCTTTAGCGCCATCAAAAAGTTCCGCAACATTCCTGTCTTCCTTTATCCCGACCGCGCCCAGGTAACTATGACAACCCACTTTATGCGCTCGTACTCCTTGCTTACCATCAAGACGTGCCACCGGCGCAATGCCCATGCCATCGGCGGCATGGCTGCCCAGATTCCCATTAAGAGCGACCCAAAGGCGAATGAAGAAGCTATGTCTAAAGTGCGCGCGGATAAACATCGCGAGGCTAATGACGGGCATGATGGCACCTGGGTGGCACATCCTGGCCTGGTAGCGGTGGCAATGGAGGAATTTGATAAGGTCATGCCGGGACCCAACCAGATCGATAAGAAGCGCGAAGACGTGCATGTGACGGCGGAAGACCTCCTGAAGGTGCCGGATGGAACCATTACCGAGGCCGGGATGCGCACGAATATCAGCGTCGGCTTGCAGTACCTGGCATCCTGGCTAGGTGGCCTGGGTTGTGTTCCCATCAATAATCTGATGGAAGATGCCGCTACGGTCGAAATTTCCAGGTCCCAGATCTGGCAGTGGATTCACCATCCCAGGGGATTTTTGTCTGATGGCGGAAAGGTGACCGTTGAGCTGTTTCACCAGCTGTTAGCGGACGAACTGAATAAGATCAAGGGGATGGTTGGAGAGCAAGAGTACGCCACGCGTAAGTTCGACACAGCTGCTCAGTTGCTTGACGACATCATTACCAAAGAGCAATTTGTCGAGTTTTTGACGCTGCCTGCGTATAAGTACCTGAATTAGGGCAATAGTCACGTTCAACTGAGCATTGTGTTTCTTGAGAATGGTCGCCTTCGGCGACCCGAAAGGTTTTTGCAGTTCATGCGCCTTGTGCCTCGCCTTCGGCAAGGCGCATGAACTGCAAAGAAAAATTGCGCAGAGGCTCTGCCTGAACGTGACTATTGCCTCAGGGTTTACAGTTTCTCACTCTTGGTCTTAACAACCTCCGTAATCCGCTCCACGAAATTTGCCAGCGGCATCGCTCCCAGGTTCTCATTCGTGCGCAAGCGGACAGCCACAGCATTCTCCGTTGCCTCCTTATCACCCACTACCAGCATATAGGGAACCTTCTGCACCTGGGCATCACGTATTTTTGCATTCATGCGCTCATTGCGCGTATCTACCTCGACACGCACTCCTACCAATTTGAGCTGCGCTGCGACCTTGTCCGCGTAAGCTCTGTGCCTGTCGGAGACAGGGATGAGCATGACCTGGACCGGGGCCAGCCAGCCAGGAAGAGCTCCGGCATAATGCTCAAGCAGGATGGCGATCATGCGCTCCAACGAGCCGCAGTTGGCGCGATGGATCATCACGGGCCGGTGACGCTGCCCATCCTCGCCGATATAGCTCAAGTCGAAGCGTTCGGGCAGGTTGTAGTCTACCTGGGCCGTGCCAAGTTGCCATTGACGGCCAAGGGCGTCGCGGAAGAGAAAGTCGAGTTTAGGGCCGTAGAAACCCGCCTCGCCCTTCTCAACCGTGTAGGAAAGGTCGAGCTTTTCAACGGCGCTCATAATCACCGCTTGCGCCTTGTCCCACGCCTCGTCGCTGCCTACGTACTTGGAACTGGCCGGATCGCGCAAGCCAACTCGGGCCGTGAAGTCGCTAAGATGGAGGGTGCGGAAGACGAAGAGCGCCAGTTCAACGACCCTGATAAACTCTTCCTCGACCTGTTCAGATGCAAGGAAGATGTGCGAGTCGTCTACCGTGAAGTCACGCGTGCGCAGCAGGCCGTTGAGTTCCCCGCTCTGCTCGAAGCGATAGACCGTACCAAACTCCGCCAGGCGCAGCGGCAGATCGCGGTAAGAGCGCATCTCGTTCTTAAAGATCTGGATGTGGTGGGGGCAGTTCATGGGCTTGAGGATGTAAGCCTCACCATCTGGCTCATCTACCGGCAAGTTGAAAGCTGCTCCACCTCCCAGGCAGCTATCATGAGAATGCGTCCAGTTGCCCGGTTCTCCTGGCTCTTCTGCCCCGGGTCTATGCTCGACCATGGGCGGGAAGATGCTGTCGCGATACTTGTACCAATGGCCACTGGTCTTGTAGAGTTCGATTTTGCCAATATGTGGCGTCACTACTGGCAGGTAGCCGCGATCAAGTTGTTCCTGGCGCAGGAAACGCTCAAGCGTGTCGCGCAGGATGGCGCCTCTGGGTAACCAGAGGGGCAAGCCGGAGCCAACCTCGGATGAAAACATGAAGAGGCCGAGTTCGCGTCCCAACTTACGGTGATTATTGACTTCCTGGAATTCTGCTTCTACCGACATAGAAAATTGAACTCCTACATGCTCTTGGGGCCGGGCGACCACGAGGGTCGCCCCTACATTTTCTTACAAATCTCTGCTTTTTGCTTTGATAATCTCTGTAATTCGCTCTACGAAATTTGCCAGGGGGGTAGCGCCAAGGTTTTCGTTGGTGCGCAGGCGCACAGCCACAGCGTTTTCTGCTGCCTCTTTGTCACCGACTACCAGCATATAAGGAATCTTCTGCATCTGGGCATCGCGTACCTTGGCATTCATGCGCTCACTGCGCATATCCACCTCGACGCGTACACCTGCTGCTTTGAGCGTCTCCAACACCTTGTTGGCGTACTCCAGGTGGCGGTCGGCAATAGGAATGATCATTACCTGCACAGGGGCGAGCCAGACCGGGAAAGCGCCCGCGAAGTGCTCGATAATCAAGGCCATGAAGCGTTCCGTCGAGCCCGTCACGGCACGATGGATCATTACAGGAAGGTGCATTTGCCCATCCTCGCCAACATACTCAAGGTCGAAGTTCTCCGGTTGAATGAAGTCGAGCTGAATGGTTGAGCATTGCCACTCGCGACCCAGTGCATCGCGCACCATAAAGTCCACCTTTGGACCATAGAATGCCGCCTCGCCAATAACTGCACGGTATTCGATGCCCTTGTTATCTACCGCCGCACGCAGCGCTCTCTCAGCCTTCTCCCAGACGTCATCGCTACCCACATAGTCCTCTTTCTTCTGTGGATCGCGCAGCGAGAGGGCGATCCAGTAGTCCGTCAGACCATAGGTATTGAAGACCTCGAGCGTCAGATTGACCGCACGATCAAACTCTTCCTGAATCTGGTCAGGACGTAGGAAGACGTGCGCATCATCCTGCGTGAGGCTACGAACACGTGCCAGGCCGGTCAACGTTCCCGCTTTCTCATAGCGATAGAGTGTGGCAAACTCCGCGTAGCGCACGGGCAGCTCGCGATAGCTATGCATCTGCGACTTGTAGAGCGTAATGTGATGCGGGCAGTTCATCGGCTTCAGCACATAGGCATCATCCTCTGAGGTCTCTTGCTCTCCCTGCATCACGGGAAACATGTTGTCGCGATAGGTGTACCAGTGCTTCGACGTTTTATACAGGCGAACTTTACCCAGGTGTGCCGTCCACACGTGCTGGTAGCCATACTTTTCCTGCGTTTCGCGGACATAGGTCTCCATCTGGTGGCGCAACGTCTCGCCTCGCGGCAAAAACATTGGTACACCGGCCGGCAGTTCCTCGCTCAGTAAGCGCCGGCTACCCGCATCAGCTTGAATGGGCCAATTTGTCCCGTGTTCTCAACGTGCGGGCCTCGACACAGGTCGAGAAAATTGTGCTGCTGGTAGATACCTACTTCTTTATCAGGCAAGTTTTCGATAATTTCAACCTTATAGGTCTGCGCCTTATTGCGGAAGTACTCCAACGCCTTCTCACGGGGCCAGCGGTCATGCACAAAGGGGTACTTGCCGGCAACGATACGTGCCATGCGCTGTTCGATATCGGGCAGATCGTCAGGAGTGAGCGCGCGGGGCAGCTCGAAATCATAGTAAAAACCATCTTCAATGGCCGGCCCAATAGCAAACTTTGCGTCAGGAAAAATCTCCTGCACTGCCTCCGCCATTACATGAGCCGCGGAGTGGCGCATGCGCTGGACCGGCGTATAACTGACCGATTCCAGCAGTTCTGCTTCTACCGACATAGAATAAATCCTCCTCGATTAAGACAATAAAAAAACCTTTCCATCCCGCAATGGGACGAAAAGGTAGTGATACTTTTCGTGGTTCCACCCAACTTCCGCGTTTCTATGGGAAAAAACGCGCTTTGGCAACCTGTAACGTGGTTGAGACGTGTACTTTACTGGCTGAGTACAGGCTGGCGAGGGGTATCCTCTTCTTGCTGGTAGGAGCACTTACAGCCGCTGGTGCTTCCTCTCTGTGTACCCCCGGGAAGGGACATGTCTCGCGTGTGTGCCGTATATTCGTTAAGTTTATAATAGCATAGTTAACAGGATATGTAAAGTGCCGGTCAATCGTTCACATACCTTAATTCACCTTTGACATCGTGGCGGCAAAGAAGGCCAGTGCTTGCCAGTTGTTCCAGGGCCAGCGCCGCGGCCGCTATCTCCTTGCGCCCAGGCGCTTTCTTGCGGGGTGGCACAAACTTTTGGGCTACTTCCTGAGGGGTAAACACTGTGAGCGAGTTGGTATGCTCTTGCAGGTAGGTGGTTATAGCCTGCTCGTACCAGGTAACGAGATCGCCGGGTGGGGCTGTCCGTGGTAATGTGACGATCATCACCGGGCAAGGAGCAAGGCGTAAGACGCTGCGTGAAGTGCTGCCAGCGAGAAACCTCTGTATCTTCTGCCGCAGCGAAGCCGCATGACTGCCGACCACAATAAAGTTAACGTGTAACTCTTTGGCGACCTTGACAATTTCGTCAGCAGGGAAGCCAATGCGGATAAGTACTTCGATCTGCCCTGAGGCAATACCCCCTTTTTGCAGCTCTGAACGCGCCATGCGCAGGGCGTCTTCCGCCTGGTTACGTTGCTCGGGAGTAATTGACATGGGCAGAAGGTGTCCAACATACATGCCAAGTGAAGGTGATGTCATCGAGGGAACAGGAATGACACTCAGGAGGACCAGGTGCAACTGCGATGTTGCTTGCTCCATGAACTCGCCAACTGCGCGCACTGCATGCTGTGTCGTCGGTGAGTAATTCGTATCAATGCCCAGCAAAATGCGTTTGCTCATCGTCATCCCAGGTCCTTATGTTCAACTGGTCACCCGGTGCTGGCCATATACAAGGTATGTAAGATGTTGAAAGACTACTTACTATATACGTAGTATAGCATATTCTGTATTACAGGTAAACAAAGCTTTTTTCCCCGCCCATCCACCCCAAAAAGGGAGAGGAAATCTAAATGGCGCTAAAATTTTTTCAAAATCAACTCCTTCTACTTTTAAATTTTACTATAACATTGATTTTTTTCGATTGACATAATCCCTATAATGGAGATTAGATGTTTGAATATTTTCATCAGATGATGTATTTTTCATTTGACTAGCCAGGGGGAGGCCAAGTTGCGTGGTAACACGAAAGCGCGTTTGATTCCACTTTGGAAAAAGAAACGCGTTTCTTTTTCTTCACTCTCTTGACCACAAGGTTACTTACCTTCATCATTGAGGCTCCGTAAAGTTCCAGGTCATGCGGGAGATGTGTTGTCTCTGCGCAATCAGGGAAAGCGTGCCTGATGATATGGTCCTCGCTTGATATTACATGAAGATAAAGGTGATTGGATAGTTAGGGTTATAGGGGAAAAGTATTTTCATGATTTCGATTGCTCGCCCTCTTCTAAGTTCTGAGGAAGAAGCGGCTATTCAGCGCGTTCTTGCATCCGGTCAGTTAGCCCAGGGGGAGAACGTGGCAGCTTTTGAACGGCGCTTTGCACAAGTGTGCCAGGTACACGAGGCGGTGGCTCTCTCATCAGGAACGGCTGCCCTCCACCTGGCCTTGTTAGCGCATGATATTGGGCCAGGTGATGAGGTGATCACGACAGCGTTCACTTTTGCTGCGACTGCCAATGCCATTCTGCTCGCCGGGGCTACTCCCGTGTTTGTCGATATTGAGCCAGACACCTATACCATTGATCCCGCTCTGTTGGAAGCGGCCATCACGTCACGCACGAAAGCAATCATGCCGGTTCACCTATATGGCCATCCATGCGATATGCAGCGCCTAGGAGCAATTGCCGCGTCCTACAGCCTCGTAATCATCGAAGACGCGTGTCAGGCACATGCAGCTAAGATAGACGGGAAACCGGTTGGGAGCTTTGGGACGGGATGCTTCTCATTCTACGCCACCAAGAACATCACGACCGGTGAAGGTGGCATGGTCACCACCGACGATCCTGGCATCGCTGAGCGCGTCCGTCTCTTGCGCAACCATGGACAAACAGAACGCTACCATCACGTGAGGCTGGGTTACAACCTGCGCATGACCGAAATGCAGGGGGCTCTTGGCCTGGTGCAAGTAGAGAAGCTGGAGCGCTTTACCGAGCAGCGTATTGCCAATGCAGCTTTCTTGACCGAACGCTTGCGCGGACCAGTGCAAACACCCATAGTGCGCCCCGGATACCGGCACGTCTATCACCAGTACACCATACGGGTGCCTGAGCAGCGGGACGAGTGGGTAATGCACCTGAGATCCCGGGGCATCGGGACAGCGGTTCATTACCCCCTGGCTGTTCACCAGCAGTCTTTTTATCGAGAGCACCCGGGCACGAGCACGAGGACAACAGCTGAAGTATGCTTGCCTGTGACGGAGCTGGCAGCAAAGCAAGTGTTATCCCTCCCAGTCCACCCCGCACTGAGCATGGAAGATCTCACAACTATTGCACAGGAGGTACGCGGCTTATGTGCTTGAAAGTCGCCGTGATCGGTACGGGTTCGATGGGGATGAACCATCTACGGGTACTCAAGGATTTCAACGAGGAGCAAGTTCACCTTGTGGGTGTGGCGGAAACGTACGAGCCCAGTTTGAAGCAGGCAGTGGGTCGCTTTCATATACGTGGCTACAGCGATTATCGCGAGATGGTTGAAAAGGCGCGGCCTGATCTGGTGGCAGTGGTGGTGCCTACCCACCTGCATTTTGAAGTCGCGTCGTATGTACTCGACCAGGGTATCAATGTGCTGGTTGAAAAACCCATGACGAGCACGGTTGAAGAAGCGCTTGCGCTCATTCAGCTTGCGCGTGTACGCGGTGTCAAGCTGGCAGTGGGGCATATTGAACGCTTTAATCCGGCTGTCATTGCAGTGAGGCAGCACCTCGTAGCGGGTGAACTTGGGAAGATGTTTCATTTGCATGCTCGCCGGCTTGGCCCGTTCCCCCCGCGCATTCGCGATGTAGGTGTCACGCTCGATCTTGCCACCCATGATATCGATGTCATGCGCTACCTGGCCGATGCAGAAGTGGAGCATGTGTATTCAGAAACACAACGCCACATCCATACCAGGCACGAGGATTTATTGCTGGGCGTCCTGCGCTTCACGAATCAAGCCATAGGCGTGCTTGACGTCAACTGGTTGACGCCGACGAAGGTACGCGAACTGAGCATCACCGGTGAAAGAGGCATGTATCTCATTAATTATCTGACGCAAGATGTCTATTTTTACGAAAACGATTATACAACTACGAGTTGGGATGCGCTGCGTTCTCTGACAGGAGTGAGCGAAGGGACGATGACGCGCCTCAAGATTCAAAAAGCGGAGCCGTTACGGCTTGAGTACGAAGATGTCTTAGATGCCATACGAAACGATGCCATGCCAACCGTTTCAGGTGAAGATGGTGTAGCAGTCTTAAGGGTCGTGCTCCAACTGAGTGGGTCAACGTACAGGGAAATGTCCAAGAAACCGGAGGTAAAGGTGGCTTTAGGAGTTGAGATCTGACATGCAAAATCAAACACGTAACGCCAGTCGTTCTCCCTCGACCGTTGCAGTGGTCGGCATGGGCAAGATAGGCCTGCCACTTGCCATCCAATTTGCGCAGCATGGTCGTCGTGTGATTGGCTGTGACGTTAATCCACAGGTAGTTACAATGCTCAATAACGGGCAAGCGCATGTCCAGGAGGAGCCAGAACTGGCTGTTGCTGTGGCTTCCGCGGTAGCGAGCGGCGCACTTTCCGCGACGCTCAATACAACTGAAGCCGTACGCCAGGCCGGTATCGTGGTCGTCATTGTTCCCGTCGTCATCGACGCAAACCACGAGGTGAACTTCCAGGCAATTGATGCAGCCACGACCGCCATAGGAGAAGGGTTACAGCCCGGTACACTGGTCATTTATGAAACGACGCTGCCGGTGGGTACGACGTCAGTGCGGTTGCGCGAGCTTCTTGAACGTACGGCAAAGCTGAGGGCCGGTCAAGATTTTTTGCTTGCCTACAGTCCAGAGCGCGTCTCATCTGGCTTTATCTTCCGTGACCTGCGCAACTACCCTAAGGTAGTGGGGGCTATCGATGAGCAGAGCCTGGACGCGGCGGTGGCATTTTACCGGTCGGTGCTGGAGGCCAAAATCATTACCATGGCGTCAACGGACGAGGCTGAATTTGTCAAGCTTATCGAAACGACCTATCGCGATGTCAATATTGCCCTGGCAAATGAATACGCCTGCTTTGCTGATGCTTACGGGCTTGACGTAGTAGCAGCGATTGCTGCTGCCAATACCCAGCCCTACTCGCATATACACATGCCGGGCGTGGGCGTCGGGGGACACTGTATTCCGGTGTACCCGCACTTCCTGCTTGCTGGAGTGGAGAAGTCGGAGTCGCATGCGCTCTTTCCCGAACTGCCGATGCTCATGTTGCCGCGCGCTGCCCGTCGCATTAACGACGAAATGGCCGGGTACGCCGTGAGCCGCATTGAAGCCATTGTAGGCTCGCTTGAGCGCCAGCCTGTGCTCATTCTGGGGGTAGCGTACCGGGGTGATGTGCGTGAAAGCGCCTTCACGAGTGCCAGGCTTCTTCAGGACGCATTGCAGGATCATGGTGCAACGGTCTATGCCGATGACCCGCTTTACAGCGAGGACGAGTTACGGGCGATGGGATTTATGCCCCTTCTTCCTGGACGCGAAGAAGAGATCCAGGCCATTGTTCTGCAGGCCGGCCACCAGGCCTATCGGGAATTCGACTTCAGTCGCTTTCCCCACTGCCGGGTGGTGCTGGATGGGCGCCGGGCACTGTGCCGTGAGCGGATAGAAGCCCTCGGCATGCGCTATGTTGCCATCGGGGATGGCTATCGTGAAAAATTTGAGCTTGTGGACGTGCTGGATAAATCCTCACTCTACAGTGAAAGAAGGAAGTAGATAGTGCGGTTAGCATCAATTGTTGGGGCACGCCCCCAACTCGTTAAAGTGGCTGTAGTCAGTCGTGCGCTGCGACAACTGCACGAGGAACTTATTATCCATACAGGGCAACACTACGACTACAGTATGTCGGAACAGTTCTTCGACGAACTAAATATCCCTGCACCTGACTACCACCTGGGATGTGGTTCTGGTCCTCACGGTGCCCAGACAGGTCGCATGCTCGAAGCTATTGAAGAGGTGCTAACGAGAGAGCGCTTCGATGCTGTCATTGTCTATGGTGATACCAACTCTACGCTGGCAGGCGCTCTCGCTGCTGCAAAGCTGCACATCCCGGTAGCGCATGTAGAGGCAGGCTTACGCAACTTCGACCAGAGCATGCCAGAGGAAATCAACCGCGTCCTTTCCGACCATCTCTCAAGTCATCTCTTCTGTCCAACTGAAACAGCCTGCAGGAATCTGAACAACGAAGGCATCACGCATGGCGTGGAGTTTGTTGGCGACGTGATGTATGATCTGCTGCTACAAGTCCAGCCTGAGCTGGCTGGGCGTAATGAGAGACTCTTACGGGCACTGCGTCTCTCTCCACAGTCCTACGCGTTAGTGACGGTGCATCGTGCCGTCAACGCTGATAGCGCGGAGGCGATGCGTGGTATTGCCGAGGGGTTGAACAGGCTAGAAATGCCGGTGATTTTTCCTGTGCATCCACGTACGCGTGCCCGGCTGGAAGGCTATGACATCACCTGGGAGAAGCATGTCCATTTGATGGAGCCGCTGGGATATCTCGATATGATGGCCCTGGGAAGAACGGCCTATCGTATCCTTACCGACTCCGGTGGGCTGCAAAAAGAAGCTTTCCTTCTAAGGGTACCCTGTGTGACGCTGCGTGAAGAGACGGAGTGGGTAGAAACGGTTGAGGCTGGGTGGAATGTTCTGGTGGGGACACGTTGGCAGGACATTGTCAAAGCAGTGGATAGACCCAGGCCTGAACCCCCAGAGCACAATCCATTTGGTGAGGGTGATGCGGCGGTACGCATCGCACATAGTTGGTAATTGGAATTTGTTATATGACTCATATACTCTTTATTACACCATATTATCCACCGGAGACAGCGGCTCCGGCAATACGTATCAGTGAAACCGCGGTCCGGCTGGTGCAGCGGGGTTATCAGGTGACTGTTTTGACAACCGTTCCTAACTACCCAACGGGTATCGTGCCTGCGGAATATCGAGGACGTCTTATCCAACAAGAGGTTCGTGATGGAGTCAAAGTGATACGTGCCTGGAGCTATACAAGTCCGAATAAGGGTTTCTTGCGTCGCATCATTGCCCAATTATCTTTTGCATGTCTGGCCCCTGTGTTTGGAGGGAAGGCTGTTGGCCTTCCCGATATAATCATCGTTGAGTCTCCTCCGCTTTTTGATGCTATTACCGCTCGCCTCATGGCCTGGTTTAAGCGATGCCCCTTCATTTTCCTGGTGTCTGACCTCTGGCCTGAGTCCGCTGTGCAATTAGGTATGTTACGTAATCGTTTGTTGATTCGCCTCGCTGAGCGGCTAGAATGGTCTACCTATCAGAAGGCCAGCCTGATATGGGTCGTCACAGAAGGTATTCGTCAAAACCTCCTCCAGAGAGGATTACCAGCAGAACGTATCTTCCTCCTGACGAATGGAGTAGATACGAACAAATTCCAACCGATGAATAAAAGTCTGGCTCGCGCAGAGTTGGGCTGGGACGAGTGCTTTACAATACTGTATGCAGGCACACATGGCCTGGCTCATGGATTAGAGACGGTACTTGATGCTGCCTCGCAACTAAAAAATTATCCCGCTATACGCTTTGTACTGGTTGGTGATGGCGCCGCGAAAGCACGCCTGGTCGAAGAGGCCCAGCAACGTGAGTTGTTCAATATTACATTCCTAGATCCTCAGCCGCATGACCGCATGCCGCTGGTGATAGCAGGTGCCGATGTATGCCTGGTTCCTCTCCGAAAACTTCCTCTCTTTGAAGGAGCTTTACCCTCAAAATCTTATGAGGTGATGGCCTGCGCTCGCCCTATTATCTTAGCAGTAGCGGGAGAAGCCCGTAAACTCATAGAGCAAGAGGCAGGAGCGGCGATTGCTATAGAGCCAGAGAGTGCTACAGCGCTGGTCCACAGCCTTCTCTATCTGTATAAACATCCAGAGGAGGCAGAAAGGCTGGGACAACGAGGGCGGACCTTTGTAAATGCCCGTTTTGATCGAGATCAGTTGACAACAACACTTGAAACGCATCTTCGGGAGTTGTGCGATGCCGATAAATCGGCGATGGGCGCGATAAATCGGCCCCTACACTCGTTTGTTGGTGAGGCAACTCTTGCTCCGACGGCAGCGCCTCCACTTGTGACCGCAAGTAAAGAAAAGGAATAATCAGTATGCCAACCCAGTTGGAACAAGAAATCTTTACAGAGTTACCTGTCCCCCAGACAGGATTCCCGCAAGGGGATGCCTCTACAACAGAACAAGTATACATATCCCAGGCGAGCAAACAAACGAGGAGGCAACGACCTTCACCACTAGTCTGGCGTTTTACGGTGGTGGCCGGGGATAGTCTCGTCCTGGCTGGTTCGATTGCGGCGGCGCTTGCTCTTTTAGCGCCTTCCCACGCGGGGTTCAATGTGTCAAATAGTCCCTTTGGGCTGCTACACGCTCCCATTATGTGGCTGTTCCTTGTTATAGCCTCCTGGAGTATAGCGGTCAGCATCATACAAGCGCAGGAACTGCAATGCATAGGCAGTGTTTTGAAGAGTCCTCTTTTTGCATTCGCTTCGCTCGTTCTGATGCTTGTCTTCTGTGTTGGGTTGTTCTTTCTGTTTACTGGTGCTAGTGTTATCTCCTATACAGCAACCTGGCTGTTTTTTCTAGGCTTGGCTACCCCTCTGTTGAGTGTATGGAGGGTGATGCTGGCTGGGATTATTAATCTGCCGCGCTTTCGCAGGCGAGCGGTGATCGTGGGAGTCAATCAAGCTGGCAAATCCATTGCTAAGGAACTGCGGCAGGCAAGACGTCCTGGTACAAATGTCCTGGGATACATCCGGCCCAGTGTCGATGACAGCAAGCAGATAGATGGTTTACCTGTGTTCGGAGGAGGAGTTGCATTAGCTCATCTCGTGCAGGATAAGATGATAGATGTCATCATCATGGCAATTGACTACCAGACTTACCCGGAACTCTTTCAGGAAGCTCTACAAGCAGCTCAATACGGTATATCCGTTGTGCCTGTCACGACTATGTACGAACATACAAGTGGCAAGATACCGGTAGAATATATTGTCGACCAATGGTATACAGTAATGCCGTCAGAGTATGCCTCCTTACCGCTCTATAGCTGCTGGAATAGGCTGCTGGATCTTACGTTTGGTCTTTGTGGGCTCATCATGCTGGCTCTTTTGCTTCCCTTCTTAGCTGTGCTCATTTACCTGGATTCGCCAGGGCCAATTTTCTATACCCAGGAACGCACCGGCTATCACGGACGTACATTTTCTATTTACAAGTTCCGTTCCATGCACACCGAAGCAGAGCAGGCGAAACGACCGGCATGGGTGACAAAAGGCGATGCGCGTATAACACGCGTTGGACGTTTTCTGCGTGCTACTCACCTGGATGAACTGCCACAGGTACTGAATATTCTGAAAGGAGAGATGAGCTTGATTGGTCCGCGCCCGGAGCGGCCGGCATATGTTGCTGAGTTAGAAAAGAGCAATCTTTTTTACCGCTATCGTCTCAGCGTAAAACCGGGGCTGACAGGCTGGGCGCAAGTGAAGTATGGATATGGCGATACAGATCAAGATGAGCTGGTCAAGTTACAATACGATCTCTATTACATCAAACACCGCTCACTTTTACTTGATCTGCTCATCATCTTGAAAACAGTAGTTGAAGTAGGATTTGGTCATGGAAGCTAGAAACCTTTCAGAAAGTAATGTAGGGGCAGGGACGCGCTGGATAAATCCGTTACCTGTCCCCCAGACAGGGTCCTCTACAGCCCATGTAAATGATAGGCGCGTTGGGCGCAAAACATTTTTGCCGTTTGCCTTGCCACATATTACGCAGGCGGAGATCGATGAAGTGGTAGATACTCTGCGCAGCGGGTGGTTAACCACCGGTCCCAAGACAAAGCGCTTTGAGCGTGAGTTTGCCGAGCGAGTGGGAGCGCCTTACGCTGTGGCAGTCAATTCAGCTACGGCAGCGATGCATCTTGCACTTGATGCCATCGGACTGCAAGCAGGTGACGAGGTAATCGTCCCGGTCTATACCTTTACAGCTACGGCTGAAGTGGTCATCTACTTCGGAGCCAGGCCAGTCTTTGTCGATGTTGATCCGGTTACATGCAATCTAGATCCCACCCAACTGGAAAAGCATATCACGGCGCGGACACGGGCGATTATGGTTGTGCATATAGCGGGGTTACCTGCCGAACTGGATGCCATCCATGCTATTGCCAAAGCGCATAACCTGCCGGTGATCGAGGATGCTGCCCACGCCTTCCCTGCAAGGTATCGTGGACAGGTGATAGGCGCGATTAGCGACCTGACGGCCTTTAGCTTTTATGCGACGAAGACCTTAGCAACGGGCGAGGGCGGTATGCTCACCACGGCAAACCCTGAATATGCTGAGCGGGCCACAATGATGGCCCTGCATGGCATCAGCCGCGATGCCTGGAAGCGCTACACTGCTGAGGGATCCTGGTATTACGAGGTGTTACAAGCGGGCTATAAATATAATATGACGGACATTGCTGCTGCCCTTGGCCTGCACCAGCTGGCGCGCAGCGAATGGCTTTGGGAGCGCCGAAGGGCCATTGCGTTACACTACACGGAGGCTTTCTCGCAGTTGCCTGAACTCGAGCCACCTCCTTGCACTAGCGACAAGGGAGGCAGTAGAGTGCGGATTTATCCAGCACGGACGTCGCGTAGTGGATTTCCAGTCCCTCCAAACCCTGATCATGTAGAACATGCCTGGCATCTGTACCTGTTGCGCTTGCGCACAGAACGGTTGACGATCGGCAGAGATGCATTCATTCAGGAGCTAACGAAGGCGAATATTGGAACCAGCGTCCATTTCATTCCGCTGCACCTGCATCCCTTTTACCGGGACACACACCTATCAACTGGCGGCCGATGACTTTCCAGCAGCCTTAGATGCTTACCGGCGGGTCATTTCCCTGCCCATCTATCCAGGTATGACAGACGAGGATGTCGAAGATGTCATTGCCGCAGTTGAGAAGATTATTACAACTTACAGGAAATAAGACAGACCAATTTACTTTATACGAATGGGGTACTATGAAGTATTTTATTGAAGCGATCGCAGCAACACTTGCGCTTAAAAAGACATCGAGTATTGCCCGGCCGGGGGCAGGGCTGTTCCCAGTTTATAATTACCGGCAACATGGGATTTCAATGCTGCTGTATGTGGCCGCGATGCTCTTAGGTTTTGATGCTGGGGTCGCACTAAAATTGTTCTATATCTTGCCTTTGAGCGCTATCTTGTGCGCCTCGTTGTTCTTTTTTCTTTTCTTTGGTCGCACCAAAATTACTTCGCCCTCTGCGTCAAGGCGTAATCCACACGAGATAAATGCTGCGGAGCTATTGGAACGCGAGGTTGTGCCGCTGGAAACCGGGGAAGCGCTGGCTGTTGTAAAAGGGCAGGTCATTCTTGTTACGGGAGCAGCAGGATCCATTGGTTCAGAACTGTGTAGACAACTGCTTGACTATGAACCAGAACTCCTGATAGCTCTGGATGTGAATGAGACCGGGCTGTTTGACCTGGCCGAAGGTCTACGTTCTCGTTCTCATCCACATAGCGCCCATTTATACCCATATATTGGCGATATTAGTGATGTGCAGAGAATGACGCGGTTATTTGCCGGGAAGCGCCCGAGTATTGTCTTTCATGCAGCCGCGTATAAACACGTTCCCCTGCTTGAAGAGTATCCCGATTTAGCCATTCGCACGAATGTGCTGGCAACCTACCATTTGTGTCGCCTGGCCGAGAAGTACGAGGTAGCGCGCTTCGTGTTTATCTCAACGGATAAAGCTGCCGAACCGGTCAGCATTATGGGCGCTTCCAAGCGCATGGGAGAAATGATCGTGCAATCCCAGGCAGAATCAGCATATTGCATGACCCGCTTTTGCGCGGTGCGCTTTGGAAACGTGCTCGGCAGCCGCGGTAGTGTCGTTCCTATTTTTGCGCAGCAGATCGAGCAGGGTGGGCCCTTAACTGTGACGGATCCCGAAGCAACGCGCTATTTTATGACCATTCCCGAAGCCTGTGGGCTGGTGATCCTCACAGCTACCACCGCGGACCAGGGAGGACTCTATCTCCTGAATATGGGAAAGCCTGTGCAGATCATTGACCTGGCAGAAAAAATGATTCGCCTGTCTGGTTTGCGTGTAGGGCAGGACATTCCCATTGTGTACACCGGTTTGCGTCCCGGGGAGCGTCTGCATGAAACATTAGTAGCCGCGCATGAAGAGTTAACGCCTACTGCCAACAGGAGTATTCTCCGTGTGACGCATAAAGGGCATCTGCCAACGCTTACAACGATCGATAAGTGGGTAGATACGATAGAGGATTGCCTGGTGCATGGGTATGATACACAGTTCCGCGAACATCTTTTTGAGATCGTTCGCGAGCAAGAGTTGATACCAACTGGTTGATTAAGTTTAAATTTTGTGGTTGAGGATGAAACGACACATATGAGTTCGTAACTCATTAGTAAATGAGGGGAAATGCATGACACTCGAACAGTTCTGGATCATTCTGGTAAAACGATGGATGGTGATCGTTATCTGTTTCTTAGCAGTAGGGATAGGAACATATACCGGTACCAAACTGATAACACCAATCTATCAATCAACAACACTCGTCCAGGTAGCTCTTCAAGCGCAGAATCCATCTGATGTTAATAGTCTGCTGGCGAGTAACCAACTCGTTCAGACGGAGTCGCTGTTGGCAGTTAGTAATCCGGTATTGGTGGAAGTTGCTTCACACTACAAGGGGTTGACCGCTGACCACCTCGCGAAACAAGTGACGTCAACTGTCCGGTTGAACACGCAATTGTTTGAGGTAGATGTACAGGACCCAAGTCCAACTCAGGCCGCGGCACTGGCAAACGATATTGCCGCGACACTGATCACACAGCAGTTCAAGGCATCCCAGCAAATCTATACTACGGCGATACAACAAATTCAAACTGATTTGAACAATACTCAACAACATATCGGCTCGAACACAACAAAGCTAGGTCAATTGGAAGCCCAAAAAGCAGCCGATTCGCTAAACCAGGCGTTACAACGAGACCCCCAATTCCTAGAACAAGAAGCTACCTTGCAGACAAGGATAAATGCCTTGCATACAGAGCTCAATAGCTTGCAGCAACACTACAACGATAGACAGACGGTCCTTGCTCAGCTTCAATTGACAGAGGCACAGAATAGCAATTTTCTGCGTGTGGTTCAGGCTGCTGTGCCTGGCAAAGCTCCTGTAAGTCCGCAAGTTCTGTTCAACACTGCTGCTGGTCTCGTGATCGGCATGCTGCTGGGTATCTTGATAGCTATACTCTTTGAGCAATTAGATACAAGGGTTCGCACTCCAGAGGGTATTGCCGAAGTGTTGGATTGGCCGGTTCTGGCGACAGTCTGGCAACAAGATGCCAGGAAGGATGTGCTTATAAATCCGCCGGATCAGAGCGCCAACGTAGAATGTTACCGCATTCTACGTACCAATATTGGGTTCTCTACCATAGACAAGTCGTTGCATTCCCTAATGGTGACGAGCGCTTTGCCGCGTGATGGCAAAAGCATGATTGCCGCTAATCTAGCGATTATTATGGCTAGAGCCGGCAAACAAACCCTTCTTATTGACGCTGACTTGCACCGTCCAACTCAGCATAAGCTCTTTAACTTGTTGCCCGACGGGATGGGTTTGAGCAACGCCCTCCTGGCTTTTAGCTTACCGGGCTTGAGCACACCCACAGCTTCTACTGATCCTCACTTCGAAAACCCCGCTTTGCAAGCGCCGAATGGAGTTCCGGCCGGTAGCGTGTCGCTTAGACCATTTGTCCATGCAGTAGGCATTCCAAACTTGTGGATTATGCCCAGTGGACCGCTGCCACCGAATCCTTCTGAGTTCCTTGACTCAAAAGCCATGCAGCGCTTTCTCGCGGCGCTTGCAAATTGCGGTGTTGAGATGGTGATCTTTGATAGCCCTCCTCTATTGGGTTTATCAGACGCGAGCATCCTGGCATCAAAGGTTGATGGGGCGATTGCTGTGGTCGATATGACGCGTGCCACGAAGGGGAAACTGAAGCTGTTGAAAGCAGCGCTGGCACAGACGAGTGTCAATGTCCTTGGTTGTGTAGCCAATAAACATCGCCGCTGTCGCGCTGATCCAGCCTATTCCTACTACTACTATCAAATGGAAGAGCAGAAGGGAGGCCCGGAGTCACGAAGAAACGGACAGATTTCTCCAATACCTGGAGCGCCTCTGTCACCTATGTCAGCCATGCCATTGGAACAGGGAAAAAAATATAACTAGAGAAATCTCTAGAACAAGGGGCGAGGTAGAGCGTATGGGTACGGCAGGGAATAAATGTGTGCGGGTACAAGAGAAGCGGGATCGCCTCTCTTTGGAAGAGGTGAATCGTGCCCACATCGAAGGGCGAGAACTGATACGGGTACAACGCAGGAAGCGGCAGTCAAAAAAGCGTTATGCGCTCACCGGCGTGCTTTTATTTTTGTTCTTAGCTGGTTCAGTTTCCTCGCTGGTTGGCTACCTGATGTACAACATGTATATGGCACGCTATCACACTGATCTCTCCCTGGCACAAGTGGGCATGCAGCACCTGCAAAAGGCCGAGGCTCTTTTAACAACATGGTCCAAGTTTCCTCTTGACGTACAGCTCACAGGCCAGACAAAACATGAATTTGCCTCTGCATTAAAGACTTTTAGCCTGCTGAATAATGACTTGCAGTCACTGCCGGGATTTGCCAGGCAAGTTCCAGTGTATGGCGCACGACTGAGCGCTGCTTTGCATGTTGTGCCACTGGCTATTGCTCTTTCTCAGGCTGGAGTAGCGGGCAGCGATATCTTGAATATACTCATTACAGGACTGCATGACCCGGTGACTCGCCAGGGACACGGCATTACCCTGTCGGACCTGACCATTGTCACCCAGGATGTGAAAGAGCTGAGGTCCGCGTTCGTATTAGCCAGCCAGGAGGTCAATCAATTACAACCAGGCGATGTGCAGTTCGATCCACGCGTTAGCAAACTGGTTGACACCTTGCATAAAGATGCGCCCGTGATCCAGGGCTGGCTTGATGCTATTGAGAAATTCCTTCCTGTAGCTCCGGCGCTCTTTGGCGTCGGCAGGCCGGCAAACTATCTGATTGAGGTACTTGACTCAAGCGAGCTACGACCTGCGGGCGGTTTCATCGGCAACTATGGTACAGCTACTTTTGCGGGGGGACGGTTAACGGCTGCACGTATTACGGATGTTGACCTGCTCGAGAGACCTTTTGAAGCTGTCGGCCATATTATTCCTTATCCACCTGGCTACTCGTGGTTTGACCTGGTGCCCAGCAGTTGGAGCTTCCGTGACTCTAATCTGGACGCGGACTTTCCAACAGCAGCACGCTATGGCGAGCAGACGTATATAAAGGAAGGCGGCAGTATGCCTGTGCAAGGGGTTATCGCCATCACGCCCGCGTTGATTGAGCACGCTATGACGATAACGGGGCCTATTGCCGTTCCCGAGTACCAGGAGACGGTCACGGCACAGAATCTGGTTGCTCGTATTCACTATCACCAACTAGGTGGAAGAGCTGCAGGTGAAGGAAGTGATCTTATTCCGTCCCCCGATGGGCATTCATCGCTGCGGAAGCGTTTTACAGAGTTACTGGCAGAACATTTTCTGGCTTGTGTGCGCCAACTCCCACCTGCTGATCTTTCCAAACTCTTACAATTGATAGCCAACGGGATGCGTACAAAGGATGTTCAGCTGTACTTTAACTCTAATATAGCTGAAAATGTGCTGCATCGTTTGCAGCTTGACGCGGCCATTCAAGCGCCTGTTGGCGACAGCCTTTTTGTGGTAGATGCCAACATCGCTGCAAATAAAGCAAATAGCTTCATCACCAATACGCTGGATGACCAGGTGATCATTGATAAAGAAGGCAATGTCATGCATCGGACCACTATGCGCTATGCGTGGACAAATGCCGGACGAAACTACGGCAACTCCCTCTATCGAGACTTTGTGCACGTCTATGTGCCACCTGGCAGTATTTTACTGAAGCAAGATGGATGGCAGCCACGTGGAACGAGCAACGCATTCAACAGGGAAGTATGGATGGGCTTTTTCACCCTTACCTACAGACAAAGCCGCAGTGTAACGCTTGTATGGAATGCACCGGCAGAGACGAGCAAAGGTCAAAACGGATGGCAATACCAATATCTAGGAAACTGAATTTCCAGGTTATGCTGCCAGCGTGTGCAGCCGTCACCAATACATGGGGCGGGATGAAATCTACCAATAGACAGGACGAGAGACTGACGCAAACCCTTGATGAAGACTTAAATGTAGGGATTGACTATGCATGCAAATAGTTTTGCATGCAAACAAACTAGAAACTACGTGCTGGATAAATCCGCACTCTACGAGGGAAACAGTAATGAAAAATAGTGTGGTAAGTGAGGATAGCATTTGGGGCAAGTTGCCCATCTCTGCGCTTTTCCCAATCGTAGCGATTATTATTGGATTGCTATTAGGAGGAATGCTGGGAAGACTCAGCCCCTATGCGTTGGGCGCTGTCATCGGTCTGATCATTATGACACTCATCACTATTCTTCGACAAGATGCGCTAGCTGCTGTCCTTGTTGTCGTAGCCCATATTTATGTTGATTGGTACCTTGGATTGTTATTTGCTGCACAGGTCATAACACTTCTATTACTAGTGATCTACTTCCTGGCTCGCTCTCTTGAGCGTCCCTGGGGAGAACCACGCGCTTTATGGCTCTGGTTTCTCTTTCTCCTACTCGGCATTTATCCAACAATTCGAGGAACTACCAGGCTCTACGAGCTAGGCTTCTACTACCCCAATATTATTGGGGGAGCCTTGCTAACATTCTGGTTAGGCACAGTGATTGCCAAAGATGTGCTAAGCGTCCGAAGATTCTTCCAAATCCTTGCATTCCTTGCTGCCTTGCTCGCAATCCATACTATTATCCAGGCGCTGACCGGTAATGTTCTGTTCGGTTCACCGCGCTTCGATGCATATATTGCAAGCAGAGGAGGTTACACACTGGTCCCGGGTCTTGATATTCATCGTGTCGGATCGTTCTTTGAAGACCCGAACTGGAACGGAACCTTTTTCACAACGATGCTCTTCCTGCCACTTGGACTTTTTATGGAAAGTTCGTCTGTGCAGGGAAAAATACTACACCTGGCTGAAGTGCTTATCATCTTACCTGCTTTGCTTTTCACCTACAGTGGTGGAGCGTGGGTAGGTGTTCTTGGCGGTTTGGTTGTCTTTCTTATATTGCTTGGACGCACTCGCAATTCTGTGTTGCTTTCTTCTCTCCTTGGCCTGGTGGCATTGTTAGGAACCGTGTTCTTTCCCTCACAGATCAATCTCCAACTTCAACATGGAACGAATCCTCTTGAACTCTCGCTACGTGTGGGTGCATGGCAAACGGGATTAAACGTGATCCAGGCTTTTCCACTGACTGGGGTAGGTCTTGGCTTCGATGTTTATATACAGCGTGCCGAGCCATATCGCGTAGCTGCACAATACCTTCAGTTGAGCCATCCTCACAATTCATTTATTGAAATTGGCGCTAAGGCAGGTCTTCCAGTTCTTGCTGTGTTTATTACTCTCCTGTCATTTAGCCTATGGCAGGCTTTGCGTAATAGAGCCCTACTTAATACAGAAACACAGATCCTGCTCTCTGCGGGCATCGCTGCTATTGTAGCGTTGAGCGTCAATAGTTTCTCCATCAACGCGTGGACACTTCCTCCATTGGCGGCGGCTGGCTGGATTATTCTCGGCGTGATTTCGTCTCCGTCACTCAGGAAAAGCCTGATGAACGAAAGACAAGCAAACAAAGTCCTCCTTGCATCAGACACAAGTGACGCGTAGGTAGAGTGGGGATTTATCCAGCAGGTACGTGGGACCCTGCCTGGTAGGCAGGTAATAATGCATTTCAAGTATGAACGAGTAAAAGTTGTTGTGAGTATAGAAAGGCTGAAATGGTATATGAAGGAGAGCAAAGCCCTTTTGCAGGAAAGCAATGTAGGATTGCCCCTTGCGGGTACCTGGGTTTCCGAGTTATCTCTCTATCCTATAAATATGTCATCGTTTCTGGCACTGCCGAACTGTAACCTTGATGAGAAAGGCATACCGTACCATCTGAGCCCAGTTGGATATCATCCAACAACGATTGTGCAATATGCTCTGGCTCAATGGAACCAGTATCTCACAACACGTGAGGATCAGCACTGCCGCGTGTTCCTGGCACAGGCCCGGTGGCTTGTTGAGCAAGAAATAAGCATCGGTGAGGATGCAAGCGGATGGCCTATTTCTTTTCCTCACCATGATATACTTGGCAGTGGCTCGTGGTTATCTTCTACAGCACAAGGTGGCGCTCTCTCTGTACTCTTACGGGCACATCAGCTTACCCATGAAGAAATATTTCTTGAAATAGTACACCGTGCTGTTCGCACTTTTGAGCGCGATATTCTTGATGGGGGTGTCAGCACACCTGTAGGGGAAGATGGTATCTTCTTTGAAGAGATGGCTATTTATCCGGCAGCACATGCGCTGAGCGGCTTCATTTTTGCTCTCTTCGGACTCTATGACTATCAGCTGTTCGCTGGCAGCGCCCAAATCGAAAAACTGATTGATCGTAGCATAAGAACGCTACACAATCTCATAGACGCTTTTGATGTGGGTTTTTGGATATACACGGACCTGCTCCATAAACATCTCGCGTCTTCCTCAGATCTCAAGCTACAGGTAGACCTTCTTGAAGCGCTTGCAGACTATTCTGGATGTGATCACTGTTCATCTATAGCTGCGCGTTGGAAGGGCTATCAAAAA
>WNGM01003416.1_pt1 | contig 27681 bp, 20 predicted proteins | sample 5400571 | NCBI WGS metagenome assembly WNGM01 (sample SAMN13153378, study PRJNA577476) | soil metagenome | isolation source: 100 cm soil or saprolite under Garry oak tree replicate 2 | place: USA:California | collected 2016-06-15 | reverse complement strand
CGCCAGGTAGTGGGGTCGCTTGGTCCGAAGAGGGCGATAGTAGGAATACCCAGCAGCGCCGCCAGGTGGGTAATACCGGAGTCATTGCCAAGATAACACCTGCACTGTTGCAGTTGAGACGCAACAGCCAGCAATGGTTCGTTGATCATTATCTTGAGCATTGCCGGCTCGCGTAGTGTAAGCCGGCTTAGTATATTACCTATGCGTTCTTGATCGGCGGGCCCTGACAGTAAGAGCACCGAGTAGATCTGTCCAGTTAGATTCCATAGCCACTCAATAATGGCGGCGAAATGGCGGGCGGGCCAGCATTTATTGGCGCCGCCGCTGCCAGGATGAATGGCAACCGTTTTATCAGGATATGTTGCACCTGGTCCAGGCAGCGTGAAGGGCGTATGTATTCCCACGGGCCTGGGCAAGCTTATTGTCCGTGCCAGGTAGTCCACAATATGCAGGCTCTCCCGCGGACGACCGGGGGCGACGATCACGTGCCTGACACCAGCCATGAGTAAGTTATGTTCTACCATCCCCTCAGGATCGCGCAGCCAGCAAATAGCACTATCGATACGGTGCAGCAGGTTCTGCAGGGTAGGAGAGTGGATGCCATGGGTTGAGAACAATTCACTCCATTGGATATGCTCGTAGTCCGACGCTTCCTCAGCGACTCCGAAGGCAAGCGCGAGGGGCAATACGCTGGCATTGCTTACAAATGTGACGTGAGGATGTATATATTGTGCTCGCAAAGCTCTAAGCACGGGAAAAGCGAGGAGGGTGTCGCCGATGGCGCCAGGGCGAAGGATCAGGAAGCGCATGCCGATCATCTTTCTCTTTACTTGCGTGCCAGTGACAGGACCTCGATTACGATAGCCGCAACGAAGATGACTACTGCAGTAAAGATACTCCAGCTATGGAGTGCGCATAAGACGAGGTTGAGGACAATGCAAAGCGAGAGCAGAGCACCCTGGCGGAGAGCGTGGCGGACAGTGGCCCGGTAGAGCCGCGAGGCGAGAAAGCGGAGACTGATCAAGTACGCCAGGGGTGAGAAGGTGCTGATAAGCGCGACAGTGAGCAACATAAAAAACGCTGCAAATGCCAGTAGAGTATGCGGAGGAACAAAGCGTGTGAAGAGAAGCAAGCCTCCCCAGGCCAGGGGCGCCAGCACCAGCAATGTGTATAATGCTGTACGATTGGTCATTTATGGTTATCTCAACAAATTAAAGCCCTGATTGCCGTTCAGGGGGGCTTCGCTGCGACGGCGACTCTCCTGGGCTTCAGGACCAAAGTACTTCTGCCATATATCCGGCGCGTCCTTGCTTTCACCGCCATGCCTGGTAACACGCGAGCGCACGCGACAGATGAGGGGTGTGTTGACCGCTGCTCCCGCAACGATGACCTGTCCTTTGGAGAGCGCAGGCAGGTTATCCAGCAAGTCGCGCCCAACACCTTCAATGGCGGCGGCAACGCTTTTCTGGTCGATTTCATTGACGATACGCATGATACATTGCGTCTGGCACTGGCTGAGGACATCAGCATCGAGTTTGCCGGGGCGCTGGCTGATGAGGCCAACGCCTATGCCAAATTTTCGCCCTTCGGCCAGCACCTGTTTGAGAATAGCCGTTGAGACGACTTCGGTGCCACTGGGAGCGAAGTGATGAGCCTCCTCGATGAGCACAAAGACGGGATAAGGCAGGTAAAATTCGCCTGAATGGGCTTTGCCGCGCTCGGTCTCCATGCGCGCTTTATTAAGGCGACGCAGCAAGGTCGCCACGACGACCTGCTGATCACGCTCGTCGATGTCGTTGAGTTGCAATACGGTACATTGTCCCGGTTTGAATATCTCCGGCAGGTCCAGGTGCTGCATATCGTCAAAGGTGAAACTATCGACGAAACGCTGATCAATGCGCCAGGTTAATGCATGTACCGTGCTTGAATCGTCTGCACCCTCGCTATCTTCATCGCCTTTCTGCTTCGAGACGGCTTTGACTGCAGCCTTGAGATCAGCTACGCTCCAGGGAGAACCTCTCCTGGTTTCTGCGACTTTGCGTAGAGCCCGGCTCAGCAGATACTGCTGCTTCTCTGTCATCTCGGGCAAAAGATGGCGCATATCGCCCATAGTCAGCGTGGAGATGCGCACCTTGACTTGCTCAGGCTTATAGACTCTGACCTGAGGCCGGTAAGCGCCACTCCTGCCAGCGCTGTTCTCACTGAACTCATCGTGGTTGGCAATCTGGTCCAGTGTGCTGTATTCCCCATGAGGATCGATAATCAGGACACAGGCCTTGTTATGAGGCTGCATCAGTTCTTCGATGATGACGCTTGCGAGGTAGCTTTTGCCAGCGCCAGTACTGGCGATGATGGCGAGGTGTGTGCTGACGAAGTCCTTGACGCTGAGGACGATGGGCACTGCGCTATGCGCACGTGTGAGCAGCGAGCCAATTGTCGCGGAACCGGGCTGCGACGCTTGTTTGCGGCTGAGGATACGAGTTAGCATTTCGTCATCCGCCAGGTAAATTTGTTTCCCCGATTGTGGGGGAATCCAGGGGTTGATGAATGAGCCAGTCGCTTCCTCGTAGTAGCCCATGATGGCGACGTGCAGTTCAAACAGTTCGTTGGCACGCGCATCGTAGCCCACCATAGCGGCTACTTCAGTAGGTGATATTTCGGGCTCGGCCAGAAAGGTGTCCGGGTAAAGCTGCAAAGGCACACGTTTGATGATGCGACCAAGTACCCGGCGTGAGAAGGCACGTTGGGATGGCTCCCATGTTTCTGAGAGTCCGTCGTCGCCGGATTCGGAGAGTTCGTAATAGACGTATTCGCCGTTTTTGAGAACCTGCTCGTCGTCACGGGAGACGAAGGTATACTCATGCGTGGTTTCGCCCGGCCCTTTCGTAATGCCTACGGGCCTGAACCTGGTGCGCGCGCGAGCATTTGGATCAATCATGCTGAGACCTCGTGAAGTTATCCAGTTGTTTCTACCTTCAGCCGCCAGGCAAAATTGCGTTTTACAATCGAGAGCAGCGGGAGATTCTGCGGGAAGAGACGTTCTAACTGATCAATAATACGCAACGTGACCATTGGCAGCAGGCTGTTACGCTGGGCAATGATATGTGGCAGGTAGCCCATGTGTAGATATTCCCGCTTGCTGGGTTCAGGCTGGTCGCTAAAGAAATGGAAGGCACGGACTTCCGCGTCGGTCATGGTTTCGATTTCGCTTCCTAGTTCTAGTGATAGTAATGGTACACCATGCATTGTCGAGAGAAATTCAGCCTCGCCGCCGGGATTCATACGCTGTTCTATGATACCGAGGACCATCACATAAATCAGGACTGCTTTCTCTGAGATGTAATCGGGCGAGAAGAGTTCCACTTGTGTCTCGTTAGAGAGGCGTGGCCCAAGCGAGCCGAAGGCTGGGTTGAGCAGGATAGTATCATAGATCACGCCAATGGCATAGGTTTTAGGTTCATGGCTGATACCCAGGGCCAGGTTCAGATCGGAGTGGGGATCATCGGGCTGCTCGGAACGAAGCGCTACACGTACGAAACGGCCAAAGGCGTAATCCGCCGGGCCGGGTTCGATTTCTACCTCGCGAGGTCCATAGATCTGGCAGACGTAGTTGATGTGTGAGTCAGATTTGACGATCTTGCCAATAAACATCTCATGCCCCCAATATGATAGGTTTAGCACTTGCAGGGGTGCCACTACGCTCGACCCACGCACTCCGTTATCAGGAAGCTATCTATTTCCAGGTGTTCTTATTTCATAATACGGCAATCGCCATGATTTGCAGAAATTTGTGGTACTAATTGCTTTGTACAAAAACAAACGGGTTCCAGGCGGTTTTTTCCCTTTCTCACCCGTGTCCTGGTGTTTATTGTTTGAAGTATAGCATGCATGTTCTACTGAAGCAACTGAAGCATTATGTACTCTACTTCCTAATAAGTTATAATAGAAGTGAGCGCGATCTAGCAAACAGGAGTAATGGGGGAATATGTCCAGGGTACTTGTCATACGCAGCCCACATACAGGCCGGGCAGATAAGTTATCAGCAGCTCTCGACTACTTGAAACAGGCGGGCATAGATGTCGTCGATGTTATTTCTATAGCAAGCCTGGATGGTTTACCAGACCAGGGGCAAACCTGGATGGAGAGGGGCATTGATATAGCAATAGCTGCCGGGGGAGATGGTGTAGTAGGAGGAGTGATTACACATATCGCCGAATGTGGTCTCCCGCTAGGCATACTCGCGCTTGGGACAGCAAATGATGTAGCACGCTCGTTGGATATTCCGCAAGATGTACAAAAGGCGGCGGAAATTATTGCCCAGGGCAGGCAGGTAGAGGTGGATATCGGTATAGCACAACCTGCTGAACAGGCCCTGCACAGTGCCAGTCCCGAGCAAGGCAAACCTGTACCAATAAGCGTAACATCAGAAAAACATGGATATTTTGCCCATGCGCTGACTATAGGAATGAACGTCCAGTTTGCTCGCCTGGCAACCAATGTGGCTACGCGGCAGCGTTTCGGGAAGCTGACTTATCCTGTTGCCGCCATCGACGTATTGAAGCACCATATGGCACTGGATATGGAACTGCGCTTTGAGGGGCTAGCGCTGCAGCCGACAGCAGTTGCAGCGGGATGGACAGCACCGGCACTCAGCTATGAAATGCCTACGCAACGTGCCAGGGCGCTCCAGGTAACGGTTATCAACGCTCCTATTTTTGGTGGGCCGCGGCAACTGGCAATTCCAAGAGCGAGCCTGTGGGACCGCTTACTGGACATCGTTGTCATAGATGATATTGATCTGGGTATGTTGAGGGCAGCGATCGGACGTATTTTCAACCACGAGGTAGGGCACTCAACAGGTCCGGCAGATTGGCATAAGCAGTACCCAGCGCTGAATCAGGCAGAGTTGTCGTACATTCCTGGCATCCATCACGTCCAGGCGCGCGGCGTGATTATAGCGACGAATGTTGATCCACAAGATATGACGCTAGATGGAGAGGTTCGTGGACAGACACCAGGGTATGCACGTATGGCCAATCAGAGATTACGGGTTGTAGTTCCTGCATAGTGTGAGCCATCAGCCACAGAACTCTTCAGCGCTTGCAACCAGCACCTCGACGCAGCGTTGCACCTGCTCAAGGTCAACCCACTCGACAACAGCATGCGCTCCTTCGCCTCCAGGTCCGAAGATGACGGTTGGAATGCCAGCAGCGCTGAGGATGGCAGAATCCATCCATGCCGTCGCACCAATAATGCCTGGTTCTTGACCAGGTATAGCAGCTACATGGCGGCGCACGGCCTGCACGATGGGTTCATCCTGGGATACTTCAAATGCCTCGCGCAGCAGGGTTGTTCTCAGCGCTGCGTTGAAAGCGGTATCGGACGCTGCCAATTGGTCGAGGATCTGGCGTACCTGTGACTCGACATCCTGTGCTGTTTCGCCGGGAACGGTACGGCGTTCTACGCTCAAGATGCAGCGCTCTGGATAACTTGAGAGTTCCTGGCCGCCCGAAATCAAGGAAGCATGAAGAGAACCACTGCCCAGGAGGCGATGAGAAGGAGCCGAGCGCAGCGAGCGATCCAGTTCTTCCAGGCCCACGAGGACTTTGCCCATCTTCACAATGGCATCGACACCAAGGTCGGGCAGCGAGCCATGAGCAGCGATGCCTCTGGTCTCTATCTCTAGCCAGATAAAGCCCTTGTGTGCAATACAAATCTCTAGCCCGGTGGGTTCAGTCACGATAGCAGCATCCGCGTGCCAGCGTTTAACAATAGAAGCGGTGCCCATGCTGGCATATTCTTCATCTGAGACGGCGGTGAGGATTACATCGCCACGTAGTTGCTGGTTCTTTGCCGTGGCGGCAGCGAACATGATGGCAGCGAGACCGCCCTGTTCGAGCCAGTGAGCCACAAAGCGAGCGATTGCGGCCTCACCTGCGCCGCCCGGCACCAGGTCGGGATTAATGGAGTCGATTGCGACAAGCTCTCCTAAGAGCGAGGCAATTTCATTCATTACATCAACACCTTATAAATCCTGTGTTATGATCGTGTCACGGCGCTTCTTCTCAAAGCGAGTTCTTAGCTGGCCGCAGGCGGCGGCGATATCATCACCGCGCTCGGCGCGCACGCTGTTGCTTACGCCATGCTCGAAGAGGAGGTCGCGAAAGGCGCGAATGGCCTCGGGGCCGGGAGGCCTGTAGTCGGCAGAGGTGACATTGACCGGAATACAATTGACATGGGCGAGCTGCTGCAACGGAGCAAGAAGCTCTCCCAACTGGTGGGCATGTTGAGGGGTATCATTCACTCCGGCAAGCAGCACGTACTCAAAGGTGACCTGTCGCCTGGTAGCGGCAATATACTCTTTGCAGGCGGCAAGTAGTTCTTCAAGAGGGTATTTACGATTGATAGGCATGGTCTGGCCGCGCAGCTCATCGGTCGGCGCGTGCAAGGAGATGGCGAGATTGACCTGCAGCGGCTCGCGACTGAGCTTGCGAATGGCGGGAACAAGCCCGACGGTAGAAACGGTCATGTGCCGGGCGCCCAGGTTGAAACCCTGCGGGCTGTTCAAGATGCGCAGGGCTCGCAAGACATTATCGTAGTTATGGAGGGGTTCTCCCATACCCATCAAGACGATGTTAGTGACATGATCGATGGGTTTACTGCCTGGGAGGCCTGCTGCCGTCCAGGGGGCGGAACGTAGTTCACGAGCAAAATACAACACCTGGGCCACAATCTCGCCCGCGCTCAAGTGACGATCAAAGCCCATTTGCCCGGTAGCGCAGAAAGTACAACCGAAGGCACAGCCTGCCTGTGTGGAGACGCAGACGGTGGCACGTGGTCCGCTCTCGCTGCTGGGGGGATAGAGCATCAGCACGGACTCGATCAATTTGCCATCAGCGAGTTCCAGTAGTATCTTACGTGTGCGGTCATCTTTAGAATGTAGCTCGCTGCGCACAACCATCGGGCCGATGCAGGCCTCTCCTGCGAGCTGAGCGCGCAACGCTTGAGGCAGATTGGTCATTTCTGCAAAATCGGTGCTAAGGCGCTGGTATAGCCAGCCAAAGACCTGTTTGGCGCGAAACGCTGGCTCACCTCGCTCAACGAACCATTGTTGTAGTTCCGGCAACGTGAATGCAAGCAGATCGGTTTTGTGTCTGGCATAGTTTGATGTTGTTGGTGTTACGATCATGGATTTCATTATAGCACGAAGCGTTCCATTGAGATGGAGGTTAGCTTTCCTGTTCCTCGTCTAGCGCGAGCATGTACTGCCTGGCTTCTTCTAGTGTTTGAGCAAGACTGAGGTTTAGGATCAGGGTTTCCAATGTTGCTGGATCGTGAATTTCAGCAGTTCGTTTAGTCGCCAACTGTACGATCCCAGGGAAACGTGCCTGAATGACCGTAAGTAACGTCCGGTGTAATGCTTGTAATTCTCCCTCTTGTTTAATCCTCTGATAAGCCCTGGATTCCTGGAGCACATCGTAGAGCATGGCAAACCTCCTATCTAGCCAGAGAAGATCATTGTCATTCTCACACACGAGTTCTGCTAACAGATATGTCAACGAGAGCAGGTCGGGAACTGCTTCTCCTCCATCTTTCTGTACTCGTACTATCGCTTCTTCAACGACTTCGGGTCGAATACCCGCCTGGGTGAGTGGCAGGAGCGGGAACAGTCCCACCAGCCCTCCATGCCTTAAAACATCGGGATCGACCTCCCACAATTTAATGTTCTGAAAGTGAAAACGATGAATCTCCTGGCTGATGGACAAAGCCCAGACGACAGGCGATTCGGCAATCTTGCTGTCCTTTTTCAAGTAGATTACGAACGAGAGCGTTGGAAGTTCATACGCAAGAGTCACCAGTACATTATACTCCCAGACGCGCCATGCCATCTTGAGTTCGGAACGCCGTTGAAATTCGATATGTAACAACAATTCCTGGCCATTCAGGCGTATCCTGCACAACTTGTCGGTCTCAATATCCCGGCTATGTAGTTCCTCCGGCAATTCGTGGATGAGTTCGGCTTCGGGCACCAGCCACGACACAAAGTCTTGCGGTTTGATGCCAAAGAGCTGCTTCATCGTGCGGTCCCAGCGCCCCATACGATCTCCTACCGTATAAGCAGTGTAGCATAGCGAATATGCTCTGTCGAGGGTGTATCCGCTATGTTCGACCTTTCATACGTAATAGATACCGGGCGGCTCAACGAAAGCGGAAATTTTGCCATGCAGCATTCAGGGCGCATATGTGATGGTATGTTCGCCGTTCGGGGCAAGATTCGCGTTACCTGCCTGATCGTACACGTCGAAGCTGATGCGCAGTGGACCGGCAACAGCACTCAGCAGGCTGAGGTCTGCATTGCAGGAGAAGACGTCGTTTGGGGCAGGCGGCATAGCAGTGCAGGCAATTTTCCATTCGCGAGGATCGACTCCTTGCCACGATGCCGTGAAATTTACACGGTCGATGAGCGGTTCGTTTGGATGTGTGGGGAAGGCATACGCGGCGAAATGAACAACTTTGCCGACTACCTGTCCATTCAACGGGCTGATCCATTCACCTCCGGGTTTAATGTGCCTGAAAGCACTAAAGTACGCGTTAATACCGGCAAAGCTGATCAGCATAGCCAAAACAACTAGCGCCCCCAGGGCCACTCTACGCGTATGCTGCGAGCGCGAGGTGTTTTGTTGGGGTGGCCGGGATTTGTCAAATTCGGATGATGTAGTCCTTCCACCCGTACCTTCAGATGAGGAAGAACCCGCAGCAGGTTTATAATCTATTGGCGTTTTTTGAGATTCACCGGGCGGTGTTTCCCCAGGATGATGCGGCAGAGACAGGACATCTTCCCCGATCAAGCCAAGTTCCTCAGCATTCTTCCCGAAGATTTCGCAGAGCGGCTGGCGATGGTATGGACGGGGGATGCTATCACCACTTTCCCACCGGCCTACGGTTTTTGTATCGCATCCCACCTTCTCAGCGAGATCAGCCTGCGACCAACCTCTTAGTTCGCGCTCACGCTTCAAGCGCAAGTTGGGTATAGGCTTATCATGGACATCAGGGTTTTTCATGGCCTTGGATATCCTTTCTACGTTGCTTCTGTCTACCCCAGGGCTTTCCAATGCTCGCCAGCTTCCCTCTGCGAAGGCCGCCCCACCCCAGAAAATGGGGGAGTGTGCCGTGTCGGGCTCCGCCCGACACGGCACACTCCCAAAAAAAGGGGTGGGGTGGGGCCTCACAGAGAGCATTGGAAAGCCCTGTGTCTACCCCTGGACTTGAGATAGCTCCGCCTATGCGAATAAACGGTCAGAGCTTGAGTGTATAGCGCAAAAACGATTGATGTGATCCATCTAACATTCTCATCGTTACATCCAATTGTTTTACAACGTCTTTGGATATGAGATAATAGGCTCATCTATCAATAAGCTTACCTGTCCGCTCTCCTGGGCATGTTGTAGATGGTGTTCTGAAAGGTAGTAAAACAGAGCGGAACAAGAGGCGCAGGAGGTACGAAAAACATGCCTACATTCAACTGGGTCGACATTCTCTTCATCGCGACCGTTATTCTGCTTGCTTTTAATGGCTTTCGTAATGGTGCTGTTGTCAGCCTCATCAACCTGCTGACGATCCCGATCGGTTTCGCAGTGGCGTATGTGTTTGGACCGCCATTTACGCGGTTCCTTGCCCAGAATGGCCTTTCTGGGACGCCACTCATCTCGTATATTGTGCTGTTCTTTACTACTGTTCTGGTCATACACATCATTGCGACCATGGTGCGCGGAGTTTTACGTAAGGTGCCAGTGATTGGCTTTGGAGACGAGTTGCTCGGGGCGGTGCTTGGGTTTGTAGAGGCCTGGCTATTGTGGGTGGTTTTGCTGGCAGTCCTGGGCTCCTTTTTAGGCGGCATTCAGGATACCATTACGAAGACGACGCATATTATCCCTGGTGTTGGCATCAACGTGCCACAGTTTAAGCAATGGCACGATTTCTACAATCAAGCGGTGACAAATAGCCTTTTTGCGCGAGTGAATAGCTTCATTATCAAAACCTTGCCAGCGCTAAAAACGATTGTTCCCGGACCTACCCATTGAACACCAAGGCCTCAGGCATCAAATGATAGTTGCTTACATTGACCTTTCTAGGGATACAAGACATGGCTCGGACACAAACATGCAAGCGCTGGGCCACACAAAAACTGCCAGGGCTTGCATTCTCTCGTTCTGATGCTACAATACGCCTATACCAGTGAGCGGCAGAAAAAGGAGATAAGCGGAGGTATATACGGCAAAGCGGGATCGTCTAAGCGAAACGAGCATCCATGGCGAGCTCGAGCGCGCCTATCTTGTGGCTGTTGAAAGCGAGGAAAATGAAGGGCTATGGAGCGCTGAAGACTCATTGAGTGAACTGGGTACGCTGGCAAATACTGCAGGTGCAGAGGTTGTGGGAAAGATGATACAGCGACTGCGCCATCCCGATGTCGCGACATATCTCGGCAAGGGGCGCACACAAGAACTCAGCGATCTCAGGAAACACCTGGGGCTCGACCTGGTGATTTTTGACGATGAACTCTCGCCTTCGCAGCAGCGAAACCTGGAGAAGCTGCTGGATGCGCGCGTAATAGACCGCACAGCACTTATTCTCGATATCTTTGCGCAGCATGCCCACACCCGTGAAGGGCGCTTGCAGGTAGAACTGGCCCAGCTAGAGTATCGCCTGCCCCGATTAAGCGGGCGGGGCATAGAACTCTCACGGTTGGGTGGCGGCTCGCGCAGTGCAGGGGCGGGAGGTGTCGGGGGGGCCATCGGCGTACGCGGAACGGGTGAAACAAAGCTGGAGATTGACCGCCGCCGCATTCGCAGTCGTATTGCAGAGCTACAGGAAGAGATCGAGGGGGTGCGCGAGCAGCGTACGCTGCATCGTGAGCAGCGTGCCTCGCAGTCCATCTCGGTGGTGGCGGTCGTTGGCTATACCAATGCTGGCAAATCAACCCTCTTCAATGCACTTACCCAGGCGGAGGTATTGGTGGAGGACAAGCTTTTCGCCACACTTGATCCGACTACCCGCCATTTGCTCTTACCGGGGAATCAAGAAGTACTGCTCACAGACACGGTGGGTTTCATTCAGAAGCTGCCAACAAGGCTGATTGCAGCTTTTCGGGCGACGCTTGAAGAGGTGACTGATGCCGACCTGCTGCTGGAGGTAGTGGATATCAGCCATGAAAACGCTATCGAGCAGAGTGAGACGGTTAACGATATCCTGCAAGAGCTGGGGGTGAATGAGAAACCACGGGTTACAGCGCTTAACAAGAGCGATCTCCTCGACGACGCGGCGGAGATTGATACTTCACTTTATGCAAACGCAGTGACAGTATCAGCCCTCAGGGAGTCCGGGCTGGATACTTTGCGCGGGAAAATTGCCCAGGTCCTGGCTGACAGGATGGAGAAGGTAGAGGTTACTATTCCCTATACCAAGGGTGAATTGGTAGAGCTCTTTCACCGGCGGGGGCACGTGGAGCAGGAGGAGCACCAGCCACAAGGAACTTACCTCGCTGGTCGCATCCCACGCACATTGCGAGGATATTATGCGCAATATCGAGTTTAAGGAAGTAGGCCAATGTCAGAGCAGAAGTCGCAAAGCTGGTCAGTTCCCCTGCGCGTGCGTTTTCGCCCTGCCACCGAGCGGCTGCAAGGCGTACATGAACACGGCGAACCATCCCCGGCTGTGGATAGCCAGGCGTTGCAGTTACCGGCTGTAGGGCTGACTGCTGAAGCCGAACACGAGTCACGCAGGCGCGCCCAGCAGATCAAAGAACTGATCCGCCTGGGCAATCTCTTGCGGGCTGAGATGGGCCTGAATGAAGTGCTCCAGCAGATTGTTACTTCCATCAGCGCTTGCACCGGTTTTCGTATTCTGGTGATCAATTTAGTTGAGGAGGGAAGTGATTATGTATTGCCTGTCGCTCTTGCGGGGGCCTCTGCTGAAGCAGAGCGCATAGTACGAGAGTCGCGGATGACGGTTGAGCAGTTGCTGGGGCTCATGCGCCCAAATTTTCGTATCAGCCAGAGCTATTTTATTTCACATGAACACGCTTATGTCTATGGGAACATTGTGACAGCTATAGATAAGACCGTTGATGACTATGCGCCGGGAGGTTGGCATCCAGAAGATTCCTTACTTGTGCCATTATTTAGTCCACGTGACAGGAAAAAACTACTGGGCTTTCTCTCCCTGGATGATCCAGAGGATGGCAAAGTACCGACGCTGGAGAGCATCGAGGTGGTGGAACTTTTTGCAAACCAGGCTGCGCTTGCTATAGACGATGCACGTATCTTTCAAGAACGCGAAGCCGAGCGGCTGGCGCTGGAAGAGGCAATCGTTGTACTAAGACGAGACCTGGAACGGATACAACAGGGAGACCTGCGTGTGCGTGTGCGTTCCTCGCACGAGAAGTTACAGCCGGTCGCGTATGCCATCAACGAGATGGTAAGTGAAATCAGTGAGATCCTCGGGGATGTGCAGGTGGTGACGCAGGCGGTTGATGAGCATGCCACCGAGGTGCAACAGAGTTCCGATGTGCTGGTACACGATGCCAGCCAGCAGGAGCAGCAAGTACACAATATTTCCCACGTGATCGACGAGATGGCGGCTACGATGCACTCCATATCAGAGCGGGCCGGGAAGATTTCGCAGGTAGCAGTGGAAGCAATGGATGTATCGCTAGAGGGCCAGAGTGCAGTGGACCGTGCGGTTGATGGTATGGGACAGGTACGCGAGGTGACGATGCAATCCGCTCGCGTAATGAAGCGACTGGGCGAAAGTGGGCAAGAAATCAACGATACCGTACTCACCATCAGCGATTTGACAGCGCGCATGAACTTACTGGCATTAAATGCAGCGATTGAAGCAGTACGGGCAGGCGAGCAAGGTCAAGGCTTTGCCCTGATAGCGCAGGAGATTCGTACACTGGCAGTGCATAGCGCGGAGGCGGCACGCAAGGTGGCAGCGCGCATACGCACTATCCAGCAAGAGACCTCTACCGTTGCATTGAGCGTGGAACAGAACACACGACAGGTGGTGATGCAGACAGAACTGGTCACTCAAACGGGCGTCGCGCTAGAGGCGATCAGTGTCGTGACGGAACAAATGGCGAATCTTGTACAGGACATTTGCGTGGCCGCCGAGAGCCAGGCGCAAGGCTCACAAGTGATTGCCAGGTCAGTTGAGGGTATTTCACGCATGACCAGCGAAATCACACATCATATGCGTCAGATGCAGCAATCGCTGGCCTCGCTCGTGGAGCTAACCAATTCGCTGCACTCACGAGTGTCAGTGTTTCGCATTAGTGCGTCAGATCTCCATCCTTCCGAAGGAAGGGAGAGGAGAAATGGGGACACCCCATAAGGGGCACGGTAAACCTGCCTCTACGAACCCTGCTTACAGGCAGGATAGGTATGAGACCAGGGACGGCCATCACACAATCCAATGCCCGGTTAAAAACTGCAGGAGCATGAAAGACTGCACGGACAGTGAGAGCACGAGGTAGTAGAGATGAAACTGCTGTTTTTTACCAAAGATGGCAAGTACTATAAACGCGGGAAAAACCTCTAATGCCAGGCGCGAGAAGGACTCCAGGGGATGATCTCCTGTAGATGGGACAAGTAGGAAGAACAGATAGGTTGTGGCAGCATATATGCTATATGCCCACAGGTGACGAGGAAACTTCCAAAAGCAGAGTATTACCAGGATGAGCATCAGCATGACCGCGCTTAAATCGATCATATTGTGTATTGAGCTGAAGCTCAGCACGCTATGGGTAGTAATGAAGGTGATCGCTTCTTTAGCGCCATGCCAGGGAAAGCGTAGTGAGCGCCTCCAGACGCCCTGCGCATGGACAAAGGCAAGCGGGTCATAAAACTGGAACGCGCAGTAGCCCGCGAAGATGCCGATACCTGCCGGAATAAGCAGAGCGCTGATGGCATCAAGGCGTATCTTTTCCAGCTTGAAATAGTGCTGGCGCAGGTATTCATAACAAAACGGCACAAGAAGCAGGAGTCCTGCCGAGCGAGTCAAACTGGCGAACAAACCGAACAGGCCAGCGAGCCACCAGCGACCATGGCGCATGTGGTAGAAGCTGAGCAGGACAAGGCACAGAAAAAGAGACTCGTTGTAGCCAGCCGCAAAAAAGAAAGCGGTGGGGAAGACCGAGAGGTAGAGCACCGTACGAGACGCGCATTCCTGGTCAAAGTCTTCCTCTACCAGCCGGTACAGCACAGCCAGCATTACCAGTCCCACTGCATTTGAAACGATCAGCCCGGCGACGAAAGGATCACCGATGAGTAGCGCTCCTGCTCTTTCCAGCAAGGGATAGAGAGGGAAAAAGGCCGTCTCCCACCAGGGTGTGTAGCCCTGGGTAGCAATGAGCACAAAATGCCCACTGTCCCAACACGATACCAGGAGTGCACTAAGGTATAGAGCCTCAAGGATTGTGGCGAGAAATTCGGGAGGGTAAAGAGCGTTGCGAGGTAGGTGAGGATAAGAAAAGCCAGGTGAACAGCAATATAAACAGGTAAAACGCGCTTGAGCACTGCATACCACATTTTACAGTACCCACCCACCTAGCAAGAACTGCGTCAGCAAAAAGCAGAGCACAGCACCCGAGATCATGACGTAGCTCGTATGCAATGTGCGATCCTTGCCGAGGCTGGCCAGGACGATGTAAGCGGGAAAGACTTCTAACATAAAGCGACCAGTGGATAGTAAGGGAAAGATGCCCGCGGCGGGAAAGAGCTGTAAAAAGAGATAGAGCGCGGCACCATAGAGATTATATGCCCAGAGATCCCTGGGCAGCTTCCACGGGCCAATGAAACCCAGGATGATCAAGGCGAGGATGAGTAGGTCTGGCCCCAGGTCGAGCATGTTATGGAGCGATTGAAAGTTGAGGATACCGCCGCTCTGGATGATCTCCTGGACAGACCTGTATATACCATAACCAGGTATGCGTGGCACGCGGCCCCAGAAATTCTGCGCATGCGAAAAAGCCAGGGGATCATGAAACTGGAAGGCGCAGTAGAGGCTGAATAGCCCCAGGCCAGCAGGAATGGCCAGGCCGCTGAGGATATCCAGGCGAACCGCCCGCAGGTCGAAATGACGCTGGCGCAGGTATTCAAAACAGAAGGGCACGAAGAGAATCAACCCGGCCGAGCGCGTCAAAGTCGCCAGGAGGCCGAGCAGACCTGCCAGCCACCAGTGGCCATGGCGCATGTGGTAGAAACTGAAGAGAGAGAGGCATAGAAAGAGGGATTCGTTGTAGGCGGCAGCAAGAAAGAGGGCCGTAGGAAATAGCGAGAGGTAGAGCGCGGCACGATAGGCGCCCTCCTGATCAAAGTCTTCCTCCACCAGGCGATACAGTACAACCAGGGCCAGCAAGTCTGCCGCGCCCGAGATAAGCAGACCAGCTGTGAACGGGTTACCGGTGAGCAGCATCACGCAGCGTTCCAGTATGGGATAGAAGGGGAAGAAGGCCGTCTGGTGCGGCGCAACATAGCCATGCAGCGCAACCACTAAGTAGTTTCCGGTATCCCAACGATGCCATGATTGCCACAAGACATACAGCGGCCTGGACAGCTTTGAAAAACCTGGAACGGTATACAAGACTGTAAGGCAACTGAGCGCAAAAAAGGCAAGATGTATGCCAATATAGATAGGTAAGATGTTCTTAAACGCCGCATACCACTTCGTTCTTGAGGCTGTTATAACGATAGAGAAGATAGCCCCGGTGAGACCGCGTTCGCGATCACGGGCAGGCGTTGATGCGAGATCGCCAGCAGGAGCATCAGCCTGGGCAGCGGCGGACGTTACACTATCGTTGAGCCGGGAGCCAGGGAGAGCCCGCGTCGCAGCCTGCCGGGACTGCGCAAAGGCAAGGGGGTTATTTTCCTCGGGCGAACCTGTGGGTAAATGCATATATGTACCAACCCTGGTTGTTTTCTATCCTACATTAAATATATATATATTCTACACATGAAACGCTCCCGGCGGAGGAAGGTAACGACATGTGACGTTTGCTGCTTGTCGTTACAACTGTCATGGAAGGACCGTTTTTTCTACTAGTGAGTTGTAGAAGCATGCAGGAGACAGTTGATGACCCAAACCAGCGATGAGTTGTTGCAAACCGGGGAAGCGGAGCATAGTGTAAGCGAAAAGACGCCGTTATTGCAGCGCCTGCAGCGGGCATGGATGCCGCCGGACTGGCTGCTTTGCCTGGCTGTCGGCGCTGTCGCCCTGGCGTTCAATCTGTACCGGTTGGGAGGTCCGAGTCTGTGGTTTGATGAAATACTCTCTGTTGAGCGGGCGCGCCAATCCCTGCCAGTGCTCTGGCATATCATTTTCAGCACGCAGCAAAACATGGCATTGTACTACCTGCTTCTGCATTTCTGGTTGAGCTTCACTACCCTGCTGGGACTCCATCCCACCGAGTTTGTGGTGCGCTTTCCTTCCGCCATATTCGCAGCACTTGGCTCAATGATGGTGTTCCTGCTGGGGCGGCGCTTCATGGGGATAATAGGGAGCACGATAGCGGCAGGGCTGTATTTGCTGGACGTGCTCCAACTCGTCTACGCGCAGGAAGCGCGCTCTTATAGCCTGCAACTGCTGCTCATCTGCGCTGGCTGGTATGCTCTTTTTGCAGCGCTTGGATTGGGCGCCGGTCCAGGTTCGCTCAACACAGAAGAACAGGCCTCGGAGGGAGCAGTTCACGGTCGCAGCGCCAGTCGATACCGCTGGTGGGCATGTTATGTCGTTGCCATGACGCTGGCTATCTACGCCCACCTGTTCAGCGTGCTGATCCTGTTCGCACAAGTACTTACTATGGGCATCCTGCTGGTGCTGGCAGGGCCGTGGCGCGGTAAGGCACGTGGACGACGACAGGCCTGGTCCAGCCTGCCCGCGGCGGTGGTGAGCCTGGTCAGCATTGCTGTGTTGAGCATGCCCATGCTGCTTGCAGCCCGCCATGGCTCAAAAACGGGCTGGCTAGCCATTCCACACCTTCATGATATACCAAGGCTCTTCCTGACAATCAGCGATAACAGCATTTTCTACATGTTTATGCTCGCTGCGTGCTGCGCTCTGGGAGTAGGTGTTGCAGTGCTTGTCCACCTGCAGCACGGTACGCAGGATCCCCCGCCTTTCCATGTTTTTTTTCTTGATGACAAAGCCAGTGGTACGCGTTTATCCTGGCTCCAGGGGCTCTGGCCTGTCCTGCTCGCGCTTTTATGCTGGTTAGTTGTGCCGGTTATCGCCAGCTATGTGATCTCTCAAGGGTCTACACGCCTCTTTTCGAGTCGCTACCTTGTGACGATTGTGCCTCCGCTGTTCCTGCTGGTGGGCCTGGGCATTACCACCCTGCGCTGGCGACTCATTCAGGTGGCACTGGTAGGGGTCCTGCTATTCGTTGCTTTGCACCATGTTCCCCAGTACTATAGTAGCGCCCAGGTGGAAGACTGGCGAACGCCTGCACTCTGGCTGGAACAACACTACCAGGCGGGCGATGGCATGGTCTGCTACAACAATGCCCAGGGGTGCGAGGTAGGCATAGCATACTACCTGCGCGCTTATCCGAGCGGCGTCCAGTTCCCGGCCGATTCGCCAGGGGCTTTCCCATGGGTTGACTACGATTTGACAAATCACCTGGGATATTTCGGAGCGGCCGTCAAACCAACCTTTCTGGCAGCGTACGGGGCAAAGCACCCACGCCTGTTTTTCATTGCCGGGCGTTTCGCAAACAATTCAGAGGCTGCACTCGCGCAGGCGGCACAACACTGGCTGGACACACACTATCACCTCATCGCGCAGAGCTCGAAGGGCGCGGTGACTATTCGCCTGTACGCGACCAACGCAGGGCCTTAGCGATGGGTAACTGGCAAATTGGCGGTAACAGAGCGCGGTGTGCTACTATGTGTGGATAGGGAGGGACCGGCCATGACCGCTACATTTGCAGAGCTATATGCCTCAACGCTCAAAGAGGTTTTCACCGCCAGGGCGCAAAAAGATTTAGAGCAAGGGGTCGATGGACTCGCGTGCGCTCGCGCATATGCAGAGCAGGGCAAGCCAGAGTTCGTGCTGGCGTATTTACTATTGATAGCTGAAGCTGAAGAGGTGAAACGGGAACTTCTGGCGTACTCTTACGAGCAGCGTGCCATATACTCGGAGCGCAAAGCGGAGGAGTTCGCTAAGAAGTTTCACCGGCCTTTCCCACTTATCAAGCTGGAAGCGCAGAAAGACCGCCTGGCGGCCCGCCAGGTGCGACAGGGAAAGCGTATACATACAGGTACGACAAAAATGCCGCTGGTTAACTGATCTCACTCTTCTTCTCGTGCCTCTTTCGGCATTGCCAGAGAGCGAGACCGAACGCTTTGCTTTTCCCCTTCCATCCCCCTTCCTTCCAACCGGCGTGATCGCTCACGTCTTTTCCTGACAATGAACGCTGGGATGTGAGCACTCAACGTGACGAGTCCACAGGTGGCAACAAAGACGACAGCCCACCAGTTCACAATCATGCCCGTCACAGACACGTTTCCTGCTAACAGGCCAAAAAAAGGGGAGCACTCCATTGGCAGCACAGAAACAGAGGAAGTCTCCCATGTTACGAGAAGGCCTCTCAAAAGCGAGAAAGGGCTACCGCGACAAGCGCTCTCTTAGGAGGAGCTCCCATGCATCATGTGTCCTGGTTTTCAAGTGCAAACTCAATCATACATAAAACTCAACGATTAAATATTTAAACACTTCATTAAATCAATGATACAATCTATTGACTTCTTTATGTATGTATGGTAAAAAATTCGTAGGAGCTGGCTGGTCAGATCAGCTAAACTCAAGTCAGTCCGAGTGGGAGATGGGTGGTGGCAGTGCAGGAGAGGCTTTCTCGTTCAGAGGCAGTTGGTGCGAGCCGTTGCCTCTGCTTCCCGATGCATCAACATGAAAAAGCTTCCCCTGTCCCAGTCTACATAGGCACAGTGAGCATTGGCCAGAGGCCCTGCTCATACTTTCTTTCGAGATACAGATTCGTTCTGAAGAGAGGTCACGGAGGAAACGGTCTTGAATACTGGTTTTACTTCAACACGCCGCACTTTTTGCAAGCACCTTGGTGCTGCCGCCGCAACCACCTTTTTTTTAGGTGCTCACACGCTTTCTGCCCGTGCGGACAGTCATCAAGATGCCACGTTCAGGCATTCCTCAGGGGCTGGTCTCAATGTCTTGCTTGTCCACGGAGCGTGGGTGGACGCATCAAGTTGGATTCTCGTGATTCCCTTACTGCAGGCACAGGGCTACCACGTGCTCGCCGTTCAAAATCCACTCTCATCGTTAGCAGATGATGTGACTGTCACGCGTCAAGCACTCGCCTCGCTCTCCGGTCCGACGATTGTGGCAGGGCATTCGTATGGTGGGGCTGTGATGACCAATGCCGGGACCGGTGCCCCGAACCTTCATAGCCTGGTGTATATCGCAGCGGTGGCGCCTTTGGAAGGGGAGAGTGTCATGGGCATTGCCGGGCAATTCCCGACGCCTCCCATCACAGCGCACGTGGTTCCTTCCTACCGTCAAGGATATACTTGGGTGGATCCAGCTTTTTTTCCCCAAGACTTTGTGCCAGATATCGAGGTCGCACAAGCTCGAGCGTTAGCGGTGGTGCAGAAACCGATCAAGCCAGCATGCTTTACGGCGAAGTCAGGGCCACCTGCCTGGAAAACGGTTCCGTCCTGGTACTTAGTTTCGGGCAATGATCGCGTGATTAACGTTGACTCAGAGCGCTTCATGGCCAAGAGAATAGGGGCCACCACCCGTCAGATCGCTTCCAGTCATGCCTCTCCTTTGTCCCATCCGCAAGCGGTGTTCGAGATCATTGTCGCGGCAGCTCAAGGAGCCCAGAAGCATCAAGTGAAGCCTTTTGACAAGCGAACAGGCGTCTGAGAGGAGGACTTCTGTGGGTCAACTTCCATGAGGGGGAACGAGCGGGCCACACTATCCCCGAGGACGGGCGACCATAAAGGCCCACCCATCCGCTCTACCCTACCCTCGCCCCTACGGGATCGTGGGCTGGCTGCTTCGGTTGATGCGTATTGGGCGGCCTTTGCGACCGCCCTGAAACTTCCAAACCTATCCGATCTTATCCAATGCTTGCCGTACCTGTGAGCATCAGGCTATCGCCAGCGGCGCATGGAACATGGCTGTTGGCGCCAACCTTTGCGCTGGTGACATAAAGCTTGTTGCCAAGGGCACCACTCAAAACCGAGTTGAGTATGCCCTCGATTTGCCGGTTGTAGGTATCGTACGGGAAGGTGAAGATATCGAAGATGGTTACTGCTGTGTCGAGTACGTGTACTACCAGGTTCCCGCCGGAGGCAGAAGGAGCGATGGTGGTGAGCGTGGTAGCCAGCCTGAAAGAAGTACCCAGGTAGATATCAGCGCCGATAACCATGTTCCCGCCTTGCGTACCAATGCGGATGTTCTTTGCTGTCAGGCTATCGTTAATTTGCCAGCTCCCGATGGCTGGTCCCATCGCTGCCAGGGACGACGAAGGAATCTCGACGTAAGCGGCGACGCCGTCAGGGGAGAGCCGTTTTACTGCGCTGTAACTGACCCTGCTCGTATGAGATTGAACTGAAGCGCTGAGCCCCTGCGGTGGTGGCGGCGTTGGTAATGGACCTATCGTCACCGGAAAATGTACATGCACTGCCAGCGCGGAATCGCCGCAGAGCGGGGTAGTGTTGATGCCGTTGAGCTGGCCCACGGGAATCTGGAAGGTAGTCAGCGGGCCATTGACCAGCGCGGGACTGCCGTTCAAGGGGTGAGCGCTCACCTGCACGGTGGATGCATTTGCCACGCTGAAACCGATCAACATACTGGAAGTAATCGGATGTGGGTCACCTGGATAGAGACTCAGGCGAATTGTAGTCGCCAGTCCTGCATGTTGAGGGGCGAGACTGAGCAATGAAGCAGACGGTTGAATGAGCGTTGTCGCCATTGCATACGCCCAACCTTGATCCTGGGGAGGCAATTTGCTCACCATGCCCGAGATTGCGCTGTTGATCGCGCTGGGAGCCACCTGGTTGAGCTTGCTCTGGAACAGGGAGCGCAGTGTCGATGTCGAGAGATAAATGGTTGCGCCAAGAGACGCCGTGTCTTGCCGGTGCGCTGGCAGTCGCGGCGCGGTGCTGGCTGCGCTTACTGGTGTGACCATTAACCCCACTAAGAGGATCGTCAGCAGTAGTGCCCAGCTCACCTGGATAAATCGTGTGTATCTCATTATTAGTTCCTCTTTTTTCTCAATTATTCCTGGTATAATGAGTTTTAACAACCAGGATCGGTAATACCCCGTAGGCGCACAATTTATTGGCACACCGCCGATTCATCGGCCAATGGCCCGTCGATGCCCTCCCCAGGCCGATGAATCGGCGGTGCGGGCATAAATGCGCCGCCTACGACATGGCTGGTTTTGGTCGTTAAAGTTCATTATCTATCCTAGCTTGGGAATAACTTGCTCGGATCTATCGGCCCTTTGAAGCACAGAGCCGTTGGCGTTGGCTGTGCCGCAATGCCCTGAATTGGCGGCGCCTGCACCAGCAATACGAGCATCTCAGCCCCACCTCCGCAAGCCATCAATGAACTCGTGTGGACGGAGATGAGTTTGGCGCTCTTGAGCTGGCCTCTCAGAGCAGGCATGATCGAACTGAGCAGTAACTGGTTGATCGCCTTTTGCATATTGGCGGCAGCCGTGGGGCCGGCATCCAATCCATCACGCTTCAGGTGGAACACATGCAACTGGATGTTCTGCGAGCTGTCTACCCCAATGGTGCTATCCAGTTCAACCGGCAGCACGCGGTGAATGCCATTTGCATCGATATGCAGGTTCAGGCTGAGCACGAGACCATCATTGGGCGTGGGTACGACCCGCATATCTGTCAGCGCCCCCTGCTTTAAACCTAACTCCGAGGAAAAGAGCGAGGTCAGAGCAGTTGCATCGAGGGCAAGTTCGATCATGCGTACCCCAGCGATAGGCGTCGGCGTGCCTGGACCCGGTGTGCCCGAAGTCGAGCCTGCTGGGGACCCCGTACTGCTTGTGCCCGCTGACTCCCATGTCAGGGCTGCGAAGATGCCGAGGGACATCAGCAGCAGCACCAGGCCAATACTGACAATGGCGATGAGCAAGCGGCGGCGATTCCTCAATGTATCCTTCAATTTGCTCAAATCACGCCAGTTGCGCCAATTGCGCCAGTCTGGACCGCCGTTATTGGGCGTTGGTGGAAGCGGTGGTGGTCCTGCCGGGGCAGTCGCAGGCAGGACCAGTGGGGCCCCGGCCGCGGCGGGAACAGTCGCGGTCGCACTAGATGATGTAGAATCTAAAGAGCCGGTAGTGGCCATGGCAATTCCTTCCTGTTCGTCTTCCGGGACTGCTCGTCCCCAGAGGAAGATGGCGGGGATAATAGCGATAAAACATAGCACCATAGAGGTGAAGAAGACTGCGCTGTAGACAGTATGCGCCGAGAGAATGAGATGGTGCGCGTAGCCTTTCGACCACTGGGCAAACTGGTCGCTTGTAGCGGTCGTGGGCAGCGTGGGATAGGTTGAGGCCAGCTGCTTAAAGTAGGCCAGCGCCCACGAGGTCAATGCTGCCAGGCCGAGCATCATGCCCACCATGCGCAGTGCTGTGATCACGGCTGAACCCATGCCTGCCTGTGTCGCTCTCACCGTGTTGATGGCGGTTGTGCCAATGGGAGCGATCACAAGCCCAAAACCCAGGCCAGCCGTTACGGTGCTGATGGTAATCTGGTTCCAATCTACGTTGATGGGCCAGCGACTCATCAGGTAAAAGCCCGCGGCGGTGAAGATGAGGCCCAGCACTCCCGTGAAACGGCAAGAGATACGGCTGCATAACCAGCCGCCCAGTAATGCCCCAACCGGGATCATGGCGGTGAGACGCAGCAGCGCAAGTCCGCTATCCAGTACCGGGCGCTGCAGTACAGTATCCACAAAGATGGGGATGTCGGCCATAGCGATGATGAGCGCTGCCCCTACAAACAGGCTTACCAGTGACGTGGCGGCAAAGGGGAAGCGCTTGTAAAGCGACAGGTCAACCACCGGCCAGCGTACTTTGCGCTCGACCAGGACAAAGGCTATCAGCAAAAATATCGCCAGGACCAATGAGATGGGATTATTCTGGGGATTCGCGCCAACTGCCGATGGGCCGAGTTCGGTTCCCTGCTGCGCCAACCCCAGGCTCAAGCAGGTCAGTGCCAGGCCAAGCAGTATGGCGCCCACCCAGTCGATGCCCTCACGCAGGTGCGTTCCCCTGGGAACGAGAAACCAGGCGGCAATGATCAACCCAACGACTATGGGCACATTAAAGAAAAAGATGAACTGCCAGCCGAAATGCTGCACGATGAGCGCGCCATAGAGTGGACCCAGTGCGCCACCGGCCTCCGTCACCGCGCCGATGACACCCAGTGCGAGTCCGCGCCGCGCCTGTCCATAGAAATCGCTTGCAACCGCCATTGCGATCGGCACGAGGGCGCCACCACCGATGGCCTGGAAGAAGCGCGCAGCGATTAACCAGACTAACCCTGGCGAGGACGTGTCAATGTGGAGAACGCCCAGAAAACTGAGGTCTACCATTTGTCCAAGTATCGGGGCTATACCACAAAAGATGGAGCCAATGCCGAAGATGATGAGGCAGAGCAGGAAGATGCGCCGACGCCCATAAATATCAGAGACGCGCCCCATCAGTGGCATTGCTATAATAAAGCCCAATAGATATGCGCTGATAATCCACGCGGCATGGTCGAGCTGGGTAATGGGTATTTGCAGGTCGGTGACGATCTGTGGCAAAGCAGTTACCACCACGGTCTGGTCAAGCGCTGTAATAAAGACGCCAACACAGGCCATGGTCAATGCTGCCAGGGCAACACCCCGTCCACCAGCCTGCGCTTGAGCCGGGGTCGTTAGTTTCTTGAACGAACCGGTTACTTGCTCACTCAACGAAGGCCGCTGGTGGGCGTGAGCCGGTTTAGCTCCCGCGCCGGAAGCATCTGCACCTGGAGAAGCCGTGGCAGCGCTGGCAAAATCGCGTTTACGCAGGCGCGAGGAGGTTTCTTGATCGTCTTCTAAAGTGTACATGTTTCCCTCGATAAGCTTTGACAATTGAAAATATTCGCTCCCTTAACTTGACACCAATGGGCTATGTCTGTGGAGCCGTGATAGTGATATGCTCATTATAATTTGACAGCAGAAACGTGAGCGTCGTCTGCGGGGTATAGCTCACAGCGGCCCGGCCCGTTACAATGACCTGGTATAGCAGCGAGTCATCCTTCCCGATACACTCGCTCGTTTGCAGTGCCATGTTAGCAGGAACGCCGCCACCGGTGATGAACGCGAGCGTTTTCGCCTCAAGTTTACCGGTGATACGCCAGCAAGGAGTACTATTGACAGTATCATCGGTAGGCGTGCTCACATCCTGCAACTGGCTTACCACCGAGATGATGCCGGTGTGGGGATTGGTAAGCGTGCGAGGGTCGAGCGCCCCTTTGATGACCCGCCACTGCCCGGTAATGGGGTCGGTGATAAACTGGGTGTCGCCAATGCTGATAAGGTTGATGGTGACTGCTTGCCCCGAGAGAATGACCGTAGCCTGCGCCTTGATTTTGTCCGGCAAGACTACATCTCCATCAGCATTGCGGATTTGAAACTGGCTTCCTGTAGTACTGCCCGCGTTCTGCACACGCATCACAACGTGAAATGCATTCACGCTGCCAAAGCTCTTGCGCACTGCAGCAAGCAACTGCTGCACCGTTGGCTTTGAACCTGTACCGTTGAAAGGCGAGTGCTGCCAGGGTAGTCTGCAACTGGCAAGCAGTGCGGCTGCCAGGCAGAGCAGCATGAGTAGTGATGTGCGACGAATTGAAATATGTGATGAAATCATCGGTGACGCCTCCCGAAATCTCGTCTATAAAAGTGTTGCTGAAACAAATCAACGCAGGCGCTTGACTGTTTCGGGGAGGATGGTACTACGTGATGTAGGGCTCCACCAAAAACCGGGGCTGAGGATCATGGCGCCCGCAAGGGGTGCCACTACCATGAGACGGCTTGGCAAGCCGACGCCTTCGTATCATGGTAGTGGCAGGGCTTGCCCCTGCCATGCCAATAACTTTAGAGCATCTGGACCATCACAATTTCTCCAAGTTCGCGAAGTCCATGCTCAATCGTTTCTTGCCGTGTTTCCCCGCGAACTGCACATCGAGAAACTCGGTGTCATTCAACATCTCACTTTTGAGAACGATGCCGTCGCCGAACTTATCGTGCCGTACTCGATCACCGGCCTTGTACTGCTGTACCTTTGGCTCGACTGGCTCCGCTGGCTGCTGGGGTGATCGCTCCTTGGGTGACAGCGGTGGTGTTACATTGCTACTACTCGTGCGTGAAGCCGGCCTTGAAGAGGGTGGTATGGCCGGTGACGAGTTGGTTGACGATCGCGAGGAAGACGTCTCCGGCTTTGCTCTTCTACTGCCAAATGTAGTTCCCCTGCCCGTACTATATGTTTCTTGCGTACCGCGACCGTAAGTGCGCCCGCTTTCTCGTGTCGAGTAGGTATCCTGGTTGAAGTCGTAGTCGTCTTCATCCTGCTCACCGCGGCGATTTGAACGCGTACTGCTTGCACCTCCGCGGGCAATGAGGGGCAGCGGAATGTCCTCCAGAAAGCGCGATGGCTCTGTAGGCTGGCTCTCGCCCCAGAATGAGCGTCGACGCGCTCGCACGAGGTAGAGGCGCTGCATAGCGCGAGTGAAGCCGACATAAGCCAGGCGGCGTTCCTCCTCCAGCTGCTCCGGTTTATCAACCGAGCGCGAATGCGGTAGGGAGCCTTCATCCATGCCGACGATAAAAACAACTGGATACTCCAGCCCTTTGGCGGCGTGCAAAGTAATCAGGGTCACGGCGTCGTTGTTCTCCTCGTTGAGGAGCGTGCCATCCTCGCTGGATTGTGTGGTATCCGCGCCGCCCACCAGCGCAACGTTTTCCAGGAAGAGCTCAAGGGCCGCGTGTGTCTCGATCTCGGAGTAGTCTTCGGCCACGCGGCGCAGTTCCAGCACGTTAGCCCAGCGGTCTAACTCGTGGTCTGCTGACGCGCGCAGCTCGGGACCCAGGCCACTCTTTTCCGCGATCCTATCCATCAGTTCAGGTAGTTGCAGTTCATCCATGGCATGCACGAGGTCGATCATAAGCTGCCCGAAGCCGGCCAGCGCGGTCTTCGCCGCTCTGCCCAGGGTGGGATGATGTTCGACCTGCTGGATGGCATCGTAGAGTGGCAACTTCTTTTCGTCGGCCCATTGTTTCAGTTCGCCCACCGTCCTGGGGCCGATTTTGCGGTTAGGCACGTTGATGATGCGCTGCAAACTCATCTCGTCATGCGGGTTTGCCAGCAGGCGCAGGTAGGCGAGCATATCCTTGATTTCTTTGCGCTCATAGAACTTGCGGCTGCCGATGACCTTGTAAGGGATGTTCGCGCGCAGGAACTGCTCTTCCAGCGCGCGCGACTGTGCATTCGTGCGATACATGACCGCCACTTCGCCGCGTTTCTGGATGTCACCGCGTGCCAGCAGGCGGCTAATCTCACGCGCCGTATATAACCCCTCTTCTTCTTCGTTGTAGGCCTCGTGGTAAATAAGCTTTTCGCCTTTACCTAACGCTGTCCACAGGCTCTTATCCTTGCGCATAGTGTTACGCCTGACCACGCCTTGCGCGGCATCGAGAATGGTCTGCGTAGAGCGGTAGTTCTGTTCCAACATGACGATCTTCGTATGCGGGAAATCGCGCTCAAAGCGCGCAGGTTGCAGTCCTGAAACTCGTCGACATGAATATAGTGCCAGCGTTTCTGGTACTTCTGTAACACCTCGGCTTCGCGCCGCCACAGTTGCTCTGTCATCATCAGGAGGTCGTCGAAATCGACGCCGTTATTGGCGCGAAGCAGTTTTTGATAGACTTTATAGACCCGCGCCGCCACTTCTTCAATATATTTTGCCGCGCGCTCGGCCATCTGCTCCGGCCCATACATATCATTTTTAGCGCGGGAAATCATGCCCTGTATGGTTATCGGCCTGTACTGCTTATCATCGAGGTTGAGTTCTCGAATAGCCTGCTTTATCAGCGTCATCTGATCCTCTGTATCAAAGATGACAAAGGACTTATTCAACCCCAGGGGAGCGAGATGATCCGCTTCGTAACGCAGCACGCGGGCGCAGATGGCATGAAAAGTGCCAATAGTCATTTCTTTGGATGCGTTGATGCCTACGAGCTTCTCTAACCGCTCGCGCATCTCTTTGGCTGCTTTATTGGTAAATGTCACGGCCAGGATGCGCCATGGCGAGACCTGCTCATGCTGCACAAGATAGGCGATGCGGTGGGTGATGACGCGCGTCTTGCCACTGCCCGGCCCTGCCAGGATGAGCACCGGACCCTGCGTGGTGGTGACGGCTTTCTGTTGCGGGGCGTTGAGCCCGGCTAATAAATCTTTTTGTTCCAGCATCATCATCTCCCATAAAGAAGTACGTATTTGAAGGGCGTGGGTCAATGCCTCGCGCATGTTGTATATGACTGTGCTATTGTACCATAGCGAGGAAGCAAGGTGGGAGACTGAAATATGGCACT
>WNGM01002250.1_pt1 | contig 27688 bp, 23 predicted proteins | sample 5400571 | NCBI WGS metagenome assembly WNGM01 (sample SAMN13153378, study PRJNA577476) | soil metagenome | isolation source: 100 cm soil or saprolite under Garry oak tree replicate 2 | place: USA:California | collected 2016-06-15 | reverse complement strand
GACCTCAACGATTATCGTCGGCCAGCGTCCCGGCTCTCGAAGCAATGCGTGGTCATGGCCGGTACGGGGGTCAGTTCACCAGACCAGTCGCGGCCAGCCCATGGGGTCGAAAAAGTTGCATGGAAATCCGCGCTAATGCACCCGGCTGCCGCAGCCGTGGCAGCCGGGGGGGGCGAGCGCGGGACCAGTCACGAAGGCAGGTCCGTCCCGGCCTGCTCGGCCGCCATGTAGGCGGCGTACCAGGCGGGCCAGTCCTTGTCTGGGGCCGACCGGTGCAATAGGTGCGAGCGCCCGGTGCGCTTCTCGTGCTCGCGGTGGGCGGCCTCGACACGTCGAAGCGCGCTCTCCAGGTCCGCCGCGGATACATACCCTGTCTCAGCGGCGTTCATCCGGCCAGGGAGCCGGGTCGTGACCTCCTGGACCAGCCATGTGTTGCTGTCGGGATCGGTGAAGTAGAAGAACGACCCGTAGCTGGTGCGCTCGGGGTCCGGGCCGGGTTGCCGTGCCTCGACCGCTTCGGCCGAGCCAGGCGCGGCCGTCGTGAGTCCCTGGCCGAATGTGACCGAGGCCCCAGAACCGGGGGGCGTGAACTGGACGATGCGAAGGCCGGGCAGCGGGGCGGCGTCGTCGTCGAGCCGCCAGCCCAGCCGCTGGTAGAACTCCTTGGATCGGTCGACGTCGGACACGGGGACGATCTGGACCTCGAGCTTCATGTCGACCTTCCCGACGGCCGCACCGCGGCCCGCGTTGTGTACTTCGGTGGTGCTCATGTCTGCCTCCTGCGTTGTGTTGGGCGTGACAGCCCTTCTCCCGTTCTGGGGCCGACGGGTCATGGACCCATCGTTGGCGCGGGCTCGGCGGGTCCGCCACGACCGGTGTGCTCTCGTCTGATAGCCGTGGCCTCTTACCGCCCGTAGCATCGATGGTCGTGGAGCTGCGTCAGCTGCGGTATTTCGTCGCGGTCGCGGAGGAGTTGCACTTCGGCCGGGCGGCGACCCGGTTGCTGATCGCGGGCCCGTCGCTGTCTCAGCAGATCAAGGCGCTGGAACGTGATCTGGCTGTGCCGCTGTTCATTCGCGACCGCCGCTCGGTCGCGCTGACCCCGGCCGGTGCTGCGCTGCTGCCGCACGTGCGCGCGCTGCTGGAGCGGGCCGAGGACCTGCAGCGCCGCGCGGAACGGCTGTCGGGGTCCGAGCCGGTGCGAATCGGCTATGTCAACTGGCTCCCGGCGGATCTGGCCGCGCGCACTTCCGGGGTTGCGCAGCTGTACGTCGACCCGTGGGTGGTGCCCTCGCACGCCCAGGCCGCGCGGGTCGCCGAGGGCAGCTTGGACCTGGCGGTGTGCTGGGTCCGCACCCGTGACCTCGACGAGCACGGGCTGGAGGCGCGGTTGCTGGGAGCGGACCGGCTCTACGCGGTGTCGGTCGGCGCGGACAGGACGCCGGTGCGGACGCAGGGCATCACGGTGTTGGTCGATGACGACGTCGCCTCCTCGGCGTCGTGGAACCTGTTCGCCGAGCAGCTAGCCGGCGACACCGGCGCGCGGATCCAGCGCATCGGCGGTGATCGGCCCGACCCCGTAGATGGCCTCGGTCAACGTTTTGCCGCCGCGTAGATGTTTCGCGGTATGCACCAGCCGTCGGCGCAGGTCCTCCAGATGGACCTCCAGGACCTCCAGCATCGCCACCGCGGTGGCCACCTGCAGCTGCCCGGCCGGGGACAGCTGCTCAGCGGCGACCTGCCCCAACCGGGTCCTTCCGTCCGTGGTGCTGATCCCACCGTTGCCCAGCGCCTGCGCGCCGTGGTGGAAGCACACCGCGTGGATACGCTGCACCCAGCCGGTGTGCTCACGGCGCAGATCGTGGTAGAGCCCCAGCAGCGCCCGACACTCCAACACCTGCCCGGATGGGATCCAACACTGCGGGAGCCGGTCGCCGTCGAGTAACTCACGCAACAGCTTCGCGTCCGCCCGATCGGTCTTGGCCCGCTTCTTACGCCCCCGCGCGGCCGCCGTGTCAGCCGGCTCGGCCAGATACGCCCGCACTCCGGCGGTCTGCAGTTCCTCCACCACGTACCGCCACCCGGTGCAGCCTTCCACCGCGAACGCGATGTCGCCGACACCGTCGAACCGGCGTAGCCACACCGCCAGATGCCGCCGATCAGCAGGGGCGATCTGCCCCCGCGCCAGCTCCCCGGTAGCCCGGTCGACATAATCGAAGGTCAACTGCTTCCGGTGGATATCCACCCCGCCTACGATCGACATGAGAGCCTCCTCAAGCTCCGTGACACTTGATGTTGAACGCACACCAGGTCACCTGCCCTCGTGCTGCGTCTGAGCTGAGGAGGCTCCCTCAACGTCTGCCCTGTCAAGACAAGACGCCATCGCAGGGACCCGGCAGCACAACCGGCCACGGACTGAAGCCGATGCATGTCATCTTTGAGGAATCTTTGAGGCTGACCCTGGTCGGGGAGCTGGTCTGCCGGGGTAGGGCAGGCCATCGGCACCGCAACCCGCGCGAACTTTTCCTCGACGCCAGCCGTAGATGCCGGCGGCAGGGTGCCGGGCCCGCCTACACAACGTCCTCGCAGGGAGACCGTCATGCCCGTTACGCGTCTTAGGCTACGGCGTCGGCGAGCGCGGCTGCTGCCGGTGCTCGCCGTCGCGGTGGTGCTGCTGGTCAGCGCGGTCGTGACCGTTGTGACGGTCCCGGCCGGTGCGGGTACCACGCTGCTGTCGCAGGGTAGGCCGGCCACCGCGTCGTCCGCGGAGAATGGTGGTACCCCGGCCGGTGCCGCTGTTGACGGCGATACCGGTACCCGGTGGTCTTCGGCGTTCGCTGACCCGCAGTGGTTGCAGGTTGACCTGGGTGCCACCGCGTCGATTACTCGGGTCGTGCTCACCTGGGAGACCGCGTACGGCGAGGCGTTCCGGATCCAGGTCTCCGCGGATGCGTCGATGTGGACCGATATCTACAGCACGACTACCGGTACCGGTGGGGTGCAGACCCTCGACGTCAGCGGTACCGGTCGCTACGTGCGGATGTACGGCACCGTGCGCGGTACCCAGTGGGGGTACTCGCTGTGGGAGTTGCAGGTCTACGGCAGCCTCACCACCGCCTCCTGCGGTACCGGTAACGCCGCGCTGGACCGGCCGGCGACCGCGTCCTCGGTGGAGAACGGCACCTTCCCGGCAAGTGCCGCCGTCGACGCCGACACCGGCACCCGGTGGTCGTCGGCGTTTGCCGATCCGCAATGGTTGCAGGTCGACCTCGGTAGCAGCCTGTCGATCTGCCGGGTCGTGCTCACCTGGGAGGCGGCGTACGCCACCGCTTTCCGCATCCAGGTCTCCCCGGACGCGTCGACGTGGACGGATATCTACAGCACCGCCACCGGTACCGGTGGTGTGCAGACCCTCGACGTCACCGGGACTGGTCGCTACGTGCGCATGTACGGCACCACCCGCGCGACCCCGTACGGCTACTCGCTGTGGGAGTTCGCCGTGTACACCACGACGTCGGGCACGACCAGCCCGACCCCGAGCACGACGCCGACCCAGGACCCGGGGTCGTTCTGGGGTGACACGAGCACCATCCCGCCCGCGCGCAACGTCCTCATGGTGAAGATCCTGAACCGGACCAAGGGCAAGTACCCGGACAGCCAGGTGTTCTGGAGCTACAACGGGGTGGCCCACTCGATCGCGCAGCAGCCGTACTTCGACATGCCGGTGAACACGGCCGGGCGGATGTACTTCTACCTCGGCGCGCCCAACAGCCAGTACGTCGACTTCATCGAGTTCACCGTCGGCGCCTCGGTGTTCAACGGCAACACGACCCGGGTCGACGCGTTCGGCCTCAAGCTCGCGATGCGCCTGCACGCCCAGGACGGGTACGACGTGTCGGTGGGGGAGGACCTGGCGACCTTCCAGGAGGACCGGGCGGTCACCTTCCAGAAGTTCATCAACGAGGTACCGCCGGAGTTCACGGTGCTGGCCCAGTCCCAGGCGCCGTACCGGATCATCGCGCCGGGCAGTGACCCCACCTTCCGCACCGGCGGGGTGAACCAGAACTACTTCACCGGCTACGCCCAGTCGGTCGGCATCAACGCGGCGACCTCGGACATCTTCGGGTGCGCGGGCTCGCTGGCGGGCGACCCCGGCCACTGCGCCGCGCTCAACCGGCACGTCGCCGACCGGCCGCCGTCGGACTGGTCGACACCCAGCCTGTACTACCTGGCCGCGCCGGCGAACTACTACGCCAAATTCTGGCACGACCATGCCATCAACCACCTCGCGTACGGCTTCCCGTACGACGACTATGCCGGCCAGTCCTCGTTCATCTCGCACGGCAATCCCCAGTGGCTGGAGGTCGCCGTCGGCTGGTAGGCCCAGCCCCCTTTGCCACGCCGGCCACGGCACCACACACCCCCAGAGGAGACCTCCATGCGCCTAAGACTCAGCAGCCAACTCCTGCGACGTAGACCGGTGTTCGCCGTCGCTACCGTGGCGGCACTCGTCGTCGGCTTCGCCCTTGTGGCGTCGACGGTGACGGCCAACGCCGCCGCGACCCTGTTGTCGCAGGGCAAGCCGGCAACCGCGTCGTCGACGGAGAATGCCGGTACCCCGGCGTCGGCCGCGGTCGACGGCGACACCACTACCCGCTGGTCCAGCGCGTTCAGCGACCCGCAGTGGCTGCAGGTCGATCTCGGCGCGTCGGCCACACTCACCCAGGTCGTGCTCAATTGGGAGACCGCATACGCCACGGCTTTCCAGATCCAGGTCTCGAATGACGCCGTGACGTGGACCTCGGTGTATACGACGACGACGGGTACCGGCGGTACCCAGACCCTCAACGTCAACGGCACCGGCCGGTATGTGCGGATGTACGGCACCACGCGCGCGACGGGCTACGGGTACTCGCTGTGGGAGTTCCAGGTGTACGGCACGACCGGCGGCACCGGTTCGTGCGGGACAACCAACGCCGCGTCGAACAAGCCGGCGACCGCGTCGTCGGTCGAGAACGCCGGTACTCCGGCGAGCGCGGCGGTGGACGGCAATGCCGGTACCCGTTGGTCGTCAGCCTTCAGCGATCCGCAGTGGCTGCAGGTCGACCTCGGCGCGGCGGCCTCGGTGTGCCAGATCGGGCTCACTTGGGAGACGGCGTACGCATCCGCGTTCCAGATCCAGGTGTCCAACGACGCCGTGACGTGGACGTCGGTCTATTCGACGACGACCGGTACGGGCGGCAACCAGACCCTCAACGTCACCGGCAGCGGCCGGTACGTCCGCATGTACGGCACCACCCGCGGGACCGGCTACGGGTACTCGCTGTGGGAATTCCAAATCTTCACCACCACCGATGGCGGTCCGCCGACCAGCCCCCCGCCGACGACCGGCACGTGCAGCGGCACCAACGCCGCGCTGTACGGCAGCGCGACCGCCTCGTCAGTGGAGAACCAGCAAAACGGCGCCTTCGCGGCCATTGACGACAACACGAGCACCCGCTGGGAGGGCACGTACAGCGATCCGCAGTGGATCCAGATCGACCTCAACGGCAGCCTGCCCATCTGCGACGTGAAGTTGCAGTGGGAGGCGGCCTACGCGACCGCTTTCCAGATCCAGTTCTCCGGCGACGCCGTCAATTGGTCGACGGTGTACTCCACCACCTCCGGCACCGGCGGTACCCAGGTCATCCCGGTCTCCGGGAACGCCCGCTACGTGCGGATGTACGGTACGGCCCGGGCGACCGGCTACGGGTACTCGCTGTGGGAGTTCGGCGTGTACACCGTCGGAGGTGTGTTCGCCACGCCATCGCCCACCCCGACCCAGCCGGCCCCGGGTACCTGCCCCTGGGTCAACTCCACCGCCTCGACGGCGAGCAAGGTCGCTCAGCTGATGTCGCAGATGAGCCTGCAGCAGAAGACGATGCTGCTGCACGGCACGACACCGACGCAGACGTACATCGGGGAGGTGCCGGGCATCCCGTCGCTGTGCATTCCGACGATCAACTTCGAGGACGGGCCGTCCGGTGTCGGCGACGGCCTGGGTGGTGTCACGCAGATGCCCGACGGCGTCACCGCCGCGGCCACCTTCGACAGCGCGTACCTGCAGCAGTACGGGCAGACCGTCGGTGCGGAGTTCGCCGGCAAGGGTGTGAACGTGGCGCTCGGCCCGACCGTCAACATGATCCGCGACCCTCGGTGGGGCCGGTCCTACGAGACGTTCGGCGAGGATCCGTACCTGTCCGGGCAGATCGCCGTGGCGGACATCCGGGGCATCCAGAGTCAGGGCGTGATGGCGGAGGTCAAGCACGCCGCCGCATACAACATCGAACAGCCCGCCGGCACCATCATCGTCGATCCGCGCACGCTACAGGAGATCTACCTGCCGGCGTTCCAGACCGCCATCATCCAGGGCGGTGCGGCTGGCGTGATGTGCGCCTACAGCAACGTCAACAACGTGCCGTCCTGCCAGAACCCGACGATCCTCAACACCCCGCTGTACCAGCAGGCGGGTTTCACCGGTTTCGTCGGCTCGGACTGGGGCGCGATCCACTCGACCGCGGAGTCCGCGAACGCCGGCCTGACGATGGAGATGCCGGGCGGCTACTACTACGCGGATTATCTGATCCAGGCGGTACAGAACGGTCAGGTCAGCCAGGCGACGGTCGACACCATGGTGTCCCGGGTGTTGACCCAGATGTTCGACTTCGGGATGTTCAACAAGGCGCCGAGCGGGTCGGCGACCGCCACCGTCACTTCGTACGCACATCAGCAGGTCGCCGTGCAGGGCGCTGAGGAAGGCACGGTGCTGCTGAAGAACAATGGCATCCTGCCGCTCGCCACGACCAGCATCGGCGGTAGCAGCGGAACCGTCACCAGCTCCGGCACGATCTGGCCCATCACCGGCATCCAGAACCGCACCGCCGGCACTGGCGTGACGGTCACCTACAACGACGGCAGCGACCAGACTGCCGCGGCCAACCTGGCCAAGTCGTCGACCGTCGCGATCGTGTTCGCCAGCGACAACTACGGGCACGAAGAGGCCGACAACGCCAGCCTCAACCTGCCCAACAACCAGGACGCGCTGATCTCGGCGGTGGCGGCGGCCAATCCGCACACCATCGTCGTGCTCAACAACAACTCAGCAATTCTCATGCCATGGCTCAACCAGGTCGCGGCGGTGTTCGAAGGGTTCTACGACGGCCAAGGCTGGGGTAAGGCGATCGCCGCGCTGCTGTTCGGTGACGTCAACCCGTCGGGTCACCTGCCGGTGACGTTCCCGACGTCGCTGTCCGCGGTGCCGGCGAACACTACGGCGCAGTGGCCGGGCACCAATGGCCAGGTACAGTACTCGGAGGGCCTCGACATCGGCTACCGGTGGTACGACGCGAACAACGTCACGCCCTTGTTTCCGTTCGGGTTCGGCCTGTCCTACACCACGTTCTCGTACGGCAACCTGCAGGTCGGCGCGATCAACAACGGCACGGCTACCGTCACCGCGACCGTGACCAACACGGGCAGCCGCGCCGGAACGGACGTGGCCCAGCTCTACATCGGCCAGCCTGCCGGCAATGGTGAACCACCGCACCAGTTGCAGGGCTTCCAGCGGATCACCCTCAACCCGGGGGCGTCGGGGACGGTGACGTTCACCCTGCCGATGAAGGCATTCGCCCACTGGGACACGACGTCCAATGCCTGGGTCGCCAACTCCGGGAACTACCAGATACTGGTCGGTGATTCGTCGCGGAACCTGCCCCTGAGCGGTACCGAGACCGTCGCCTCCACCGTGACTGTCCCGCTGCGGTAGCCCGCCGGAGCACCGACCGGCCCGGGTACGGCCAGCCGCCGTACCCGGGCCGGTCCGGCGATGCCTCGGTGGTCACGCAGGTGTGCGGCGCCTGGCGTGCCGGCCGGTAGGACAACTCCCCGGACAGTACTGGCCACCGCGTGGCCCGGACAGACGACATCCAACGCACCAAGCTGAAAGCCGAAGCCGGCAAAGAACCAGCCGCCACGCCGAGACCGAGAAGGAGAACAAATGACAACAGTGAGCGGACCGCTTGCCGACGCGCGTGACATGTTTGCCGCGCACACCATGTTCCGCCGCGAGTTCGGGCTGATGCCCAGCCTCGTCCGGGCCGTTACAGCCGGGGATCGGCAGCGCGCCACGCTGGTCGCGGACCACATCGCTCTGGTCAGCGGCGTACTGGATCACCACCACTCCGGAGAAGACGAGCACATTTGGCCGCGGCTGCGGGAACACTGCCCCGGCGACTGTGCTGCGCTCGTAGACGTCATGGAGGAGCAGCACCACGCCGTCCACGACGGACTGCGGCAGGTGACGCAGGCACGGGAAGCGTGGCGCGACAGCGCTTCGAGCGACACCCGCGACGCCCTTGCCGGCGCCATCGAGCGGCTCCTCCCGGTCATGAACGAGCACCTGGCCCTGGAGGAGGAGCGCGTCGTCCCGCTCATCGAGAAGTACCTACTCAATGCCGACTACGCCCGCGTGGCTCAGGAGCAGGGTGCCGACGTTCCCCCGGACAAGCTGCCCACTGTGTTCGGAATGTTCATGTACGAGGCGGATCCGGCGACCATCGACATGGTCGTGGCGGAGATGCCCGCCGAGGCCCGGCCGGTCATCAAGAACCTGGCTCCCCAGGCATATGCCGCCTACTCAAAGGAACTGCACGGGACCGATATGCCTCCGCGCGTGACGGGCTAGTCCAGCCACGCAAGGCTACAACCTTCCGGCCGCGGAGCTGACTGCGCGACTCGCAACGTGGTAACCCGTCCACCAGATCTGTCGAGAGTGAGCTCAGATGTCCGTCCCCATTCCCAGACGAGGGCGCCGCGCCGGCGTCCTCGTCGCCGTTGCCGTGGTTGTGGCGGGTGGCGTCGCAACCGCTCGATAATGCGATTTCGGCTACGCTGCCTGCGAGTATTCATTGATCAGGCCGTGGAGGATCTTCCTGCGGCGGACGCGTACCGCGGCGAGGTCAACGACCGTGGGTGGCGCGGTGTCCCTGGCGTCGGGTGGTCGTTGCTGGCGACCCTGGTGGGGCCGGTGCTCGTTGTAATGCGCGACGTACTCGCCAAGAGTGGTCAGCAGGTGCCGCATGTTGTAGATCAGGATCCAGTCCAGACACTCTCGGCGGACAGTGCGCACCCACCGCTCCGCGTAGGCATTCGCCCGGGGCGCCCGCGGCGGGCTGCGTAGTACTTCGATGCCTTCTGTAGTAAAGACCTCGTCGAACATGTCGGTGTACTTGGTGTCCCGATCACGGATCAGGAACCTGAACCGCTGGGCCCGCTCGCCGAGGTCCATCATCAGGTTGCGGGCCTGCTGCGCGACCCACGCACCGGTTGGGTTGGTGGTGGCGCCCAGGATGTGCACCCGCCGGGTGGCAATCTCCATCAGAAACAACACGTACACACGGGTCAACCCGATCGTATCGACATGCAGGAAATCACAGGCCAGAATCCCTTTCGCCTGGGCTGCCAGGAACTGCGTCCAGGTCGGGCCGGTCCGCCGCGGTGCGGGGTCAACACCGGCGTTGGTCAGGACGGTCCAGACCGTGCTGGCCGCCACCCGATAGCCCAGCCCAACCAGTTCGCCTTGGATCCGGCGGTGGCCCCAACTGGGATTCTCCTTCGCCAGGCGCAGCAGCAGGTCCCGGATCTCTGCCCGTACCGGCGGGCGCCCTGGCCGCAGTCGTGGGTAGGTCCACTTCCGGGCGATCAGGTTGCGGTGCCAACGCAGCAGCGTGGCCGGGGTGATGAAGAACGTGCTCCACCGTGGCCGCGGCAGCAGGCGCGACAGGTCCGAGAGTACCGCGCTCGATCGGTCGGTTCCAGATCCAGCCGTTTGACCTGACGCCGTAGCACCGCGACCTGGTGGCGCAGTACCAGGATCTCGACTTCCTTCGACCGCTCACCGCGCACGACCAGCACGATCAACTGCAACACCTGACGCAGGATCAGATACCCGAACGATGCGATCATGACGGACAGCGTGCCCGTCCGAGGCTCGCCCGACCCCGCACAAAGTCGCACGCCAGACCAGGTAACCCAGTTTCCGGGCGGTACAGGCGTCGTTGAGGTGCTCAATGATGGCACGTACACCACCGTGTTGATCAACCCGCGCATCCGCGGCCGATGGCGCGAACAGATCCTGGCCGCGGCCCGCGTCGGGGGCGACTTGGACCCGCAGGAGGCGCACCTGGCCCGGGTGGTCGAGTACGGCGTGCCCGACCGGGACGGCAACGGCAGCGGGGAGGTGATCGTGCTGCTGACCACCATCACCGACCCGGCCGAGGCGGCCGCCGATGAGCTGGCTGATGCCTACCACCAGCGATGGGAGGAAGAGACCGGCAACGACCAGCTCAAGACCCACCTACGCGGACCCGGGCGGGTGCCGCGCTCCCGCCTGCCCGACCTGGTCAGACAGGAAATCTGGGCCTGGCTGACCGTGCACTACGCGCTCGCAGTGCTCACCGCCCGGGCCGCCGAGGCCGCCGACCTAGACCCGATCGGATCAGCTTCACCCGCGCCCTGCGGATCGTGCGCCGTACCGCCACCGGCACGGCGGCTTTTGCCCTGAGGACTGGCACGACGCCCTACCCCAGGGCCTAGCCGAGATCGCCCGCAAGCCCCTACCAGCCAGACGCCACCGCACCTGTCCTCGCGCGGTCAAACGCGCCCGCCACAACCAATACCGCGTCAAGAAACCCGACGAACCCGCCAGCATCCGCCACCACGGACCAGCCACCATCCACATACATCTACAGACTTCAACCCCGAGCGGCATGATCAACTTAAGCTACGTGGCATTGGGCCCAGGAGGGACCGGGTGATACCACGACTCAAACGGGAACGGCCCTGTGAGGCACCGACGTTGGCCTAGATCACCGGACCCGGACTCGACTGAACCGCATTGACGTCGTTTCCGTAATGCCGTGTCGTCCGCGCTGGCGTCGAGTCCCTCCAGACAGGCGACGTCCGGCAGCCGAACCAGTCGGAGTCTACATGAAGACGCATTTGCACGCTACGCCCGCACGTCGACGCCGGCCAGGGCTGCTCGCCCTCGCCGCCCTACCGTTCACGCTCGCGGCGGTCATCGGCCTCATGCTCGGGGTGAGCACCGCCAACTACTCGAAGGACCGAATGTTCCCTGTACTAAACAGAGCCCGACGTTCCCGCTTGGGAATTATCGGCGCTCTCACCGTGCTCCCGCTCATCCTGATGGCCAGCCCGGCGAACGCGGCGACCGGTGGGACCGACGCGCCGCAGGCCACCCACGTGCCGCATCTCTCCGGCGGGATCGGACCGGCGCGCGGCAAGAAGATCACCCACAAGTCGGTGTCGCCCAAGATCCCAGATGGCAGTGCCAGCAGCAGCACAGGCGACTCGTTTGACTGGGACGGCTACACCGTCCTGAACTCGTCGGGCACGAACACCACTTCGTTCAACCGCGTCTCCGCGCAGTGGACCCAGCCCACGATCACGTGCGACCCGAGCAACCCCAACATCGAGTGGGGTTCGTTCTGGGTCGGTCTCGACGGCTGGCTGAGCAGCAGCGTCGAGCAGGCCGGCACCGAGGCCTATTGCGTCAACGGCGTCCCCGGTTACTACGTGTGGTGGGAGATGTACCCGTACAACCTGATCCAGCACGCGTTTCGGATCAGCCCCGGTGACGTCATCCAGGCCAGCATCACATATAACACGTCGACGTCCGAGTTCGAGATCCTCGTCAAGGATGTCACGAGCAATCAGACGCTTACCCAGAACATGGCGTGCCAGAGCGGCCAGGCCAACTGCGCGCGCAGCTCGGCCGAGGTGATCTCCGAGCCCGTCGGCGGTGGCAACGACCGGGATGGGATGTACTACCTGCCCAACTACGGCACCACGACGTTTACCAACGTGAGCGTGACCGATGTCAACGGCCACACCGGCTCGCTGAACGACCCGACGTGGAACTCGGTAGCAATCACCGAGGTCAGCAGCGCCGGCGTCACCAAGCAGACAGTCGGTCCGCTGAGCACGGACGGCACGTCGTTCACCACGACGTGGCAGCACGGGTCGGGTGCGCCCGGTGCCGCCACCAGCCTGCTCTCCCAGGGCCAACCGGCGACCGCTTCGTCGACGGAGAACGACGGTACCCCGGCCAGTGCCGCGTTCGACGGCAACACCGGTACCCGTTGGTCCAGCAAGTTCAGCGATCCACAGTGGATATACGTCGACCTCGGCGCGCATGCGACCGTCAGCCAGGTGGTCCTCAGGTGGGAAAATGCCTACGCGACCGCGTTCCAGCTCCAGGTGTCCGATGACGCGGCGACGTGGACGAGCATCTACTCGACCACGACCAGTACCGGTGGCGCGCAGACCCTCAACGTGAGCGGTGCCGGCCGGTACGTGCGGATGTACGGCACGGCACGGGCGACCCCGTACGGGTACTCGCTGTGGGAGTTCCAGGTATTCGGATCAGTCGACTCGGGTGGGGGCTGCGGCACCGCCAACGTCGCGCAGGGTCGACCGGCGACCGCCTCGTCGACGGAGAACGCCGGTACCCCGGCCAGTGCCGCGGTCGACGGCGACACCGGTACCCGTTGGTCCAGCATGTTCAGCGATCCACAGTGGATCTACGTCGACCTCGGCGCGCCGGCCACCGTCTGCCAGGTCGTCCTCAGCTGGGAAAACGCCTACGCGACCGCGTTCCAGCTCCAGGTGTCCAACGACGCCACGAACTGGACGAGCATCTACTCGACCACGACCAGTACCGGTGGCACCCAGACCATCAACGCCAACGGGACCGGGCGGTACGTACGGATGGACGGCACCGCGCGGGCGACCGGGTACGGGTACTCGATCTGGGAGTTCGCCGTGCACACCACCACCGGCGGAAGCGGCAACCTGGCGCTGGGCAAGCCGGCCACTGCGGACTCCTCGTGCGACGCGAACGAGACCGCGGACAAGGCGTTCAACGGCAGCGTCTCCGGCGGTACCGACGACAAGTGGTGCTCGCTCAGCAGCAACCAGTGGCTGCAGGTCGACCTCGGTCAGACATACCAGGTGACGTCGTTCACCCTGCGCAACGCCGGGGCCGGCGGAGAGAACCCGGCCTGGGACACCGAGGACGCGGACATCCTGGTCTCCACCGACGGCTCCACCTGGAGCACGGCGACGTACATCCGGGGCAACACCGCCGATGTGACCACGGTGAACCTGCCCATGACGTTCCCCGCCCGGTACGTCAAGCTGAATGTCATCAATGGGACGCGCACCGCGGACCTGACAGTGCGCATCTACGAGTTCGAGGTCTACGCCTGATTGCCGAGCCGGGTCGGGTGGCCGTGGGCGGCCACCCGACCCGGCTTGCGAGAGGCGGTCAGAGATACCGATTTCGGTACCGGCGTTGCTCGAAGATTGTGGGAGTGCGCAGGTAGTTGTCTAATTAAGTCCGGATCAGCGTTCATTCTGTCCACCACTGATCGTTGCGCAGGGCGCGCGGCTGTTGCGGGATTGGCTAGTACTACAACCGCGACATGAGATCTTGGTGTCGTCGCTGGTAGTGGGCGCGTCGGGCCTGGGCTTGGCGGCGGCGTCGCCAGCGTGACCAGGTTCGGGTGTGGCGCCGGGAGTGGTGTGGTGTGGTGTCGGTGGCCCAGAGGCGACGGATCTCGTTTGATGGTGAACGGGATCATCCCGCTGTCACTGTCCAGGATGGACGGTGCTACGGTGTCGGCTGGTGTGGTGCCGGCACCTTCGGGCGCCGGTGCCCCTTTTGCGCGGCGACCAGGACTGCGGTCACGGTCAGCCAGCTGTGCGCGGCCATGGCGAGGGTGATGTGCCGGTACCAGCCCGGGTACGAACGGACCTGGTAGTGGTCGAGACCGACCTGCCCCTTGCTGGCCTGGAAACACTCCTCTACCGCCCAGCGCAAGCCAACCACTCGGACAAGCTGCGCGAGGGTGGCCCCGGCCGGGGTGTGGCACCGGAAGAACGCCAGTTCCCCGTCATCCAGCGACCGGCGCACCACCAGCCGGTGAGCCGGGCTGGTCGCGTCGGGTATCTCCGCGAAGTCATAGATGCGGGGTCCTTTGGCGCCGTTGCCGCAGGACAGACGCCGCCAGACCAGGCCCGGCCCGGCGGCCAGCACGTCGGCGCGCACCGGACCCTGCGCGGTGGCCAGCATGTGGTCGCAGGACACCGCCACCACATACCGGATGCCCTCACCCTCCAGCCACCGGCGCAGCCCCGGGTTATCGCCATACGCCTCGTCGGCAGCGACCCACCCGAACGGCAGCCCCGCCGCTACCACCCGTTCGATCATCACTCGGGCCAGTTCCGGCTTGGTGGCAAAACCCCACCTCCTGCGGCAGACCAGCCGCCGCGTGTTCGGGCTTCATCGCAGCTCAGAGGGCGAAGCACGGTATCCCGTGCGCAGTGTCGTGCCGGGCGCTGGGAGTGTCGCAGGCCTGGTTCTACAAGTGGTGCCACGGTGATGCGTCCAAGCGGCGGGCCCGCCGGCGGGCTCTGGCCGCCGCGATCACGCAGTTGTTCGCCCGGCACCGGGGCACGTACGGGTCGCCGCGGATCACCGCAGACCTGCGGGAGGCGGGCTGGCGGGTCAGTGTGAACACCGTCGCGGCGGTGATGGCCGAGCTACACCTGGTAGCCCGCCCGAAACGCCACCATCGTGGGCTGACCAAGGCCGACCAGGCGGCCCGTAAGGCACCGGACCTGCTGACCCGTCACTTCGCCCCACCCGCGGCGCCGAACGTGGCCTGGGTTGGGGACCTGACCGAGATCCCCACCGACGAGGGCCCGTTCTACCTGGCGTCAATCGTGGACCTGCATTCGCGGCGCGTCGTCGGGTTCGCCCTGGGTGCCCACCACGATCGACGGCACCTGGAAGCTGCCACCGCGCGGCCATTGACCCGAAGGGAGACGCACTAACATTGAACTTGCCGAAAACCTCGTCCGTGCAGTCACGCGGCATGCTCGTATTCGTGGAGAATGCCGCCGAGGCGATCGCGTCTTCGTATGTCGAGGCGGGTGGTCTTGTCCGGGTCGGCGATCGGCGGGGGCAACGGGTACAACGGGCGTGCGTTCGCGATGCCCTGGTGGGGGCGGTGCCCGTTATAGAACTGTTCGAACTCGCGCAGGGCGTGGAGTAGGTGCCGTTGGTTCCAGATCAGGGTGCGGTCCAACAGTTCGCGGCGGCAGGTCTGTACCCACCCTTCCATGATCGAGTTCATTCGCGGCATCTGGATACCGCTGAGTACGACGTCGGTGCCCGCGTCGGCGAGGACGGTGTCGAACAGGGCGCGGAACTTCCCATCGCGGTCGCGGATCATGAACCGCGCCCGGCAGTCGGTGTCTTCGAGGTCCATGACAAGGTTCTTCGCCGCTTGCGGCGCGCAGCGCCCGGACGACGCTCGCACTGATGACCGACAGCGCCGAACTACGTCTCTCGGTCGACAACTTGGCCAAGCAAACATTCAGTTGGGGCACGTAGGCGATCTGGTTGGTGACATGGCGTGACGACCGGTTGGCGGGTGGCCTCCGGTTGCTTGGCGGGAGTTGGCGCGTGCCGGGGCGGTCAGGTGGGGGCGGGAACCGGTATCCAAGGTCGGCCCAGCAGTGCGTCGCGTAGGACGGTCATCTTGTTCAGGCCGTTCTTGGCCGCGCTGGACACGTAGCCGAGGATCTTGTATCGGTCCTTGGTGCGTGCTTCGCTGGTGAGTCGGCCGGAGATGTTCTGTTGGATCTTGCTTGGTCGTAGGTCACGTTCGGCCTGGTTGGAGGTGGGTGGCACCAACAGGTCGTGCGTGAAACGCAGCACGTCGCCCTCCCGGTCACGCAACACCTCCAGCAGTAGGCGGGTCTTGCGTTCACCGGGGCGTGTGCCGTGCGAGGCGGTGTCGGACAACCCGACCAGCACACCTTGACGGAACCGGTAGACCAGCTTGTCCTTGACGCTCGCATCGATCGCGTCGTGACCGGCCTCGCGGGCGAGGTTGGCCTGGTGGATCAGGCCACGGAGGGCGTCCGCGATCTGCCCGGGCCAGACCGCGTCGGGGTAGACCTCACCGGCGCCGTCAAGATCACGCAATAGATGTTGGCAACACAGCTGATGGACCAACGTGCCAACTCGGCCGAGTCGTAGTTCTGGTACCGGTCGTGCACGACCACCGAGTCGGTCAGGTCCTTAACGACGAACGCCTTGAACGTGTCCAGGTCCCGGTCGCCCAACATGTACTGCGTCCACAACTCGGTGCAGGCCACCAGCAGATACTTCTCCGCCTTCTTCCGGCCCGGCCGGGGCGTCTTGGACCCGACCCGCAGCGGGGTCTCGTCACAGCAAACGGCGTACGCCAACGTGATCAGCGTGCGGATCCGCTGGTCCACTTCGTCCAGCAGCCCTGCGGCCCGGGTGAGCATGCCGTGCACGAACCCGACCGACGGCGCCGCCCCGGTCAGCGACTCCAACAACTGCACGCAGCGGTGCGCGGGCACGAAATGCACCACCATGAGGTACACCGCCCATGCCTGCAGATTCGGCCCGTACCCCATGTTGGACGACAGCCTGGGTGAGGACGAGCGGGGCCGCGTGCGTCGCTCGCGGTGAGGACGGTCCTGGGCGGGGTGGTGGGTTCGGGCGGGGCGTGGGCTGAGCGTCACGGTGAGGACGGCCGGCATACGGTGAGGGGTCGTTGAAGGAGAAACGGCCCTTCCCCTCTGCTTGGTCTGGCATCCCGGGGAAGGGCCGTTCATTCGTGCCCGGAGGCATCGTTGCTCAGCGTAGGTCCTGATCCTGTCGTGGTCGAACGGATGCTGGTTGGCGGGGAGCTGAGGTGCCCGGAGTGTGGGGGTGCGCTGGCCCGGTGGGGGTGGGCGGCGGCGCGGTTCGTGCGGGAGCGGGCCGGTGGGGTCAGACGGGTTCGGTTGCGGCGGGGCATCTGTTCGGGGACGGGCGTCGGTGGCTGCGGGCGGTCGCACGTGCTGTTGCCCAGGTTGTTGCTGGGGCGCCGGTTGGATGAGGTCGGCTTGATCTGGTCGGTGCTGGTGGCGCGGGCTGGTGGGTGGGGTTGGCGTCGGGCTGCGGGGTTGGCGGGGCGGCCGGCCTCGACGGTGCGGGGTTGGCTGACGCGGTTCGCCGACCGGGCGCAGGCCATCCGGGCGGGATTCGCCGAGTTGGAGCGTCTGGTGGGCGACGGTGGCGGTATGGACCGGTTGGTTCCCGCCGGTGGCCCGCTGCCCGATGCGGTGGCGCAGGTGGGGGCGTGCCTGGCGGCGCTGCGCCGCAGCCGGGGCGAGTCGGTGCTCACGGTGTCGGTGGCGCAGGTGGTGGCGGTGCTGTCCGGGGGGTGGCTGCTGGGCAGCCGGCCGTTTCGGGTCACCGGCTTGTGGATCAACACGTTCCCGCATCTTTAGCTGATCTTTGGGGTGCGACAGCGTCGCCGAGGTCGTCTCTTCTACCTCGGAAGCGTCAGGTGATCACATGTCCACGCGTAAGTCCCGGGCGTCTTGTGCCCGTGATGTCGCTCTGTTCCGCTACTCGCTGATCCGGCCCCTCGCAGACCCGGTGTTGACCGCCGCCGAGCGGGGTGTGCTGGTGCGCGAGATGGCTCGCGGTGTGCACGTCGGCCCGGCCGGCGAGGCGGTGCGGGTGTCACGGTCGACGTTGGACCGTTGGGTTCGGGCCTGGCGCGTCGGCGGGTTCGACGCGCTGGTCCCGCCGGTGCGCCAGGTGCACCCGCGGACCGTGGCCGAGGCGCTGGATCTGGCCGCGGGGCTCAAACGTGAGCGTCCGGCGCGTACGGCCGCGCACATCGCCCGCATCGTCGAGGCCAGCCAGGGATGGGCGCCCTCGGCGCGGACCCTGCAGCGCCACTTCGTGCGCCTGGAGCTGGGCCGGCGTCGCGACGGCACTGCGCCGGGGGTGTTCGGCCGGTTCGAGGCGGACGCACCCAACGTCCGGTGGGTCACCGACGGCCTGCACGGCCCGCTCGTCGACGGCAGACGGGCGGTGCTGTTCGCCCTGCTCGACGACCATTCCCGGTTCGTGGTCGGCCACCGGTGGGGCTTCGGCGAGGACACCCTGGGCATGCAGGCTGCCCTGCACGACGCGGTCAAGACCCACGGCTGCCCCTCGTACCTGTACTGCGACAACGGCAGTGCGTACTCCTCCGGGCAGCTGGCCTGGTCGGCCGCCGTCCTCGACATCCAGATCACCCACAGTCGGCCGGGTCGCCCGCAAGGCAGGGGAAAGATCGAAAGGTGGAACCGTACCTGCCGCGACCAGTTCCTGGTCGAGATCGAGGTCGCCAACACCGGCGGCGGAAGCACGTGCTCGTCGCTTGCCGACCTGAACCGGCTGTTCACCGCGTGGCTGCATCAGCGCTACCACCGGGCGCAGCACTCCGAGACCGGCCAACCCCCGGCGCAGCGCTATCACCACAGCGCCGCGGCGCCGCCGCGGCGTCCCGGCCCCGACCAGCTCCGGCGGGCGTTCCTGTGGCGCGAGCGGCGCACCGTCTCGACGGTCGCGACCGTGGCCCTGCACGGCAACCGCTACGAGGTCGACGCCAGCCTGACCGGCCGCAAGGTCGACCTGCTGTTGCCGGGTAGGACCGCCGCATTTCTGCGGCGGTCCCCCCTAAGAACCGTGCATGCACCTCATCAATGCACACGGCTCAAGCAGGCCGCGAGGGCGTTGCGGGTTGACGTGCTGGCTTCCCGCGTGGGCGGGTTGGTAGCCCGCTGCGGCAGGAGGCGTGTATCAAGCGGGTTCGTTTACCGCCCGGCGTGCCGTGCCCGTCCTGGTGGACGAGGTACTCGACGGCGATCGCCTTGCGGGCGATGCTCAACCACCAGCGTTCCCACTCGCGTGGGGATTGTGGTGGCTGGTCTGCGGTGAGCAGGTAGTCGCCGCAGAACGGACAGCGCCCGTCCTGTCTGGTGAGCAGGCGCAGGTTGTGGCTGTCCAGCGGGGGTTTGACCCGTCGCCGTCGGGTGGCCCAGTAGTCGGTCAGGTCGGGGTCGTCCGGGGACGCCGCGCCTTTGACCATCTGGTGTCGGACAATGTCGGTCCAGGAAAACTTCACCAGGTGGGGAACACCGTGTTCGTCGGTGCCGGCGCGGTCGCCGAACACCCAGCGGTCACTCCTGGACGTGTTGAACCTGCCGAAGTAGCGTCGCACGATCCACGTCTTCGGCTTCTTGGGGTGGGTGTGCTTGGCCCACTTGTAGACGAGCTTCCACACGTAGCTGTCCAGCGAGTTGAAAATCTTGCTGGACACCACCCCCCGGTAATAGGCAGCCCAACCTCGGATGATCGGGTTGAGCCTGGCGATAACCGCCGCCGCGTTCGAGCCGCGCAAGGCGCGCATCTCGGTCGCGAGCCGTTTCCGGAGTCGCTTGACGGCCGTGGGACTCGGTTTGATCAGCAGCTTGTTATTCCGGTAACGGCGGACGTTGAACGCCAGGAAGTCGAACCCCTCGGCTTCGAGGTGCACGATCCTGGTCTTGTCCTCGTTGAAGGCAAGACCACGGGGCGCCAACCATCCGGCAAGCTCGGCTTTGACCTGTTGGGCCTGCGACTGGGTGTGACAGCACACAACAAGATCATCGGCGTACCTGACCAAAACCGGGGAGTTCGGTCGGGTCTCACCGGCACGCGCGCCGGCGATCTGGTACCGGACCCCTGCGGCCTCCTCCAGCCCATGGAGCGCGACATTCATCAACAACGGACTGATTACGCCCCCAACGCAATGGATAACTTGCGCGATGGTCACCCTCCGTGTCTGCGGTGCCGGGTTCGTGGGTGTGGTTGCTGGTGGGTTCGTGGGTGTGGTTGCTGGTGGGTTGGTGGGCTGGGATGCGGTGGCGGATGGTGATGTTGTCTGGTCCGATGAGGACGTCCTTGACGACCAGTCGCAGGACGCGTTGGCGCTGGTCGACGTCGGCGGTGTCGGCGTGGTGGTGGAGTTGGTCGAGGAAGGCTTCGACGGTGGTGGCGAGGGTGAGATAGCGCTCGCGGTCGGCGTGTTGGGCCTCCAGGGCGCTGATCTGGTTGCGGAGGTTGGTCTCCCGGGCGCGTAGGTCGGGCATGCGGGCGCGGAGCTCGTCGATGGTGACGAGTTGTTCCTGGAACGCTTCGATCATGCGGGTGATCGCGGTGGTGGCCTTGGCCAGGGCCAGTTGAAGGCTCTCGCGTTGCCGGTTCGCAGGGTCGGCGGTCCGGGCGGCGTGTAAGCGTTTGTCGATCTCGGTGCGGATCAGGGTCGGGTCGGCGAGCAGGCCGGTGATGTGGTCCCAGACGACCTGGTCGAGGTAGTCGGCGCGGACGGGTTTGTTGTGGCAGACCCGGCCGCCTTCGTAGCGGTAGTCGTCCGACCCGAGGCATCGGTAGTAGTGGATGGTTTTGTTGGTGGTGCGGGTGGAGGTGCGGTAGTAGCCGTATCCGCAGCCGGAGCAGGCGGCCATGCCTTGCAGCAGGCTGGGGGTCTTGCTGTTGCGGGAGGCGAAGCGCTTGTTGTCGGTCAGCCGTGCGGCGACCCGGTCGAAGGTGTCGGGGTCGATGATGGCGGGGACGGGGATGGTGACCCAGTCTTCGCGGGGCCGGTCGACGGTCTTGCTGGCGCGGGGGGTGTCGCGGCCCTCGAGGCGGGCTCGGCGGTTGATGCCCGGGGCCTCGTCGACGACCATGGTCTTTCCGAACACGGCGTGGCCGGTGTAGGCGGGGTTGCGTAGCATGCCCCAGACCACGGAGCGGTCCCAGCGGGTCTTGCCGGTGCGGGTGGGTATGCCCTGGTCAGTCAGCCAGCGGGTCAGGTCGGCGATGGTGGCGCCGTCGTTGGCGTAGCGGCGAAACAGCTCGGCGACCAGGGCGGCCTCGTGGGGCACGATCTCGTAGCCGGCGCCGGTGTGGTCGCTCTTGCGTAGGTAGCGGTAGCCGAACGGGGCGCCGCCGAGGACGTTGACCGACCCGGCGCGGGCGCGGTGGGCCTTGCCGCGGCGGTAGCGTTCCAGGATCTGCGCCTTCTCGTACTCGGCGAACATGCCCTGGAACTGGACCAACAGCTGGTCTTCGGGGCTGTCGCCGAGGGGGCCCTTGACGAACTCGACGCGGGTGCCGGCGCGGGCGAACTCCTCGAGGAGGAGGGCCTGGTAGGCGAACTTGCGGGCCAGCCGGTCGGGGCTGTAGCACAGCACCACGTCCACGCCGCCCCCGGCGACGGTGTCGCGCAGCCGTTCCAGGGCCGGGCGTTGCAGGGTGGCGCCAGAGTGGCCGTCGTCGGTGAACACCCAGTCCTCAGCCACGTGCAGTCCCAGCTGCTCGGCGTGGGCGCGTAACGCCGCGATCTGGGAGCCGATCGTCTCGTCTTTCCTCTGCCGGGCCGAGGACACCCGGGCGTAGATCGCCGTGCTGGTCATCAGGTCTGGTCCTTCCGTTCGTGTTGTCGACTCGTCGGGTACGGGCCTGTCGTGGTGGCAGGAGGATCGCGTAGGCCGCCGAGGTGTCGGCGGCGGCGTGCCGGTCGTAGACGAACTGCGCCGACACCGTCCGGGTGGTGCTCACCCGCGCAGGCCTGGTCGCCGTCTCGTGTCCAGGTGCGCGGTCAGCGCCTGGGTGACCAGGGCGGAGATCGTCACTCCCGTGTCGCGGGCGTGCCGGCGCACCCGCGTGGCCAGCGAGGCGGGCAGCTTCACGGTGAACACCACGCTGTCCTCGGGCACTGGCTGTCGCCCGGCCGCTGTGGCCCGGTCGACGTAGCGGCGGGCCTGTCGCGTCGACACTCCGAGCCGGGCGGCCAACGCCGCCGCTACGTCCGTGGCCGGTGTCCCCTCGGCGAGCAGGTCCGCGGCTGCGTTGACCCGCTCGGTGTATTCCGCGTTGTCCGCGCGACCCCCAGGCATGGCGTAACTGTACTACTTTATATGTCCAAGGTCAAGGGGGTAAGACGCTGAAACCCAAGAAAGACAAGGGAATCCTCGACATGTCGAGGATTCCCTTGCAGAGCGGTCATGCAAGCGCGGTCGCGTCCGAGCGCCAGGACACTCCACCGCGGGCTGGCATCACGACTGTCCGCCCTCCCGCCGCGGACGCTCCACCCGCCGGTAACCGAGCGTCACGTCAAAGCACCCTGGGGAGTTCCCTCCTCGGTCGGTGTGAACGCTCCGTCTTCGACCACCCCGGCTTTCAGCCAGCGCGCGATCATGTCCCTGGCGGGAAACGACCCGAGCGCGCCGATCAGCCGGTCATGATCGATGTTGTCGAACGCCGCGGCCAGATCGGAATCCACGATCCACACCCGCTTACTCGTGCCTCGCAGCGTGGTGAACAGTGAACCGATCGCATCGGCACAGCCACGACCCGGACGAAACCCGTAACTCTTGGGCTCGAACCGGGCCTCCCATTCGGGCTCCAGCGCGCTACGGACCCGTGCCTGGTGGCAGCGGTCCGCGAGCACGGGAATGCCGAGCGGGCGGCGTTTTCCATTGGCCTTCGGTACATACACGCGCCGGACCGGTACCGGATCCCAGGTGGAGATCGTCTGGTGCACCCAGACCGCCATCTCCGCCCGGGCCTTCGAGGACAGCGCTACCTGCCCATCGATCCCGGCGGTCCTGCGCCCAGCATTGCGTTGCGTCACCTGCCGCACGCTGACCAGCGTGTTCGACCAGGAACGCACCATCATCTTCTGCAGAGACCGGACCTTGGCCCAGTCCTGCTCCCGCGTCGCCTTGAAGATCCTCCGCCGCAGCCTCGCTACGTTGTCCTCGTGGGTCCGCCAGTCGACGGTGTCCCAGTCCGGCACGTCCTCGGGTCCGTTCACCTTATCGGTGTCCAACTTGCCCCTCAGTTCGGAAAGGCTTGATCAGCATCAGCATTCAAAGGCCCACCTGCCCACGTCAGCGCCCTTTCAGGCCCAGCCACCCGGGCTGGTATCCGGCCAGTTATGCCAGGACGGTCAGCGGAGGAGCCGACCATGGTGCCTGGGTTTCCTGTCGTCTTTCGGCCACCGGCGTTCGCTTCTTGGACATCCTGTTCCCGTCAAGGGTTTCCGCCCCTCTTGCGATCGGCCTACCGGGCCTGACGGCCCGGACCCGACGGGGTTTCCACGTTTCGCGTACACGAGATACGACCGGGGTGGGCGCCCCCTAAACCCCGAGGCCGACGGTGTTCACACGACCGGCGGGTCGTCTCCGGTCGCCGCATGCCGCCTCTTCCAGCGGCCAGGCCCTGTCACCCGGGTCTTCGTCCCGTCCTCCCGGGCTGTCGATGACGAGGCATCATCGGGGGTTCACTCACGTCCGCCCGTCCGGCCTTCCCCTCGCCTGGTTGATCCCCCCGACGGAACGGGGGCCCTTGGGCTTCTTCCCTGAGCTTCGCACCCCGGCAGGCAGGACCTGCCGACGCACGTCAGAGCGGGGACCGATCTCGAACACTGATCAGGAACTACGCACCCGGCACCGCCGGCCTCCAATCTGCAAGTTCACTCGCAATACGCGACATCGTGTCGCAGCAACCCGTTCGACCTGACCCGCGTCGAGGTCGAGTACCAGGCCCGCCCGATGGGCGATGCCATACCCCACCGGGTCAAACGTCACGTCCACCCCGACGTCAAGCCCCACGCCCCGGCCCCCGTGCAGGCCACCGGCATCGACTACCTGCGCCTGATCGAGGCAGCCCACCAAGCCAACGTCGGCCAGGCCATCAACTTCGCCGCCCTCGCCGAGGGCGAGGCCACCCACGACGGCCGCGCCGACACCGACGAAGACGGCGAGCAGGGCCGGTAAAGGGGTTCTGCCGGACCGACCCACCACGCCGACAATCCACAGTGGACGCTGCCGGCGTGGTGGGCGCCTCTTCAACCGGCCCAACCGACGCCCACCCGCCCCGGCGCCGCCGGCTCACCAGGTGCGCCACACGTTCAGGAGAAACAACCAACATGCTCGACAAGATCCAGTCGTTCTACGGATTCACCCGCATGCCCTACGGCCGCAACCTCGCCCCCGGCATGCTGCACCCCCACGCCGACCACACCCAAGCCGCCGCCCGCATCGCCTACGGCATCGACACCCGCGGCATCACCGTCATCACCGGCGAGGTCGGCGTCGGCAAAACCGTCGCCGCCCGCGCCGCCCTCGACCGCGCCGACCGGGCCCGCCACCACCTCATCTACATCCCCGACCCCACCGTCGGCGCCAGAGGCGTGTTCCACCACATCGTGACAGCCCTCGGCGGGCGGCCCAGATTCCACACCGCCACCCTCGTCCCCCAAGCCCGCGACGCGCTCGCCGCCGAACTGGCCGAACGCGGCAGAGTCGCCGTACTCCTGGTCGACGAGGCCCACCTGCTCGGCCACGACGGGCTCGAAGCCCTCCGCCTGTTGACCAACCACGACCTCGACACCGGTGCCCCGTTCGCGACCGTCCTGCTCGGCCAACCCACCCTCGCCACCAAGATGAGGCTCGGCGTCCTCGCCGCCCTCGACCAACGCGTCACCGTCCGCCACCAGATGACCGGCATGACCGCCGACGAGACCGCCCGCTACATCCGCCACCACCTCGCCCTCGCCGGCCGCTCCGACCCACTGTTCACCGACGACGCGATCGCCCTCATCCACACCAACAGCCGCGGGAAACCACGAAGCGTCAACAACCTCGCCCTCGCCGCCCTCATCGCCGCACGCGCCCACGACAAGACCCTCGTCGACGAAGCCAGCGCCCGATCCGCCATCACCGAAACCACCACCGACCACCTGGCCGCGTCACCCTGACCACCACCACGACAGCGTGACCACCACAGCCCCGCCCGAACCCACCCGGGCGGGGCTGTCTCACACCCAACCCAGCCGCACAGTCAATGTCGCCGCCGTCCTCAAGATCGATGACGCCGAACACCCCACCACCCCCGACCGGGCGCCCTCAGGACGGGCAGCGGTGTGTACCTTCCCGCACCCACACCGTGCCGCGTGCTGGTCGTACTGGGTGAGCTTCACCGTTACGAGAGGGATCTCATGCTGCTGATACCTGTCGACCACGCCCAGATCCACCGCCCCGACCAGGTCCGCCCCGCACTCACAGGTGCCCTCGGGGAACCGATCCCGCCGATCGTCAGGATCATCGGTCCACGCCAGGTTCGACCCCGCCGCCCCGCGCTGCTTGCCCCGCGACCGCGCCGGCCCGATACCACGGCGCTTCTTGGCCGGTGGCGGTGTCCTACCCGCATCGTCGTCCTTCGACGGAGGACTCGACGAGTTCGACGAGTTCCGCGACAGCAGGTGTTCCAACCTGGCCAACTTCGCAGCCAACACCTCGTTCGCGGCAGTCAGTTCCACGACTTGTCCAGCCATCACGGCAATCTGCCCATCCAGACGGGCAATCCGCTCAGCCTGCACCCCGACCAGAGCGATCAGGTCGTCACGAGACATCTCCGCCGGGGCAGGCACCCCAAGATCCAACCATGCCCAAGCCGGTCAACCCGCCATCGGCACGCCAAACCACCGAACATCACTGTGACGACGCCAACCGGCACTCTCCGTGTCGGGGCTGAATGTTTGCCTTGGCCAACTGGGCGAAATCCTGGCCACGGTTGCGCTCATAGGAGACCCGGCAGCGCAGGCGGAAGCGGAACGGAGTGGTGACCCAGGCGGCCGGCACTCCCTCGTCGGACGCCACTTCGGTGCCGTCCGGCGATACGTGGACCACCTCCGGCAGGTACCGTTCTTTGCCCGGCGACAGGATAGTGCCGCCGTCATCAGCGAGAACCGTCCACGAGTACGGCAGCCGGCCATCGGCCACCGCGATGTCCAGGCTCGCCGGCCACGGCTGGTCGTCACTGGCGTACAGATAGCCGGCCTCGTCGCCGCCCGAGTCGGAGTCCTCTCGCGCCTCGAAGCCAGACACGGTACGGCGGGCGACCAGATAGTCCTGACCGCACTCCCGGCAGAACGCCAGAGGTACCAGGATCTTGCGCTGCGCATCGGTACTGTCCGGCGACACGATCTGTTTGCGGCTGGTCAGGTACCGGCGCTCGGGCGTCTCGATGGTGGCATACACGTTGTCGCCCTTTGATACGAACTGGTGCAGCCGGAAAGCGAACACCGGTCGCGTCGTGTCCGGGTCGATCACCGACGACCCGGCCCGCAGCACCGTTTGCAGGGCAGCTCGGCACGTCTCCACCTCAGCCGCGGTGTCGCCCGCCAGTTGACTCGCAGCCTCGGTCAACGTGAGCGGGCGGCGCCGCCGAATCAGCCGGCCGGACTCGTCGTCGAGTTCCAGCCCGAAGGTCGTCTCCACCCAACCCGCGAGCGGATCGGCCCGGAACTCCGCGAAGTTGGGCGCGAGGGCCTCAGCCGCAGCCCACTGGGCGACCCCGTCCGCCAGCGTCGAACGATCGATCGGCGCGTCGGCCGTGACCCGCCGCAGCGACTCTCCGATCACATTCTCCGGCGTGGCGACAGTGCCGAACAGCCGGCTGGCCACCTTGGCCACCTCGGCGCGCTGCTGCACCGCGGTGCCGCGACTGGTCATCGTCGCCGAGGTGCCGACGCACTCGAGGTTGGGCGAGGCGCACGCCTCCCGGGTCCGGCGTACTAGGAACGCCACGTCAGCACCCTGCCGGCCCCGGTACGTGTGCAACTCGTCGAGGACCAGGAACCACAGGCCGCGCGCCGCGTGAACGAGCCTGTCGCGCTCTCGTCGGCGGGTCAGCACGAGTTCGAGCATCACGTAGTTGGTCAGCAGGATGTCCGGCGGATCCGCCATGATCTGACGCCGTTCATCCCTGACCTTCCTGTCCGGTGTACCGGGCGAACGTCACGGACGGCTCGCCAGTCGGGTACCCCCATTTCAGGAACTTCTCCAACTCGTGCAGCTGGCTGTTGGCCAACGCGTTCATCGGATACACGATGATCGCTTTGATGCCCGGCTCGTAGGTGCCTTCGTCCTTGGCGCGTAGTACCCGGTCAACGACGGGTACCAGGTACGACAGGCTCTTGCCGGACCCGGTACCGGTGGTCAGGACGTAGCTGCCCCCACCCTGGGCCGCCACGATCGCGTCTCGCTGGTGTTGATGAAGCCGCAGGGACTGGGCACCTCGGTCGGAGGCGTCCGTCTTGATGCGGAAGATGCGCGCCGCTTCCGGGTGAGCAGCCCGTCGGCCACCGCATGATCGACGGTTCCACCGGAGGCGAAGTTGGGGTTCAGTGACAGCCACGGGTCCGGCCATTGATGCCCCAGGCTCGCCAGGCGCTCCACGTGGTCGCGCACCTTCGGATCACGCACGTCGACGAAGCTGGACGTGAACTCCTTGTAGTCCCCGATGAGCCGATCACGTACGTCGAAGATGTCCACCGAATCCCTCCGAAGTGGGCGCAACCCTACAGATTAGATCATCCAACGTGAGGAGCCGAGCGCTTGTCGTGATGGTGTTATCCGATCGGGCACCCATTGCTGTACCGCCGGGTCCAGCTTCCGCCGATCAGATCGATCAAGTACGCCGTGGGGCGGCGCCTCGCTACGTCCTGGGAGACGGGCGCATACCGGAGCCGAAGCTTGCGACAAGATCAGATATCACCCGACGGCCGAGTGCCGAGTGAGCCTCCTCAGACACGTGCGACTCCATCGATCGTCGTCCGAGTCGTTAGCGCCAAGGACGTAGTCGCTGGCCTAC
>WNGM01000661.1_pt1 | contig 27710 bp, 30 predicted proteins | sample 5400571 | NCBI WGS metagenome assembly WNGM01 (sample SAMN13153378, study PRJNA577476) | soil metagenome | isolation source: 100 cm soil or saprolite under Garry oak tree replicate 2 | place: USA:California | collected 2016-06-15 | reverse complement strand
TCGTCGATGCCTATAACAAGGGAAGGGAAGAAGTTGAGGAGTGGAAGTCGCCCCGGACCATCGCTAACGGGCTCAAGATTCCAAAGCCTCTAGCGGACAGGTGGATACTCAAGAGCCTCCGAGAGTCAAAGGGAATAGCCTTGAAGGTCACCGACATAGAAATCCAACGAGCAATACTTCAGGTTGCAAAGAAGGAGGGAATTCTACTAGAACCCTCCAGTGCTGCAGGGTTCGCAGCGATCCCACGTCTATATGACAATGGATCAGTCGACCGGGGCGACAGTCTCGTTGTTATCGCAACAGGGTCGGGCTTGAAGACTCTGGAACAGCTCTGATCTCGTGCTGAACGTGACCTGTTTCAGCCTCAGGCTTAAGGGCTACGAATAGACTCACCTAGATGGATAACCTAGCAGGGAACATCTCTGACGATTCAGGTTGATGATGCTGGTGTGGGCGACCTTCTCTTCGGGGCTATTGTGGGAGCCCACCGGAAGGAGACTGGAGAGTTCCACTACGACGTCATTCCGGTCCGTTATTTTCAGCTTCCTGAATTTCGAAGGAAGCTGTACCTCAAGAAAGCGACCGAGCTTACCCTGCGTCTCCTCCAGGATATGAAGCTGGGGGAGGGGGAAGAGATCGAGATCTGCAGTAGTTTCCTTTTTGACGAGACTCGACCAGAGCTTGTGAAACAGTTTGGCAACGAGCGAGTCCACGTATCAGTGATCTCGGGCAAAGCCCAGGACAACGTGGAGACGGCCTATCTCGACGAGATCAGAAATCTTGGCTATAAACCGCTGGCCGATAGAGACGAGAAGAGGGCTCGCAGCTTCTTCCACATGCTCCGCTGGGTCAAGAGCGACCCTAATAGACTGAGGCTGGCGAAGACGGGGTGGCCTCGTCTGAAGAGATACATACGACTCAGTTGACCGCACCGGCAGAAATTTCAGCTGAATCGTGATTTTTGGCCGGATTAATTCAAGCCCCATGAACGAGGATTAGTTTAGGCTAGGACCCACAGCCCTGAGTCGGGAAAGGAACATAAGAGTCGGGCCCACCTAGGACTCGGCCGAGTTGGGCTTTCTAGAGATAATCGTCGCCGAGATGCTCCTTGTGCCGGGCGTAGAAGCAGACGATAGTGGCCAGGACGATTTTGAGCTACGTGTGGGCGGGAAGGCCTTCGCTCATGTCCATAAACCGGATAGGATCGACATTCGTCTTCCTCCCGACATCAAGGAGAACGTGTTGGCCCGGGGCATGGCCACTCGTTCGCCAGATCCTCACGATAGAGAGGGCTGGGTGGCTCTGAAGCTGGGCCAGAACCCACAGCTGCCGACCGTTACGAGGCTTCTGCACCAGTCGTACCGGTTTACGTCATCAATGCTGTAGAGTAGTGAAAGGGGGAACCGGTCCTCGTGGATGGCCGGTGAGAAACCATTTTCGACTGATCAGAGAGGACTATCTGACTCTGCTAGGCTTTCTGCTGTTTCGAGTCCGCTTTCTCATCCTGTTCTTCTTTCTCTGTCGTCGATTACTTGCAGAGTGCTGGCCGGCCCGTGGCAATGCAGTTCAACGGGCACAGCCAAGGCACTAGTATTTGTGGATTGGAACTAGACTCCGAATGGAGACTATGCAGTCTGGAGAGTAGCCTTCGAATCCTTGTCACCAGAGTCCGCCTGAGTCCTCTGTTCTTTCCAAGTGGAACCGCAGACGTGACAGTTGTGATACCGATACTGGCCGGTCTCACCAGCAGACCGAGTGCAGGGACCAGTGTGACCGCAGACAGGACAGGTGTGAGTTTCCGCGGCGAACGCCCCTCTATAGCTGATAGCCAGCATCTGCTATTTTAAGAAAAGGGTTCGATTCAGACACGCTTGGAACTCTACCTGTTTTGACTCGTAAGGGTGTGGATAACCTTCTTAGCTTGACCCGCTGACGCGGTAGCGAACCAGTTTGGAACCAGCGCGTGAAGCGGAAGAAGAAGAGATCGACGTCATATGGGACGAGAATGGTACTGCTCGATACCGGATACTCAAAGACAATAGGATCGTCGACTTCGATGGACACAACCTGGCCTGGCTCGACGAGCAGGGAAACATTATCGACTATGATGGACGCCACATGGCCTTCTATGAGAATGGGATCCTGCGAGATCTTGAGGGTTCCGTTGTGGGACTCGGAAAAGATCCGATCGGACCACACCCGGTACTACCCAACAAGGGACTTATTCCACAGGCGATCAAGGCGGCAGCCCCTCCAAAAAAGTCCAAGCCCTCGAAGGTCCTGAAGAAGCCCCAAGCGTCGCTGCTCTGGTCAAAGAAAGTGCTTGAAGAGCTCTAGAAAAAAGCCCATGGGCCTCATGGTGCTCTAGACAGCTAGTTCGCCGAAGGTTCCCTTTGATCCTAACGTAGGCGCAGTTGGTTGTCGCTAAACTATGTCTCAATAGCCATCTTCGTAACAGTCTATCTACTCATCGCCCTCCGGAACCTGCGCTGGTTCAAGATCCCTATCTGGACCATAATGCTCACTGGAGCAGTAGCCATGATCTTCTCGGGAGTCATTCCGCTTCAGACGGCTTACGCCGCTATCAACCTGGATGTGATATTCTTCCTGCTCGGAATGTTCTCTATCGTTGCAGCCATGGACCTTTCTGGGCTCCTCGAGTACCTAACTGCGAGAATGGTCCGGCTCTCCAAGACACCACAGCGGGCCTTAGCACTCGTGCTGTTCGGAATGGGTCTACTCTCAGCCTTCCTAGTCAACGACACCCTCGCTCTCACTGCCACCCCTATAATGCTGGGGCTCTCAAGACAAATGAGGATCAGGCCGAGTGTCCTATTGATAACGCTCGCATTAGGCGTGACGATCGGAAGCGTGATGACTCCCGTCGGTAATCCCCAAAACCTGCTCATCGCCCTCTCCAGCGGCATTCCAAACCCCATGCTCGACTTTCTGTATTTTCTGGTCCCGCCCACAGTCGTGGGACTCGTGGTCACATTTCTGATCCTTAGATTCTACTATCGAAAAGATCTTGCAGAGTCGGAGAAAAGCTTCGGAGAGATTCCGTTGCCACCTGTCAGAGACGGAAGGCTTGCGAGATTGTCAGCGTGGGCTGGCGGCATCGTCGTTGTCGGCTTCTTCTCTGTGGGGGTTGCGCGGTTGTTTGGGGTGCAGGGAAATCTCAACCTCGGGACAGTGTCGCTTCTTGGTGCGACGATCGTCTACCTGTTGAGCGGTAGGCGGAGGGAGATTCTCGCGTCGGTAGACTGGGGTATCGTAATTTTCTTCATGTCGCTCTTCATCGTGGTTCAGGGCTTCTGGGACTCGAACGCTCTTCAATCATTGCTGCTCTACCTGCCAGCTCTCAATACATCCGAGATAGTCGTCTCTCTCGGTGTCATAATTCTGATCAGTCTGATCTTCAGCCAATTGCTCAGCAACGTGCCATTCGTCGCTGTCTACATTAGAGTCATGCAGAGTGCTGGATTCACAGGCAGCAATGTCAAAGCCTGGGTTGCCCTGGCCGGCGCAAGCACTCTAGCAGGGGGACTCAGTCTGCTCGGAGCTGCAAGCAATGTTATCATTCTGGAAGCGGCAGAGGTCCGAGGCTCGGGTTTCAGCTCGCTGGAATTCTCCAAGATTGGCCTTTTGGTGACTATCCCGAATATTCTGATTCTCTACCTGTTCCTTCGAATCCTGTAACAGTATATCGGTTTCCGACATGTACATTCAGCCCCTGAAAGATTTCAACATCTAGTCGTCGCAGATTGACAGGTTCTTTGGTGTTCAATTCGTTGAATAATATACTCTCCCGGGAGACGGCGCCTCTAAGCAAAGGGGAAAGGAAAAAGAATGAACATCCCAAGCAGACGTAGACTAGGGGCTGCGGCGCTCATCGTCGCTGGAATCGGCGCGTTCCTCGTACCATTCCTGCTACACTCTCCCTCAACACAAGGGACCAGTCCTTCGCCACCAACGCCTGGAGGAAACGGTGGCGGCGGTACGACTCCCACGACACCATCTGGTGGTGGAGACAACAGCGGTAGCGGCGGGTCCTGTAGCGAAGCAAAGTCGCATGGTCCAAGCTCGCACGACAGCGGGAACAGCAACGGAAATGGCATCGGCAACGCCTACGGAGTCATGAAGAACAAGTTGCAAACTACGGTCGCCCTGGTCAAGGCTATGGGCAGCTCTAACCCGGCCTTCCACTTACACCACGACACGGACAGTGACAATGATGCCGCACAAGGCCATTCGGGCGTCCACGGTCACGGCGATCATGACTCTTCCTGCGCAGCAGCCGAAGAAAAGCACGAGCAGCAAGCCTAGACTAGTCCAACAGATCCTAATCCCCCGATCCCCTTTTTTCTAAGGCCACAGTCCCGCGTTTAGAATACTAGCTGAATGGCATGCCCGATTGATGCAAAGTTTAGAAATACCGAGAGGACCGCGGAGCTTGAGTTAGAAATGGTCAACCAGGGAGAAAAGGCTCCGAACTTTGCACTTCCAGATTTTGAGAGGAAGCCGCGCAGTCTCCAAGAACTCTTGAGGCCAAGAGGCGCAACACTACTCGCATTCTTCCCCGGAGCCTTCACCAGCGTCTGCACAAAGGAAATGTGCGCGCTCAGAGACAGCCTCGCAGAGTTCAACAAGCTAAACGCTCAAGTTGTCGGAATCGACGTCAATGATCCTTGGACTAACAAGGCGTTCGTGGAGAAGAACAGTCTAAACTTTCCAGTCCTCAGCGACTACACCCGGGACATTGTCCACCAGTACAACGTGTTCCATGAGAATTTTGGAAACTTGAAAGGTTACACGGTTGCGAAGAGGAGCGTCTTCATACTCGACCAGAACGGCGTCGTGACCTACAAATGGGTCACAGAGGACCCGAGCAAGGAGCCGAACTATGAAGAGCTCAAGAAGGCCGTTGCCAAGACTGCCTAGCTCGTCCCGTCTAGTTCTTCCGCTGTATATCTTCGTTTAGTAGTACGGCGTGGGCCGCATTCTCCCCAGTCTCGTCATGACGTAGGTACACGTAGACTTCTTTGGCATCCTTGACGAGACCTCTGATCCGGGTCGACCACTCGTCAATGCTCTTACGATCATACGCGTCCCTTCGCAGCCTGAAATAGGCAACATCTCCAATTACTCTCAGAACTGGTTTCATGTCTTCAGTCTCAGCAATGCAGAATCCTGCATGATACTTGTCTAGAAGAGCGTAGGTAGGTTCTGACAGCCAGGATTCGTGGCGAAACTCGAAGACGCTCTCTCTCAATTTTGACGTGTCCTGTAAGAAGGACTCTAGAAGCTTCAGATTCTGTCGCATGAAGGGAGGAAGCTGAAAGAGGATTGGACCCTGCTTGGGACCAAGCAGGCTGAGAGTCTCGCCAAGCCGGTTAGCCGAAATGGCCGATCCCTCTCCGAGCTTGAGGATGTGCGTTATCTGGCGAGGCGATTTTACCGCAAACCGAAAGTCATCCCGAGTCTTCGCAGACCATGACTTGACCGTTGTAGTGCTCGGCGGGGCATAGAAGCTGCTGTTGATTTCCACGCTGTTGAGTTTCTGAGAGTAGTATCCGAGGAAGTCTTCGCTCTTGAGATCTTTGGGGTAGAAGTTTCCCTTCCATCCGGGATAGCTGAATCCTGATACGCCAACATAGAGGCTCTTCACTATTCAAACACAGACTAGGTATTCTTGCTTCTTGGTGGCCGCGAAAGCTTTCTAAGGCCTTGCATCCTCGGATCGTTCATGTCATCATCCCCGACTACGCTCGGCTCCGTAGGACTTGCGCTCGGCAGCCCGGCCGTTGACTTTCATCTAAAGGCCGTAGACGGCAAGTCGTACAGTCTGAGAGACTTCGCGGATCGCAGGGCGTTGGTCATGGCTTTCAGCTGTAATCATTGCCCGTATGTTCAAGCTTACGAGGATCGGATGGTTCGGATGCAGCGGGACTATTCCGTAAAGGGGGTGACACTGGTTGCGATCAACAGTAATGACGATCATGACTATCCGGAGGATAGCTTCGAGAATATGATTCGTCGGGCGAAGGACAAGGGCTTCAACTTTCCATACCTGCGAGACGAGACCCAGGATATAGCTCGCAAGTACGGTGCGATCTGCACACCCCACGTCTTCGCCTTTGATGTGCACCGGACTCTCCAGTATAAGGGACGGATTGATGATAATCGCAACGCGGCCGACGTGAAGACTCATGATCTCACGAATGCTCTGGACGCGATGTTGGCCGGACGGAAACCCTCGGTCCAAGAGACTAGGCCCTTCGGCTGTTCCGTCAAATGGAAGCACTAGATACGGGTGACGCTTTCACTAGCGCAGTATCTTGGAGCTTTAATATGGAAGGGACACGCTAGGACTGGGAGAAGATGGGAAAGCGCAAGGTCCTCAGCGAGGCCAACCTGAGCGAGATGCTTACCCCGGGTCCCGGCCAAATGTACGGGATCGTCAAGAACCTCCTCGGCTACGACAGGGTCCTAGTCGAGTGCTCTGACGGCGTCACTAGGGTCTGCAGGATCCGGGGAAAAATGAAGCGCCGGGTCTGGATCAAGATGGGCGACACAGTCCTTGTTGCTCCATGGGACTTTCAGCAAGAGAGGGGCGACATCATGTTCCGCTACACTGCCGGCCAGGTCGAGTCGCTCCGGCGCTCGGGCCAGCTCAAGATGTAGAACCCGCCGAATAACTTATCCCCTATCATTCTCCGACCCTCAGTCCATGCAGGGTCTTCCATACCCTCTCAGCTCTTGGGCTATCGTAGACGAATCCTTCTCGATCCTGTCTGGACATGAGAACTGGAAGATGTACAACGGGCTGGAATTCGACGAGGAGTTCATGAAGAATATTGCCGAGCAGAAGGCGCGGCACGCTGAACTCTTCCTATCCGCGTCGCGCCGTCCGAGACGCCTCTTCGTCAAATGCGTCAGCGATGTCTCCGAGTCGAAGAAGACGCCTCTCAGTCTCGAACTGGACAAGGCGCGGGCTGAGAAGGTCGTCTCACGGACAAACCGTTTCCACGGTCGCCCTGTGAACTGGAAGAACTGGCGCCAGTTCAGTGCCGTGGCAGACGCGGACAGCAGGAGGCGGGTGTACGATGAACTGATCAGGAAGACCCCCGTGATAAGGCCCCTCATACGGGCAATGTTCGAAGAATCTTGGAGTGTACATAGAAAATACGGCACGACGCCGCTGCGGAGCTATCTTGAGAGTGAGAGGATAACGCTGGCCGATCTGAAAATACTGGTTCAGAAGCTTGGGGCGGCGGTGAAGAAGCCGTTCAGGGAAGCTCTAGAAGATTATGCGATAAAGATCAAGAAGGCGCCCGCCGAATACTACGACGATTTCTACTATTTCCGGGGACGAATCTTCAGACCTCTCGACAAGATCTTCTCCAAGTTTGATCCCGCAGAGATGCCGGTGAGACAATTGAAGCGGCTTGGCTTTGACACGAGGAGGATCCATGTTGACGTGGAGGACCGGCCCAAGAAGACGCCGTCTGCTGTTGCTTTCTTTGTACAGATTCCAAACGATGCGCGGGTCCTGGTCAAGCCGATCAGCCCGTACACCGATATGGAAGCATCCTATCACGAGTTCGGCCACGCAATGCACTGCATCTCCGTTGATCCCAACCTTCCGCTCTGGGACAGAGAGTCCCTCTCCCACGGCGTTGCAGAGATATTCTCCACATTCCTCGAGAGTCTGGTCGAAGATCCGAGATACTTGTGGAAGAAGTTTGGACTGTCCGAGGAGCAGATACGAGAGGTGACGGAGCGACGCAGGTTCATGGAACTCTTCTTCGTCGCCTTCTACGCTGCGAACAGTCTCATGAAGATCAGCTTCCAAGAAAAGAAACTCACCATGGACCAGGCGTCAGAACTCTATGCGAAAATGTACAAGGAGTACGTCGGCCTCGAGATACCGGGCGAGTACTGGCAACTCCACCACGTAATGCCCGACTATGATCTCTACTCGCCTAGCTACCTCATAGCGGCCGTGAGAAAGTCGGAACTCATCAAGAGATTACAGAGCAGACTTGGCGAAGAGTGGTGGGACTCACCAAAGGCGGGCGACTATCTGAGGAAGATAATGCGCCCTGGCGCCAACATTGACCTCGACGAGTTCTCAAGGCTCGACACTGGTCCGTTCCTCAAACCCATCCTCCACCCATAGACAATAGCTCGCACGGGCATGGGCTAGCTCTATCTCCAAAGATAGCTGTTTGTAGCGGAAGATTTTCAACTATTGCACAAAACCGCGCGCTTTACATACCCGGTTCTCCAAGACCGGAACGGCGCGGCCCTTCTTGGACACACGACAGATTGAGGAAGAGTGGAGACTCGGACGATGGAAGGGAATCACCCGGCCATATACTCCCGAAGCCGTGGAGAAGCTCCGAGGATCAGTTAGGATCGAACACACACTAGCCTCGATGGGGGCAAACAGGTTCTGGCAACTATTGAACAGTAGACCCTACGTTCCAGCGCTGGGAGCCTTAACAGGTAATCAGGCCGTCCAGATGGTCCAGGCAGGACTGGAGGCGATATACGTCAGCGGATGGCAGGTCGCCGCAGACGCGAACCTGTCTGGAAACACCTACCCGGACCTTGGGCTGTACCCTTCGAACAGCGGTCCCCAGATCGTGAGGAGGATCAACAGGGCGCTCCAGAGAGCCGACCAGATCAATCATGCTGAAGGAGAGAACGGCGCGTACTGGTATGTCCCGATAATAGCGGACGGGGAAGCCGGATTTGGCGGACACCTTAACGTGTTCGAGTTGATGAAAGAGATGATCGAAGCGGGTGCGGCGGGAGTCCACTTCGAAGATCAGCTGACCTCGGAGAAGAAGTGCGGGCACTTGGGAGGCAAGGTGCTTGTCCCTACAAGCCACTTCATCAGAACGCTAGTAGCCGCTAGGCTGGCCGCTGATATCCAGGGCGTCCCGTCTATATTGGTTGCCCGAACAGATGCGGAAGCGGCCAAGCTCATCTCAAGCGACGCGGATCCGAGAGACCGGCCATTCGTAGCCGGAGAGAGAACCGCTGAAGGCCACTTCTTGTTCAAGGGTGGCCTGGAAGCCGCCATAGCCAGGGGACTAGCCTATGCTCCCTACGCTGATCTAGTCTGGTGCGAGACTCCCACCCCCGACTTGGACGAGGCGAGGAGATTCGCAGAGGGAGTCCACTCAGGCTTTCCAGGAAAGGCTCTAGCATACAACTGTTCGCCCTCCTTCAACTGGGAAAAACATCTCACGCCCGACGAGATCGCGTCCTTCCAGCAGAAGCTAGCATCTTTCGGATACAAGTTCCAGTTCATCACTCTTGCAGGATTCCACACTCTCAACCAGTCGATGTTCGATCTCGCCAGCGCATACGCCCAACAGGGAATGCCTGCCTACGTGCGCCTTCAGAAGAGAGAGTTCGAGGCTGAGAGTGCCGGCTATGGGGCGGTCAAACACCAGAGCTTCGTGGGAACCGGATACTTCGACCAGGTCGCCCAGGTGATCTCAGAAGGAGAATCCGCGACGGTCGCGATGAAGGGTTCCACCGAAGCAGCCCAGTTTACGCGGAAGGTCGAGGTCTCGGTCCCCCCGGATCAGAAGAGACAAGCCCTAAAAGATTAGAAACGAGACGGGGCCCTCTTGGCGAAGCTGAACTCGCAAAATGTCCCGTCCGAGTTTCACCAGCTAGAGATTCTCGGCCCGCTCGATCTGGGCTTTGAGACAGTACTCACACAGGACGCGATGAATTTCGTCGGTACACTCGTCACCATCTTTGAACAGAGACGACGCGAACTCCTTGAGAGAAGGCTCAGGATCAGTGAGAGGATCGGAAAGAGCGTCCTCCCGGACTTCCTTCCTGAAACAGAACATGTCAGGAAAGCGTCATGGAAGATTGGACCCCCACCATCTGATCTGACGCTACGCCGGGTCGAAATTACCGGTCCAGTGGATCGAAAGATGATGATCAACGCCCTCAACTCAGGAGCCGACGTCTACATGGCAGACTTTGAAGACTCACACTCTCCAACATGGCTCGGCACGATCCAGGGCCAGATCAATCTGAGAGACGCGGTGAACCGGACTATTGAATACACAAGCCCTGACGGCAGGACCTACCGGCTCAACAAGAAGGTCGCGACCCTCTGCGTCAGGCCACGCGGACTCCATCTACCCGAGAAACATGTATTGATGGAGGGCGAGGCGGTTCCTGCAGCCTTCTTCGACTTTGGACTCTACCTCTTTCATAACCACAAGAATCTTCGTGAGCAGGACACGGGACCATACTATTACCTTCCGAAGCTGGAGAACCATCTGGAGGCACGTCTCTGGAACGACATTTTCGACACTTCAGAGCAGATCCTCGGGCTCCCTCCGAACAGCATAAAATGCACAGTCCTGATCGAGAATATTCTTGCAGCGTTCGAGATGGACGAGATCCTCCACGAGCTCCAAGGCCACATTACGGCGCTCAACTTTGGAAGGTGGGACTATATCTTCAGCTTCATCAAGAAGCTCGGATGGAACCCTGACTTCCTCCTCCCAGACCGAGCGCTTCTCGCAATGACGACACACTTCCTCACATCATGCGCCGTCCTGCTGGTCCAGATCTGCCACAAGCGAGGCGCCTACGCGATCGGAGGAATGGCGGCAAACGTGCCGACGAGGAACAATCCAGAAGCCCAGAAGCTGGCCATGGACAAGGTCATCACAGACAAGACCCGCGAGGTCGAGCAAGGATTCGACGGCGCCTGGGTAGCCCACCCGGACCTAGTTCCAGTCGTCATGAAGGTCTTCAACGACCACATGACGGGACCAAACCAACTCGGAGTCAAGCACGAAGGCGTGAGAATCAACTCAAGAGACCTTCTGCACGTCCCTAAGGGAGCGATTACCGAGCCGGGAATAAGGGCGAACATAAGCGTCAGCCTACGATACCTCAGCTCATGGCTCAACGGCAACGGCTGCGTCGCCATCAAGAACCTGATGGAAGATGCTGCAACGGTAGAGATATGCAGAGCACAGCTCTGGCAGTGGATACGCAACGAAGCTCAGCTGGAAGACGGTAGAAGATTCAGTCCGGAAATATTCCGCACGATCCTGAAGAGCGAGATGGAAGAGGCTAGGCTAGAGAACGGACGAAGACAAGACAGCCGTCTGGAAGCTGCTGGAAGTATTCTCGATCAGCTTGCCACAGACAGACAATTTGCCGATTTCATGCCTCTACTTGCCTACGACCATTTGGAATAATAGAAGAAATTCCACAGACTAAAATTGGCTGACAGAAGAAGGGCAGTCCATTCTATGGTAGGCCCGAGGCTATTTGCCGTGTTTGTCTTTGGTATGCTGGTCCAGAGCGGTCTGAGAACCGAAGACCGCGCTGCACTTTGCGCACTTGAACTGGCCTGCCGCTGTTCCAGGCTTTCCCATCATTACTCCCCCGGCGGCGACTAGGGCTCCTAGGACGGCCAGGCCGATGCCTCCGAGCGGGATGATGTTGTGAGTGCGACTTCCGATGAGGCTTGTCTGGGCGGAGATATAGTAGGCAGCAACTCCTAGGGCGATCAATATCACGCCTAGGACAGCGAATGTTTTGTTCATGTCAGTTCAGCCCAGATGGTTGCTGGGCAAGCTCTTAAGCTCTACCAAAGGGTCGGCTGCCATCAGGCCGGCTAGACTGGGGACAGTCCCCTCGTCAAGGCTTATCTGGTCTGCCTAAGCACCCGACTACAAGTGTTCAATCCTCAGTCGCGACAGGTGGCATGACGATCGTGAATCAAGTGAGGTGGCAATGTTAGCCGCAACAGAAGGAATGGGCCAGAAAATGGTTTCCGAAAAGAAACGGATTTCCAAGTCAGAACTTGCAAAATACGACACAACACCCCTCTACTTCTATACCGAGAAGGACTCTCTGAACCGGGTGACTGTTCTGAAGGAGATCGGGAAGGAGATCTACCTGGTCGCGGGACGATACTCCAAGTTCGAAAACGACTCTAGACTCTACGCGCCTCTAACTGATGAGGAGAAGGGCGAAGTCGAGAAGCAGCTCCGAATGGGCCGGAAGGACGCCCTGATCAGCTTCCTCTAAGAAACGATAGAGATTTCTACACGAACCGAGCCGAAGCTGAGGCTATGACCCCCCTGGAAGAGCTTACCAGACTCGTCGTAGAGAAGGGTCGAAAGATCATGGTCGCGGAGAACCCGGTCGACCTGCAGAATCTCCGAGGAGGAAACTCAGTCTACATACTACAACTTCCAGAAGGATCCACAGCAGCCGGAGGCCGGGCCGGGGGATTCGGAGAGCGACGCTTGGAGAAGCTCTACGCGTTCCATTACGAGAACGGCGCATGCTACAAGCTGTTCGAGGTTGACGCTCCGGAGAAGCTGGAGAGGTTCGACCTGCCCTACCATGCTGCAGGGACCCCGATCATTCTTCCCGACGGATCTGAACATGTCATGTCGGGCGTTATAGACCCGGAGTTCGTAGAGTCCTACAAGAGGATCGTGTAGAGAAAGGATTCCTGACTCTCGCGTCATCCTACTACTTGGGCTGAAGCGTGAGGCGTGAGATTGCCATTCATAGCTAGAATCTCACTGTTGCTGAAAGACATCGTCAGTTGCAGATTGACTTTTGCGCCCGGGCTGCTCTGGAAACCTCCACCCGTGATCGAGACCTTGAGCGAGCTGCTTGGTATTGTGTATGCCACGTTTCCAGTCGAGGAGAATGTGACGATTGCTGTTGAGACTGGGAACCTCAGCTGGTCATATGTTCCAGTAGCCAGATTTGTACTAGCCAGCGTTCTAGGATTATTGAGCGCAGAAATCATGTCGACTGTTGTCGGAGATCTCACCAACGCATACCAGCCGGTGCTGTTCGTGGTTCCAAACCCGGCCTGATGAACGTCGATCTCGGTGAAAGTGATGTAGATGTGCAGAATACTCGAGTCGTACTGCGGATTGTTCCCGTTCTGGAGCTGCGGGGGATCGCTAATGCTCAGAGTAACCGTTCCCTGGGCATAGTCATGCCAGAAGAAGTAGCCCGCCATTCCACCGACAGTCAGGATTGCCAGGACAGTCGCGATCTTAGCCTTGGCCAACCCTCTTCAACAGGAGCTTCTGGTTCCTGAGGAGAGGAGCGCCCTGAATCCTGCTTATCTCTAGCATAACCTGTCGCAGGAACGACTGGTTACAGCCTGCTAAGGATCATCCAACGGTCAGCTGCGACTTCGAGACCGGCTCGCGGGAGAGAATGACAAAGATTGTAGACTTGCTCGACTCACGAGTCAGCCGCCGTTCCAGAGCCGCTTTCTCGGATGCGGAGAGATCCGCGGCTGCATAGACCTCTACCTCTAGACCATCAGTTTTCGCGTCGGCTCTCAATATTCCTTGGATGTATGCCAGCCCGGCTCTGAACATTCGTTCCGGAACATTGTCCAGTTCGATCGTTGACAGCGTATTCGGCGTGGCGCGCTCCTTCAAGATCCTGTAGAGTTCTGAAACGTCCGGAATGTTGAGAGTCTGGGCTTGATGTTTGAACTCGCGAAGTTCGAATCTCAGTCCTCCCAGCTTGCCCTTGGTCCAGAGTCTCGAATGGTCCTCTGGGGTTAGGCCCGTTCCGAAATCAGCATAATCCAAGCGGATGTTCGCGTTGGTCATGTACTCTGCTAGTATTGTTCGGCCCTCGAACGGATATTTTGCCGTCCCGGAGGTGGCTGACGGATTTCCGTGATCATCGAGGGGGACTATTTCGTTCGTGGTCTGATGGACAAGATCAGACTTCTCGTTGGAGAGACCATTTCCCAGCAGGTAGCGGTTAGCGAGATGGATCGGATCTTCGAAGACAGCCGGGTCCGGAAACAATCGTGGAAACCGGAGCATGATCTGATAGAAGTCCGATCTGATCGTCATGCTCCTCTCTGCTCAGACACGTTCTTTAACCTGGAAAGGCATCAAACGTGCACATTGTCTCGCGAAGTAAAAGAATACTTGTTCTGACTGCGGCCCGAGTAAACTTCGTGCCCCTAGTTTCTTGGGCGTAAGTACAGTAGTGATTTCGAGTCGAACGGCTCGACTAGGGGGCTTGTAAGAATGTCAAAGTCCTCGTTACCCCAGATCGTGCAAGAATGGGCTGCGACGTTCACACGAACAGGCACGCAAGGTCTCTACATCGGTATTCTTGGCCACTACTACCAGAGTTATCTCGCTCCGAAATATGGCAGCATCAAACTATGGGTCGCTAAAATAATCAAAGGTCAACGTCGTAGGAATACCCGCGCTAAATGGGCGGTTGAACTGAAGAACTACTTAGACACCTACGTTTCAGAACGGACGAATGCACCTCTGTCTTGGTCTGCAAAGTCTCTGCTTGTTTCTGCGGTCAAGTCTTTCGTTGGTACACAGTAGGCAAAGAGGTAGCAGAGCAGTGGAACTACAAGATTGAGCCTACTGTTGACTAAGCAGGTGAGAAAGCAACAAGGAAGGCAATGTCTCCGGATGAAGTACGAGCGCTCTACAACGCCTGCCAGAACAACCGAGATAGAGCAATAGTTGCATGCCTAGCTTCCACCGGGATGGGTCCAAGAGAGTTCGTCCAGCTCGCCTTGCTTTGGAAGCAATGGTACAGGTCGAACATTGAAGCTCCCGTCGTTGTGCCCTTAGTTCGGGAGAAGAAAATATTCCCTCCCACATTGTGCTCTGGGAAGATACCGTAGACTCTCTCAATGTGCTCTGTCAGGAAAGACTGCGCGAGGTTGGTCCGAACTTCAACAATCTATCCGTGAACTTCCAGATGGGACTTGACATCAACAGCCTAGGGCAAACACGATTCAGCCTTACTTCGTTGCTTTCGTCGATAATACAAGATGGCTACAGCTATCGTCGGGCCTATTCCAACCAATAGGATAGTGCTTATGGACTGGGCTAGCAGGTAAAACTTAGCCACTCCGACAACAGTTCCCCCAACGGTGGGATCTGCGTTGGTTACCGTGATTATCTGTCCGATAACGATGTCGCCGGAGCTGCTGTCCGTAACGTGAAATTCGACGTTGAAGCTTCCAGGAGATGAGAATATGTGCGTGGCAGTAGGACCACCTACTGGCCCTGCTGCTGGGTTGTCGCCGAAAACATAGTATGAGTTGTAGGGCGGTGTTCCCCCGCTAATTGTACCCGTGAAGGTGACATTCTGGCCTGCATTGGGTGAAGAGGGGCTGTAGGTGATGCTCGCAGTGACACAGCTGGTCGGCGGGCTTGTCGCGGTGAAAGTCTTCTGAGCCGTTGCTGTCTGCTGTGGTGAGCCACTGTCCCTAACAGTCAACACGACAGTGAAAATTCCCGCCGAACAATAGATGTGGAATACCTCAAGACCAGTTGCCGCTGTCCCGTCGCCGAAATTCCAGGAATAGTTGTAGGGCGAGGTTCCTCCAGATGCAGATGCGTCAAAGCGGACCCATTGTTCCACCGCCGCGGACGTAGATGAAGCAGTGGAAGACGTGGCAGTAAAGCTATCTATCAAGGGGGGAGGCGGGCTTGTGACTGTCACGAAGTGTGAGGCGGACTCTTTGGCGTGAGCAGGTGTTGCAGAGTCTGTGACTGTCAGGGTTACCGTGTAACCTCCCCCAGGGGGCCTGGATGAGTAGGAGTGGGTCGCAGACCCACCTGATCCGGTGGACCCGTCGCCGAAGTTCCAGGAATAGCTGTAGGGTGCAACTCCGCCCACAGAGAGGGCTCTGAACGTGACAGTTTGACCGACCATCGGATTGGACGGTGAAAACGTGAAGTCTGCGGTCAGAGCATTTGGCGAGGGATAGGGCCTCATTAGCGGATATCTGTCCTGGTAGACGCCGCCTGGAATGGGATACGGCGTATCGCCGATGCCATCATTATCAGGGTCTGAGCCGGGATAGTTGGCCCAGAAATTTCCCCCACTGGGGTATCCATTGTCCCAAGAATGACCTGGCTGCGAGTCGGAGACACCATCTAGGGAATTGTAGGCAGTCGGAAGGAAATTGTTGTGGTATAACCTGGTGTTCGGCGTTGAGATTTCAAGGCGCAACGCGGCTAGATTAGAGTCGAAAGTATTTCCTGAGAAAGTGTTGTCTGAAGAGATTCCTATTTCTACTCCTATATCATCGCTGTAGAACCTGTTTCCATCTACGACAGTCTTGTTCGACGAGTTCACAATGAGCCCATAGGTTTCAATCTGATTGCTGACGTAGTATTCCAGCATACCGGAAAAATCGGTTGTCCTGATTGTCACGTTTGAAGACGAGGCAAGTTGCAGGCCGGCAAAGTGGTTTGCTGAAAGCTCGATGTTTTCGACGAGCGCATTTGTCACACCCGTCATTGTGATCCCGACATCTGTGTTGTTTATGTTCAGACTGGAGAGGTGAACGTCGCTGCAGTGATCAATGATTAGTTGGCCCACGGGAACGTTGTTGAGGGTCAAGTTGTTGCAGTTGTGGTAGTAGTAGAGCGGTCTACCGTTGACCGTATTGTCGGAGGTGATCGTTGCCGTGCCACCAAGGAGCAAACCAGTGTTTTGGAAGCTGTTGCCCGACACCGTGACATTCGTGGAGCCGGCCAAGTCAAGGCCATAACCTTGGTTGTTGTAACTGTCGCCACCGTAAATATGGTTTCCAACAACAGTAACGTTGATCGAGCCAGAGATGGACACGACATAGTACACATCTGGCCCAAACACATTGTTGGAGATGAATATGTTTGAGGAAGAGCTGATGATAGTCCCGGGTCCACCACCCCCCTCGTTCCGAGTGCCAGTGCTTGACTCTTGCACCCCCACTATCCAGACGTGATTGGAGCCTGTTACGCGAATTCCTACTCCGCTATCTCCAGGAACACTCCCTCCTCCGGTACCGAGATTTTCCAGCCGACCGTTGGCGACATTGTTGAGTACGATCCCATCACCCACGCCTCCCGCGGTCACGTTCCGTAAAACAAAGAATGCCCGAGTATTGCTAATACTGATCTGGGCCGAAACCCAATTAAATTCGATGTCCCATCCCGAAATTATGTAAGGATCAGAGGCCGTCCCGCTGCCCCCAGTCACACCGTTCGCAGAGGTGAAGTCGGAATCACTGTTTATGGCGATAGGACCTCGACCAACTAAGTCTGGACACCCGAACGCGTTGGGGAGAATCATGCTCGACAAGCCCACCAGAGGTCCGGTGGCAGAACGTGGGCAGGGAACCGTTCCGGCGTGCAGCCGCGACGGTACAATTGGCACGATCAATAACAGAAGACTGACTAAGAGAATGAGTGTTGTGCGGCGCAAGGCTTCCTCTCGGAAACTAACTACTCAAATCTCGAATAAATACTTGTACTGACAAAATTCGACAATTCTTGTCAGGCACGCTAAAGTAGCCAAATTCCGTCTTCAGTTTAGCGTGGAGCTCTTCGACCGGCGGCTGATGAAACTTCTCACCTTCCTGACGAGAAAACAAGCATGGTTGTCTCCACTAGAGATTAGCAAAGAGTTCAGACTCGACGGAGCAAGGGTTTCGGCAAGGACGGTGCATCGCTGGTTCTCGGCCCTCCGAGAGAAAGGGAGTTGGGTCTACTACTCGTATCCACGAGCAAACCTTCTAGGTCTCGCAGATGTTCTCATGACAGTTCGTGGACTCAGCGATCCGAGGATACTCGGAATCGTGCCTTTCTCGGCATCGTTCAATGTGGAAATAAGCCTCGACAGGGGTGAACCGTTCATTCGTCAAGGCTACTGGGTCCCTGCAAGCGCAATTGGCGAATTCAGAAAGTTCTGGACGTCTGTGCGCGACATGGGTCTCATAAGAGAAGTTGAGTTCTATTCGAGCAGAAACACCCACTTCATCTTCTCCCCTTCGAAGATGTAACCGCTCTGCAAGACTCAGCCATCTGGACTCATCCCTCAGACAATTCGTACTTCACGACCCTCATTGAGGAGGACTTCCGAGAGCCCTTCGAAAATAAGACTGGAAAAACCGATTATTGACACGCCCCTCATGATCCCACTAGTCGTTGAGCACATCTGGGAGTATTACTCAAGCCGCCAGGTCTGGCAGGCCGTTGGACAAAAGGACGTGGGTAAGGTTTGGAGATATGTAAAGGGACTCCGAGCCCATGACATGAAGAGCCCTGGAGCAGCCCTTCACCTCCTTCAAGATCAATGGGATTATCTAGTGCAGAATTTCAGGAAAGTCTTCATTCAACCACGAGTCTTCTTCAACTGGCCCGAGCTGAAAAACTCATCCTACATCAGCGCGATAATGCAGGCTTCGTCGTGGAAGACAATGTTGGAGGCAGCCCATCGAATGTCAGAGAGATCAATAGTAACCGCTCTGAAACCCAACACAAACCTAGACGGTACTTGCCACGTATCATGCTTCCTCGCGAGTGACCGGCTACCGCAGATTGCTAGAATCGTCGGCGAATATCACTCCGGCAACATGCCCCCGTTGATCGCAATCCAAGACAGAGCTGCAACACTAGAATTGTTTGAGCCAAACTTCTGCAAGCTTGCCTGGGGCTCCTTTGACCCTTCCAGCCTTTCATGGACTTTTGACGCACAGAAGTATTTCGATCGATTGAAGAAACTCAAACCACAGACCTTTCCCCCATTGAAACGGTCAGAATAGCCGTCTACACCGATTCTTATCCAGACTTGTTAGTGACCTCAGACAGGAGATAGCTTGAACTACCCGCGAAGTAACAGTCAGATGCTTTCAAGTCGACCTTGGTCAAGAATGTCGGGTTCGGCGAGATCAGATCATCGGATACCCTTCTACAACAAAACGCAGAAGCTGAGAGAACCTGTCGTCTGCTGCGAAGACGCCGTAGGTTGCAAACGCGTCCCACGGGCCCAAGGCGACAGACCCATGAAAGAAGCCAAGGTCCTCCTCGTTCATGGTTTCCGCAACTTCCCTGCGGGGCTAGAACGGACGATGCCTGATCTCGCTTCGCTCATGTCGGCCGTCGCAAGGGCCTAGGCTAAACACGGTTCAACCCTTGCTGCCGCCGCTTCTGTCGATAATACAGCCAGCCACGGCACTCTACTTCCTTGCGGTACTGGTCGGCATTATGTCTCTGATACCTACGTCCAAGCACGGCGGACTTTGACATACAAGATTGGGTTCATCGTAGGGCTTGCATTCGGGGCAGTCCTCTGGCTGCCCGAGTCCCGCACGATTCAATCATCAGCGGATGCTGTCAACCTTGCGAGATACTTACTCGCATTCTTTGGCTTTGTCTCTCTGATAACTGCAGTAGTTAGTGCGTTCAGGCGTAGGTCTGCGATAAGCCCCACGATAGATGGCTTGATCTACGGAGTAACTACTTCCTTTGGACTCTTGCTGGCCGCCTCAGGGAACCTAATCTGACCGCTGCCAATTATGCACACTCGATAGCTAGAGCTGACCATTCGGAATCGAATGCTCTGCCCAGATTGCGATAGTCCAATGGTTTCCATCAACGCGTTCGGTGATCCATACCAGAAGTGCATGAATAATAGCTGCCTCGCTCTGTGGCGAGTCATCGATAATGCTGTTCTGAAGCCTGTCCCTCAAGAATTCAGTTAGTCGTTTCAGCCATTGCTATAAGCAAGCACCAGCCAAATGGAATCCAGCGATGACAAATGCAGAAAGTGATTCCGACGGCCAACTTAGACGGGCTGCTGTCCGAACTAGAGAATACTTCGAGCAAGTATCGTCCCAGTGGGACACCATGAGACAAGGGTTCTACGGCGAAGAAGTTCGAGATGCAGTGCTCTTGGCGGCCCGAATACTGCCAGATCAAACAGTACTAGATGTCGGAGCAGGGACAGGCTTCCTCACCGAGGCGGCATCTAGGAAAGCCCGCAAAGTCATAGCTCTCGACTTTTCAGAATCAATGATCGCTGAAGCAAGGACTAAGCTGGCCGGTAAGAACGTCGAGTTCAGGATTGGAAGCGCCGAACAGATCCCTCTACCCGACGAGTCAGTACATGCGGTCATAGGCAACATGGTCTTGCACCATTGTCCGAGCCCTGAGAAGGCAGTGAAGGAGATGGCAAGAGTCCTAGCGCCAAAAGGAAGACTCGTGCTATCGGACCTCCAGGAGCACAACTATGAATCGCTTCGGAGAGAGCACGCGGACCTCTGGATGGGCTTCAAGCTGAGCTACGTAGGGAGGATTATGCAGGAGGCCGGGCTAGAAGACGTCAATGTCGAGCCGTTGAGTTCCTGCTGCTCAGAGACGAAAGAGGACGGTCAGGTTAAGATTCCGATGTTGCTCGCGGCCGGCCACAAACACTGGTAGTTTCTACACGGTTGGGGGGACTCGGGTGTCAAACCTGTTTCTGCAGCTCTGGAAGTGATCAGGGAACCATCCGCCGACGAACGATTTGTACGAGATCCTGACGTGATCCTGACCAGCCCCTATTAGGATCAGCAGCTAGAACTCTGCAAGTCTTAATGCAATTGACTACCAAGGGCTCTCTTGACGCTCCAGGCGTGATCGAATTGGCCAAGGTCCACTCTTCCTCAGAGACCTCTTGGAGGCGTCTATTGTGGTATGTCCTCGCAGGGTCACGTGGCGGCGTAAACAGGGGGAGAATCATCAACCTCCTACGGAGAGAACCACATAATGTCAACCAGCTAGCAGAGGCTCTGGATGTACACTACCGTGTCGCCGAGCACCACGTCAGAGCCTTGGAAAAGGAACAATCTGATCACGCCCGCCGGCGAACACTACGGTAAGCTCTACTTCCTCTCACAAGAGATGGAGACCCATCTCTATCTCTTCGACGAGGTCTGGCAGAAAATACAGCCAGCAACCCGGGAGGTGAAAAAATAAATGATTTCAATGATGGACATCAGCGCATACTCGGCCGCGCTCAGCGCGGTACTCTTACTAGGCCTCATCGTAATGTATGCCCGAATGTACCGGGATACTCGCGCCCAGTTCAGCCTTGGACTCACAATCTTCGCTCTCGTCTTGTTCGCCCAGAACATCCTCGCCGTCTACTCCTTCATCATCATGTCAAACCTCGTAGGGGACCCGCTACCAGCGTACATGCTCGGAATCAATGTCGCCGAAGTCTTGGGAATCGCAGTGCTGTTCAGGACAGCGGTTCGCTGAAATAGACGAGATCTAGACCTGACGGACACCACATCTCGCTCATTCCGTAAATAGAATCACGGAGGATGGAGTGCACTAGCGATTTCGAGCGAGGTGAATTGTAGAATGAAAAAGCAGAGCATTTCCATATTCGTCGCAGTTCTAGCACTGCTGGTCGTCGCGCTCCCGAACGTCGAGCAGTCCCTCCCGCTCACGCGCAGCCTGCTACGGGAGCGGTCTATATCATGACCAACAATCAATCTGGAAACCAGGTTGTAGTCTACGCTAGGGCTGCTGATGGCAGTCTAACATGGACAGGGAACTTTGCCACCGACGGCTTGGGCCTCACTGGTCTAGCCGGAGGCAATCAAGGAGGGCTGGTTCTGAGCAGAGACGGCAGATGGCTCTTCGTCGTCAACGCAGGAAGTAGTGACGTATCCGTCTTCCGCGTAGGCCCTAGTGGTCTGAAGCTAACGGACAAGGAATCGTCCGGTGGAGTGATGCCGGTCAGCGTCACAGTCTTCGAGAACTGGGTCTACGTGCTCAATGCTGGCACTTCGACCACGGAAGGCAACATTGCAGGATTCTCACTAAATGCCGCTGGACAACTTTCGCCAATCGAAGGATCAGTTCAACCTCTCAGCGGAACAGCAACCGTTGCTCAGATATCCTTCAACCCGACTGGTACAGCACTTGCGGTTACCGAGAAATCAACCAGCCTGATCGACATCTACACGGTTGATTCGCATGGAGTTGCCACCGGCCCAACATCCAACCCGTCGAGTGGCGCGACACCCTTCGGATTCGCCTTCGACCAGAAAGGACAGTTGATAGTCAGTGAAGCAGCGGGCGGACCCTCAGGTACGAGCGCCGTCTCATCCTACGCATTGTCGTCCTCGGGAGCTCTAACAACGATCAGCGGGTCTATACCTGACACTCAGCTCGCGGCCTGCTGGCTAGTCACCAGTGGAAGCAGCCGATTCGCCTACACTGATAACGCGCACAGCGGAACAATCTCCAGCTACACGATCAATCAAAGCGGTTCGCTAGAGCTTCTCCAGCCCGTCGCAGCAAATACGGGCGCAGGAAACCTAGACATGGCCCTGAGCAGAAACAGCAACTTCCTCTACATATTCGTCAACGGCTCTCATTCAATTGAGGGATTCGCTGTTCACTCTGACGGCAGCCTAGAACTCGTGACGACCACGACCGGTATTCCCGCAGGAGCAGACGGACTGGCAGCAAACTGACAATCCAGAACAAGACCCGTCTTTTCAGGGTCTCTTTTTTCTAGAAACGGATGTATCTCGAGTCTATGCCGTCAGTGCTCTTGTGAGCTGCCTCATTCCCTGGTTCTTGGCCTTCTCCCAGTGATGTTCGACGCCCCACATCACGTCATAGAATGGTTCTGATTCAACATACCAATGAACGCGTTTCTCGAAGTCCGACCCGTGGGTCCTGTACAGCTTCAGAACCTCCTCTCCCAATCCCGGATTGTGCATGAAAAGGTGTGCGAATTCAAGCGCTGGATCGCTCACCTGTGCATACCCCCAGTCGAGAATTCCTGTAAGTTTTAGCGTGGAGGGATCGAAGAGCATATTTTCAGTACTAAGATCTCCATGAATCAATGTTGGCCTAAACTCCGCACCTCCGAAATCTGCAAAGAGGTTCCTCCAGAACCCGCTGGAACGGGCGCGCAGCTCGGAGCCCAGCAAGGGGTAGACTATTCTGCGAATCTTCCGATGTTGTTGTCTGAGAGATCTATGCCATTCTTCAGGCGAATACCTTGGAATGCCCTGGAATCTCTTGCGGGGGACCCGAACGCTGTGGAGATCCTTCAAAAATCGAGAGATTTCTCGGGCCAACGGCCGTGTCCATTCAGTCTTGAACGGATGGATTGACACGGAGACTCCCTCTAGTTTCTCGTATCCGCCGAACCAGTGCGGATACTTCCGGTCGCCTTTCCAGACGAATTCGTAGTCGGGGATCGGCGTCGACAGGCAGTTAGTTAGCGCGGGAAGAAACTCGATTTCGTTTCTTAACCGGTTCTCGGTCTCCCTGAACTTTGGGAAGCGGAAAACGACGTCTCCGTTGACTTCCAGGACAAAGTTCTCCCATCCGGTACATATCCTCCGGGATCGTTTGATGCGGAACTCGGGGAAGCATCTCGCGATCAGCTTTCTCGCGGTGAATGAATCCACGAGACGAAGTTGCTACTGGTGTGTAGAATAGTTTTCAGCGAAAGATTTCTTTCCGGCTGACCGTTTCGACGATCTGTCCTTTCGGCTTGAGCCTGTTCTCCTCGTCGACCAGTACAATGTGGGGCTTCCAGTGGGATGCCTGTTTCTCGCTCATCGAGGCAAAGGTTGTGATGATGATCTCGTCGCCTTGCTGTACCTTGCGGGCGGCAGCGCCGTTGATTGCTACGGTCCCGCTTCCCCTTGGAGCTGAGAGCGCATATGTCGAGAATCGCTCTCCATTGGTAATGTTCCATATGTCGACTTGCTCGAAGGGTACGATTCCCGCCGCCTCCATCAGAGATGAGTCTATCTCGATGCTTCCCTCATAGTTGAGGTCGGCGCCCGTGACTCTTGCTCTATGGATTTTGCCCTTGAGCACTCGGAGCTGCAACTCTTGTTCCCTCCCGTCTACGGTGGTAGTGGTGCGACTCGCTAGACTTGAATGATGGCTACTGCCTCTCTAGAGAGCTTAGCAGCCTCTCTGGCAGATTCTTCCCGTTCGTTATTGATCGGTTATGATTCCTGAGGCGGCCTGGCTCGGTGAAATGATCTGTAGAGCATGACGTCGTACAGTAGTTTCAGCGTGCCGGCGAAGATGAAGGGTGAGCCTAGCCAGAGGTTGGCGATAGCGTATCCGGATAGAGACGGGCTGATTGATTGGGCGGTGGACCGTGAGACATTTGTGAAGCCTGCTGCGGGGGTTCTGTCCGATTCTTGGACCGCGCTCATCAGGTAAGACTGTCGCGTCGGCACGTCCATCTGCGAGAGAGATTGTCTGCAGAGTAGCAGAATCACAGCCGGTGTAGCCGTTGGGGCGAAGGGGATGGCGGTGAGGAGAATGTTGGATGGTATGTGTGTGAAGACCATTGTGTTGATGAGGCCGATCCATTTGGCGATCCTTGCGGCGATCAGAAAGGAGGCTGCCGTTACTATTTGGGCGGCTGAGAACACCAGTCCCAGCGAAGCCAGGTCGAGATGGTAACGCTGGTAGAAGAAATAGGATAGAATGCCCTGGCCCACGAAGCCCCCAGCGAAAGCATCGACCGAGAATAGGGCTGACATCTTGTACACGATCGGCTTCGACTCCCTCGACAACACCGGTCGGGTCGACGAGGCCGACGGGTCTTGTTCGATCTTGTTTGTTAGCCTTGAGTAGAGCAGGCCGCCGAGAAGTCCGGATAATAGATAGGCGAGGAAGAGAGGACGATACCCGGTAACGCCCGGGCCAAGGAAGGGAGGTAGGCCGGCGAGTAGCGAACCGGCTGACAATGACGAGTAGCCGATCAGATTGTACAGACTAAAGGTCATGGTCCGACGCTTCAGAGCTGCTGTTCGAGGGAGGATTGCTTGGTCGAGCGAGAGGAACGGCCCGGTTTCGCCTGATCCAACGGACATGTTTCCGACAATTCCGGCTGCGATGGGTGCCCACCAAGCAGCAGAGGCCAGCAGCAGTGCTCCCGCAATCGCGTCTGTCATTGCAAAGAAGATCAAGGTCCGCCTACGACCCAACCGGTCTGCGACGAAACTGGCCACGAACGTGTAGCCTGCGCTTGTCGCAACCGTGAGAGTCAGTACAACTCCTATGAGGAACGCGTCGAAGCCAAGCTGACTCAGATATATGGGAAAAAGGACCGCTAGAAAGCCGTACGGGACAGTTCGGGCCACCTTCTCCAGTAGAATGATCCTTCCATCCCACGCCATCCAGTCAAGCAAGTAATCTAAGACAACCCGTCATGGTTCCGATTTTCAAAAAGCCAATTGTTCGCTCTCGAGATCTTCGAAATTTGCCATACTTTCTAGTGTGGGACCCATTCGAGTTCCATATGGATTTCGAGCTTATGGTTCTCCCTGGCGTAGAGAAATTTCAGCGCAACTGGCTCTGTGGGAGATATGTGGGCTTTCTTCCCTATTGACCCTGGGAAGAGGCTTTTAGTGTCGACCGATTTGCCTCCTAGTGAGTCGCCTAGCTTTACGAAGAACTTTGAGAGTTCTTGCTTTCCTAGCTCGCTTTTGTATCGAAAGATTGACTGGTGGGTTTCGCGATAGTTTTCAAGGATTTCGGTCATCTTTGTCCAGTATGCCATGGTGCTCGTGAGTTCCGTAAGTCCTTTCTCTGTCAGAGCGTAATGTCTGCGGTCAGGTGCTTCTTCTCGGAATTCGACTCGGCTTGTGACGAGCCGGTTCTTTTCTAGCCTATCTAGAGCGGGGTAGATGGTGCCGGTCTTTGGCTTCCAGTACCCGGAGAACCGTTTTTCCAGTTCCCTGATGACCTCATAGCCATACATCGGTTTCTCGGATAGAAGAAGGAGAAGCCAGAGTGAGACTGCTCCAACCTTCATTCCATGCGGCATCAATCTAGGCAAGGCTATCCTTCGGAGAGCAGCGTGAGTTAGGCTTATATGCATAGATGTTCTACGTACGTAGATAATCTACTATAGGTGATATGGAATGAAATGGGTTACCCGTGAAAAAGCGAAGGTTGACCGCATAGCTTGTCCCTGGCTGATCAGCAAGTTCGTGGACAAGAATCCAGAATTCCTCTTCGTCCCGCCAGAGACAATTCCCCAAGTCGTCAAAGAAACGGGCGCGATAGCATACGATGCAAAGGGCGTAGAATTGACCCACTACAAGGAGAACGGACATGAACGGGTCAGCTTCGACGCTATCATCAAAAAGTACAAACTCACAGACCCGGCATTGCTAGAATTGGCCAAGATCGTGAGAGGGGCTGACGCGAAGATTCCAGATGCCCCGCCCGAGTCAGCTGGGCTGGAAGCCGTGGCTCATGGCTTCCGAAATCTTGCAAAGGACGACTTTGACAACATGAGGCTACAGTTTCCTACATACGATGCTCTCTACAAGTACTGCCAGCTCAAGATTGAGGGAACGCAGAAGCTGGAGTACAATGTCGCCCAACCGGCAAGGTAGGTTAGCAGGTTTAGCCTCAGACAGCTCGGGTACATACAACTCCCAGTGCACCAGAACAAGGGCGGCTTCGACCACGCCGCCGTCCACGACAAGTCAGACACCCTCTACGTGGCTCACACTGCAAATGATGCGGTCGATGTAATCGACTCCCATCACGACAAGTACCTTCGCTCAATTCCAGGCCTCCCAGGAGTAGCCGGGGTCCTAGTCTCTAACGAGAAGGGCCTGGTGTTCACCTCTAACCGTGGCGAGAAAACTGTCGGAGTCTTTCCTCATGATCAGGAGAAGAAGCTAGCGAAAGTGAGAGTAGGAGGTTTCCCCAACGGGTTGGCGTTCGATCCGTCATCGGACCATCTTCTCGCCGCAAACGTTTCCAGACTGGATGATCCATCTCCAATCACCCTCTCCATAGTCGACACGAAGGAGAAGATTCTAGCCGCTGATATTATCGTTCCAGGAAGAACACGATGGGCAGTGTTCGATGAGCAATCACACCACTTCTACGTCAACATTTCGAAACCATCACAGATAGTTGCAGTCGACAGTAAGGATCCTGACGGGATAGCCGCCAGCTACGATATTCCGGCGAGGGGTCCCCATGGACTCGACATCGACTTGGAAGCTAGAAGGCTCTTCTGTGCGTGTGATCAGGGTGGCCTGTTCACAGTCGATTTGGAGTCGCGAAGAGTATTGCATGTTTCAGACTTGAGTGGTCCGCCTGATGTGATATTCTGCAATTCCCGGCTGCACCACCTCTACGTGGCTATTGGAGATCCTGGGATGATCGATGTTTTCGACACTGATACAATGAAGCTCAGTCAGACGGTGAAGACGGAGGTGGGGGCACATACTATTGCCTACAACCCAGAGATTGGCCGTGTGTACGCGTTCTTGCCAGCAAGTCATCGAGCTGCAATCTATCAGGAAGTATGAGCCGCCTACCTTGTTTTATCTTCCAGGTCGTTCTCGAGTCGATTCATTTGCGGAAAGTGATGGGATTTGTTTCAGCTAAGTAATATTCTACTATCAGCACCTGGTTCTGCGGTTCTCGTGTTTATTTTCCTCTTTTTCTTGAAATGGTACAAAGATCACTTCCGGTTCGCCGTCTCCTCATTAAGCACGTTTCTCGGCTTTACGGCATGGAACCTGTTGCAAAACGCAACAGGCGCCGACTCCGTGTTAAATATTGACTGGCCGGTCTCCCAATGAGCTGGTCCGATGTAGGTAGCGGCGTAGTTGCCTTTGTAGCGACGGTCATCGCTCTAAGTCTGTTGACCGACAGAAATGAGTCAGCTTCGAGGGTCGTAACCGCAGCAGGGATCGCCGGATTGCTCTCTACACTTGTCGACCTCTTCGTGCTTTGACCCCAATGTCCAAAGGCATTCTTCTCTTGGCCTCCATTGAACGGGCAAAAATTTCGCTTTGAATATGACCCCTCTTCACATTG